>Ga0209501_10000033_pt1 | contig 180089 bp, 160 predicted proteins | sample ArcticOcean_MG_C_4_FD_187434 | JGI IMG/M metagenome (GOLD analysis project Ga0209501, IMG submission 187434) | Marine microbial communities from western Arctic Ocean - ArcticOcean_MG_CB4_134 (SPAdes) (version 2) | ecosystem: Environmental > Aquatic > Marine > Oceanic | place: Arctic Ocean... | reverse complement strand
AGTTGGTAGAGCAGTTGACTTTTAATCAATTGGTCGATGGTTCAAATCCATCATGACCCACCATTCTTTATTCCTTGTGAATACGGTTTGGCATCAATCGGCGGATTTACGTAAGCTTCATTCATAATTGAATAAGTGCATAGAGCGGGTTATTAGCTCAGTTGGTAGAGCAGTTGACTTTTAATCAATTGGTCGATGGTTCAAATCCATCATAACCCACCATTCTATGAAAAGTTATATAAGAGCGGGTCATTAGCTCAGTTGGTAGAGCAGTTGACTTTTAATCAATTGGTCGATGGTTCAAATCCATCATGACCCACCATTCTTTATTCCTTATGAATAGTGTTTGGTATCAGTCGGCGGATATACGTAAGCTTCATTCTTAATTGAATAAGTGCATAGAGCGGGTTATTAGCTCAGTTGGTAGAGCAGTTGACTTTTAATCAATTGGTCGATGGTTCAAATCCATCATAACCCACCATTCTATGACAGTTTAATCGGCGGATTTACGCAAGCTTTTTACAAAGCAGATTTATATTAGAGCGGGTCATTAGCTCAGTTGGTAGAGCAGTTGACTTTTAATCAATTGGTCGATGGTTCAAATCCATCATGACCCACCACTCTCTAATACTTTCCTTTATATTCTTTTTTAATTTCCCACTTTATTTTTTATAAACAGCCTTACTAGTTCGCTGTTATTTGCTTTCATATTCTCGTATAATTCGCCCTAATTAATGCACTGTAGATAAGTGGTCGAGAACATGAGTCTAGCTCAAACTATTATGCCTGAAGGTTATATTTTTCCCCCTAAGCCAGCACCGTTAACACAAGACGAGCAAGGCGAATATAAAGCGCGTATAAAACAATTACTAAAAGATAAAAATGCAGTACTTGTTGCCCATTATTATACCGATCCTGAAATTCAAGCACTTGCTGAAGAAACCGGCGGCTGCGTTGCCGACTCGCTAGAAATGGCGCGTTTTGGCGCACGTCACGATGCAGATATGATTATTGTTGCGGGCGTAAAATTCATGGGCGAAACAGCCAAAATTTTAACGCCAAATAAAACGGTTGTTATGCCAACGCTTGAAGCAACATGTTCGTTAGATATTGGCTGCCCGATAGATGAGTTCTCTGCGTTTTGCGATCAGCACCCTGATCGTAAAGTAGTTGTATATGCAAACACCTCTACGGCTGTTAAAGCACGTGCAGATTGGATTGTAACTTCATCCTGTGCACTTGAAATAGTAGAGCACCTCGATGAGCAAGGCGAAAAAATCATTTGGGGCCCAGATAAGCACCTTGGTAGTTATATTCAAAAAAATACCGGTGCTGATATGCTTATGTGGAATGGCGCATGTATTGTACATGACGAGTTTAAAACAAAAGCACTTAAAGACATGAAAGCGCTACACCCAGATGCAGGCGTATTAGTTCATCCTGAGTCACCAGCAGAAATAGTTGCTCTTGCCGATTCGGTTGGATCTACGAGCCAATTAATCAAAGCAGCGCAAACAATGGACAACAAAAAGTTTATTGTAGCAACCGATCGCGGCATCTTTTATAAAATGCAGCAACTATGTCCAGATAAAGAGTTTTTTGCGGCTCCTACGGCAGGTGAGGGCGCTTCATGTAAAAGTTGCGCACATTGCCCTTGGATGGCAATGAATGGCTTAAAAGCGATTGAAGAAGCCCTCATAAGTCCTAAAGGCAAAGAAGTATTCGTTGATATGGATTTACGCGAAGGCGCTCTTAAATCCTTAAATCGCATGCTTGAGTTTACTGCGAGCATGGCTAAGTAACTTTTAAAGTATAAATTAAAAACGGTTAAGTCTTAGATTTAGCCGTTTTTTTGTGCCTATAGGTAAGTGTTGCTTGATTAGTAAGCATTTAAAGGCCCAAATTTAAAAATGCCTTGCACCTTAAGGGTCTATTTCATACTATAGCGCGCTGTTGCATTACACAATTGCAGCACCGTGGAGGGATGGCTGAGTGGCTGAAGGCGCACGCCTGGAAAGTGTGTTTAGGTTTATCCCTAACGAGGGTTCGAATCCCTCTCCCTCCACCATTATTCTTAGAGCCCAGTTATTAATATCGAAAGGTAACAATAACTGGGTTTTTTAATGCCCTCAGAATGACTAATTATTTACTAAGCAAAGTGTCGATAACATGCCGACAAGTTCATGTTTTTCGATTGGTTTTGAAACGTAACCATCAAATAGCTGCCTGTATATTTCTTTTTGTTCTGTAAAAACATTAGCAGTTAATGCAATAACAATTTGTTCGCTATTAAGCGTCTTAATTATTTTACATGCCTGAAGACCATCCATTTTTGGCATTTGAATGTCCATAAAAATAATGTCTGGTTTGTGTAACTCGTATAATGAAATCGCTTCTAAACCATTGTTGGCAATAATAATGGTGGCTTTAGTTGGTTCAAGCATCGCAGCTGCAACAAGCTGATTTATTTTATTATCTTCAGCTAATAAAATAATTTTTCCAGATAGGTCAGGAAGCTCAATATTTTTAGTTGTTAATGTGCTGTCATCCACCTGCGCTTGTTTTAATGGTAAGTACACATAAAACTGACTCCCTGAACCTAACTGGCTTGTTACTTTAATTTCGCCATTCATAAGGCCTATTAATGATTTAGTGATGGGTAAGCCAAGGCCCGTACCACCATATTCACGCGTGGTTGATTGCTCCGCTTGTTCAAAGCGCTCAAACAATCGATCAATTGCCTGCTCAGAAATTCCAATTCCGGTGTCTGATATACAACAACATATTTTGTTTTCGTCGGTTAGCCTAAACGTTACTGTAACGCCACCTTGAGATGTAAACTTAATCGCGTTAGATATTAAGTTTAAAAATACCTGCCTGAGTCTAACTGGGTCGCCCACCCAATGCTTGTGCTCAATATCAATCACAAATTTAAGGTAAATGTTTTTATCTGTTGCTTGCACACCTAAGTCTGACTCTAAGTGATGAATAAGTTCAAAAAAATCAAAAGGCTTATGCTCTAATGAGAGCTTGCCGGCCTCTATTTTAGAAAAATCAAGAATATCGTTAATAATGGTGGTGAGAGCTCGAGTTGAATACAGTGATTTTTTTAAATACTCTTTTGATTTTTCATTAAGCGGTTGTTCTTGTAATAGTTGTAATGTGCCAAGTATACCGTTCATTGGGGTTCGTATTTCGTGGCTCATATTTGCTAAAAATTCAGACTTTGCTTGCGATGCTTGCTCAGCAAGTTCTTTTGAGTGACCAAGGGCTTGCTCGTGGTCAATTTGTTCTGTTAAATCGTAAGCAATACCTAAGTAGCCAACGGTGTCTCCTTCGTTATTTAACAACGAAGTGACACTTAAATTAACTTGTATTTGCTCGCCTGTAGAAGAAATGTATGTCCATTGATTAATATCTGGCTCTGTTGCTGTTGCTTTTAAGATAAATACTTCAAAACCAGGGTTGACAGGTTTATTTAATTCAGCACTAAGTAGTTTAGCCTTTTTTATAATTTCTTCTTTTAAATGAAATATGCCAGGGTTTTTAATGCCAATAACATCTTGCGCTTTGTAGCCTAATAACTTTTCTGAGGCGGGATTAAATAGAGTGATTAAGCCGTTTGTGTCGGTCGCAATAATTGAATAACTAGCACTGTTTAAAATACTTTGTTGGAGCATGCTCATATCGGCTATTTCTTGCGTACGTTGTTTAACTTCGCTTTCTAGTTTTAAATTTGCTTGCTGCAATGCGAGTTTATTTTTTTTAGCCTGAAGTGTTTTTCTCTTAATTCTTTGGTTTCTTCTAAAAATAAACAATTGCATTAAAAAAACTACAAACATACAGCCAATAGTGGCGAAAGAGCCATTAACAATGGCTTGATACCGACTAGGGAGATGAAGGTTATAAATAAAGGCGTCTGAGGCATCAATGGTAATTTTCCACGTTCTACCCATTAATTTTATAATTTTAGTTAATTGATAATCGTTAGTTTTGCTTTTTATGCCATAACTAAAAAAATCAGTCTCAGTATTGTTATTGATATCACTTATCGTTAGTTGATTTTCATCAAGGTGTGAAAGTGAGTCTAAAATTTTATCAATTAACAACGGCGAATATGCCCAACCTAAAAGCTCATTAAGGCGCTGTTTTTTATTATCAGAAATAGTAATGGTTTTATATATTGGCACTAATATTAAAAAGCCTTGTTGTGAGAGTTTATTCGCTTGTACTAAAGTCAGTGGCGCCGTTAATTGGGTTGTATTATTTATGGCAGCATTTAGTGCTGCCTGTTTGCGCATGCTCTCAGATCCAATATCTAATCCAATTGCTTGTAAGTTTTTTTGCTCAGGAAAAATATATTGAATTATAAAATGCTCATCACTAGTCGCTACGAGTGTATTCAAATTAAATGTCTGATCGGGTCTATCGTTTTTTGCATCATTCAAAAATTTATTTAATTGCTCAACGCCAACTTTTTTTATATAGCCAATACCATTAGCTCCAGGGAATTCTTTAGCGTAGTTACGGCTCCCAGAGTAGTTAGTTATGGCTTGATAGTTTAAGTTATTTGCACCTATCCCATGTACAAAGCCCTTTAAACCAAATAGCCCATATTGATACAAATCGAGCCTACTGTTAATACCTGTAGAAAGCGATGATAGGCGGTTATCAAGCGCATTGTTTATTTTATTTTTTATGGCTTCTTGGTGTTTAATATGAGCAAAGTAGGTAAGTATAATGCCCACAACTAATAAAATGACGTGAGGAAGCAGTGAGATTAATAACCCTTTATTAACCGGTCGTGCTTGAATCATTAATTAATCCTTTTTCATGAGTCGCAGTAAGTGTGTTTCTATTTTAATAACGTGATAAATATAGCACCTATTATTCAAGACACAACTTTGTTATTAATTGGAATGTATATATTTTATAGAGGTTTAGAGTAGGGGGAGTCTAAAAAGTTGATTTTAAGCCTCAAGATAAAACTAAAGTGCATATAAATATAATAATTTATAAATTCTGCATCACTTTATAGATACCAACAAAAGTAGTAGCAAAAGGTGCTGGTTTTTGTGCTTATTGATTTTTAGAAGAAATCAGCAGCTCATAACTTTACTTAGGTAAGTTTAAATCAAGTAAAATTAAATTAATATTATGATTTTTTTAAATAAAATTAGCGACTTAGATACGAGTGAGTAAGAGGTAATCTTTACCAGTTTTTACAATTCATCCGTAATAAAACAAACTCTTACTATTTTATAATATAAAAATTAAAACATTATAAATTTATATTGTTCTATATTTATTAGCATGAAAGAAAGGTAATTACTTGAAATGTAATTACCTTATGACATGTTTGCCGTGTAGGTCAAAAAGCATACACATCCCTATGTGCTGCACAGTAAAAACTTAAAAAACAAGGTAACGGAGATAACTATGGCTCACCGAGTATCTAAATTACTTGCGGCAACAGGCGCAGTATTAACATGCATTTCTATTCCTTCGTATGCTGCTGTTAATGGGCTGACAGAACAAGATGAATTTAATATAAAACTTAGATCAATTTATTTCGACCGTGACTACGATAACGACGCAAGTGACGATTCAACTTTTGCTCAAGGTATAGAGCTCAATTACACATCAGGTTATATAAATGATTTATTGAATGTGGGTGTATCGACTTACACCGTAATGAATATTAACTCTACAGGTTCAGCCGCAGGTAATATTTTACCAGCAGGTAATGAGAGTGGTGGAGTAGACGATAGCTTTTCTAAATTTGGTCAATATTTTTTAGATTTTAAATTGGGCAAAAACGGTCACGTTAAAGTAGGTGGGCAAAAAACCAAAAGCATGCTTTTAAAAAGCTCAGGCAGCCGTGCTATTCCTAATACTTTTCGAGGTGTTTTTGGCGACTATAAAATCGGCAACACTAAATTATATGGTTACGTATACGACAAATGGAGCCGTCGACATGATGATAGATGGGAAGACTTTTCTACCGACCAATCGGCACCTGGCGCCATTAGCGTAATTTGGGGCGTAGGTGCTACGCATAAAAAAGACGACATAACATTAGAGGCTGAATATTTAAATTCGCACAATTATCTAAGTAAAATGGGATTAAAAATCAGTTACGACATTAAACTTGAGCAAAGTAAGTTAACCCTTTCAACTGGCATATTTACCTCACAAGATGATGGTGATTTATTTGTAACAGGCGCAGAGGGCGGCGATTTAGATGATGAAGATGCAACTGGCGCATTAACAGGTTTAACTAAAAGTGAAAACGATGGATTTGCCTATTACTTAGATGCTGATTGGAAAAAAGATATTTGGAGTGTAGGTGCGGCATTTACTAAAGTAAGTGATGCTTGGATTGAAGATAACTTTAGTGGCGATCATGGTACAAACCCATTTCCAACTCGCTCATTGATTGGTGCCGATTTAACAAATCAAAACGAGGCAACGTGGCAGGCACGTTTTGGCATTGATTTAAAAGCAGTATCGCCAGGTTTAACAACAAAGTTTTACTACACAAGCGGTAGCGATGCGGAAAACTCTGCGCTGGGTAAGTTAGCTGGCACAGCTGATGAAAAATATTGGGCTGTAGATACGCGCTATAAAGTTGAGAAAATAAAAGGCTTAAGTTTGCGCTGGTTATTTGTAGATTATACAACCGAAAAATCAGGCAGCGTTGATGGTGTAAAAGGCGACAGAGCCGACCACCGAGTTTATGTAGATTACACTATTAAATTTTAAAATAACGTTTAATAAGCCAATGCAAATTTATACATTGGTTTTATTTCCTTTATTAATTACCACTATGATAAAACTAACAAATAGATAATAAAAATAAAGCTAATATATGTTTTCTCTTCAACAGTGGCAATCGCAGGGCCAATTCACTCATATTTCTGGCCATCAAATATTTACAAAAATAGCTGGTGATATAACTAAGCCTGCGCTGCTTTTAATACATGGCTTTCCAAGTGCTAGCTGGGATTGGGAAGGTATGTGGCAAACGCTTAGTGAACATTATTTTGTAATTACGCTCGATATGCTAGGTTTTGGTTTGTCAGATAAACCAATAAACGCTACTTATAAAATTACCGAACAATCCGACTTATATACCCAATTTTTAAAAACGTTAAATATTAATGATGTACATATTTTAGCTCATGACTATGGCGATACTGTGGCTCAAGAGTTATTAGCAAGGCAAGTGGTTAGCCAAAGTGACTTTAAAATAAACAGCGTGTGTTTTTTAAATGGTGGGTTATTTCCTGAGGTGCATAAACCATTATTTATACAAAAGCTTTTACTTTCAAAGCTAGGTTGGATAGTGCCAAAATTAATGAATAAACAAAAATTTGCCAATAATTTAGTGACTATTTTTAGTAAAAGTACACCGCCTTCAAAACAAGTGGTAGACACACTTTGGGAGTTGCTAATTTATAAAGATGGTTTAGCCGTTATGCCTAAACTCATTAGTTATATAAAGCAGAGGCAGCAAAACCGAGAACGTTGGGTTGGTGCCATCATAAACAGCAATATACAACTTACGTTTATAGCAGGCGCAGAAGATCCTATCTCTGGTAAGCACATGATTGAACATTATAAAAAGCTTATTCCCAATGCGCGCGTACAAGAGTTTGTAGAGCTTGGGCATTATCCGCAAGTAGAAAATCCAGATGCTATTACGCAGGCTTATTTGGATTTTAGAAATTGCCAATAAAAACGCGGCACTAAATTAAGTGCCGCGTTTATAAATTAATAACTCTGAGTATTTAGGCTTTGAACCTTAATATTTTTTCTTCGGTGCTCTTAATTGTTTTTCAAACTCGTCTGAAAACAATATCGTGCCGTCGTCTTCCTCAGTAGGAAAGGCAGCAATAAGTAAATCATCCTCTTCAAGGCCTGGTGTCCAGCGACTAAACCAATCAGCAAGTGGAATTGCTTTAGCGCTGCAGCCAGCCCATTCGCCAGTTGCCCATGCCTCTGCAAATTCGCGAGTTGGCCAAACTGGTACGCAGTCGTCATCTTCGTTGGCAAGCATAACGCAGCCATCATCGTCGTTTAAAATCCATACTTGTTTAAATTGTTGTACGGTTTCGAACATATAGGCTAGGCGTTTTTTTGCCCCAAGCCCTAAAATTACTGCTTGTTCTTCGCTTAAATTTGGCGTTGTCATAATTAGCTCACTCTTAATTACTATATCTCAATTATATGCACACAAGTATATCGAGTTATATGACAGAGTGTTGAAAAGTTGCTATTTAATTTCAGCAATGCAGATCTAATTTGTATATTGAGCAGTATAAGTCACAACTAATTTGAGCGATCATTCAAAATAAGCTTGAATGTTTGTAAAAAGGCCACATTGTAGTAAGCATATACTTAATGAAGGATTGAAAAATGACTACTGATTTACTTGCTCCGTTTAAACTAAATAATACGATTGAGCTTAAAAACCGCGTACTTATGGCGCCATTAACGCGTTGTATGGCTGACGATAACTTAGTGCCAACACAAGATATGGTTGAATATTATGCTCGCCGTGCCGAAACCGGTTTAATTATTAGCGAAGCAACTATTATTCGTCCAGATGCGCAAGGTTACCCAAATACACCGGGTTTATTTACCAGTGAGCAAATACAAGGTTGGAAAAAAGTAACAGACGCAGTGCACGCTAATGGCGGCAAAATGTTTGCACAGCTTTGGCATGTTGGCCGTGTTGCACATCCTCACTTTTTTGATGGCGATGTACTGGCACCATCGGCAATTGGCGTTGAAGGCTCTGTACCTCGTATGCGTGAGCTTACATATATCACACCAAAAGCAGCGACTATAGATGACATTAAGGGCCTAGTAGCTGATTACGCAAAAGCGGCAGAAAATGCGATTGAAGCGGGTTTTGACGGGGTAGAAATTCACGGTGCTAACGGGTATTTGATTGACCAGTTTTTACATTACGCTGCAAATACACGCAGCGACGAATACGGTCAAACGCCTGAAAATATGTCGCGTTTTGCACTAGAAGTAACCGATGCAGTTATCGCCGCTGTAGGTAATGAGCGTACTGCTTTACGTGTTACACCGGGTGCTTATTTTAATATGAGCGAAGATAACCGTGATAAAGCGGTATTTGATTACTTATTACCAGAGCTTGAGAAGAGAGATTTAGCATACTTACACGGTGGTATTTTTGACGACAGTACAACGTTTGAATCGCTTGAAGGTAAAACAACGTCTGAATTTTTACGTGCAGGCTACAAAGGTACATTAGTAGGCGTAGGCAGCTATAGTTTTGAGTCAGCAAAAGAGGCAATTAACGATGCTAAGTTTGATTTAATCGCTATTGGTCGCCCACTTATCGCAAACCCAGATTACATTAGCAAAATTGCAAACGGTGAAGAGTTAGTACCTTACAGCGATGAAATGCTAGCTGAATTAAAGTAACAGCTAAGTATTATATTTAGTTATTAAGGCACCTTAAGCTAAACCTTTGGGTGTCTTTTTTTGTACATATTCCCGCCATAAATCTTCCATATTTGTTTAACCTTTATGTAAATAAAGTTCATCCTCGTTGTCATATTTAAAATTCATACTGTCCGCGTTTTCATATTTCATAATTAAAACTAAACGGGACAACAATGTACGCTTTAAAAAACAAATCGCTATTGAGCATGGCAGTTGCTATGGCGGTATCAACATCTACTTATGCTAACGACAACACCATAGAAGAAGTAACCGTGGTTGCTAAACCAACGAGCTACGCTAACAATGTTATTGAGCCTGCAATGCTTGAGCAGCAAAGTTCGGTATCGAGTATATTATCGGTTATTGATAACTTACCAGGTATTAGCATAAACGAAGGTGATGCATTTGGTGGCGACGATTGGTCTACTACAATCACTATGCGTGGTTTTAGTATTGATGGAAACCAACAACAATTAGGTATGACCGTTGATGGCATTCCCAATGGTGGCTCTAATTACGGCGGTGGTGCTAAAGCTAACCGTTACTTGGAGAGTGAAAATTTAGCAACAGTAGAAGTAGGTCAAGGTACGTCTGATATTAAGTCGGCTTCACTTGAAGCACTAGGCGGGACATTTAACTTTGTAAGTAAAGACCCAAGCCTTGAAAAAGGCACTACCTTTGCTTATACATCAGGCAGTCACGATGCCACGCGTTATTATATTAAACACGAAACAGGCACTGTTTTTAATAACACACAAGCGTACGTAAGTTACTCGCAAACAGATACAAGCCGCTGGATTGGTTCAGGCAGTAATGGGGGCAAAGACAACCAACACGCTGAGCTTAAGTTTGTATCTAATTTTGACGATTTAACGCTCACTGGTCGTTTATCTTACGATGATGTAAGCGAGACAAACTATAACAGCGTAAGCCTTGAGCAGTTTGAACAAACACCCGATTGGGATCAGCTAACATGGAATTGGACGGGAGTTCCGCACTTTGACCAAATGTTTGCAGAAGGTTGGGGAACGCTTCGTGAAAATACCTTAGGCTATTTAAAATTTGAATACGCTATTTCGCCAACTTCATTATTAACTGTTAGCCCTTATTATCATAAAAATTCAGGTCGCGGCGATTGGATCCCACCTTATTTAACAACGCCGGTTGATGAAAATGGCAACCCAACAACCGAGGGTAGCACTAATGCAGGCTCTTATGGTTTTGCTGATAGTGAAGGCAACCCGCTTGTACCCAATGCCGATTGTACGCAAAGTTTGAGCTGGCCATGGGAGTCGGGTCCTGGTTTAAATCCTGCGTGTTACGATGCAACAGCAACGCCTGTTATGTCTTACCGCCACACGCATTACAACAAAGATCGTTTAGGTGTAACGGCAAATTACCAAGCTACATTTGGTGATCACGATATCGAAGCGGGCTTTTGGTATGAGCAAAGCGAACGTGATGAATCGCGTGATTGGCACAAAGTAATTGATGCGCGTATTTATCATCACTTTGATAGCACGCCTTACTGGACACAATACAAAAACACTTTTGATACCGATACATTCAAATGGTACCTACAAGACTCGATTAATTTTGGCGACTTAACATTAAATATTGGTGCAAAACAATATTTAGTTGAATTACAAAAATACGACCACTTTGCTAACGAAAGATCAGATAAAGTAGATAGCGACTCAGACGTGTTATTTAGTGGTGGTGTATTGTATCAGCTAAATAACAGCACAGAATTATTTGCTAGTTACAGCGAGAATTTTTCAGCAATAAAAGACGGTGTACTTGAGCGAGATAGCTCAACACTTATAAACATAGAGCCAGAAACTGCCGACAACATCGACTTTGGTGTACGTTACCAAGCCGACAGATTAACCCTTACAGCAACGGCTTACAGTGTTAAGTTTGATAACCGCATTACCTTTATTGCCCCTGGTAGTGGCACAGATGGGATTGATTACACCATTGGTACAAATGGCTCGTACGTAAATGTAGGGGGTATTGACTCAAATGGGCTTGAGCTTGCAGCAAGCTATATGTTAACACCAAGCTGGAGCGTGTACTCGTCGTATACTAATAGCAGTTCTGAGTATTCATCCGATGATCCAAATGCATACGATTCACAGGGTGTAATATTAAGAGATGAAAGTGGTAATGAGGTAGCACCGAGCTTTAGAAAAGGCGACAGCATAATAGATTCATCAGAAGATTTATTTGTGGTATCTACCGATTACTTTAGCGATGGCTTTCGTGTTGGTTTATCGGCTAAATACACTGGTGAGCGCTTAGGTGCATGGCAAGACGAAGATACTCGCACGCGTAATAAAGTAGACGGCTACACCGTACTTGATTTTAATGCAGGTTATTCAACTGACGTAGATGCAGGCCCGTTTAAAGCCATTGACGTATCGTTTGTTGTTTATAACGTTACTGACAAAAGCTACTTAGCAGGTGGTACTGGTAACGGCGCTACTTATTACATTGGCGCGCCACGCACCGCAGCAGTTACATTTACCGCTGACTTTTAATTAAGTTTTAGTAATTGAATTAAAATAAAGCCCATCATTGATGGGCTTTATTATATGAAAGGGCGCAAAACGCGATGAAAACGATTTTAAAAGTAACACTATTTAGCTTAAGTGTATTAGCGAGTAACTTTGCAGCAGCAGCGCAAAATGTAGTGCTGGTAACGCTTGATGGAGTACGCTGGCAAGAAGTATTTAATGGGGCTGATAATAGCTTAATTAATAATACTGATTTTGTTAAAAATCCAGAGCAATTAAAGACCCAGTTTTGGGCAAAAACAGCAAATGAGCGCCAGCAATTACTAATGCCTTTTTTAACGCAAGTAGTGGCTAAACAAGGCGTAATTATTGGCGATAGAGCTAACGGCTCTACTATGTCGGTAAGTAACCCGTGGTATTTTTCATACCCTGGTTATAACGAAATACTCACCGGTGAAGTTGACGAAAATATAAATAGTAATAACAAAGTGCTCAACCCAAATAAAACTATTTTAGAGCGTTTAGATAAGTTACCTGGGTTTAAAGGTAGCACAGCCTTATTTGGCAGTTGGGATGTATTTCCATACATTGTAAATACTAAGCGCAGTAACGTGTATGTAAATGCAGGTTTTATGTCAATTGAAGAGAATTTATTCACTGATGCGTCATTATTAAATGCGTTACAAAACGAAATTCCCAGTCCTTGGTATAACGTACGACTAGACAGTTTTACATATCGCTTTGTTAAAGCGTATATGTTGGCTAAAAAGCCTAAGTTGTTAGTGATAAGCTTAGGCGAAACCGATGACTTTGCGCATGATGGTCACTACGATCAATACCTTAAATCGGCAAGGCAAAGTGACGCGTTTATAAAAGACTTATGGGCAACCATTCAAACTACAGCAGGTTATAAAAATAACACCACACTAATTATTACTACTGATCACGGCCGTGGCAATAATGCCAACGATTGGCAACATCACAGCTCTAAACGTGCACTTGCTGAGCTAGAGTTAGGTGAAAATACCTACCCAGAAGGAATTGTCGGCTCTGAACATATTTGGCTTGCAGCCATTGGCCCCGCAATAAAAGGTAGTGGCTTAATTAAAACTAAAAATGAGCTTAAACAAGCGCAAATAGCGGCGACCGTTTTAAAGGCGCTTGGGCAGAATCCAAATGAAATAAATTCAAATATGGCGCCTGCTATTAGCGAGATTTTAAAATGAAGAACCTATTAAAACCATTAACCCTAACTGCCTTGGCGTTGAGTTCGGTTATTAGCGCAAGTATTACTGCCGCGCCATCTAAAATTCTATTTGGTTCGTGTGGGCATCAAGATAAAAAGATACCCATATTTAATGCAATTAACAAAGAGAAAGGCGATTTGTTTATATTTTTGGGTGACAATATCTACGGCGATACCAACGATATGGATGTACTTACCGATAAGTACCAACGTTTAGGGGCAAAGCCTGGTTTTAAAACGTTAAAAGCGCAAACGCCTATCATTGCCATGTGGGATGACCACGATTATGGCCAAAACGATGCAGGTAAAGAGTATCCGCATAAAGAGCAATCACGCCAAATTATGCTTAATTTTTGGGATGAACCTGTAAACTCAGCGCGTCGCACTCGCTCTGATGGAATTTATACCTCGTACATGTATGGTGAAAATGAGCAAACCATACAAGTAATAATGCCTGATTTACGTTGGAACCGTGATGCGTTAAACCATGTAGGTGAGCTTGAATACTACACTAAACGTAAGTTAAATAACCAAGGCCCGTATAGTCCTAGTGAAGTGAAGGGCGCATCCATGTTAGGTGAAGCCCAGTGGCAATGGCTTGAACAAGAGCTTAAAAAGCCCGCTGCAATAAAATTGATTGCCTCAAGCTTACAGCTTTTACCCGATTTTACAGGTTGGGAGTCATGGGCAAACTTTCCTGAAGATAGAAACCGTTTATTTGCATTAATTAAAAAGCATAAAGTAAATGGGGTCGTGATCATCAGCGGCGATAAGCACTGGGGTGAAATATCAAAGTATCAGCAAAACCTTGATTACCCATTAATTGAGATGACCAGCTCTGGCTTAACTGAAAAATGGAAAGACGTAAGCCCTAACAAACACCGAGTAGGGAATTTTACCCATAACGTAAATTATGGTGATTTAAGCATAGACTGGCAGCAAATTGATCCCACTATTTCACTTCAATTAAAAGGCATTGATGGCGAAGTAATAATGCAAAGTGACTTTAGTTTATCAAGTATTAGCCCTTATAAATAACATTACTCTATAAACAAAAACGCGCAGTGATCAAAATTAATGCTGTGCGTTTAAATTACTTGCTAACTCTCTGATTTATTAATATCAATTACCTGTTTGCGCTACCCCTAATATTGAAAATATCTTACACTGGTTTTATCTCAAGCAAGGCCAGTGTTATATGCTAAATATTATTCAATCAAACCGAATGGAAGCCCTGCAAGCGCAGTTCCACCAGCTGTTAAAAATAAACCCATTGCAAAGCCCGTTCGACAAAGAAGTGGTGCTAGTGCAATCGCCGGGTATGTCGCAGTGGTTAAAAATAGGTTTGAGCGAAAACTTAGGGGTTGCAGCGCAGGTAGATTTTCCGCTGCCGTCGAGCTTTATTTGGCAGTTGTATCAGCAATTACTGCCAAATGTTCCTAAAGAGTCGGCATTTAATAAGCCCAACCTTGCTTGGAAACTGTTTGCAATTTTACCAACCTGCATTGATGAACCGCTTTATTTGCCGCTAAAAACCTATTTAGAGGGCGATATTGACGGGCAAAAAACCTTTGCGCTATGCGAAAAAATAGCCGATGTGTACGACCAATATTTAATGTACCGACCGCACTGGATAGCCACATGGGATAGCGGCAAAGATGAGCTTGATGACGTAGATGTAGCCATTGCCCCATGGCAACCTGATTTATGGCGACGCATTGTAAAGCTAAGCCAAGAACTTGGGCAAAGCCAATTTCATCGCGCTAACATGCAAGGGCAATTACTTGCAGCACTTGAGACCATGGACAATAGCTTACTGCCACAACGCATTAGTTTATTTGGTATATCGGCGATTGCCAGCTCCCAGCTTGAGGTGTTTGCAGCGCTGAGTAAAAAAACAGAGGTTATATTATTCTTTTTTAACCCAAGTGAGCACTACTGGGGCGATATCATAGATGAAAAAACAGCAGCTAAAATAAGCGCTAAATACGCCAAAATGCCGCTGGTGGAAGCGCAACAAAAAAAACAAACCAATCCAGATGAAGAATACTACTTTATTGGTAATCCGTTGTTATCGTCGTGGGGTAAATTAGGCCGCGACTATTTTGAACAACTTGTACAGTTAGATGCCCGTTGGATTGATGGTTTTATTGATGTGTTTGACGACACCTTACTAGGGCAAGTACAAAGCGAGATTTATCAGCTTGCGTTTAAAGGCGAATCGCTGACCGATAACAAAGAGTGGTTTATAAACGACAAAGGTAAGTTACCAATCAGCGCAACCGACACCAGTATTACGCTCAGCGATTGCCATACACCGCTCAGAGAAGTTGAGCGCTTGCACGACTACTTACTTAACTTATTTAATCAAAACCCAACGCTTACTCCCAAAGACATAATTGTCATGATGCCCGATGTAGGCACTTACAGCCCTTATATTGAAGCTGTATTTGGCGGGGCGCAAGGCAGCCGTTTTATTCCGTACGCATTAGCCGATTTAGCCATAGAGCAAGAAAAGCCCGTCCTTAGTTCATTTGCGAGTTTAGCTAACTTACCGTTTTCGCGCTTTGGTGTGTCGGATATTCTCGATTTATTACAAGTGACGCAAATAGCCGAAAAGTTTGGGCTTGAAGCGCACGAATACGAGCAAATTCAATATTGGCTTGAACGTGTAGGGGTAAAATGGGGTATAAACGCAGCACATAAAAGCAGCTTTGATTTACCCGCTATCGATTTAAATACCTGGCAACATGGGCTCAACCGTTTACTGCTTGGTATAGCCATGCGCGACGAACAATGCCCGTTTAACGGTATTTACAGCGCTGATGAAGTAGAAGGCATGGCGCTTGATACGCTCAACAAGCTCGTGCATTTTATTGATGTACTGCAAAGCTTTAAAGAGCAGCTAACGCCCGATGATACGCTCACTAATAAAGCGCATATTTTAAGCGAGCTATTAAACGCCATATACGAAAGTGAAAGCGACGACAGCTGGGATTTATTAGTACTTCAAAACGTGCTCGAAGAGTTACAAAAACACCACGACAACGGCGATTACAGTAAAGCAGTTTCGCAGCGTATTGTTAGTTACTTAGTTAAACAAGGCATTCAAGAAAAAGGCGTAGGGCAGCGGTTTTTGGTTGGGCAAGTAAACTTTTGTACGCTTATGCCCATGCGCGCCGTACCATTTAAAGTGGTATGCATGCTGGGCTTAAACGATGCTGACTACCCGCGTAACGTACAACCCATTGGTTTTGACTTGGTGCCTTATTCTAAAAAGCAAAAAGGTGACCGATCACGTAAATTAGATGACCGCTACTTATTTTTAGAAGCGCTACTGAGTGCCCGCGACAACTTATACATGAGTTACATTGGTCGCTCGTGTTTTGATAACCAACCGCGCATGCCATCAACCCTTGTAAGCGAGCTGTTAGAATATATTGGGCGTAGTTTTGTATTAAGCGAAAAGAGTGAAAAAACGCTGCCCGCATGTCTAATTAATCAGCAGCATTTACAGCCCTTTAATAGCCATTACTATTTAGCCGATGAGCAAGCAAATACTGTGCTGAGCAACCACAGTTACAATCCAATTTGGCTGCCAAGTGAGTCAATTAAACCAGAGCCAGTTATTGCGCTTGATGTGACTGTGCCAGATCAGCTAGATCTTGATGTGTTTATTAGAAGTGTGTGCAGCGCACAAGAGAGCTTTTATCAACAAACATTGGGCTTACGCCTGCCACAATTTAACGAAGTAGCAAAAGACGAAGAACCCTTTAGCCTAGATGCGCTGCGCCGTTATTTTTACCTTGATGAAATACTCGAAGCAAACATAAACGAGCAACCCCTAAGTACCGAGCAAATACTGCAGCGGGGTGAGTTACCTCAAGCCAATGTAGGCAGTCTCATATTTGAGAGTATGGAGCACCGAGTTGACGCGCTTGCAGGGCAAGTAAAAGAGCACATTAAAGGCGGGAAAAGTGAGCCAATAGAAGTTTTGCTTACCATTGAAGGCACTAAAATAGAGGGCTGGCTCAATCATGTGTATTTGCAAAAACAAGTGTTTTACCGCAGTGCGAGTATTAAAGCGAAAGATTTAATTAAAGGCTTTATTTATCACCTCGCAGTGCAAAGTATGGATCAACAAGTAGAAACATTGTTACTTGGGCTTGATAAGCAAATTACCTTTGCGCCAATTAATAAAGCTGATGCCGATGCATTGTTACTTGATTGGTTTGAGTTATACAAAGCGCTGCGCGCGGAGCCTGTGCCGTTCTTTCCGGTAAGTGGTTATGAATACGTTAAAAGCGGCGGCGATATAACAAAAGCAATGAGCAAATTTAGCCCGCAATACATAGGGCGAGGCGAGGGCGAAAATCCGTATATTCGCTTAACGGTGCAATCGCTAAATGACTGCCAAGAAGAATTTATAAAATGGAGTGATAAATTGCTCACGCCTTTATTTGAACACGCAAAGGAGAGTGACCATGCAAGCACTTAATCCTCTTACTATGCCGCTCATTGGTCAAAGTTTAATAGAAGCCAGTGCGGGTACCGGCAAAACCTATACGATTACGGGGCTGTATTTACGTTACTTACTAGGTATGCAAATAGAAGGTGAGTTAAGTACGCCGCTCAGTGTTGAGCAAATTTTGGTTGTAACCTTTACCGACGCCGCCACCCAAGAAATTAAAGACCGCGTACGCAGCCGAATTATTGCTGCGCGCGACGCATTGCTTGGGCAAGACCCAAACGACGAACTCATTGAAGGCGTAATTGCCAAAATTGATGATAAGCACCGCGCGTTTGATTTGCTCGATGCAGCTGCTAAATCAATGGACGAAGCCGCTATTTTTACTATTCATGGCTTTTGTCAGCGGATGCTAAAACAACATGCGTTTGAGTCGGGAGTGGCGTTTAATCTCGAATTTATTTTAGATGAGCGCGACATATTACTTGAAACCATTAAAGATTTTTGGCGTGCGTTTGTATACCCACTTAATAAAGAACGCACCGATGCTATTTTAGATGTATTTGCCGCACCAGAGTCTTTATTCGCTCAAGTGGCGAGCATTTTAAACAAAGCTAATGCACACATTACACCACAAATAAATTTAGATGATGTATGGAAAGCCCGTGACGAGTACATAACCCGTGTGCCTGCATTTAAAAAAGCGGTGTTAGAGCAAGAGTTTATCGGTGCTATTAAAAGCTCGGGTTTAAGCGGGTCTAAAACGCCAGCACGAAAAGGCAGCCTTGGTGCGCTTGAAGCATTTTGTTTAGGGGGTGATTTGTTTTTTGAATTTGGCACTAGCAAGTATTCGTTTGAAGTGTGGAGTACAGAAAGCTTAAGCGATGTGAGCAATTATAAAAAAAATCAGCCATTATTTGTGCATCCATTACTGAGTCAGTTTGACGAGCTTGCCGCCCTTAACAACACCATAAACCAAGGGCTAAAAATAGCGGTTGTACAACATGCAGCACGCTGGGTAAAAGCCGCAATAGTTAAGCGCAAGCAAGAGCAAAGCGTTATCACCCCAGATGACTTATTGACCAATTTACACAGTGCGCTTAATAACGAGCAAGGCGACGTACTAGCGCAAAAAATTGCACAGTTGTTTCCGGTTGCCATGATTGATGAATTCCAAGATACCGATCCGATTCAGTACGGTATTTTTAGTAAAATTTATGGGCAACAAAATACCACGCTTGCCATGATAGGCGACCCTAAACAAGCTATTTATGGCTTTAGGGGCGCAGATATTTTTACCTATATTGGCGCAAAAGAAGCTGTACAGACTGATCAGCAATTTACGCTGGGTACTAACTTTCGCTCAAGCACCGATATAGTCAATAGCGTTAATAGTTTATTTGGCAAACACGCTAACAGCTTTATTTATAACGACGCCATCCCCTTTAACGCAGTAGCTGCTAAAGGTAAAAAAGCGGAAGACTCTTTTTTAATTGATGGCAAACCCACGACCGCATTCGAATTTAATGTATTTGTGGATGAAGCCGCAGACGAAAAAAACAAACCAACCAACAAAGGTGTAGGGCAAGCACATTTAGCCACTCACTTTGCTAATAAAATAGTGACCCTGCTTGAAAAAGCAAAACAAGGGGATGCGTGTATTGGCAGTACCCCTGTCAGCGCTGCTGATATTTGTATATTAGTGCGCGACCGTGTTGAAGCGCAAATAATGAAAAAAGCGCTAGGTGATGCCAAAATTTCCAGCGTGTATTTATCGCGCGAGAGCGTTTTTAGCCAAGAGCTTAGCCATCACCTACTTAACTTTTTAACAGCGCTGCATGGACAATATGATGAGTCATTGCTGCGCGGTGTTTTAGCTGGTCCGCTATTTTGTTTAAGTTATAACGAAATACATGCACTCGCTGATGATGAAAATCAATGGCAAGACTACTTAAACTTTTTTGCACAACTTAGCCACATTTGGAACAAGCAAGGCGCTATGGCAATGCTTGAGCGCTTAATGAGCCATAACCAACTTAGCGCTAAATGGCAAGGGTTAGGATATAACGTTGAGCGTTGGCTGACGGACTTTAGGCACTTGGGCGAAATACTTCAGCAAAAACAAATAGAGCTTGAAGGCACGCTGCGTTTACTGCGATGGTTTGCACAAAAGGTAAGCCAACAAGACGGTGAAACAGTACAGGTACGCCTAGAAAGTGACGCCAACTTAGTTAAAATTGTCACTATGCATGCCTCAAAAGGGCTTGAATACCCTTTGGTATTTATGCCGTTTGCCAGTGGCTATCGCGAAACAAAAGAAGCGCTTTATCATAATAATGGCAAGCTAGTTTACGATTTAAGTAAAGACGAAGATGCCCTTCAAAAAGCAGAACAAGAACGCCTAGCTGAAGATTTACGCCTGCTTTATGTAGCACTTACTCGCGCCGTACATTTTTGTGCGCTTGGTGTTTATAACATAGGGCAAGGACAAAGTAGCCGCTTGGCTATGCAAAGTAGTGCACTTGGGCATGTTTTATTTGCAGGGCTTGAACTTGCCAGTAGCCAAACATGGCGCACGCATTTAAGTGAGTTTTGCGACGCTAACAGCGCGATGAGCTATCAGCAATTTACCTCACAAACATTATTAGAGCAGGGAACACTTTGTTTTAATAACAGTGAAAGTGCGCAGCAAACGTTAAGTGTTAATAAAGTAACAGCAAATATTGAACGTAACTGGCGAGCAACCAGCTTTAGTGCGTTGAGCTTTAAAAAGCACAGCGACCAATTAGCCCCAGGGCGAAGTGATGAAGATCACGAAAAAGACGAGTTTGCAGTGCAAGAGGACGAACTACCATCACCTTATAGTTTTCCTAAAGGGGCAAAGCCTGGTAGCTGTTTACACGAAATATTTGAACAAATAGATTTTACTAGCCCAATAGTTCACCCAACTAATACCGAGCAAAACTTATCTGAAGTAGTTAAGCGCAGCCTTGAAAAGTACCACATAGGTGATCAATGGCGAGAAGTGGCTGAAAAGTGGGTACTTGATGTTCTTGCGTGCCCCCTAGATAACAGTTCTTTAGAAAAAAGCCTTCTTTCATTGGGTGTGCTTACACCCAAAGATTGCCTAGTCGAAATGGAATTTAATTTACCTCTTGAGAGCTTAAGTGCACCAAAGCTAAACGAAATGCTGGTTAAACATTTTGGTTTTACACAAAGTAAGCTTGAATTTTCGCACGTAAAGGGCTTGTTAAAAGGCTTTGTCGATTTAATATTTTGCTACCAAGGCAAATATTATATTTTAGATTATAAGTCTAATTATTTAGGTAGCACGCCAGCTGATTACGAGAGCGACATGCTTGAGCAAGCGATGAGCAGTCATCAGTATCATTTACAGTATTTAATTTACACCGTAGCACTGCATCGTTTATTAAAACAACGTATAGCTGATTACTCAATAGAAACTCATTTAGGCGGCGTGTATTACACATTTTTACGAGGAATGCCGGCAGGGCAAGGTGTGTACTTTAAAAAGCTAACTGAAGAACAAGTGATTATTTTAGATGGCTTATTTAGCCAAGGAGCCATGCTATGAGCGATTTAAATGAGCAACCTGGCTTGTTTGACGATATAGACGAGACACTCAATAATGAAGCCGTAGAGCCTCTTACTTCAAAAAATGTAGCACAAGATGTCCCATTAGAGGACATTGTGTTAAATAATACTATTATCGAAGTCCCGTTACTTGAGTATTTATTAGCGCAAAATCGACTACGTGTAGTTGATGTTAAGCTCGCAGAGTTACTGTGTGCTAATGACATTGAGCAAACACATAATGAGCTGTTTTATATTATTTTATTACTGTGCTTATCGCAGCAAAGCCAGCATAGCTGCCTAACTTTAAATGAGGTTGACTGGAGCAATCCTTTTAACTTGCGCAAAAGCGACTTTAATAAACTAGATGGCAATGTACCCAGTACGCTAAGCCCGTTTAGTGATGACTTTAATGTACATACAGCGCTCAGTTATTTACAAAACCATGAAAGCGTGGGCGAAAATAAACCACTGCAACTGTTTAAAGAGCGACTTTATTTTGCGCGCCTTGCCGGTTATGAGCAAACACTCGCAGATAGACTATTAAGCATGAGCGAGCGAAAGCTCAATATTAATAATGAAATATTGGCAGAACTTTTAAATACCTATTTTCCTGCTGATTCTGCAATTGAAACTGATTGGCAAAAAGTGGCGTGTGCGATTGCTGCCACCAAAGGCTTTAGCGTGATCACGGGTGGTCCAGGTACCGGTAAAACTACCACAGTGACTAAGTTGTTGGCTATTTTGCAGTCACTTTATAAAACCGCGCCGCTTAGCATTAAGCTGGTGGCACCGACAGGTAAAGCCGCTGCACGTTTAAGTGAGTCTATTTTAGGCGCTAAAAATAAGCTCACAACGATTCCTGATGATATAAAAACGCTGATACCGCAAAACGCTCAAACTATTCATCGCTTATTAGGCGTAAAACCGTTTACTAATAAATTCAGACATAACAAAAGCAATCCACTGCATTTAGATGTGCTGATTATTGACGAAGCCAGTATGGTCGATTTATCGCTGATGGCTAAATTAATAGAAGCACTGCCTGCGCATGCGAGATTAATACTCCTAGGTGACAAAGACCAGCTTGCCTCGGTAGATACTGGCAGCGTAATGAGCGATTTATGCCAAGGTTTAACACTTGGGCAAACGCCACGCTACTCGCAAGCACGTTGTGATGAGCTAAATAGCTTATGTTTTAATAATGAGCCTAAGCTCGTAGCGCAAAGCGTGAGTGAATTTAAACTCGCAGATTGCGTTGCCTTTTTACAGCACAGTTATCGATTTGATGCACAAAGCGGCATTGGTCAACTCGCACTTGCGGTAAACACAAATAACACCGGTATTTTAAATTACGTTGAGCAAGAAAGTACCGAAGGGCGTTTTAACGATGTAATTTTAGATTACGACTTTGTAGCGAAACCAATTGAAAAGCTTGTTAAAAGTGCAGTAAGTCATTATGCAAAATACCTTAACTTAATTGCCCAAGGTGCAGATGTTGCACAGGTGCATGCTGCTTTTGCTAGTTATCAGCTTTTAGCTGCGGTACGAGAGGGCGATTACGGCGTGCATAGCTTAAATCAGCGAATAGAGCGCGTATTGCAACAGCAAGGTTTAATAACAGTTAGCCCTAATACTCATCATTATACAGGCATGCCCATTATGGTGAGCCAAAACGATTACCAGCTTAAGTTATTTAACGGCGATATTGGTATTTTAATGCCCGATGAAAGCAATCAGCTCAAAGCCATATTTATTGACGAGCAAGGTAATCAACGAGCATTTTCGCCAGCACGACTCCCTGCACACGATAAAGTATACGTAATGACTATTCATAAATCACAAGGTTCAGAGTTTAGTTACACCGCTATGGTACTGCCACCGCTAAAACAAGCGCGCATGGGTATTAACAGGCAATTAGTGTATACGGGAATAACCCGCGCTAAAAATAAGTTTGAGCTGGTGGCTGACAAAAAAGTACTGCAACTAGCAATGAATAAAAGCGTATCAAGAGCATCTGGTTTATATGAAAGGTTACAATTTTAAGCTTAATTTGAATTTTTTATTAATAATTTAGCTTCAAACTGCTTGTTATTTATCGCGTTATTATAAATGTCTTCTATACTAAAGTTAATTTTATATTAAATGTATTCGGGCGTGTTGATCTTTGGTGGGTGAATTTGCAGTAGTGTGTTTGGTTTTTAGCCAAGGCAGAGCCTATGTAGTGTGGTATTCCCCATACATAGGCGATAACGTAGTATAAATACCAAACATACGCTGCCCTTTGGGTTCTTTCTAGGGACGGTTAAATCTTTGTTGCCTACATGGATGTAGGTAAGGGGCGTGAGCAGGACGCGGAAGCTTTGCTCGGTTTTTACTTATTCTTACATGGATGTAAGCCATTAGAATAACGCAGGAGCAGTTATCGAGCCCACTAGGTTACAAACCTCGCGCCGTGATTTAATCGCCCCTAGATTGAACAAATTTCAATCCACAAAGGTCAACACGCCCTAGTAAGGATATTAATGTTTTTTTCTAAAAATAAGCAAAATGAAATAGCCTCTTTAAAAGCAGAACTCTATCCGTTACAACAAGTGTGGGAAGGGCTTTACCGAGAGATGTTAGTACTGAACATTCTCTATGATGGCAGAATTTCGCACGCCAATGATAGGTTTTTAGAAAATTTAGGCTACAACGAAGACGATCTTACTAATAACTCTTTTGATGATTTTATTACTGAGTCATCTCGTCAATCTTCAGAATTTAAAAGCCTACAGCAAGCTATAAAAAAAGAAGGACATTGGGGCGGTGCATTACAAATTGCGCGCGGTGATGGTAAAGCTGAATGGTTACGTTTAATAGTACATCCTGTAAAAGGGGAGCAAGATCAGTTGCTCTATTTTTCTATATTCGGGAGTGTGCTTACAAAAACAATCACGGCTTCCCGCGAGCAAAGCGACACTATCAAAGCGATATATCGCTCTATGGCAGTAATTGAATTTGATTTAGAAGGCCATGTTTTAAAAGCAAATGAGCAGTTTTTATCAGCAATGGGTTATCAAGAAAGTGAATTAATAGGAAAACACCATCGCACATTTTGTGAAGCTTCAGAGTATAATTCCCAAGAGTATCAACAGTTTTGGGCTAAATTAAGAGAAGGACAGTTTATAGCGGAGCGCTTTAAGCGTGTTGATAAATACGGCAATGTTGTATGGTTAGAAGCGTCATATAACCCAATCTCAAATGACGTGAATGAGCTTTATAAAGTAATGAAGTTTGCAACAGTTATTACAGAGCAAGTAAATCAAGAAATTGCGATATCTAAGGCTGCCGAAATTGCTTATAGCACCTCAACCCAAACGGATAAAAAAGCAGAGCAAGGCGCGAGCGTTATACAAGATACGGTTGCAGTAATGACCGAGCTGGCTATTAACATGGAGCAAGCGGCAAGTGAAATTTCAGCGCTTGATCAGCAGTCGCAACAAATATCGAGTATTGTACAAAGTATTAGTAGTATTGCAGAGCAAACCAATTTGTTAGCATTAAATGCCGCAATTGAAGCGGCTAGAGCTGGCGAGCAAGGTCGAGGCTTTGCTGTGGTTGCAGACGAGGTTCGACTGCTTGCATCTCGTACATCAAAAGCAACAGAAGAAATAGTAGAAGTAGTACAGCGTAACCAATCACAAACCCAAAATACGGTGGCTGTAATAGAAAAAGGTAAAGAAAAAGCAGAGCAAGGTTTAGCACTATCTAAAGAGTCGGGTGATGTGATGCAGGAAATTCAGCAAGGCGCACAAGAAGTTGTAAATGCGATTGGGCAATTTACCAGTGAACTCAAAGCTAACGGCTAGATTAGTTACGTCCTTATTCTAAAGCGGGCACCTTTACCGGTACCCGCTCAACCTAACCCCCCTCAATATTACTCTCGAAACATCCCTGATAATTTTAAATTTAACAACTATTCTTTATTAACCCATTAAATAACAAGTAATAAGTTTCTTCATCCCTATAAATGATAATAAATTGTTGCATTTTTGTTCTTTGTTCCTAATACTGATGAACGCCAAGGCTGACAAGCCCTAGTATGAATACCTTAAATGATAATAAAATATTACGTACACAACATTAAGGAATTGTATGAACAACACTAAGCGCACACACACATTAATTAAACCAAGTCACCTAATTGGTGCTGGGCTTGCTATGCTAATGAGCTTTTCTGCTGCGAGTAAAGACTACAAAATTATATTAATTCACGGGTTACAAACTTCGCAAATAACCAATAAGTCGGGTAGTGATGTAATTAATGACGGTGAAACATATTGGCAATCGTACTGGAATAATCGTGCAGATGAGCGAATTGATTGGCCTGCTTATGAGCGAATTGAAGGTAAAATTGCTACCGATTGGGTGTGGCCAAAGTTAAAGCAAATTTCACGCTCTAATTTATGCAGTGATGGCTGTGTATTTGTAACACATTCAACAGGCGACTTAGTTGCACGCCATATTATTGATAACCAAGAAAACTGGTTAGAAAACGCAGGCTTACAGCCGCTTAATATTGTTGCGACGTTTGATTTAGCAGGCGCGGGTGGTGGAAGTGAGCTTGCAGATGTAGCCGTTAGTGCTTTAACTGGCGCATCATGGAACTTTGCGGTCGATGCAGCACTCAAATGGTGGCTAGGGAGCGATGTAACCGAAGCTGTTGGTGTATTACACGATTTAAAAGTGAATAATGCCCGTAAAATATCGCCATTTCCTGATGCACGTACACCTAGATTACGCTTTGTGGCAGATGGTAATGCGTATTTAGGTTTAACAGGTGGATTTTTAAAAGGTAATGATGATTCGGTTGTAGCATCGCACTCTTCATGTGGTGCAAGTTCGGCTGGCTCGTTTGGAAGTTGTAGCAGCAGTATTGATACAGATGGCCATTTAAAATCGCAAGGTGATGCTGTTAGTAGCTTTATGCCAAATCATTATCCAATGATGATGAGTGACAGTTATAGCCATAACGAAATACATAACGCGCAGCGTAAAGGTAATGTCACAATAGCCATGAATAACGTAAATGTTGAAGGTAATAACGTAGGGTTTAATACGTTTGATAAAACTACAGGTAGTTGGTTTTGGAAAAAACAATATCGTTATATTAAGGATTCAAATAATTTAAGTGCATCAGCACTTATTTATAATGTGATTCCATAACATAGAAGGCGTGTAGTGATACCAATCTGCATAAATCTTTGATCAATTTAACAAATTAAATTCCACTATAACGTCGTTAAAAATTTTTTATTTACGACTGCATGGATGCAGGAGGTAGAGCAATGCAGGGAGCAATTGCCGAGAACAACTAGATACAAAAATTTTTGCCTAGTTCTAGCGTAATTTTCTTAACGTTAAATAGACCCCATATATAAGCAGATTAGTATTAAAAACTATACGCCTTATAAAAGATTGAAATATAAAAATGAAAAAATTTTATGTCGTTGCTTTAATTATTAGCACTATTTTATTTTCGCTATGGTTTACTGGTAAAAATGATGCTCATAAAGCTGCTGAGCCAATAAAACCACAGATTAAACACAGCGCGAACGCACCTGACTTATCGCCTGTAAAAGTGATCCCTATAGATGTGCCTGAAGCTAAAAAACCACAATCAAAAAAGCAAATTGCGTTTAATGAAGACCTAACAAAAGCAGCGCAGCAAGTGGTGATGCAATACGAAAGTGCACTTAAGTTTCCTCCTTATTCCCAACCTTTGAGTCCTTTAGATGAAGATCGATTAAAGCCAAATCAGTTTTATCCTGTGTCGAGCCCCATAGGTGAAAGCGGCGATGCTTTAACGGTAAGCCTCAAACAATATCGTTTTGTATATCCAGAAGAAATAACAATAAAGGTAAGCGCTCAAGGGCTTGGTAAAGTGGTCATTGAACTTGCAAATACTGATACAAAGGAAGTATTAAATACCCATACGGGCAATGCGCGTGAAGGTGAGGCAATTATTACATTTAAAGAAGATGAAGATTACCCTCGTAGTTTGCAAGTGTATGTGCAGGGCTATGTTGACGGCAAAAAAGTACCCGTAGTTGCGCAAATTCAATATATGCCGCCAAGTGCTACTTTGACAGGTTTTGAAATTGCTTATGCTCAAAATGAAAACATGATTATGCCAGCTAATTTAACGGTGATAAAAAGTGGTTTGTATCGTGTTAGGGCGAATTTATATAGTGGTGATACACCACTTGCTCATTTGGTATCTAAGGAACGCTTAACACAAGGGAGCCAAACCGTAGACTTAAAAGCTCATTGGTCAGTATTACCTAAGGGCGTTACCGATATGCGCTTAAGTGACTTTGTAATAGAAAGAATGTCGCCAAGCCCAGGTGAGCGTAACAGCTTTGGGAATAGTGAAATAAGCCATTTTGATATAAACGATTTCTCGTACGACAGTTTACAGCAGTTGCCGTATCAGACTAATGCACAAGAAAAGTTAAGTTTAGAGTTTTTACAAGGCCTAGCTGAGAGTTAAAAAGACAACGTAAGGCTGAATTGGTAAATTTAAGGGGGTTGTACATAAATACAACCCCCTTAAATTTGTTAGCCTAGATATGTTAGCTTAAATTTATAGTAACTACACTCGGCGCTTCTTGTTCATCAAGCTCATTAGTAACAGGCACTTTAGGAATGTCTGGCTTATCAAGAGCTATATCGCCACCATCAATGACTTCACCGGTTTGTAAGTTTTTAAAATCAAACAAATCAGCATCAGCTAAGTGTGAAGGCACGACGTTTTGCATTGCTGTAAAAATACTCTCAATACGGCCTGGATGCTCAGCATCCCATTTAGCGAGCATTGCTTTTGTATGTTTACGCTGTAGGTTTTCTTGCGAACCACATAGGTTACACGGAATAATTGGATAACCTTGTGCAAACGCGTATTGGCTTATATCGCTTTCTTTACAGTATGCAAGTGGGCGAATAACCATATGCTCGCCGTTATCACTCATTAATTTAGCCGGCATACTTTTTAGTTTTCCACCGTAAAACATATTTAAAAACAACGTTTCAATCATGTCGTCACGATGGTGGCCAAGGGCTATTTTAGTTGCGCCTAACTCATTTGCTGTGCGGTATAAAATACCACGACGCAGTCGTGAGCAAAGTGAACAGGTTGTTTTACCTTCAGGAATAATATCAGTAACAATACTGTAGGTATCTTCTTCTACAATTTTGTATTCAACATTTAATTTATCAAGATACTGAGGTAAAACATGCTCAGGAAAACCTGGTTGTTTTTGATCTAGGTTTACAACAACGAGATCAAACTTTATAGGTGCTACACGTTTTAAATGTTGAAGCATTTCAAGCATTGTGTAGCTGTCTTTGCCACCTGATAAACACACCATTATACGGTCACCTTCTTCAATCATATTGAAGTCCATAACGGCTTGACCAGTTTGGCGACGTAAACGCTTTTGCAGCTTATTTAAGTTAAATTGAGCTTTAGCTTGATCTGAGTGTGACAATTACGCCCCCTAGTAAAACAATACAGCAAAGTTATTTGCTAAAAATAAAGGGGCGTATTATACCCAAACCACCTGAATATGCGAGTTTAGGATGTAATTAAACACGGTATTTTTAGCAAGTAATATCCAGTTTGTTACTTGCTAAATTTTTAATTAATCTAGTTTCTTTGCCATCGGGCTTACGTAACCATCGGGCTTGAGTGCCAGTACATCGCAGTCAAGGCTATCAATTACATGCTCTGCTGTATTACCTACTAAAGCGGCACTTAAGCCTGTACGACCAACGGTACCTATAACTACTAATTCACTATTTAACCGCTTAGCTACATCAGGGATTACATCCTCTGGCAGGCCTTCTTCAATAAAACATTGCTCTGGGTTTAAATTAAACTCTGCAGCAAGTGCATTAGTTGATTCATGGTGATGCTTTTTAACTGATTCGTTATAAAGTCCTGGATTAAACTCAGGAATTTCGATGGCAATATTAATAGGAGTTGCAGGGTAGGCATTAACTAAATTAAGTTTTGCGTTGGCAAGTTCACATAAATATTGTGCGTCTTTAATAACGCGTTTATTAAGTGCTACATGTTCTTCGTTTTCACTAACCGCATTTACAGCAGCTAAAATATTACCGTTTGCTGGCCATGCCATTTCTTTTACAAATAATACCGGAGCTGGGCATTTGCGTACTAAGTGCCAATCGGTCGGGGTAAAAATAACTGATTTAAGTGCACCATGTTGATGTGTGCCTTTAATTACTAAATCGTACTTTTCATCAATGACAGTATCGATTATGGCTTCGTAAGGACGATTATGCCAAACCACTTGGGTTTCAATATTTATATCTTTGTAAGGGGAAACTAAATCGTTTAGCCATAGCTGGCGATCTTTTAGTACGGCATCGCGCATTGCTTCGCGTTCATCGCCAGATAGCATAGTTGTCATTTCGTAAGAGAAGTCGTAAACCGTCATAAAGGCGGTAATACTTGCGCCAGATTTTTTAGCTAAATCTATTGAACGTGCTAAACCGTGTTGATCATCTTTGGTGGGGTCAATAACCGCAATAATGCGTTTAATAGTGTTCATATGCTACTCCATTTACCTAACGGGTGTACATTTAGTGTAACGTAAATATAAAACAGTTAAAGGGGTAGCACATAAATTGTTGTTCTAAATCAAACTATTTAATTTAGCGAGGCTTAACTATCGCCGCTGTTTTAGCCAAGGCATCATTATCTAAAATTGTAATAAATTTACCCTCTACTTTAATTAAGTCCGCTTTTTGAAAACGACTTAATAAACGGCTAATCGTTTCTACAGTTAGACCTAAGTAATTACCAATTTCACCGCGAGTCATCGTAAATCTAAATTCTTTGCGTGAAAAACCACGTTCACCAAAGCGCTCTGACAGGTTATAAATAAAACTAGCTAGGCGCTCTTCTGCTGATTTTTTATTGAGTAGTAACAGCATTTCTTGATCGTAAGTAATTTCGCTACTCATTAAACGCATTATTTGTTGGCGAAGTTTAGGTAATTTCCCTGATAGTTCGTCAAGAGTATCGAATGGGATTTCGCAAACCATTGACGTTTCAAGTGCTTGTGAAAAACTGGGATGAGTCATTTTATTTATCGCATCAAAACCAACTAGATCGCCAGCTAAATGAAAGCCAGTTATTTGCTCATCACCTCGCTCTGATAATGTGTACGATTTAAATGAGCCTGAACGTACCGCATAAATAGCCTGTAAAGGTGCGCCTGATTCAAATAAGTAGTCGCCTTTATGGAGAGGTTTTTTTCGCTCAATAATTTCGTCTAGCTTGTCCATTTCTTGGCCATTAAGTGAAAATGGCAAACACAATTGACTAATACTGCAGTTATTACAGCTAATAGCACAATTACCTTTAGTACGGCTTTGAGAGAAATCCATAATTTAATCCGTTTAAATTTTTATTCACGACATTGTGTAGATTAATGTACCAACTTGTCGGTTGCAATAATCAATAAGTAGATACCATACCAAATTATAACACTGCCTAATACAATTCGGGTCCATGGATGGTTAATAATAGTATTTAGTTTTTGCGCTGCAACGCCTAACGTGATCATCGCGGGAAAAGTACCCAGAGCAAAGCAAAGCATAACTAAAGCACCATCTAAAGCACTAGGACTAGTCATCGCCCATGTAAGCGCTGAATATACTAAACCACAAGGCAGCCAGCCCCACAAAGCACCGTAACCTAGGGCTTTAAAAGGAGAGTTGATAGGCATTAAATATTTATTTAGTTTAACAATGTGTTGCCACACCAAGGTTTTGCCAATTCTTTCTAACCACTGCAAAGTAGGGCCCAAGCGCATTATATACACGCCAACGAGGAGCATAAAAATAGCAGCAATGAATGAAAGGGCTAAAGAAAAGGACGTATTTTGCCTTGCAAATTGGCTACTAATTCCTGCAACAAGTGCGCCTGCTGCCATGTAGCTCAGGGCACGTCCAACATTATAGGCAAATGAATAGGTAAATGTTTTGCGTTTGTCACTAGCCAATTGTAATGAGCTTGCAATACCGCCACACATAGCAATGCAATGACCGCTACCTATTAGCCCCATTAAAAATGCGCTGGTGTAAAGAGGGTCAATCATTACTTTTGTTATGTTGCTCTTTGTCGTCTTCAAACAAAATACTATGACCTTGCTTATTTAAATCAGAAAACTGCTCACTTTTTACGGCCCAAAAGAAAACGCCTATAGCAATAATGACAAACAAAATGGCAATGGGGATCAAAATGTAAATTATGCTCATAACTTTAATAGCCTTAGTGAATTACTAATCACAATAATTGAGCTGGCAGACATGCCAATAACAGCCATCCACGGAGCGACTAAGCCCAGCGCTGCCAATGGTAATATGGATGCATTATACAATAAAGACAGTGCAAGGTTTTGCTTAATAATTCGTCTGGTTTGTTTTGCCACATTGAGTAAATGATCAATCGAAGCTAAATCGCTATTAAGGAGCACTACATCGGCGCTATTTTTTGATATGTCAGCACCGGTTTCCATAGCAATAGATAAATGTGCACTGGCAAATACAGGGCTGTCGTTTACGCCATCGCCGACCATTGCAACTACTTCGTTTTGTGACGCCCATTGTTCAACAGCTGTTTGTTTATCTTGTGGCGAACACCCAGATTGCACACTTTCAAGGTTAAGTTGTTTAGCTACTTTTTGCCCAGCATCTGACGCGTCACCGGTTAACATATGACACGTTAAGTTTTGCGATTGAAGTGAGTCTATAAGCTTTTTAGCATCGTTTTTTACTTTATCAATAAAGTAAAAACGTGCAACAACCTGCTTATTTATATACAAGCTTGCTTGTGCATTTGATTTTTTGCTATCAAACCAACCACTTTTACCAATTGCATAATGATTAGTTGCATCTTGTGCGCTAATTCCCAGACCTGGATGCACTTCAACGTTATTAAGATTGTGGTGAGCAGGAGTAATTTCATCAAATGCGCTGGCGATAGGGTGCTCAGAATAACGCTCTAACATAGCTGCCATATCTAGCACTTGCGCTTTTGTGTATTGCTTATCGAGTATATCTACTTCATCTAGGCTAAATTTACCTTGGGTGAGTGTGCCTGTTTTATCAAAGGCAAATAACGTAATTTGTGAGAGTGTTTCGAGCACATGCGCTTGTTTTATTAATACGCCTTTACGGGTCAAGGTTGCAACCGCGCATGTAAGTGCGGTGGGTATGGCTAAACTCAGGGCACATGGGCAGGTAGCAACTAAAACCGAAATGGTGATCCAAAATGCGTGTTCAGGGTCAATTTGGTACCAGCCAATAGCTGTAAGTGAAGCAAATATAAGCAGGCACGCTATAAACCATTGCGCAACTTTATCTGTAATTTCAACCAGTTTAGGGCGTTTAGTTAATGCGTTGTGTTGCAAGCGGATAATTTGATTTAAAAGCGTATTTTGGCCAATTTTATTGATTTTTATTTCAATAACACCGTCATGGTTAACGCAACCGGCGTAGACATTGTGGCCGATAAATTTTGTAACGGGTTGGTGTTCGCCCGTCATCATTGATTCATCAACCGTAGTTTTACCCTTTATAAGTTCGCCGTCGGCAGGGATTGTTTCACCCGCTTTAATGAGTACTACGTCATTAAGCTTTAGTTTTTTGGCTGCAATTATAAGTTCTTCACCACTTTCGTTAATGGTGCGGGCTGTTAATGGCAATAATTTTTGTAAGTTGGCAGTAAATTCGCTCGCTTTTAAACGCGCTCTAAATTCAAGGTACTTACCTAATAAAAGTAAAAAGGTAAACATGCACACAGACTCAAAATATACTTCGCCGACTTGCATAAATGTGGCGTAACAACTTGCGCCAAACGCACCAAAAATAGCCAGCGATACCGGTAAATCCATATTGAGCTGTTTTGCTTTTAAGCCATTTATGGCGTTGGTTAAAAAGGGCAGTGCGCTATATAAAATAACCGGAGAGGCAAGTACTAAGCTGATCCATCTAAAATACTGCTCAAAATTGCTGTTCATCCCGGAGAACATGCCAAAGTACATGGCAAACGCAAACATCATAACTTGCATGGTCATTAAGCCTGCAACACCTAAGCGGCGAATATAGGCTTTGGCAGTTTGTTGCTTTTGTTGAGCTTCAATATCTGATTGAAATGGGTAGGCTTTATAACCAATTTTGGCAAGTGCGGTAATAATTTCACTCAATGGGGTGTTGGTTTTATCCCATTGGATCATCGCGCGGTTGGTGGATGTATTTACATCAACCCGTTTTACAGTCTTTAAGTTTAAGAGTTGTTTTTCGATAAGCCATGCACACGCTGCGCAGGTTATACCTTCAACACTCAACAATACCTCTGAGATATTGTCGTTAGTAGCTATAAATTCGTCTTGAATATCTTCGTTGTCATAACTTTTTATAAATGCGAGTTGCTCAGGTACCAGTTGCTCAACCTTGCCTGCGCGAACAGTTCGGTATTTATAATAATCAGTCATACCTTGATCAACAATATTTTGCGCAACTGCTTGGCAGCCAATGCAACACATTGGCTGGGCTATATCGTCAATTATAACGTTTGCGCTAAATCCGTTTGGCACACTTTCAAGGCAATGAAAGCAAGAGTGAGACATAGTAATGATTACTTATAGTTAGGAGTAACTAAAACGGTTTCAGCCGTCGGTAGAACAATGTTTTCTTTTAGTTTCCAGCTGCCATCAATTGGCTCAATAAATACAGAGTATGCACCTGGCGTATACTTATCAAGTAATGCAGTAAATTCTTGATTGGCATTAGGCGTAAGTGTTGCCTCAAAGTCATGCGCTTTAATAGTACGGTGGTAAAACGAAAGTTTTAAAACATGCACGTTGCTACTGTCACCTTTTGTAAACTTAAAGCTTACACGCTCGTTGGTTACATTTAATTCGCCATGTAAGTAAAGTGCTTTTGCTTTTTCAAACTTAGTCAGTTCTAAGTTTATTGCTTTGCCTTTTTTGTAGTAGTCGTCAACAACCATATCTGGGCCGTTACCTATTGCCGTAATAAATAAGCTAATACAGCCAATAATGGCAACTAACGGAAAAAAGATTAAAAACCAAGGCCAAAAATTTTTATACCACGGAGTAGGTTGCATAGTGTCTCTAAAATTAGTTTAGGAAGCGTTATTTTATAGGAATTATACGTAAAAGACTAAAAAAAAGCCTCCGACTGGAGGCTTTTTTGATCTGGATTAATCTATTGAATTAAATAAATTAGTTTATAAACATTTTATTAACCGCGTGCTTATTTATCTTGCGATAAACTGTAAACGTAGGCTGTTAATAAGTGAATCTTATCTTCACCTAAAATGTCTTTCCAAGCAGGCATTACACCAGCACGGCCGTGGTTAAGTGTTTCTTCAACAGCACGTTGAGAACCACCGTATAACCAAATGTTATCAGTCAGGTTAGGCGCGCCAAATGGTAGGTTATGTGCAACCGACCCTTTACCGTCAGCACCGTGACATGCAGCACACATAGCAAACTTAGCTTTACCTGCGGCTGCATCTTTTTGGTTAACAGTACGACCAGAAAGGCTCAGCACGTGCGCTGTCATTTCTTTAACGCCTTGCTCACCAAGAGCATCGCCCCAAGCTGGCATTGCAGCTATACGACCATTAAGCAGTGTTTCTCTAATTTTGTCTGGTGTACCGCCATATAACCAATCTTTATCAGTTAGGTTAGGGAAGCCTGTTCCACCACGTGCATCAGAGCCGTGACATTGCGCACAGTTTTGTGAGAATAAACGCTGACCAATTTCGATGGCTAATTGACCATCTGTTTGTTCATGTTTGTCACCATTTTCAAGAGCAACTTGCTGCGCTGCGTCACCTTCAAACTTAGAATTAACTAAATCTAAAACCGGCACTTGTGCAAGTCGATTAAAAATAGGACCAAAGCGTTCTTCTGCAGCTTCATACTCTTTATCAAGTTTAACAAAACGACCTTCTGCTTTGGCCTCTGCAACTGCTTTTTTAGATTCAGCTAAAGACGTAATACCTTGGTTAGAGCTAGTCCATTTACCAAAACCTTCCCAGTTACCTAAACCTGGGAAAGCTGCAAGGTAATATACTGACCAAATAAAAGTTGCGAAAAACATGTAAGTCCACCATTTTGGTAGTGGATTATTTAGCTCTTCAATGCCGTCAAATTCATGTCCACAGCTTTCACCTTCTTTTACGCCAGCATAGTTTTTTAAGTTCCAAACTAATAGGCCAAAGATGATGCATAAGCATGCAAGGGTTAATACAATAACCCAAATACTCCAAAAGCTAGTCATTTTTCAGACTCCTTTTCCTCGTTAGAGAGTGTGTTGTTATGTTTTTTTTCATCTTCAAAAATGGCATTAGCAGCGCTGTCAAAACGATTTTTGCTACGCTTGCTGTATGCCCATACAACAATCACAATAAACAATACTAAAATTACCAGAGTCAAAATGCCTCTGTATGTTCCGTAATCCATAATAATTTACTTCAAGTGGGTACCAAGTTGCTGTAAATACGCGATTAGAGCTTGGATTTCTGTTGCGCCTTCGCCGTTATTCATAGCGTTAACTTTTTCAACATCAGCTTTAAGTTCTTCGTCGCTGCCATAACCTAGGCCCGGGTGTTTAGGGTTTTCTGGGTTAATAGCAAAAGTATCACGGAAAATTTGTAGTTTTTTCAGAGTCAGGCTTGTGTCTACCTTATCCTCTGCTAACCAAGGAAAACCCGGCATATTCGACTCAGGAACCACAGCACGTGGGTCAACTAAGTGAGCATAATGCCAATCGTCCGAGTAACGTTTACCAACGCGAGCAAGGTCAGGGCCAGTACGTTTAGAACCCCATTGGAAAGGGTGATCCCATACTGATTCGCCTGCTACAGAGTAGTGACCGTAACGCTCAACTTCATCACGAAAAGGGCGGATCATTTGTGAGTGACAGTTATAACAACCTTCACGTACATATATGTCACGGCCTTCCATTTCTAAAGCATTAAGAGGGCGTAGGCCTTCTACTGGTTTAGTTGTGTCGTCTTGGAACATTAGCGGAGTAATTTCAACTAATGCACCAAAGCTGATAGCAAAAACAGTCAGAATAGCCATAAGGCCAACGTTCTTTTCTACTATTTCATGTTTGTTTTGTGAATTTTTATTGCTCATCATCTCACTCCGTTATGCTAATTGTGCTTGCGCGTCTAACTTCAGAGATTCTTTCTCTGCTGAAATTGTACGGAAAACGTTATAAGCCATAACTAACATGCCTGTTACGATGAATACACCGCCTACAAAACGCATAATGTAGAAAGGATGCGACGCTTCTAAAGACTGCACAAAGCTGTACATTAATGTACCGTCGGCATTTACCGCACGCCACATAAGACCTTGCATTACACCAGAGATCCACATTGCAACAATGTATAAAACAACACCTACAGTGTGTAACCAGAAGTGGGTATTAACTAATTTAACGCTATACATACGACCTTGCGCAAATAACGCAGGAATTAAGTGGTAAATAGCACCAATTGAAATCATAGCAACCCAACCTAGTGCACCTGAGTGTACGTGGCCGATTGTCCAATCTGTGTAGTGAGATAACGCATTTACAGATTTAATTGCCATCATAGGGCCTTCGAACGTAGACATACCGTAGAAAGACAATGAAACAACTAAGAAGCGTAGTACTGGATCAGTACGCAGTTTATGCCATGCGCCTGATAGGGTCATAATACCGTTAATCATACCACCCCAAGACGGTACGAATAGGATAATAGACATAACCATACCTAAACTTTGCGTCCAATCAGGAAGCGCAGTGTAGTGAAGGTGGTGAGGACCTGCCCAAATATATAATGAAATTAATGCCCAAAAGTGAACTACCGATAAACGGTATGAGTAAACTGGGCGACCTGCTTGTTTTGGTACAAAGTAATACATCATACCCAAGAAACCAGCAGTTAATAGGAAACCTACAGCGTTATGACCGTACCACCACTGAACCATAGCATCTACCGCACCTGCGTAGATTGAGTATGATTTAGTTAACGACACAGGCACTGCCATGCTGTTTACAATGTGTAGTACTGCAACAGTAATAATAAAGCCAGCATAGAACCAGTTAGCAACATAAATGTGCGACACTTTACGCTTGATTAAAGTACCAAAGAATACAATAGCGTAAACAATCCAAACCACAGCGATTAAAATATCGATTGGCCATTCAAGTTCTGCGTATTCTTTTGAGCTAGTAATACCAAGTGGTAATGTAATTACTGCTAATACAATAACTAGCTGCCAGCCCCAAAATGAAAAGGCGGCGAGTTTGTCTGAGAAAAGACGCGTTTGGCAAGTACGTTGTACGACGTAATAAGACGTCGCAAACAGTGCACTAGTACCAAATGCGAAAATTACTGCGTTCGTGTGTAACGGACGTAGTCGAGAGTAAGTTAACCATGGTGTATCAAAGTTAAGTGCTGGCCAAGCTAATTGGGCAGCAATCAGAACCCCAATACTCATGCCAACGATGCCCCAAATCACTGTCATAATAGCGAATTGGCGTACAACCTTATAGTTATACTCAGTTTGTGATGCTACTGTTTGGCTCATTTTCTGGCTTCCGCTGCAATAAATGCGTTTAGAAATGAATTACCCACTATTAAAAGTGGGGCCTACTATTTTTCTCAAGCGTGTTACCTAAAACTTCCAATACATGAAAACTTCAGAAAAAAAACTTGAGAAACCCTTATTTTTTTGCGGGTGAAATGATAAATTTTTTGGCCTAAAAAAGATAGGTCAATTACATAAAATTATGACATCAATCAAACTTTGTGAGCTTGTTGTTTATTTTTTGATACAGTTTGTGCCTAATTTGGCCTAATAGTAACACTCGCACTTGTTATTTACAGTCACGATTATTAGTATTTGCTTTTCTTTAGTGCGAAATTGTTATGCTTATATATAGGTTAAGTTTATTCACTGTGGTGTTTTTTTTATTAACAGCGTGTGATTTTTCTAAAAATACAGATGAAAAATTTCTTAAAAATGCCCAGTGCGAAGCCAATTTGCCTTGTACTTTTTCAAATGATGTTAAAGTATGGTTAAGCGAGAAAACCCTTTCCCCCGAAACCCCATTTACTATCTTTAGTGACTTACCTGCAAACGTTACAATTGAAGATGCCAAGCTTAAAGGCATCACTATGTACATGGGTTACATTCCCCAAAAATTTAAAAAAAATAATGATCTTTGGCAAAGTAATACTATGGTTGGTATTTGTTCAGAGCAAAATATGCTTTGGAATTTAGAACTAACCGTTAAAGATAATGCCACCTCTGTAATACAAACACTCAATTACTCTTTTTACGTTACGTATTAAAGTTGCGACTACAAACTCTTGTATACAGCTTACATTTTTGATGTGAGTTCGTTTTCTTATACATACGATTATTTGAGTGACAAGATCAATAAAATTGCCTTTTTAGGTTTTAATACTGACAAAACTTCAATAGTGAATAAGTGCTCTCAAAAAGTTCAACTTTAATTACGACTGAATAAAAAAATCTAATCAAAAAACCTTCCAAAGAGGCTAAATAAGACTATTTAAGCATCAAGTATGCATAAATATGGTTATTAATTAACATTTAGTTTTGCGGTTTTAATAATGTGCTGTGATTAAGTTGTTAATTTGTCTGTTTTTGGTACGTAGCTCAGTTAATTACATTTGATTACAAAGTGAATCACTTTGGTTTCAGGTGTGTTTCTAATGTTTCCTTGTATTTTCAAGGTATTGTTTTTAAAGTGTATTTATTAATTAACACTGAAACATAATGTAACCTATGTACCTACTATGGTTATTCCATTTTATTTCTTGATATAAATTGAGCTGTCATTAAGTTTTCGTTCAGTTAAAAGCGCCTAAGTTGCCCACCTGACTCACTATTCTAATAAAAAGTGAGCATTACCAATAAAGGTAAATTTCCAACAAGTAGGGTTCTTTCATGAAAAAATCAACTCTTGGTTTAGCTGTAATCGCAGCATTTCCAATGTTCTCAAGTGTGCAAGTTCTTGCTGCTGAAGACTCAGCACAAGCGATCGAAAAAATTCAAGTAACGGGTTCTCGCATTAAGCGCGCAGATATGGAAACCGCTAGCCCAGTTACTATTATCGGTGCTGACGATATTGCTGCTTCAGGCGCAGTATCAGTAGATTCTGTACTACAAAAAATGACCGCTACAGGCGGCGCAATGACAAACCCAGGTATCAATAATGGTTCTGGTGGTAATGCATCAATTGATTTACGTGGTTTAGGTTCACAACGTACTTTAGTACTTGTAAACGGCCGCCGTATGATCAACTCAGGTACAGGCGCAGCTTCTACAGTTGATTTAAATACTATCCCAGTATCTATGATCAAGCATATTGAAGTGCTTAAAGATGGCGCATCTGCTGTTTATGGTACTGATGCTGTTGCGGGTGTTGTAAATATTATCTTAAAAGATAACTTTGAAGGCTTAGACCTTAATGTTAAATCAGCAATCACTACTGAAGGTGATGCAGATGAAACGTCTTTTGATATTACAATGGGTGGTAACTTCGGTCGTGGTAACGTTGTAATCGGTTTGCAGTACACAGACCGTGGCGATGCTTCTCAGGCTGATCGTAGCTTTTCTGATTGTCCATTAACTGAAGATGGCGATGGCAGTGCTCCGTACTGTTCTGGTTCTTCTTATACTCCTAATGGTCATGTTTGGTCAGGTGATGAATCTTTACAAGGTCAAGCTGATAATGGTTGGCATGACTTTGGTACTAGTGATGCTTACAACTATTCGCAATCTAGCTACTTATACACGCCAATGCGTCGTTTAAACCTTACAGGTATTGGTAGTTTTGATTTAACTGATGACACGCGTTTATACTCTGAGTTTACATACTCAAAACGTTGGTCAGAGCAGCAACTAGCACCTCAACCAGTATGGTTCGACTTTGACTACGCTGAGTGGATGGGTGATTCTTTAATCGACCAAAATATTAATTACGGTGATGAAGTTTCTTACGGCCGTCGTATGGTTGACACTGGTACACGTGATTCATCTCAAGTAGTTGATACAGTTCGTTCTGTTATCGGTGCTTCAGGTTATTTAGATAACGGTTTAGAGTGGGATACATCAGTAATTTTTGGTCGTAATGACTCAGTAGATCGCTTAAGCAACCTTCACAATATGGGTTCAATTCAAAGCGAAATTGAAGCTGGTAACTTTAACCCACTTTCACAAGCTTCATGGTCAAGCAGTAGCTTTAGTGATTATGTTTACACTGAGCAAAACTCAGGCGGCAGTCAATTATTTATGATTACAGCTGCGCTTTCTGGTGAGTTAATGGAAGTACCTGCGGGCTTTGTAGGTTTTGCTGCAGGTCTTGAACGCCGTGAAGAAAAAGCGTGGTACACACCAGATTCGATCACTTCACAAGGTCTTGCAAATGATCCACGCGTTGATGCAACAAGCGGTCGTTTTGATGTAAACGAAGCATACCTTGAGCTGGCTATTCCTTTAGTTGCAGATGCTTATCTTGCACAAAATGTAGAATTAAGCGCTGCGATCCGTGCTTTTGATTACAGCACATTTGGTTCTGATGAAACGTGGAAACTTGGTTTAACTTGGCGTGTAAACGACGAATTAATGCTTCGTGGTGTTCGTTCTACAGCTTTCCGTGCTCCTACAGTTGCTGAGCTATACTCAGGTGACTCTCCATCTTATGAGCAAGTTAGCTTCACCGGTGCACAAGATCAGGCTGAAGTAACCGTTGGTGGTAATGACCAATTAACACCTGAATTAGCTGATACAGTTACCGTTGGTGTAGTTTACGAACCAGAATGGTTTGAAGGTTTCTCAATGACGTTAGATTACTACGACATTGAAATCGAAAACGCTATTGCTACAGTAAACAACCAATACATTGTTGATTCATGTCTTGCAACAGATGGCTCTTTAGCGAATCAATCAACAGCACTTTGTAGTTCAGCAAATATCGATTTTAACCAAAGCACAGGTCGTATCGCGTTTAATAACCAACTACAAAACGTAGGTTATGAGCAAACAAAAGGTTATGACTTAAACTTAAATTACAAATTTGATTTAGCTGGCCTTGCTTGGAATACGTCATTAGATGTTACTTACCTTGACGAGTACACTGTTGATGTTATTGAATCAAGCATTGATTACGCTGGTTTAATTACTTCTGGTATAGGTGGTTATGCTGACGTAAAAGCAAACTTTGAGCTAGATGTTAAAGGTGATGCTTGGTCTGCTAACTACAAAGCACGTTACATTGCAGGAATGGATAGCTACAGCTGTTTAGGTAAAGAATCTACATGTTATGCACCAACAACACCATCTGTTGTTTACCATGATGTGAGCGGTTCTTACTTTATCAGTGACATGGTTTCGTTAACTGCAGGTGTAAATAACTTATTCGATAAGCAACCACCATACTACTCAGGTAACAACGATTCTAATACTGACCCGTACACATATGATGTACTTGGCCGTCGTGTATTTGCTGGTGTAAACGTTAAATTTTAACTAGCACATTAATCTTATTAAGGCTCAGTATTTACTGAGCCTTTTTTATTGAACAAAATAAAGGAGACAAGTACACTAAAACGATATTTTAGAAGGAGAACTGATTGTTAAAACAAGATGAAAACTTATCTTTTGTCATTGAACCAGAACTAACACCTCGTTCTGAACAGCGCATAGATCTGTATTTTTCTATCCCTAATGAAATGGGGATTAATCCGCAAACACTTACCGAAGAATCTTACTTTAATAACCACTTTAAATCGCACTTAGCGTATAACGCTAACAATATACACTTGCCTTTAGTGCGAAGTCGTTTTGTTAGTAAAAACAAAGGTGAGCAACAAGATTACCGGCAAAATCTTAATTTATTTTGTTACCAAGTACGTTTAGCCCTTGATGCCGATATAAAAGACGCGTTAAAAATTGATGAGGCAGAAGATTTTTATAAACGGGCTAACGAGGTATATGAGCAAAGCGAAGGGCTTTTAAAAAAGCTGCGTCGCTACACACCAGATGACGAAAAACTACTGCCGTTTTTTACCAATGCTGATAACTATTTAAGTTGGCATGTTGAGCAATCTTTTTTAAAGCTTTTAGATGAAGGCCCACGTAGTAGCGATTATGCAAAAGAGCGTAACGATTTACTGCAGTTTTGTAAAAGCGAAAATACGTATCGAGCAGAGAAAAGCTACAACTCTGAAACAACCATGCAAGACGCAAATCGAATAACAAATAAAATGCGCTTGTTACAACGCTTAATTGAGCACGGCGTAATATTACAGCGTCAAACGCGGTTTCTTAACAGCTACCTTAAGCGATTAGTTAAAGGCACTGTTACAGCCGTTATCATGGCATTTGTGATGGTTGTAATACTCAATGCTCGCTCAACGTTTACGGAAGTCACCGCGACGCTTATTTTAATTTTAGGTGTTATTTACGGGCTACGTGAAATATTTAAAGAGGATATTACACGTATGATTTGGCGAGCCATTGTACAAGGGCGACCTAAGTGGCGATTTAGTTTTAAAAATAGTATTACCAAAGACAAAGTAGCGAGTCAGTTAATTTGGCTTGAATACATGCGCTTTAAAAAAATACCTAAAGAAGTGAAATCTATTTTTTCAAAACGTCGTCAACAAAATAAACAAGCTGCGCAGTGGTTACACTTTGCAAGTGAGACACGTGTTAGTGCGAAAGAATTTTTGCCCGGCTACGATACACTACAGCACACGCTACAATTTAATCTTGCACCATTTGCACGTTATTTAAAACGTGGTGAAGGGAAGCTATATCATTTAGACAGTAATAAAATTTCTAAGCAGGCTGTAGAAAGGCGTTATCAATTAAACATGGTACTTGTGCTAACTGAGGAAGATAAAACACTTTATCAACGCTATAAAATAACGTTAAATCGCAGTAAAATCGTTAATATTGAGCTTATCTACTCCAAAAAATGAGTTTAATTAATTTTAAAAGGGGCTGATACAATCAGCCCCTAATATTTGGTCAGTTTATTTATTAGCTAAGCCATGTTTGCTATATAAAGTTACTTTGTCTGATACTAGCGTGATCTCGATATTTTTTGCTTCATCGCCCCATACACAGTTAGTATGTAGTGTTTTTTCAACACAGTTATCAGCACTGCCTAAAATAGTTTCAACTTCAGTCTTATCCATGCCTACTTTAATTTTTTCATAATTTTCAAGACTTACCTTAGAACAAGCCGCAAGGCTTAATGTAGCTGCGATGATAAGGAGTTTTTTCATTGTTATATCCTACTTAATATTAATGTTTGAATTTTCTGATCTGGACAATCATGCCCATTCGTGGATGGTCAAAGTAATGTACTTCACCACTAATTACACGTCTAAACTGAGAAAAACGGGCTGACTCTATATCGCCGTTTTCTAGCTTTTGGCTAATATCAAAATTAGCTGTTATGTATAAATAATGTCGTAAATGTATTTTAAATAAACCGTCTAGTTCCCATTCTGCTTTTGATTGATCTGGGTCGTTAAATAGCGCCGGTTGTGAATTTAATAAACTTACAAAATCAGGGTTTGAATAGCTAGGTGTTACATTGGGTTCATTTTTAAGATGCTTACCCGCTATTAAATGCATGCTTGGGGCGCGTGACTTGCTTGCGCCTTCAAAGCGCCAGCCAGTGTGTAGAATAGGTGTTAAGCCTTTGCGGTCTAGTTGCCTATATTGCGCTTTAAATTGCAGCTGTTGCGGCGCTAATAAATAAATTTGCTGCATATCATCTTTAGCGGGTGCTAAAGGCGTTACAGGTAGCTCCTCGTAGCTTTGTAGGTAGTCAATACTGTTGTCACATACACCCGATTGCGGGTTTGAATTAACTAATGAATCAGTAAAAGTGCGTTTTTGAAAACGCTCATCGCCATCTATGCAGGCCTGAATTGCTTGTTCAGTGTAAAGAGGGGTCAGTAAGTCTAGCGTATTTTTATCTTCAATAGCTTTGTGCTTAAGGCTAAAGTCTTCTTGTAAATACGGGGCAGGGCGCTGTTTAAATACAAGCACCTCAACCTCAAACCAGCGTTCTGCAAATGCAGTGCTGCTAAATAAGCAGCATAAAACAATAAGCGATTTTTTTAGCAACATTAATGGCTAACCTTTTTTTCGAAATCTGCAATCATTGCAGTGACCATTTTTAAGCGTTCGCGGGCATTTGCCTCACTAATTGCAAAGCGCAGTTTATTTGCGCCATCCATTTTGTACACCTTAGGTGCACTTTGTATCAAGCCAATGATGAAGCTAGGGTTAACCTTGGTATCTTGGCTAAACTCAAAGTAACCACCTTTTGGGTTTGCCTCAATTTTAGTTATACCTAAACTACTAGCTTTCATTTTTAATAATTGTAGGCTAAATAGGTTTTTAGCAGCATCAGGTAGTAAACCAAAGCGGTCTATTAGTTCTACCTGAAGTTCATCCATATCATCAAGGTTAGCACAACTTGCAATGCGCTTATACATACCCAAGCGTGCATTAACATCGTGTATGTAGTCATCAGGTAATAATGCAGCCAGCTTTAAATCTACTTCGGTTTGTTTTTGAAGTAGGTTTTCAAGCGTTGGCTCTTTACCTTCGCGCAGCGCATTTACGGCTTGTTCGAGCATTTCCATATACAAACTAAAGCCGATGGTTTGCATTTGGCCTGATTGATCATCGCCAAGTAGCTCACCCGCACCACGAATTTCTAAGTCATGTGTAGCGAGGGCAAAACCTGCACCTAAGTCCTCTAATGATTCAATTGCTTGTAAGCGTTTACTCGCATCTTTAGAAAGGGCTTTAGGGTCACCTGTTAGTAGGTAGGCATACGCTTGATGGTGGCTTCGACCAACTCGTCCACGTAATTGGTGTAACTGGGCAAGGCCGAGTTTATCTGCTCTGTCCATGATAATGGTATTAGCCGTAGGCACATCAATACCGGTTTCGATAATCGTGGTACATACCAGCACGTTGTATTTTTGATGGTAAAAGTCAGTCATTATTTGCTCAAGCTCTTGCTCGCGCATTTGGCCATGGGCTGTAGTCACACTGGCTTCAGGTACCCATTCACTAATTTCTTGTGCAACACGCTCGATAGTTTCTACGTTGTTATGTAAAAAGTAAACTTGGCCACCGCGTTTAATTTCTCGCAGTACCGCTTCGCGTATTAGTTCTACATCGCGTTGGCGTACAAAGGTTTTTACCGCTAAACGTTTAGCCGGTGGCGTTGCGATTATCGATAAATCGCGCATGCCGCTCATGGCCATGTTGAGTGTACGAGGTATTGGCGTTGCAGTCAGTGTGAGTATGTCTACATCGGCGCGCAGTGCTTTAATTTTCTCTTTTTGGCGAACACCAAAGCGATGCTCTTCATCAACAATTAACAAGCCTAAATCGTTAAATTTAATGTCTTGTTGAATAAGTTTATGCGTGCCAATAACTATATCGAGCTTACCATTGGCCATTTTTTCAAGTGTGTCTCTTTGCTCTTTAGTGGAGTTAAAGCGCGAAAGCACACCTACTTCAATAGGAAAATCAGCAAAACGGTCTTTAAAGTTTTCATAGTGTTGTTGAGCGAGCAAGGTGGTGGGCACTAAAATGGCTACCTGCTTATCATCGTTAACTGCTACAAAAGCAGCGCGCATGGCCACTTCTGTTTTACCAAAGCCTACGTCACCACACACTAAACGATCCATCGCTTGTTTTGATTGCATATCACCTAATACGGCTTCTATGGCGTTGCGCTGATCGTCTGTTTCTTCAAAAGGAAAGCTATCGCTAAATTGACGATATGCGGGGGCATCTAGAGTAAATTTATTACCAGGTTTTGCTTGGCGCTGAGCATAAATGTCGAGTAATTCTGCGGCGACATCGCGAACTTTTTCAGCAGCACGTTTTTTTGCTTTTTCCCATGCATCTGAGCCAAGCTTATGCAGCGGGGCGCTGGCTTCTTCACCACCAGAGTATCGACTCAGCATATGCAATGCAGATACCGGCACGTACAATTTAGCTTCACTTGCGTAAGTAATTGTTACAAACTCAGTAACTACACCTGCAGCATCAATTGTTTGCAACCCCTGATAACGGCCAACACCGTGATCAAGATGCACAACAGGTTGACCTTCTTTAAGCTCTGCTAAATTACGAATTAGCGCATCTTGGCTGGCTTCGTACTTGTGCTTGCGGCGTCTGCGCTGAGATACTTTTATGCCAAGCAGTTCTTGCTCGGTAATAATAGAAAGGCTTGGTTTAGTGCCAAGTACGACACTTTGCTCGAGCGGACTTACTATTAAGCCTACGTCACTTGCACTTTTTATAAATTGTTCGAGTGTTTCAAATTCTTTAAATTTTAAACCGCTTGGCTTTAAAATGCTCAGCAATGATTCGCGACGACCGTCCGATTCAACACTGAGTAATATGCGGCCTTTTTTCTTTTTTTGCTCTGCTACATAATTTATAAACGCGCCATAAGGTTCATGCTGTTTATGATCAATACGAATGGCCGGCAGCTCGCTAACGCTTAAGTTTTTATTACCTGCTTTAGTGCCAAGCTTTGCAAGGGATAATCTAATACGTGCAAAATTGCCTAAATTAGAAAACAGCTCTTCAATAGGCTGATAAAGCGCATTGGGTTCAAGTAATGGACGAAGTGGGTCAACTCTGCGGTTTTCATAGCGTACATTTACATCGTGCCAAAAGTTATCTGCCGCATGCTCTAAATCACCCAGCTGCATAACGGTTGTTGTATCTGGCAGGTAGTCAAAAATAGTCGCGAGCTTTTCAAAAAACAACGGCATGTAGTATTCAATACCTGCAGGCCAGTTACCTTTGCTTACTTGCATGTATACTGAATCTTGCTGCGAGCTTGCGCCAAATTTTTCACGGTAGCTTATTCTAAAGCGTTCAATATCAGCGTCGTTAGTAGGAAATTCATGCGCTGGAAGTAGCTCAATTTTATCTACTTTTTCATCAGAGCGCTGTGTTTCTACATCAAATAAGCGAATGGTATCGAGTTCGTCATCAAAAAAGTCGAGTCTAAATGGGTGTGGGCTACCCATTGGGTATAAGTCAACGATAGAGCCGCGTATAGCGTATTCGCCATGCTCCATTACTTGTTGAACATTTAAATAACCAGCTTGCTCTAAGTTGTCACGAAAATTATGTGTGTCTAGTTTGTCGCCTACTTTAAAGTTTATTGTTGAACCGTAAATAAATGAGGCCGGGGCTGTGCGCAACATTAAAGTAGATACAGGCACAATTAACACACTTTGTTGTTCTTTTTTTAAGGTGTTTAAAGTGGCCAAACGGGCTGAAATAATATCTTGATGGGGAGAAAAATGATCGTATGGCAGAGTTTCCCAATCAGGAAATACCATGACTGGGTTATCGGGTAATAAATATTCTAATTCTGTTTCAAGGCGCAGTGCACTTGGTGTATCAGGCGTAACAATTAAGACTAAGTTATCTTGTTGTTTAACGCCTTCAGCAATAGCAATACTTAAACCACTTCCGCTTAGCTGGCCCCATTGAATTTTATCTTTATGAGATTTTACCCAAGGCAAGGCTGCCCATTGCTCAAACGCCATTTATTACTCCATTTATAGTTGGCTCTTAGCAAGTAAGAGCCATCTTGAGTTAAGGTTACTTAGTCTCGGTATATTTTTGTTAGGTCTTTATAGTGATCAATTCGTCTATCACGTAAGAAAGGCCAAATACGTCTTACGTTTTCTGAGCGTTTTTGATCAATTTCTACTACTAAAATTTGCTCATCAGTATTATTAGCCTCTGCTAATAGTTCACCTTGTGGGCCTGCAATAAACGAATTGCCCCAAAACGAAATACCATCGCTTTGCGCACTAGGGTCACTTTCATGGCCAACGCGGTTACAGCTAATTACCGGCACGCCATTGGCAACAGCATGGGCACGCTGGCTAATAACCCACGCATCTTTTTGACGAGTTTGCTCAGCAATGTCGTCATTAGGATCCCAACCGATAGCAGTTGGGTAAATTAATACCTCAGCGCCAGCCATTGCCATTAAACGTGCAGCTTCAGGAAACCATTGATCCCAACATACTAGCACGCCTAATTTACCCACCGAGGTTTGAATAGGCTCAAAACCGATATCACCTGGGGTAAAGTAAAATTTTTCGTAAAAACCTGGATCATCAGGAATATGCATTTTGCGGTATTTACCTGCAATACTGCCGTCTTGCTCTAATACAACCGCAGTATTGTGATAAAGGCCCGTAGCGCGTTTTTCAAATAAAGACGCGACAATAACAATGCTTAGCTCTTTAGCAAGCTCACCTAAGGCATTACTGCTAGGGCCTGGAATGGTTTCGGCTAAATCAAATACGTCAACATTTTCGGTTTGGCAAAAATAGAGGCTTCGGTGTAGCTCTTGGAGTACAACCAGTTTTGCACCTTTTTGAGCGGCTTCACGAATGGCACTTATTGATTTTGCCATATTGTCCTTTGCGTTATCGGTATTGCTTTGTTGCACTAACGCAACGGTTAATTTTGCAGGGCTTGTCATTGTGCTGCTCCAGCTAAAAATCCACGAGGTAATTGCATTGTAATACAGTGCAGGCTGCCAAATTGTTCAATAATTGGTTGGCAATTTACGCCAATAATAGTGTGTTGTGGGTATGCTTTTTGAACTTGTGCAAGAGCACGTTTATCATTGGCATCATTATACGTTGGCACAAGCACAGCATTATTAATAATTAAGTAGTTAGCGTAGGTAGCCGGTAAGCGTGTTTGCTCATCGTCATAAGCGGCTTTTGGCCACGGTAACTCAATTAAGTTATATGGGGTGTTATCGGCAGTTTTAAAGGTTTTTAGTTGTTTTTCCATCGCATCAAGTGCGCTAAAGTGCTCATCAGTTTTATCGTCACACTGCACATATACAAGGGTATTATTTGGAGCAAAACGCACTAAAGTATCAATGTGGCTGTCGGTGTCATCGCCCGCTAAATAGCCATGTTCAACCCATAAAAAACTCGTCGCGCCTAAGTGCTCTTTTAAAAGTGCTTCAATATCATTTGGGTTTAAATCAGGGTTACGGTTTTTATTAAGCAAACATTCGCTGGTTGTTAGCAACACACCGTGCTCGTTTATTTCAATACCGCCACCTTCAAGTACCATATCGAGCGCTTGATATTGGTTGTTTGTACTACTTAGCTCTTTTACCAAAGTGCGATTAATTTGATTGTCTAATGCGCTTTCAAACTTATTGCCCCAACCATTAAAAGTAAAATCATATACTTTTAATTGTTCTGTTGAATCAATAGCGGCGCAAGTAAGCGGACCATGATCGCGCGCCCATGTATCGTTAGTAGGGGTTACTACAAAATGAACACGATTAAGAGAGACGTTAGCACTATTTAGTAATGCTGTAATATGCACTTTTAAGGCACTGTTATGCGCCACAATAACAAGCTGTTGCTGCGTTGTTATGTGTTTAGCAAGTTCAATATATACAGGTTCTACACGCGCTAAGTTGTCGGCCCAATCGGTGTCTTTGTGAGGCCATGTAAGCATAACAGCGTCTTGCTCGGCCCATTCTGGTAAAAGTCTAAAGTTCATGAATTTTATATACTAATTAAGATGGCGCTAGTTTAGCATTTTACATAAAGATGTCAGCTAATTATCACTGTTTAGGTCGCCTCGGTTTTGATCAAGTTCTTGACGTTTTTTAAGTTGGCGGGTTTGAGCATGTAAACTCGCTCTAACAATAAGTTCTTGGTCAGTAGTTCTAATTGCGGTAAAGAGCATAGTGTATTGGTAGTGTTCGCTATCTTGTTTTTCTACTGCTACAACTTCGGTGTAACAATAAACCGCAGAGGCCTCGTGGTGCAAAAACAGTTTGGTTCTAAATGCTTGGCCAATTGAGTGTACTTCAGGTGATGTAAAACGAATACCGCCACCGCCGTAGCTATCACATTGTATTGCGTTATCTTGGGCTTGTTCTGAGGCCAAAATATGGCTCATTATTAAATCTATTTTACGTGACTGCGCTTGTAAAAATGTAGCTAGCTCTTGTGCTATATCGCCTAAGTTACGCAGTGGGCGTAACGAGCTTTGCTCAAGCTCACTTACTTCATTTGCTAATCTAAATAGTGGGGGAATGTCGTCTTCAAGCTCAAGCTGCGATTTAGGAACTTGTCCGGTTGATACGGGGAATAAATTTACTCTTATACTTTCATTAATTTGAAAGTACTGCTCAAACTCACCTAATCTTTCACTATTCATTATGTTCTCCACCACGTATTTATTTAATAGTAGCGTTGTGAGTACTAAATTGCTAGCAGATAAAATAACGCATAGCGGGCTAAATGCTTTGTTTACATTCAATTTTTAACATACTAATTATGAAAATAAATACACTAAGACATATTTAGGGTTAGTTATAAAAAAGCGGCCAATGTCATCCTAACATTGGCCGCTTGGGTATTGATTCATCAGCGTGTACTTATTTAAGTAGAGCGGCTAATTCATGTAAATCTTTCACAACGTGATCTGGTTTTTTAGCTAGTGGGTAAAGTGCTTTACCTGGGCGTGCTATAAAAGTGGTTTGTAAGCCAGCTTCTTTTGCACCAGCAACATCCCAACCATGGGCTGCAACCATCATTGCTTCATTTGGTGCTACGTTTAGCTTTTTAAGTACCCACTCATACGCACGTAAGTCTGGTTTGTAAATTTTAATATCTTCAATGCTGTAACGCGCATCAAAGTAAGACATTAAACCAGCGCTTTCAAACTGTGCCTTTACACCTTTGTTTGAAGAGTTTGTAAGGCTTACTAACTTATAGCCCTGTGCTTTGAGTTTTGCCAGTCCTTCTTTAACATCGCTGTGTGGAGGAAGCGTTAAAAGAGGCGTAACAATAGCTGTTTTAGCTTGTTCACTTGTAATATCAATGTTGTTGTTTTGAGCAACCATAAGAAGTGACGCCACACCGATTTGCCCAAAGTCGTGGTAACTACCGCTTACTGTATCTACTAATGAATGATGCAGCATAGTTGAAAACCACAGTGGTAATAAATCTTCACGTCCGCCTAGCGCTTTACCAATAGAGGTACGCATTGACGTTAAATCAAGTAGGGTTTCGTTTATATCAAAAATAAGCACTTTAGGTTTTGCTTGTTCTTTTGGTTCATCAGCGACTGCATAACCAGATACAAGGCTTGTGCCCACAAGTAGTGAAAGAGTAAGTGTTTTTAACGATTTTAAAATAGACATTAATTATTCTCCGATTCAAGTGCTGTCATAACATCAATAGGTTCTGCGCGTAGGGTGTAATCTTCGCTTAAAAATGCGTATGTAATAACACCTTCTTGGTTTATCACATAGGTGGCCGGTAGCGGTAATTTAAAGCTTTTATCGCCGTAGTAGTGTTCAAAATCAATACCAAATTGTGTATATAACGCTTGAATACGCTCATCAAGTGTAAACAATAAACCAAATTGCTCAGCTACTTTATTGCTCACATCGCAAAGCACGTCAAATTCAAGGTCGTTTTTTTGTGCAGTTGAGAGAGTTTCATCAGGTAGTTGTGGTGATATTGCGATTAACTGAGCACTTTGAGTTTTAAATTGTGGTAAGTAGTCGTTAAGTGCTTTTAGTTCTAAATTACAATATGGACACCAGCCACCACGATAAAAGCTAATAATTACCGGGCCTTTTTTTAGTAAATCTGCAAGCTCAATGTTTTCGCCGTTATGGTTGGCTAAGCTAAAGTTTTCTACTTTTTGACCAATTTGCAATGCATTGTCTTTAATATGCTGTGCAATTAGCTCTTCGTTTGTAGTGTTCATTAGTGCCAAAACGTCAGCTGGCAATTTGGCATCTTTTTGTACGTTATAGGCATCTATTTGCGCTTTTAAACTCATGATTGAACCTCAATAATTAGACTATTTGCAATTATAGTGTTTTATATATTTAAATAAATATTGCAATACTGAAAGCTTCATTCGAAAATATTAAACATTGAAAAGTGCACAATGGCATCTTTATGTATAATTTAAGCGACCTAGAAACATTTATAGCTGTTGTTGAAAATAAGGGCGTGCTTGCTGCTGCCCGCGAGCAGCGTTTATCGCCTGCAACGGTGAGCCATCGCTTAAGTAAACTAGAGCGTGAGCTTGCTACAGTACTTGTTTTTAGAGATAGCAGGCGAGTACGGTTATCTCCCGCAGGTGAAATATTTTATACGCGTGTGGGGGCTATAATAGAAGCCCTTCACGATGCTGAACATAGTATTGGCGCGCGCAGCTCATCGGTGAGTGGTTTACTACGCGTGACCATGCCGCCTTGGGTTTTTTCAAAATACGTAATGCCTAAACTCAATGAGTTTGAGCAAGCTTACCCTGAACTAAAGCTTGATTTTTTAATAACGGATCATTTTGTAAATGTAGTTGATGACGCGCAAGATGTTGCAATTAGGGTGGGAAAATTAAATGACTCAGGATTACTTTCTCGTAAAATCGTAAACAATAGTCGCATACTTTGCGCAGCCCCTAGCTATATAGAAAAGTACGGCATGCCTGAAAATTTAACGCAATTGAGTGAGCATTATTGGGTTTGCCTGCCGTGGCAACTCCAGTTAAAGCTTTATGACGAACACAAAAAAATACATACCTTTAATGCTAAAACCCGTTTTACTATTTCAAACTCCGATAATATGACACAAGCTGCTATTGCAGGTCATGGTATTGCTATTAAATCAAAAATAGCGATTAATGAAGATCTTAAAAACGGTATTTTGGTTGAAGTTATGCCAGGGGTAATGGCACAAGATGATGCACCGGTTTGGTTTTTACGTCCGCAAAATAGTTTAACAACCCGCAAAACCGATGTATTTTATGATTTTATGAAATCACTATTTTTGAGCTGCGAATAAGCGTTTAAATGAGCGTTTTACTCCAGTTAAAAACAAATAACCAGTAAGCTCTGCAAGCAAGGCAACAATTATGGCTGCAACAATGGCGGCTATAATAGAGTCTTTTTTCAAAATGATTTGACCTTCAAAGCGTTGCCATACTTGTTGCTTTATATCGTTCATGCCACTGATCATAGTAAATATATACGGAGATTTCTCAAACCTATTTACGGCTATCTGTAAATCTTGCTGTCGCTCGTAAAGAGTACTGATATTACTTGCCCCTTTGTTCACAATTTCATCATCAATATTTTGATAGTGTTTTATTAGCTTAGTTAAATCATTATTGAAATACTTAGCTGCATCGCTTTTAAAAGGCGCAACGGCATTATTAGCTTCAATTAACTGGGCTGATAATGCTTGGCCAAAGTCACTTACAAATGCAGGTATTTGCACTCCAAGTAGTAAACCGAATGCAAAGAAACTAAGTCGTATATAATCTAAAAGTTTACTCATTTATCTTCCTATGCATTTAAATAACCCAGAATTAACATTTGAGCTTGTTTTTATGTCAAAAACTCGTAATCTATTGGGGCGTGTTAACCTTTGTGGATTGAACCCAAAGGGCAGCGCATGTATGGTATTTATGCTGCGTTATCACCTATTTATGGGGAGTAACCACACTACATAGGCTCTGCCTTGCCTAAATACCAAACGTACTGCTGCAAATTCAACCACGAAAGGCCAACACGCCCTAATAATAAAAATAACAACAGGTGGATGTTAAGGATGACGAAAAAAGTAAAGTTCACGTCAACATTTGTTGATATTTCTAAACAGCTCAAACGTTTTGTATCGCGCATTGTTCAACCCGACGATGTAGAAGATATTGTGCAAGAAACTTTTGTAAAAAGCTATGAAGCTGATTTAAAACAAGACATCCAGTTTACCCGCAGTTATATGCTAAAAACAGCAAAACATCTAGCACTCAACCATATAGCTAAGTGGGACAATAAATTTAATGATTCGTTAGAAAACGATAACGAATTGCCCGTATTACTCAAATCAATGAAGCTCGAAGACGAATACACATCTAAAGAGCGTTTTTTACTTTTTTGTAGAGCTACTGAGCAACTAAGCTCATCGATTCGTAAATGCTTTATATTAAAAAAAGTTTACGGTATGAGCCAAAAAGAGATAGCAGACCAAATGCAGTTAAGCCAAAGCACTGTTGAAAAACACATTGCCAAAGGATTGTTACAAACCATGTTATACATGCGTGAACATGAGCAAAGCCCTCAAACGAACCTTAAAGCTCAAGCACATCCTATATCAGTTAAGAGGGTCGCAGAATGAGTAATGTTCATCAATTTAATTCAAAAGATTTAATCTTAGAAAAGTCATGTGATTGGATAAGCGCGATTGATCGTGGTTTAACTGATGATGAAAAAGAGCAATTTAAATTATGGATGATGCAAAGCACTGCACATCAAGACTCTATATACGAGCTTGCTCAGCTTTGGGATGAGCTTTCAGTATTAAACGAATTAAGTCATTTATTTCCTCAGCGCAACAATACTAAAACATCAAAAAACAAGTGGATGTTTTCTTACTCAATTGCAGCGAGTTTGTTTGCAGCGTTAATGGTATGCAGCTACTTATTAATTAACTTAGAAAATGGCTACAACCAAGAGCTTGCTAAAGTTAATTACACTAAAATTTACAAAACAAAAGTAGGCGAGCAAGCAACGTATGTATTGCCAGACGGCACCATAGTGCAGCTTAATACTAATAGCTTACTAGAAGTTGCTTATAGTAAAGGCCGCAGGCAGTTATTACTTAGTCGTGGAGAAGGGCGCTTTAATGTAGCAAAAGATGCCACGCGTCCGTTTAGTGTTATGGCTGGTGATAAAAGTTTTACCGCGTTAGGCACGGTATTTAATGTACAACGCAATACTTCATCAGATTTAGAACTGGTGGTTACTGAAGGCAAAGTGATGATCACTGATCCAAGTGTAGCGGTTGATGCAAATGACTTTAAAGATTATCAACTTGCAGATAATAGCACGAAAAAAATTCGTCAAATTAATGCCAATATTGTTACCTCAGGCGAAAAAGCAGTTATTGAGCAAAGTGTTACAAAACCAATTACGCAGCTTTCAATGAACGACGTACAACGCGATTTGGCATGGCAAAACGGGATGCTTATTTTTAATGGAGAAGAGCTAAGCGATGCTTTAAATGAAGTAAGCCGCTATACAGCCACACGTTTTGAGCTTTCATCAGCTGAGCTTGCCAGTATTAAAGTGGCTGGAGTATTTAAAGCCGGTGACGTTGAAGGTTTACTAGAAAGTTTACAAACTAACTTTTCGATTGATCATGAGCGTTTAGGTGAGCATGTAGTAACGCTAAAACACCATACAGAATCATAAGTAGACGTTATGCAAATCAAACTAATGTTAGGTAAAGTTACATCAATAAAGATTGAACGTAAAAAAAACATTAAAAAAAAGAAACAAAACCATAGAGGATTTTTGTTTGTCAGCTGTTTATATAAGTTGCGCAGTAACCAAACGCATTTATTGAGTGGATTTAGTGTGCTTGCACCGGCTATTTTTAGTTTAAGTGTACAAGCAGCAACACAAACCACTGGGCAAATGGTGCAATTTGATATAAAAGCGCAGCGAGCAGACAAAGCCTTAATTGAATATGCTAAACAAACAGAGCAAACTGTGGTGTTTTCTTATGAGTTGGCAAAGCAGTATGATGCAAATTCAGTTTATGGATTTTACACTCAGCTAGATGCTCTAGAGGCATTATTAGGTGGGACTGAGCTCGATGCGGTTGTTGATCAAAATGGTTTACTGAGTATAAAACTCAAACAAATCAACAGGAATGATAACAACATGATGAAGCTTTCAGCGGTCAGTGCAGCAGTATTACCAGCTTTACTTGCAGTAAATTCGCAAGGTGTATACGCAGCAGAAGAAGTCGCTCAAGAAAAAATTGAAAAAATTGCTATTGTCGGTAGCCGAGTAGCAGGGCGTTCAGTTGAAGATTTACCCGTTCCAGTAGATATCCTAAGTGCAGAAGCGCTTGAAAATACGGGCCAAACAGAAGTTGGTCGTATGCTACAGTCTATCGCCCCTTCATTTAACTTTTCAAGCTCTGCAATTAGTGATGGTACAGATGCTTTAAGACCTGCGACACTTCGCGGTTTGGGCCCCGATCAAACATTGGTGTTAATTAACGGCAAACGTCGTCACCAAGCAAGTATTATTCATATTAATGGCTCTGTTGGGCGTGGTACCGCAGGTACTGACATGAATGCAATTCCAGCTTCTGCAATTAAACGCATTGAAGTATTACGTGATGGCGCTGCTGCTCAGTATGGTTCTGATGCAATTGCAGGTGTTATTAATATTGTGCTCAAAGATGGTAGCGAAGGTGGTAAAGCGGCTATTAACTACGGTCAATATTCTGAAGGCGATGGCGAAACCATTAACCTTGATTTTAATAAAGGCTTTGCGCTAGGTGATGACGGTTATTTAAATACAACTATCAATTACCGTGACCGTGCACCGACTAACCGTGCCGGTTTACATGGCTCTTGTCAGTTTTATGGTTGTACAGAACTAAGTGACGGCACTTTACTTGCTGGCGATCCGCGTGAGCTGACAGCCGATCGTGATACCTTTAGAATTGGTGATGCTGACTCTCAGCAGTTTGGTTTAACAATTAATACCGGTTACGAGTTAGGTGATGGCGAGCTTTACGGCTTTATTACTTACTCAACACGTGAAAATGAGTCGGCTGCATTTTTCCGTCATAATGCAAATGCAGGTGGTAACCCAGTACTACAAGATAACGATGCGACGATTCCGCTAGGTTTCTTACCAAAAATCAACACAACTATCGATGATATCTCGTACAACTTTGGTTATAAAACTGAATTTGATAACGATGCAAGCCTTGATTTATCTTACACCTATGGCGAGAACAGTATTGATTACACTACAAGTGACACTATCAATGCCTCATACGCTAACTTTTTACGTTATGACCAAGGTTTAAGTGCAGCTGATATTCGTACAACTATTCCACGTGAAGCGTACGCTTACGGCATGGAATTATCATTGCAAACAATCAATATTGATTTTACACAAAACTTTGATGATTATTCGTTAGCGATGGGTGCTGAAATACGTACTGACGAATACCGTATTTTAGAAGGTAATGAATATGCGTACCGCGATTACGACACATTAAATGGTGTAAGTATTTACAGCGGTTTAAGTGGCGGTGTTGGCTCTGAAGATGCATCGGGTGGTTCACAAGGTTTTGGTGGTTCATCACCTGCGTCTTCAGTGGATGAGTCACGTGATGTAATTTCATTTTACGTAGATGCAGAATCTTATGTAATTGAAGATGTGATTTTATCTGGAGCACTTCGCTACGATAACTACAAAGGTTTTGGCGATACAGTAAACTTTAAACTTGCTGGTAACTGGTCTATTACCGACGATATTTCATTACGTGGTGCATTAAGCTCAGGATTTAGAGCGCCTTCAATGCAGCAGCTTTACTTTAATAACGTAAGCACACAATTTGTTGTTGATACTAATGGGAATTTAGTTGCAGAAGAAGTTGGTACATTTAGAAATGATTCAACACTTGCGCAAAGTTTAGGTATTCCAAAACTTAAAGAAGAAAAATCACAAAACCGTAGTTTAGGTATTGTGTATAACGTTACCGATAATATTAATGTAACCGTTGATTACTACTCGATTGATATTGACGACCGTATTGTAATTAGTGATCGCTTAGGTAAAGGGTTATCTACAAGCCTTGATGCAGCACTAAATAGTGCAGGTGCTGGCGTAGGGCAGTTTTTCTTAAATGGTGCTGATACAGAAACTCGTGGTGTTGATTTTGTAGCAACGTGGAACACTGAAGGTTTAGGCGGCACGCTTGATTTTACACTTGCAGCTAACTTTACCAAAACAGATGTTGTATCGTTGTTCTCTCCTGCTGGCTCAAGCCTTGAGACAGTAAAAGTAGATGATATATTCTCAGCTGAAGACATCTCTATTATAGAAGAGTGGCAACCAGAGGACCGTATTAACTTAAGTGCGCTTTATCAACGTGATGATTGGACTGTTAACCTGTCACTTAATCGTTTTGGTGAATACACAGTAGAAGATGGCGGTCGTCAAACGTATGGCGCAGAAATTTTAACTGACGTTAAAGTTAACTACTTCGTTACTGAAGATTTATCAGTAAATATTGGTGCAAATAACTTGTTCGATGTTTACCCAGATAAAAATGAAATAGGTAACTCTCGCTCAGGTACTATTGTGGATGCTAGTGGCAACACAGTAATAAGTAGCTCAGGTGTGTTTGACTACTCACGTCGTTCGGCTCCGTTTGGATTTAACGGTGCTTACTACTACGTAGGTGCAGAATACCGTTTTTAATTAATAACCTCCCTTTTGTTATTTAACTCTAAGGGCCGTAAGGCCCTTTTTTTGGTTTTAGCTTGGGCTGATTTTATTTAGAAATCAAACTTATTGGATAATCATCGTATTGCTTAATATTATTCATTACATTCATTAAAGTATTATGTGTACTGTTTTCGTCTGCGGTTATAAGTACCGAACTTATTTCATATTTAGCCGCGAACATAGCTAAGTTAGTCGCAACTTGCTCTAAATCAATTAACCTCCCAGAAAAATATACTCCGTTACTTTCATCAATTCTAAATAAAGCATTTTTAACAGGCTTATCTATTTGAGGGCTGTCGAGTGGTCGGTTTAATTCAATAGCCACAGGTTTTACAAAAGATGTAGTTACAATAAAGAAAATTAGTAATATGAACACTATGTCTAACATCGGGGTCATATCTACATCAGCATTATTTTGTAGTTTGGTTAGTTTACTTTTCATATTGGACCTTATTTTTAATTAAATGCTGCGGCGCCACAGCAAGGTTTTAGGTACCTATTAACAAAATTAGCACAGCAAAAATAAAGCGTGGTTAAATAAATATTCTAATAATATTAAATATTTGTACTAATTATGTATTTAAAATGTGGTGAAATAAGGCGGTGTTTATACCGTTCTGCTTATATATGGGGTCTATTTAGCATCGTTATAATGTAATGCAATTTGTTAAATTGCTTAAAAAACTATGTAGATTGGTATTAGAGGCAATAAAAAACCCAGCTCGAGGCTGGGTTCTAGTTATGCGCTATGTCAGCTTAATGCTTTTGCATACGGCTCATTTCTGCATGGCAGCTTTGCATTGTTAATAATGTTTTAGCCAGTGCAGCTTCGCAGTCAGCTGGTTGCGGTTTATCCATTGCTGCTTTAATTTCTTCAAGGGTTTTATCTTCTACCTCTTCAAGCTCTTTTACATACGTGCTGTCGTTGTGTGAGGTGAAAGTAGTCAATAGGGCTGTGTACGCACGTCGTGCTTCAACTGCGAAAGATGAGCCATCTTCGCGTTCGCCTTTTTCATTAATTGCATATGGCTGCAAGCGCTCAACACTCACTTTTCGGGCATCTATCATACGCTGAAAAAGTGCACCAATAGCAGGGTCTTCAACTTTTTCCTGTGCTTTTTGATAAAAATCGATGCCGCTGTTCATAACTTGAATGATGTCAGTAATATGATTTACTTCTGATCCTTGATGGGTGTTCATAATGACCTCTTTAATTAAATGAATGTATAGTTCAATTAAATAAAAGCAATGTATGTTCCACGTTTTAATTATTATGTAGTTATTTGATTTTATTGGTTTAATTTTGATCTAGTAAGATGCTAAGTTAACAGGCAAAAAGTTAACCTAGCAATTTTTACATTATATTGTGTAATAAAGTTATTTTAGCTCTTCAGCTACTTCAGCTACTTTTTGACGTAACCAAATGTGACTCGCATCGCGATGTAACAGTGGGCTCCAAATCATATCAAGCTCAAAAGGAGGAATTGGAAATGGTGGCTCTAAAATTTTAAGCCCCGGATCATCCAAATATATATTTGCGGCTTTTGAAGGAAGGGTCGCAATCAAATTTTTCTCTTTAGCTAAATGAATAGCTACATGGTAGTTACGCGTAAAAGTGGCAATATTACGATGCTTACCAAAGTGAGCAAGTGCTTCGTCAACCCAGCCAAGTTTTTGAACATCTTTAGGGTCCATGCCTACACCTACACCAAAACCTGTTTTACTCACCCATATATGGCGCGCTTTTAAATAGCTGTCGAGGCTAAAGTTTTCAATTATAGGATTATCGGCTTTTACTAAGCAGCAAAAACTATCTTTCCAAATACGTTTATGATGAAAAGACTGCGGTAAGTTTTCAAAACGGTTGATTGCCATATCTACTTTACCGTTTTCTACATCATGAAAGGTGACATCACTTGGTGTGAGTATATCTAAAGTAGTATCGGGGGCTTCTTCGTGCAATTTACTTAAAAGCTTTGGTGCTAATGTACTTGCAGCGTAATCACTGGCCATTATTCTAAACACACGCTTACTTTGGCTTGCCTCAAATTCTCGATTAGGTGCTAGAGTTTCTTCAAGGGTCATTAAAATGCCACGAATAACGGGTTGTAACTCCAAAGCACGCTCGGTAGGTACCATACCATCGCTGGTACGAACTAAAATAGGGTCGTTAAATAAGTTACGAAGACGTTTAAGGCCATTACTCATTGCAGGTTGCGTTATACTCAATTGATTAGCAGCGCGTGTTACGTTGCATTCTCGAAGCAATGTATCGAGGTAAACGAGTAAATTTAAATCTATTTTACTTATATTCATTGTGTGTCCTTTAGCGCTTACCAGTGGTGAATAAAGCGCTGTGCTGTCGGGTATGGGTAAATATGACTTACCTGACCATTTTTTATATTTTGTTGTGCCTGCTTCCAAAAGCTAACATCTATAAGCTCTGGATGAGTACTGAGTAAAAACTTTTTATACATAGGGTTTGGCATTACAAATGTACAAAGTTGCTCAGGAAATACGTCCTGTGGTGCAACAGAGTAACTTTGTTCATCCATTAAATAGTCGTCATAGCTCTTTGCTTTTGGTAATGCTCTAAAGTTCATATCGGTTAGATATTGAACTTCATCGTAATCGTAAAAAATAATACGTTTGTGCTTGCTTACACCAAAGTTTTTTAAGAGCATATCACCAGGGAATATATTAACAGCAATCATTTCTTTTAGGGCTTGCCCATATTCTTCAATCGCGTCGGCGACACTTTCTTCATCAGCATTTTCTAAAAACAAGTTAAGAGGTGTCATTCGCCGTTCAATATACAAGTGCTTGATGATCAACCACTCGCCCTCAATTACCATTGATGAGCCAATTGTTTTATGTAATTGCGCAAGTAAATTACTATCAAAACGCGCTAAAGGAAATACGACGTTAGAATACTCGATGGTATCGGCCATTCTGCCAACGCGATCATGATTTTTTACCAGTTGATAACGCTTTAATACGGTATCACGGCCAAAGGGTTTACTCTCACCAAATTTGTCTTTTATTACTTTAAAAACATAGCCAAATGAGGGGAGGGTAAATACCATCATCACCATACCGGGAGTCCCCGGTGCAATTGTAAACTCATCACTAGAGTGAGATAAATGATTTAAAAACTCTCGGTAAAACTCAGTTTTACCCTGCTTATGAAAACCCACTGCGTTATAGAGCTCAGCAAGTGTTTTGTTTGGCATAAGTTGATTTAAAAACCGAACAAGTGCTGAAGGTGCGTGAGTCTCTACCATAAAGTAGGCGCGGGCAAAGCCAAAAATAACACGCATTTGAGATGACTTAGTTAAAAGTGCATCTAAATATAATCCGTTATCTTCATCGTGTAATACAGCGATTATAAAGGGCTGAACCCCACTTTTTGAAACAACACGACCAACAATATAGGCTGCTTTATTACGATAAAAAGGTGTGTGTAAAATATCAAAGCGCATTTGCCAAGGTTGGTGATGTGTATCGGGGGCTTGTTTATAAAAAGCTTTAACAAGGAGGCGGATATCACGCTCTAAATTTACAAATGGGGCTTTAAAATCAAAATGATTAATAATGCGTTTTATTGTTGGTTTGAGGCCATCAACTACAGGAAAGTATGTTCTATATTCTGCTTCTACAGGCACTGAAGGAGCATCTTTTAAGGTTGCTTCTACAAATATAAAGTCATTATGAAAATAGCGCCTATGGTACAGCCGGCAAAATACAGAGTTATAAAAAGTTTCGGCGAGCTCTGCTTGGGGATGAAAACATAAAAAATGCTGGTATATCTTTTTAACTTCAAGCCATAGGCTTTCATCGAGTTGTTCGGTTGGGGTTTCTTTTTTTAGCGCTTGCGTGGTTTCGTTAACACGATCATCATAATAGCTGATACGCAAACGGCTGATATCATTAATTGCTTGCCAATCTTTTTTTGCAAAGGCAAGAGGGGCTTTGGCTGTTGTTTTTTGAAATAACTGATAGTGCCTTTTAAAACCCGTTAAAATTAATTCAGCAATATGGCGAGGTTGCATTTGCACTCCTTAAAAGTCCCTAGAGTTTATACTCTATTGTGTTAAGGGTATGTTATTTTAAGTTTAAAACCAAGATAAATGTTACTTACTAACTAAGAGTAACTTATTGGAATTGAGCTATCTTTTTTTCGAGAATTTTAATTTGTTTAGTCACAGCCGATACGTTTTTCTTATATGTTTTATTAATTATTTTTAGTTTTTTAGTAATGTCTTTAGTAATACGCTTTTTATCATCAATGGCTAAGATATGATTTAACCGCTCTTGTTGTTTGTATTCAGCACGCTCTTTATTACGATCAAGTATTGTTAGTTTATGGTTATTACTGCGAAGCTCTGCCTGTAAGCCAGATAGAAGCCTTTCACGCTCAAGTTCGTTTAGTTGTTTAGTGTAGTCAACCTTAGGACCAGAATACTGATTACCCGTTGTGTTAACTTTATAAGTCGTTGCTTCGTCGTCACAGGGGAGTTGAGAAAAGACAGTGCCTTTTTCTGTTACACATTTGTAGTAAGTGGTATCGCTAAAGCTAAAAAAACTGATAAGTAAAAAGCTAGAATGGAGAATATAACGAGAAGTTTTAAACATACATGTCATCCTTGGTTTTTATATCTAACAACAATATAAAACTATAACCTAGCTTGGTGGTATATCAAGCTAGGTTAGGATAACTGTTATTGGGTAAAGGTTTTGAGCTTTTTAATACTCTGTACTAAAAATGGTATATCTAAACCTTGTTCAATAGAAAAACCTTCAGCGGCGGAAATGTTTTTAAAGTTACCATCTGAATCTATTAAGGTAATCCTATCTTTTTTATAGGCTATAACAACACCCTGAGAGTAGTTCACGCCCATATCGTCTTTTTTCTTGTATAGATTAACGCCTAGCATTGTTTGCTTGGCAATAGCTTTGCAATTTAAATATTGCCCAACGCTTGTTGCAATTAAATCGCTAGGTTGAATTAGCCCATCTACCTTAGAAATACGTTTGTCAGAGCTGTATAAAGTTGAGGTGGTTACTACTTCTTGCTTGTTATTGGCAAGACTAAAAGCAAAAACCTGTGTTTCATCATCTCGAACAGTAGGGGTATCACTCGCTTTAATTACTCGAATAGCACTAGAGCTATGTGCTTGATCATTAATAAAGCTTAGTTCTTCAATGCCAGTTACTTCAATGCTACGGCGCTGGCTTTGCCAAACTGGGAGTGTCTGCTCGGTTAAAATTGCTGCTTTATAAAAAGCGGGTAAACCATACACTAAGCTAAATAACGTATCGTCATGATTTGTTGGCTGTAAAAACTGCTCTGTTTTGTGCATGTTTTTATTCTCGGCAACAAACTTTTCGAGTTGTTGTTGAGTTTCAAATACAAATATATCTACATTGGCTTGTGTGTAGTCCTCGCATTTTTCAAGCGGGCTTGGCATTTGATAACTAATATTTTGGTTATTAATTTTTACGTTGTGTGCTTGCTCGTAGCTTTCTATATCTAGCAGATCATTTTTAGCTAACAAGCTTTTAGCAGTAGTAGGGTATGAAAGTGGCAAAACATTATCTTGTTTTGTTACATCAAAGTTTAAATTGGCGTCAGCCCAAATATGAATACTGTGGCTAAGCGAAAAACACACGATTAAAAAAGAAATTGCGTAACGTGCAAATTTATATTGCTTTAAACGCTCAAGGTGGTGCCATGTGTAATTACTAACAAGTAGCTGAAAGCCTAAAATAACAACAACAATACCACTGGCTAAAATGGTTGTTAAAGCAGGAGAGCTTGTTAAACGATGCCACAACAATGAAATGATCTCAGGTAAGGCAGATATACTTAGGTGATAACCTAAATTAACATACACATAAGCATCAAGAGTAAGCAATGATGCGCCTACAGTGGCTATAACAGCGGCCATGCCACGAATGTGTCGTGGGTAGGGGAATATTAAACTAAGCGGAAATACCGTCAGCACAAACGCTAAAAAGGCTATAAAACTAGTGTGGCTTAGCCAAGTAACTAGCATATAGGTAATGCCTAAAAAGCTTGTAGGTGGCGAGTCTGCAAATAAATAGCTTAAGCTAATAAGCAGGGCTAAGCCGATATTGGCAAAGGTAAACCAATGCCCCCAACTTAGCAGCTGACTCGCTTTTGATGAAAATTGATTGTGCTGCGATAAATTCATAAATTTTATTTAACCGACTGCGCGAGCGCTTTTGCAAAGTTCTCGGTTACAGCTTGTCTTTTCCCTGTTGGTACATGCTCTTTTAAGATATGCGTGATAGAATTTCCTAAACACATAAGACTTAAATCAACCGGCGCATTGTGTTTAGTTAGCACATCAATAAGCTGATCGACGATTTGTTCTACTTCTTCATTAGAGTATTTTGATAAGATTGGCATTAGTTGGTTCAATAAAATAGTTATATTCTCGTATTTTAACACTAGAGGCGTGAAAAACAAAGATGACAACAGACGTTAAAAAATTAGTCGTTCACTATGTAGACAAAAAAGACGACGATACGCAAATTCACCTTCGAAATGATGAGATGGTAATTAACGATAAAGTAGCTGTTTTTATCGAACAATTACATCATGCATACAATGGTAAACCTGGTAAAGGTTATTGTGCTTTCAGTGGTGACAAAAACAGTGTTGTAGCATCTGCAATGCAAAGTTACCGTAACGATGAGTTAGGCTTTTGGCATATGACCGAGCAAGCCTCAACGGTTTTAAAAGAAGAACTTGATAAATATGCATTTAGTGAAACAGGCTATTTAGTATTTTGTCATTACCAGTACGTTGCAACTGATTACATGCTAATTGCGATGATTAACATCAAAGAGCATTATTCTATGACCTCAGAGCTTGATTTAGCCGCTTCTCGTCATTTAGACATATCACGCATGCAACTTGCTGCTCGTATCGATTTAACAGCGTGGGATACACAAGCTGACGACAACCGTTATATTTCATTTATCAAAGGGCGAGCTGGACGCAAAGTTGCCGACTTTTTCTTAGACTTTTTAGGTTGTGAAGAGGGTATTGATTCAAAACAGCAAAGCCAAGTAATGCTTAGCGCAGTAGAGGATTATTTATCTGAGCAACAATTTGATAAATCAGAAAAAGACGATTTACGTAAACAAGTTTTTGACTACTGTAATGACTGTGTGACAACTGGTGAAGATGCCAGCGTAAGCGAGCTATCTGCAACGCTTACAAAAGGCGATGACAGCCCGTTTGATAGTTTTTGTAAAGAACAAAGCTATGACTTAGAAGAAACTTTCCCTGTTGATAAGAAAACCGTAACCAGCATGGTTAAGTTCTCAGGTCTTGGTGGTGGTGTGAGTGTAAGCTTTGAACGTAAACACTTAGGTGAGCGCGTAACTTACAACGAGGCAACGGACACGCTTGTAATTAAAGGTATTCCGCCAAACTTAAAAGATCAGTTACAACGTTTTATGGAAAGTGAAAGCGAGTAAATTTCACAAGTAAAAAGCTGATTTAAGAGCGCGGTATTTATATCGCGCTTTTTTGTATCGGTATATAAATTCGTTGCATCGGAAAAAAAACCTTAAAGATTTATTGCACAAAGAGAAGTGAAAGAGGAGTAAATGAGAAACACAAGCTAATCTTATTCACGGTGTTAAATTTCGGCTGTAGGCGTAAAGCTTGCTTATGCGAGAAGCAACGCTTCTGTTTATTTAATTTCTTTGCTAACAAAACCACTAAAAGATCTATTGCACAAAGAGAAGTGAAAGAGGAGTAAATGAGAAAACACAAGTCATGCTTTATTGACAGGCTTAGCCTTTTTACTACCTCTAAAAGCACAGTGTCTCTTAACCTCTTTGTGAAAAAATTACTTTTTACGGGCTTTGTGCCCGTCACGCCAACAAGTTGTGCGTCTACAGGTTAATTTTATTCACGGTGTTAAATTTCGGCTGTAGTAGTGAAGCTTGCTTACGCGAGAAGCAACGCTTCTGTTTATTTAATTTCTTTGCTAACAAAACCACTAAAAGATCTATTTCACATAGAGAAGTGAAAGAGGAGTAAATGAGAAACACAAGCGATGGTTTGCTAGCGGGGCTTATTTAAGTTAGCTAGGCTTAGCCTTATTACTACCTCTAAAAGCGCAGCGTCTCTTAACCTCTTTGTGAATAAATCGCTTATTGTGGGCGTGAAGAAACTTTAATAATTATTCAAATCATATAAACAAAAAAGCCCCACTATTTATTAAATAGCGGGGCTTTTTAATGAATGTTAGTTATTAATCAACACTCATTGTTTTAGTCATTGCAGAGCTTGCACGACCAGCAGGTTTGATCGAACCTGCACGTAAACCACTGTCTGGAACTAGTTCACGTTTATCGTGAGCCATTGCTACAGACGTATGTTTCACTTCGCTATCAGCTACAGGAGTAGGTTGTGCCATTGGCGCACTTGCTGACCCTTGAGTAACCGCTGTTTTAACATGCGGTGCTGATTTTTCAGTTTTCAATTTTGCTTCAACTTTAGCAGGCTCTTCAGTTGCTACTGGTGTTTCAACTTTAGCAGGCTCTTCAGTTACTACTGGCGTTTCAGCTTTAGCAGACTCTTCAGTGGCTACTGGCGTTTCAACTTTAGCAGGCTCTTCAGTTGCTGCTGGTGTTTCAGCTTTAGCAGGCTCTTTAGTGGCTACTGGTGTTTCAGCTTTAGCAGGCTCTTCAGTGGCTACTGGTGTTTCAACTTTATCAGGCTCTTCAGTGGCTACTGGGGTTTCAACTTTAGCTGGCTCTTCAGTGGCTACTGGCGTTTCAGCTTTAGCAGGCTCTTCAGTTGCTACTGGTGTTTCAACTTTAGCAGGCTCTTCAGTTGCTACTGGTGTTTCAACTTTAACTGGCTCTTCAGTTGCTACTGGCGTTTCAGCTTTAGCCGGTTCTTTAGCTTTTACTGGCTCTTCTACAGCTTCAACTTTTGCTAAGTCTTCAACCGCAACGGCTTGTTCAACTTGTTGCGACGCATCTACCGGTGTTTCTTCTGATTTCGCTTTAAGTTCTGCTTCGTATTCTGCAGCAGCTTGATCAGCAACTGGAATAAATGCAGGGGCTTCATCAGATTTAACTTCTGCTTCACCTTCAGGGCGACGACGACGTTGACCAGATGCACGAAGATGACGAGGAGAACGACGTGAACGTGTACGTGTTTGCTCTTGTTCGTCTTCAGTAGTTGCTGTTTCATCGTTAGAATCAACAACATCAACTTTCTCTTCTTTAATGTGAGCTGTTTTTTCTGCCGGAGTTTGCTTTTGCTTTTCTACAGCAGGAGCTTGCTCTTGAACTTGTGGAGTTTCAGTCACAGCCGTTTGCTCAGGAGCTTGCTCTGTTGAGTTAGCTTGCTCAGCTTTTTCATCTTGCAGACGTACTTTTTTACGTATGTTACGACGTTGACGGCGAACTTTAGGCTTCTGCTCTTTAGGCTCTGCAGCTTGTGCTGGCTTAGAATCAGTTTCTACTTCCGCCTTTGCAGGGGCTTCAGTTTTAACTTGATCTTTTTCTTGGTTTTTATGCTCTGGGCGCTTACGAGAGTTAGGATTACGACGGCGCTTGTTGCGGTTCTCGCTTCTCTCTTGAGTCTCGGTGCTTGCTGCTGAGTCAGTTTTAGCTTCCTCTTCAGCGGCTGGACGCTCATTGCGCGGCTTGTTAGTGCGTGGGTTATTATTACGACGACGTTGATTGTTATTACGACGACGATTATCGTTACCACGACGCGCATTATTGCGCGTTTCTTGCTGCTCTTTTTCTACAGCTTCTTTTTTCTCTTCTTCAGATTCACTTGCAAATAACGACTTAAACCAATTACCAATAGCAGCTAGTAAGCCACCTTCAGTTTTAGTTTGTGCTACCGCAGCAGGCTCTACGGCTTTAGCTGGCGCTGCTTGTGGAGCAGGAGTAGAAGGCATTACCACGCCTTTTAGCATCGGCTCTTCACGGACTGGCGTACTTGGAGATTTTGACATCTCGAATACTTCAGGCTCCGGTGCAACAACTTGTCCGTAACTTACAGTTTCAAGTGTTTCGTCTTTACGTAAGCGCATAACTTCATAATGTGGTGTTTCCATATGTTGATTTGGAATAATCACTACGTCACATTTATGATGTTTTTCAATGCGGTGAACACTACGACGTTGCTCATTTAATAAATAAGCGGCAACAGCAACAGGCACTTGTGCATTTACTTGTGCTGTATTGTCTTTAATTGCTTCTTCTTCAATTAAGCGAAGAATTGAAAGTGCTATTGATTCGTTTGAACGAATAGTACCTTGGCCACTACAACGTGGACATGGGCCTTGGCTTGCTTCACCTAATGAAGGACGCAAACGCTGGCGCGACATTTCAAGTAAACCAAAGCGTGAGATTTTACCAATTTGAACGCGAGCACGGTCTGGGCGCGCTGCATCTTTTAAACGATTCTCTACTTCACGTTGATGGCGTGGAGGAGTCATATCGATAAAGTCGATTACAATTAAACCACCTAGGTCACGAAGACGTAATTGACGTGCAATTTCATCGGCCGCTTCTAAATTTGTATTAAGTGCTGTCTCTTCAATATCGCCGCCTTTAGTTGCCTTAGACGAGTTGATATCAATAGATGTCAGTGCTTCAGTAGGGTCAATTACAATTGAACCACCAGAAGGAAGACGTACTTCACGCTGGAATGCAGACTCAATTTGGCTTTCAATTTGGTAATGTGTAAATAAAGGCGTGTCACCTTGATAAAGCTTAACACGGCTCATAAAGTCAGGACGAAAACGCTCAATGTGCGCTTTAGCTTCTTCAAAAACACGTGGTTTATCAATTAAAATTTCGCCAATGTCACGACGTAAATAATCGCGTATTGCGCGGAAAATCACGTTGCTTTCTTGGTGAATCAAAAACGGTGCTTTAGCACTATCGGCTGCTTGTTTAATTGCATCCCAATGTACTAATAGTGCTTTTAAATCGTAGTTAAGTTCTTCAAATGACTTGCCAACACCCGCTGTACGAACAATTAAGCCCATACCTTTAGGTAGTTCTAAACGACCTAATGCTTCTTTAAGTTCAGTTCGCTCATCACCTTCAATACGACGAGAAATACCGCCAGCACGAGGGTTATTAGGCATAAGAACTAAATAGCTACCAGCAACACTGATAAAAGTAGTTAACGCTGCGCCTTTTTGGCCGCGTTCTTCTTTATCAACTTGTACTATTACTTCTTGACCTTCTTTTATTACGTCGCGAATGTTAGGGCGACCATGAAAAGTGTAACCTGCAGGGAAGTAAGTACGTGCAATTTCTTTTAAAGGAAGGAAACCATGGCGGTCAGCACCGTAATCAACAAATGCTGCTTCAAGAGATGGTTCAATGCGAGTGATTTTGCCTTTATAAATATTGGCTTTTTTCTGTTCGTGACCTGGGCTTTCGATATCTAAATCATAAAGGCGCTGGCCATCAACCAGTGCTACGCGCATTTCTTCTTGCTGCGTTGCATTGATTAGCATACGTTTCATATTGTTACTCTACTTATTTATGTCGCTGACATGACGATGTTTTTCTCGCCTGTTCAGTTGTCCCTATTTTTAGAATGTGCAGCCTCACGACTGGGTCTTTAACGGAACGGCTCTGTATCTCGTATGCAGTATTTTAAATGCTGGCAAACAATAGCGATTATTACCGCTATTAAATTCTTAATGGTGCTAAAACTGTCGGCTTTTCAGCTACGTTTACAAGTTTTACCCAGAAGTCGGCCTGTCATATTAATCTTACTAAATATCATTCATATTAGGCGCGTAGGGCTCATTAAGTTGGTGAGCAATACATACTGATGTATCGCTAATATCCGTTTTAAGAGCAAAAATCGCTGCCGATGTTAATGAACGCTTATTTATTAGATTTTTTTAATTCTAAATAAGCTGCTGTACGGTACTACAATAATTGAGCTAGTGCTGAACGACGTTTTTTACGTCGTCACTATCAGACAAATTATCTGTTCATTGCTTTCTCTAGCACATTAAAAATCGCTTCATGTTCAAACTTAACCAGCAATATATTACGCGCATTGCCGTTAATTGATCGCACGTGTTAACTGAGGAGGCATAAAAGCTTTGGAAAACTTAACTCGGATCTGTATGATCGGCTACCCAGAATGTGCATCACGAATGTTTTAATGTGTTAAAAAGCACCGTTGTTATTTGCAAATACTAAATATTTGCGCTGCTGATTATCCCACTATTATTACAGTGTTAGCAACTAAATTATTTTACTTAAATTAGTGATTAGGCAATGTCAGAAAAAAACGACTTACAAGTAACTTATGTCACTATCAATGAAGACCATTTAGGTCAGCGTATTGATAACTTTCTTATTACCCATTTAAAAGGGGTGCCTAAAAGCGCTATTTATAAACTTTTGCGCAAAGGTGAGGTACGCGTTAATAAAAAGCGTATTAAGCCTGTATATAAACTACAGCTTGACGATGTACTGCGTATTGCACCTATCAGAGTTGCTGAGCGTGAAGAGTTTGTACCATCAAAGTTAGACAAAGTAACTCGCCTAGAAAACGATATTTTATTTGAAGATAAATACCTTATCGTCATAAATAAACCTTCAGGTATGGCTGTTCATGGTGGCAGTGGTTTAAGTTATGGTTTAATTGAAGCGCTGCGCGCGCTTCGCCCAGAAGAGCGCAATCTTGAGCTAGTTCACAGGCTTGACCGTGATACATCGGGCTGTTTACTTATTGCAAAGCGCCGTTCGGTGTTAACAGCATTGCATGAACAGCTTCGTGAAAAAACCATGGAAAAAAATTACTGGGCACTTGTAGAAGGGCAGTGGGACTCTAAAACTAAAAACGTTACCGAAGGGCTGCGTAAAAATACACTTAAATCGGGTGAACGCGTAGTACGTGTAGATAACACTGAGGGCAAGCCTTCGCATACGCGTTTTAAAGTACTTGAACGTTTTAACGATTGCTCACTCGTACAAGCATCACCTGTTACAGGGCGTACGCACCAAATTCGTGTTCATACGCAATGTAAAGGTCATCCTATCGCGTGCGATGATAAATACGGCGATCAAGGGTTTGATGAATCTATGCGTAAAGTTGGGTTAAACCGTTTATTCTTACATGCACACGATTTAAGTTTTTATCATCCTAAAAACGAAACAACGATGCGTATTGAAGCGCCCCTTGATAAAACGCTTAAAAATACATTACTAAAATTACGAGACGCAAAACAGTGATTGCAGAGACGCCAATTAAAAAATATAAGCTCGTCATTTTTGATTGGGATGGCACCGTTATGGATTCAGTCACTAAAATAGTTAACTGTATTCGTAGTAGTGCTGAGTCACTTAATTTAGTGGCGCCAAGTGATTTAGCAATTAAAAATATTATTGGTATGTCGCTTGAAAAAGCAATTGATGTTTTATTTCCCAATAATGCCGCGCAGCATCAAGCGCTAATTAAAGGGTATAAACACCAATATAGTGTTGATACCACGCCAACTCCTGTATTTGATAATGTTGTCAGCGTTTTAGGTGCCTTAAAAGAGCAGGGCATTGTTTTAGCGGTTGCAACAGGTAAAGGTCGAGATGGATTAGAGCGTTTGCTTGATCAAAGCCAACTTAGACATTTTTTTAGTGCAACACGTACAAGCGACGACGCACTGTCTAAGCCCTCTCCAAATATGCTGTATCAATTACTTGAAGAACTTGGCATAAGCGCTCAAGACGCTGTAATGATTGGTGACACTCAAATAGACATGACAATGGCAAAAGCTGCAGGCGTGGATAGAATTGGCGTAACAATGGGTGTACATAACGCACAGCAGCTAAATAAGCTTAGCCCTGTTGCAACGGTAGATAATTATCTTCAATTGCAACAGGTTTTGCTTGGCTAATTTATTTAACTAGAGCTTGTTTTGAGCGGTAAGCACATCAATACCAAACTCAGCCAGTAATTGGCTGAGTTTAATTAATGGTAATCCAATTAAGCTATTAGGATCGTCTCCGCTTAGTTTTTCAAATAAACAGATACCCAACCCTTCACTTTTAAAGCTGCCAGCACAGTTATAAGGCTGCTCTGCGTCGCAATAAGCACTAATTTGTGCATCACTGAGTGTTTTAAACGTCACATTAAAAGGTTCTACACAGGTTTTTTTTGTTCCAGTTACAATATCGTAAACACAAAGCCCAGTTAAAAATGTTACAGTATTACCGCTAAATAAATTTAGTTGTTTTAGAGCATTTTGTTTATTGTGCGGTTTACCTAAAATTTGATTGTTAAACACAGCGACTTGGTCTGATCCAATTGCTAACCCTTTTTTAAAGTGTTTATTAGCTGCTGAGGCTTTTAACTCACTTAAACGCTTAACCAGTTCAGTAGGTGTTTCGCATTCAAGTGCTGATTCGTCAACGTCGGGTGAAAACGTATCAAAGGGTAAATTAAATTTTTGTAATAAAGACTGCCTAAAAGGCGAGCTTGACGCTAAAATGAGTGGAAGCTTCATGGACTGTTTTCCTACGATAATTCAGATTGAGTTAGGATAAATCAGATCCGAGAGTAAAACACGTTAAAAACCAAGTAAAAATGGTTTTTTACTTTGACTAACAAACTAACTATCTATATGATGCAGCCCCTATGCAAAAGGTGAAAATTCCCATCACTCTTCATCCAGGCAAAGCAGCGCAGCACCGTTTAAAGTATGACGGAATTGTACCGCTTGAAAAACTTACTCGTTTAGAGAAAGTTGTGCAGGAAGAAGTAGGTGAAATAGCGGTAAAAATACATTGCAAAAACGATGATCAAGGTTTCGCTGTGATTAGAGGCAATTTGTCCACACATGTTACTGTCATTTGTCAACGTTGTAATGGTGATTTAGGGTTGGATTTGGTTCAAGACTTTGCATATTCACCAGTAGGTGAAGATACAGAGTTAGATATTTTTCCAGAAGACTACGACGAAGTAGCACTTGATGAAAATGGTGAAGTTAACGTTTTTGATTTAATTGAAGACGAACTAATTTTAGCAATTCCATTAGTGGCTACCCACAACGAAGCTTCATGCAGTTATTCAGCAAAGCCTGCCAGCTTTGGTGTATTAAAGGCGGAAGATGATAAACCTAATCCATTTGATATTTTGAAACAACTTAAGAAAGATTCTTAGGAGAAGACTATGGCTGTACAAAAAAGCAAAAAGTCTCGTGCAAGACGCGGCATGCGCCGTTCACACGATGCGATCAGTGGTCCAACTTTAACTGTAGATCAAACATCTGGTGAGACTCATCGTCGTCACCATGTGACTGCAGATGGTTACTACAAAGGCGTTCAAGTAATTTCTAAATAAGAGATTACTTATATGCTGAAAGATCTAACCATAGCGTTAGATATGATGGGGGGCGATTACGGCCCCCGTTCATCTATTCCTGCTGCCGTTCATGCGGTAAACGCTCATGCCAATTTAAGTCTCATTTTATGTGGCAATGAAGACGTTATATCTAAAGAACTCGAATCCCTCGATTCTTTATCTCATCCAAGACTCATAATTCGTCATTGTAGTGAAATAGTCACTAACGCCTGCGAACCTGCAATTGCTGTACGTTCAAAAAAAGATTCATCTATGCGTGTTGCCCTTGATTTAGTTAAGTCGGGCGAAGCACAAGCGTGTGTTAGCTCAGGTAATACCGGCGCTTTATTTTTTATGGCTCACTACGTATTAAAAATGCTGCCAGGTGTTAAACGTGCCGCACTCATTTCATCTGTTCCTACAGAAAGCCAAAACCCAGTATATTTACTCGACTTAGGTGCTAATGTGCATTGCGATGCGCAAATGCTCTATCAGTTTGGCATTATGGGCTCTGTAGTTGCTGGTCAAGCACTTGGGTGCGATAACCCTCGCGTTAGCTTATTAAATATTGGCGCTGAGGACATTAAAGGCCACGATGATATTAAACAGGCTGCACAATTAATGCAGCAAAGCCCACATATTAATTACATTGGTTATAGCGAAGGAAGTGATATTTTTTCTGGCAAAGCTGATGTTATTGTATGCGAAGGGTTTGTGGGTAACGTGGCGCTTAAAACATGCGAAGGCATTGCCAAGCTTATTATGAATAAGTTTACCGCTGCGCTCGAAAAGCACCTTTTGTATAAATGTATGGCGTTTATATTGCGTCCAATAATAAAAAAACTCTATAAAAGGGTGAACCCCGACCAGTATAACGGTGCTTCTCTGGTAGGATTGCGCGGTATTGTCGTTAAAAGTCATGGAAATGCGTCAGCTAAAGCATTTCAAGCAGCAATTGATGAAGCGGTAAAAGAGGTTGAACGTCAACTTCCTGATAAAATAGCCGCTATTTTCGAAAAAACACATTCTAAAGACACGGCGGTTAATCAATAATTGATGTGCCGTGTATTTCATTATTTATTTGTTTAATTAAAAAGAGCAAAGTATGGCACAAAAAATTGCACTTCTATTCCCAGGTCAAGGCTCGCAAAGCGTTGGTATGTTACAAGAGCTACTAGAGAGTTCTGACATTGTTAAAGCAACATTTGCAGAAGCATCAGATGCACTGGGTTACGACTTAGCAGAGCTAGTTCTTAATGGCCCAGAAGAAAAATTAAATCAAACTCATCTTACACAACCAGCATTATTAACTGCAAGTGTAGCTATTTACCGTGATTGGCTTGCAGCAAACCCAGATGCAGACGTTGTTATGGCCGGTCACAGCTTAGGTGAATATTCAGCACTAGTATGTAGCGACGTACTAAGCTTGAGCGAAGCTGTTAAGCTTGTTGAAAACCGTGGTTTATACATGCAAGAAGCTGTACCTGCAGGCGTAGGTTCAATGGCTGCGATTATTGGCTTAGGCGATGAAGAAATAAAAGCGGCATGTGCTGCCTCAGCGCAAGGTGAGGTTGTATCTCCAGTTAACTACAATTCTCCTGGTCAAGTTGTTATTGCAGGGCATAAAGCGGCAGTAGATAGAGCATCACAAGCATGTAAAGATGCTGGTGCTAAACGCGCATTACCACTTTCGGTTAGCGTACCTTCACATTGTGAACTAATGAAGCCAGCAGCTGATAAGCTAGCGGTAGACTTAGCCTCTTTAACATTTAATACACCTAAGTGTGATGTAATTAATAATGTTGATGTAAAAGCTGAATCGACCGCTGATGCAATTAAAGATGCACTAGTACGTCAACTATACAGCCCAGTTCGCTGGACAGAAACAGTACAAGCCTTGGTTGCACAAGATGTAACGCAAAGCTACGAATTTGGTCCTGGTAAAGTATTAACAGGGCTTGCGAAAAGAATTGATAAAGCAATGGTTTGTGGCTCAGTAAACGATGCCACTTCAATCGCTGCAGCTAAATAAGAGTATATAAAATGTCTAATTTATTTTCTTTAGAGGGCAAAATTGTCCTAATTACTGGCGCTAGCCGTGGTATTGGTAAAGCAATTGCAACAACATTAGTTGCGCAAGGTGCAAAAGTTGCAGGCACTGCTACAAGCGAGTCAGGCGCTGCTAAAATCAGCGAGTACTTAGGTGACAATGGTAAAGGTTATGCATTAAACGTAACGGATCCTGCATCTATTGAAGCGACACTTGCCGCAATAAAAGCTGATTTTGGCGATATTGACGTACTTGTTAATAACGCAGGTATCACACGTGATAACCTATTAATGCGTATGAAAGAGACTGAGTGGGACGATATAATCGACACTAACTTAAGCTCGATTTTCCGTTTATCTAAAGCGGTACTTCGTCCAATGATGAAGAAAAAGAAAGGTCGTATTATCAATATTGGCTCAGTAGTGGGCACTATGGGTAATGCAGGGCAAGCAAATTATGCAGCGGCTAAAGCAGGCGTAATTGGTTTTTCTAAGTCACTTGCACGCGAAGTGGCATCACGTGGTATTACAGTAAACGTAGTAGCACCTGGTTTTATTCAAACTGATATGACTGATGATTTAACTGACGAGCAAAAAGCAGCAACACTTGCAAATGTTCCAGCAGGGCGTTTAGGTCAACCAGACGAAATTGCAGCTGCGGTATGTTATTTAGCATCTGACGCGGCTGCGTACGTATCAGGTGAAACTTTGCATGTAAATGGCGCGATGTACATGGTTTAATAACCATTGTACCCACATTGTTACCTAATAAAGTTAAGTAAGTTACCTCAAAAACATTGAATTATTTGTGAACTTGCTTTAAACATACTTGAAATCGCTGCGAAAATAAGCGATAAAAGACAAAACACACACTCAGAGGTTTGACCAGACAATTATTTATGGTCAAATCATTGAATCAGAGAATTATGCCGCGTAAACTACGCGGCAATCTGAAAATAACGCATCGGCGTTTTTAATAAAGGAAAGAAGAATGAGCGATATCCAAGAACGCGTAAAGAAAATTATCATTGAACAACTAGGTGTTAAAGAAGAAGAAGTTAAAAATGAATCTTCTTTCGTAGATGACCTAGGTGCAGATTCTCTTGATACTGTTGAACTAGTAATGGCTCTTGAAGAAGAGTTTGATACTGAGATCCCAGATGAAGAAGCTGAGAAGATCACTACAGTACAAACTGCTATCGATTACGTAACAGCACACGCTGAGTAATTAATCGCACGTTAAAGGCAGCATCCGCTGCCTTTAATTTTTTATATCCAAACCACCTCAAAGTTCGTGATTCAAAACTTAAGCCTCAATGCTCAATTTTAGCTAAAAATTAATTTTGATTGTGTTATGCGTTTTTAATCTATTTTGGGACTAGCACTTTGAGGTAGCTTGGGTATGATCATCCCCTTGTAAATATCCCTTATTGGAGGCAAACCGTGGCTAAACGTCGAGTCGTCGTAACTGGCTTAGGAATGTTGACGCCGCTAGGTAATGATGTTCAATCAACCTGGCAAGGCTTATTAGATGGCAAAAGTGGCATTCAAACAATAACCCACTTTGATACATCAAAATTTGGTACTAAATTCGCTGGTTTAATAAATGACTTTGATGCAACTGCATACATGTCAGCGAAAGATACTAAAAAAATGGACTTGTTTATTCAGTATGGCATTGCAGCGGGTGTTCAAGCCTTTAAAGATTCAGGCCTTGAAATTACTGAGCAAAACGCAACACGTATAGGTGTAGCTGTAGGCTCTGGTATTGGTGGCTTAACGCTTATCGAAGAAAACCACATTAAGTTATTAAATAGTGGTCCGCGCAAGTTATCGCCATTTTATGTGCCGTCTACCATTATTAATATGATCTCAGGTCACTTATCAATGATGCATGGACTTCGTGGTCCAAATATTTCAATTGTAACTGCCTGTACTACTGGTTTGCATAATATTGGCCATGCCGCGCGCATGATTGCCTACGGTGATGCAGATGCAATGGTTGCTGGCGGTGCAGAAAAAGCCTGTACCCCAATTGGTATGGGTGGCTTTAATGCTGCACGTGCACTTTCAACCCGTAATGACGACCCACAAGCGGCTTCTCGCCCTTGGGATAAAGACCGCGATGGCTTTGTGCTTTCTGACGGTGCAGGTGTTGTTGTAGTTGAAGAGTACGAACATGCAAAAGCGCGTGGCGCTAAAATTTATGCTGAGCTAGTAGGCTTTGGTATGAGCGGCGATGCGTATCACATGACGTCACCACCAGAAGATGGAGCCGGTGCTGCCCTTGCAATGCAAAACGCACTAAATGATGCGCAAGTAAACGCTGAGCAAATTGGTTACATTAACGCACACGGTACATCTACAAATGCAGGCGATAAAGCAGAAACAGCCGCTGTTAAGTCTATATTTGGTAATGCAGCTAAAGATGTAATGGTAGGCTCGTCTAAATCGATGATGGGTCACTTGTTAGGTGCTGCTGGCTCGGTTGAATCGATTATTTCGATTTTATCGCTGACAGATCAAAAAGTGTCGCCAACTATCAACCTTGATAACCCAGACGAAGGGTGTGATTTAGATTATATTGCTCACACTGCACGTGATGCAAAGTTAGACTTTGCACTGTGTAACTCGTTCGGTTTTGGTGGTACTAATGGCTCGTTGCTATTTAAAAAGGTATAATCTTTTTTAACAACGAATCAAATTATAAGAGCTCAGTTGTTTAACTGGGCTTTTTTTATATGCCAAATAAAATGCAAACAATAATAGCAGTAGATCAAAACAGCACTTTAAGTACGCGTGACAGAGGCTTAAATTACGGTGACGGCTTTTTTACAACGGCTAAAGTTGTTAATGGGCAAGTACAGTATTGGGCTCATCATAAAGCGCGTTTGATTGAATGCGCACAGCGTCTAGGTTTTCCTGAGCTAGATTTTAATAGCCTTGAAAATCAAATTGCTTTGCATATAAAAGCAGCATCACTCAACGTGCTTAAAATACTTGTAACGCGAGGCGAAGGCGGACGTGGCTATGGGCTGCCAAGTGAGTGTAATATTACTATTTTATTGAGCATATTAGATTACCCTAGTAATTACGAAGCGCTTGTTAAAAAGGGTGTAAATCTAGAAATAAGCCCAATTAAATTAGCAGCACAGCCTTATTTAGCGGGTCTTAAAACACTAAACCGGCTTGAGCAAGTACTAGTTAAAAAAGCAATGCAAACGCAAAACTGCGACGATGTGTTAGTGCTTGATTACAATAACAATGTAATTGAAGCTTCTGCAGCTAATATTTTTGCGATTAAAAATAAGCGTGTGTTTACGCCATTGCTTGATGAGTGCGGAATAAAGGGCGTTTATCTGCAATCGTTATGTGATAAATTGCCTGTTGAATTTAAACGCGTGAAAGTAGAAGACTTAACCCAAGCAGACGCCGTATTTGTGTGTAATAGCTTAATGGGAGCAGTACCTGTAAAACGTATTGAGCAACAGGTATTTAATACAGACGACAGCCACGCATTACTAACTAAATTATTAGCCAAGGAGGCTGAGTGTTAAAAGTTATTTTATCGGTACTTTTTTTAGCTGTTATAACCACTGCTGTTGGTTACCAGCAATTACAAGCAACAATAAATAGCCCGTTAAAGGTAGCACAAAACACACAATTTGAAGTTAAGCATGGCACTGGCTTTAATAAGTTATGCCAACAATGGCAAGCTAAAAACTGGGTAGAAAGTTGTTGGCGTTATCAGGTAATTGCCAAATTAGATCCCACACTTACCGACTTAAAAGCGGGGCTTTACGAGCTAACAGCCGATAGCGTTATTAACAACGTAAAAAAAATTAACCAAGGTCAGCAAATTAGTTTTAGTTTTACCATAATTGAAGGTCAAAACTTACGTGAAGTACTAAGTGCTATTAAAAAAGCTGATAATTTACAAAACGATTTAAAAACTGACGAACTAAGTACTCAAATACTGGGTAATAACACGCACTTAGAAGGCTGGTTATTCCCCGACACTTACCATTATCATAATAACGATACTGCAAGCAGTGTATTAAAACGTGCAGCACAAAAAATGCAGCAAACGTTAGATGATGCTTGGCAGCAGCGCGCCGCTAATCTACCCTATAAAACAGCATACGAAGCACTAATAATGGCTTCAATTATTGAAAAAGAAACAGGCCTTGCCAGCGAGCGTCCGTTAATTGCATCAGCGTTTGTTAATCGATTAAACACCAATATGCGCCTGCAAACCGATCCAACCGTAATATACGGGCTAGGCGCTGACTTTGATGGTGATATTAAACGTAAAGATTTGCGCGATTATACGCCCTACAATACGTATCGTATTAATGGTTTACCGCCAACACCGATTGCAATGCCATCAAAAGCCGCTATTTTAGCTGCAGTTAATCCGCCGCAAAGTGAATATGTTTACTTTGTATCAAAAGGCGATGGTAGCCACCAATTTTCAACCACGTTAAAACAGCATAACGCAGCAGTTAAAACGTATATATTAAATAAAAAGAATTAAGTTTTTATGAAATCAAAATTTATAGTAATAGAAGGGCTAGAAGGCGCAGGTAAATCAACCGCTATTTCGTTATGCCAAGACTTTTTAAACAAACAAAAAATAGACTTCATTAATGTCCGCGAACCTGGCGGCACGCCACTGGCTGAATCGCTTCGTACGCTTGTAAAAGCAGAGCACGAAGAAGAAATTGCCTTTGAAACCGAGTTGCTTATTATGTACGCAGCTCGCTCGCAGCTAATGCACAATGTTATTACCCCAGCGCTTGATAAAGGCCAATGGGTACTTGCCGATCGTCATGACTTATCGTCCCAGGCGTATCAAGGTGGCGGGCGTGGTATTAGCTCAAATACATTAGCTTCACTTTCGTCAATGGTATTAAAGGGCTTAAAGCCTGATTTAACTATTTACCTTGATATTGACCCAGTGATAGGCCTTGAACGTGCAAAAGGGCGTGGTGAGCTAGACCGTATTGAGCAAGAAGCCATTGAATTTTTTCAACGTACACGTATGCGTTATGTTGAACTAGCTAATGACGACAACACCATTAAAACGGTCGATGCAAACCAAAGTATTGATAAAGTACATCGCGATATAACCAATGTACTGCATTCATTTTTTGAAGGCCTAAAATAATATGCCATTGCCTTGGCTACATGATACTCAAGCACGTTTAGCGCAAAGTTATCGTGCAGAGCGTTTTCATCATGCGCAATTATTTTGTGGGCCTGTTGGCGTAGGTAAATTTGAGTTAAGTGATGAGCTTGGCAATGCTTTGTTATGCCAAAATATAGCTAAGCAAGTAGCTGCGAAAAACAGTATGCTAACACCTTGCGGACAGTGTAAAAGCTGCTTACTTACTCTTGCGGGTACTCATCCCGACAAGCGCTTAACGCAAGTTGATGGACAAAGTATTGGTGTAGACGATATACGTGGTATTAGTGATTTTATGAATCACTCTGCAGCGCAAAATGGCAATAAAGTAGCAATAATCGAAAATTGCGAAAAAATGACCACAGCAGCAGCTAACGCATTATTAAAAACACTTGAAGAGCCAACTAATAGCCGCTTTTTAATATTAACTACAAGCCAACCAGAACAGCTCCCTGCAACTATTTTAAGTAGATGCGCTAAAAGTGACGTAAAAATAACTAATACAGCACTTGCCCAGCAATGGTTAGAAACATTAGATATACCTAACTATAGTTGGCTGGCACTTTTTTATAACCAACCGCTGCAAGTAAAGCATTGGCAACAGCAAGACCAGCTAAAAAATATTGATACACTTTATAAGTTTGCAACTGAGTTTAAACAAAGCCATAATTTCAAAGCGTTAGTCGACATATAAATAAACAGCCTGAGCTTGTTCGTATATTTACTTTATTTTTAAGCGTGCAACTAAAGCAGCAATTGCTGCAAGGTATGAGTTTTGACGCTTATCAAAGTGCGCAAAATGCATTAGGCGAGTTTTTACAAAATAACACACAAGTACTTGGCCTTAATTTACCGCTTGCTGTATCACGATTAGCATACACATTGCGAAATTCTTAAAAGGATTAATCATGCAAGAACTACTAGTAGACATAGACGATTTAGACGAGTTATACCGTTGTTATATGCCTTACTTAAAAAAAGGTGGCTTATTTGTACGTACTAATATGCGTTACGAAGCAGGGCATTCATTAGCACTTAGAGTTACCTTGCCCGATGCCTTAGAAGATGATGTAGTAACAGGTAAAGTGTCGTGGATCACGCCACAAGGAGCACAAAGCTCTAACCCTCCAGGTATTGGTATTAGCTTTTTAGACGATAAAACAAACCTAAACGCTAAAATCGAAAAGCTACTTGGGACTATGTTAAACTCAGGCGATCAAACATATACGATGTAGTTATAGGGTCGGTTTTTCATTGAGATTAACACGCCCTATATTGGGTTCTTTTAATTGCTAACATTATAAATTAAAAGAACAAATTTAAACCCTGAACATAATACAGGCCTTATAGTGATTGTAGATTCTCATTGCCATTTAGACCGTCTTGATTTTGATAAATTAGATTTAAACCTTGACCAAGTTCTTAATAAAGCGCGTGCAAAGCAAATAGAGCATTTTTTATGTGTAAGCGTAACGCTTGATCAGTTTCCAAGCATGCTTGATAAAATTAAGCATTACGACGATGTATCAGCCTCATGTGGTGTACATCCACTTGATCAAAAAGACGCCCTTAATAAACAGCAACTAATTGACTTAGCCTCACACGAAAAAGTTGTTGCCATTGGCGAAACGGGTCTTGATTACTATTATTCAAAAGATACTCACGCAGTGCAGCAAGCAAGCTTTGTTGGGCATATTGAAGTGGCTAACGAATTACAAAAGCCGTTAATTATTCATACTCGTGATGCCCGCGCCGACACCATTAACTTAATGCGTGAGCACAAAGCCGAAAACTGCGGTGGTGTACTGCATTGCTTTACCGAAGACTGGGATATGGCTAAAAAAGCCATAGATATGGGCTTTTATATATCTATATCGGGAATTGTTACCTTTAAAAATGCTATTGAATTAAAAGAAGTAGTAAAACAAATACCGCTTGATAGATTACTAATAGAAACCGACTCGCCTTATTTAGCACCGGTACCGTATCGAGGGCAAACAAATCAGCCAGCGTACGTAGAAGATGTAGCTTATTACATTAGCGAACTTAAAGGCATTAGCTTTAATGAACTTGCTAAAGCCACTACCGAGAACTTTTATTCTTTATTTAAATTAGCAGCTAAAGGCTAAATACATGATTACTCACACGGCAAACCTTCCTATTTTACTAATGGGGCCAATGGTGCGCCGTGCAGAGCAAACTGGAGTCTGCATTCAGTTTGCTACCTCCAAACCTGCAAACTGCCAAATAACACTTATAAATTACGAATGTTATAGCGATCAACACACTGTTTCTTTAGGGAAACATTTGTACCTGCATTTCGTAATTATAAAGCCAGTAGATAATAAACTTCCTGTAGATAGCTTATTAAGCTATGAACTCATAATTGACGATACAGCAATCGATTTATCGCCGTGGTGCTATAGCAATCAAATAACGCCTGCATTTGTAATACCCAGTAAACTGAGTGATATTTTGCATGGCTCCTGCCGTAATGCACATCATCCAGCAAAAGACAGCTTAGTGCCTGCAAGTCACTGGCAAAATACTCAGCGCGGTAATAATAACCAAGGCGCACAATTGCTATTACTGAGCGGTGATCAGGTTTATGCCGACGATGTAGCTGGCCCCATGTTATTAGCTGTTCATCAGTTAATTAAAGCCCTAGGTATTTATAAAGAGCAACCACTTGCCATTGAGCTACCCGACGATATAAATGAGCAACTTTATAATCGCCATTTGTTTTTACCAAAAACGCCGTGGCAAAAACGCTCAAAGTTAGGTGTAGGTTATTGGCTAAAAAAAGACGAACCTCACTTTTCAAGTGTAAAAGCGTATAACCACCTTATTCACTTTGAAGAATATATAGCGCTTTATTTATTAAACTTTAGCGCCGCTGCTTGGCAATGCGTTGATATACAAAACGCAACGTATTTAGGTCAAAGCGAGCAAAACAAAACTATTTTTAACGCTGAAAAAACAGCATTAATTGACTATGCAAAAGGTTTAAGTGAAGTAGAGCGATTGTTTGCCAATGTATCGACGTTAATGATGTTTGACGATCACGATGTAACCGATGATTGGAATCTCACCGCTGGGTGGGAGCAAGCTATAAATGAAAACCCAAGTAGTAAACGAATCATTAATAACGGTTTAATTAGTTATTGGCTTTTTCAGGGAATGGGGAACGATGCACTAAATAAAACAGGCGAGTTGCTAACACCTTTTAAGCAAAGCCGTACTGCTAATAATTTATGGCAGTTTAAAGTATTTGATAAACCACTAAATGATTTTAGTTTTTGGCATTACGAACTTACTACAATACCCAAAGTAGTGGTGCTAGATACACGTACGCACCGCTGGCGAAATGAGCAAAACTTTAACGAACCTTCAGGGCTACTTGATTGGGAGCGCCTCACAGAGCTTGAAGAAAGCCTATTAAGCCACGACCAAGTTATTATTGTATCGCCAGCTCCTGTATTTGGTGTTAAATCAATAGAAGCCATTCAAGCCATGTTTAACATATGTGGCCAACCGCTCATGGTTGACGTAGAAAACTGGATGGCGCACGAAGGATCAGCCAAAAAGCTACTCGATACATTTAGACGAACCGACACCCCAAACGAAACCCTTATTTTATCGGGAGACGTACATTACTCATTTTGCTTTTCGGTGCAAAAACGTTTTGGCGATCACCCCAATCGAATTTGGCAACTTACCGCCAGCGGTATTAAAAACGAGTTCCCGCGTAAATTAATAAACATACTCGATAAACTAGATTCAATTCTATACGGCCCAAAAAGTCCCTTAAACTTTTTTACCAAACGCTGGCATATGGAAGTAGATAAGCACCAAACCATAGGCGAAGGGCAAAAATACTTAGTAAGCGACTCAGCTATTAGTTTAATAACACTAGAGCAGGGGAATTTAGCCCGATATCAACTTATACACGGTGAAGGGTATTTAACTGAGTTTGATTTAGAACATAAGTAATAAGTTACTCATAAACGTAAAAGCGCAGTTTCTTATTACTTAAAAATGGATCCCACCACTGAGAGCACAGAGGCGCTTTGCGCTACACAGAGGAAATACTAGTAATGGTTGGTCACTACTCCTTTTCTTCTCGGTGCTCTCTGTGGTGATTTAATTTCTTATATATTTTATTACTTATATTTTGTATTTAACCATGCTCTTTTCGGCTTCGTTTAGACGCAGGTAACTTACTACTCAATATTGCCAAGCATAAAATAGTCATAAACAACATCGAGTTTGCTCCAGCTTGCAAAGAGTAATCTACCAACGAATGCAGCAACATATCTATAATTGCAATGGCACAACCAAAGGCAACACCCTGAAACAGCGCTGTTTTACGCTTTCGCATAGTCGCTATACATAACCATAAACAATAAAGTATAAGTGAGCCCAGTGCAGCTGTAGTGGGTATACCCAGCTCTACTGCAAACTGTATGTAATCGCTATGGGCATTATCGTAGTAACCAGAATACGGCTCAGACTGATACGCAGGAAACGCAGTATAAAATGTCCCACCACCAGAGCCCAACAAAGGCTTATCTAAAATGAGGGGTATTGAATCACGTACAACTTCGTCGCGGGTTTCTGATGAAATACTGGTTTCGCTAATACGCTGTTTAACTTTTTCTACATCAAATATAGCGCCAATAATAATTAAATCTATTATAAAAAAACTAACTATAAGTAGTTTAAACGCTTTAGGTTTTTGCCTGTAAATAAAAAACGCGAGTAAGCTAACAACCATTAATGCAATAAAAAATGCAGAGTTACCCATACGGCTACGGGTTAAAATTAACGCAACAATAATAATAATTAACGAAATACGTAAAATTATTTTTGAGCTTAAAAGTATCTCAGTCCACGCACGAAGCGTTTGTTTTAATGTTTGTTTATAATCGCTAGTAGAGCGCTTTAATTCGCTAACTAAAACACCAATACCCAAACATAAACATAAAGCTAAAAAGTTAGCCAAAAAATTAGAGTAAGTAAACGTACCAATAGCACGGTCGGTATGCTTATAACCAAATAGTGGGCTAATAATATCGGGCGACAAATTTAAATAAGTGGCATACAAAGCTTGAAAAACGCCTGCACTTATAATTGCATATATTAAATTTTTAATACGCTTTTCAGTATTACAATAAATAAATAATAGCCAACAAAATAAAACCATAAAACTTGTTTTAATAAGCATTTGTTTAGTTTGAAAAGGGTCAAGGCTAATGCTAAATATTTGTATAAAGCAAATTAAAACAACAACACCAAGAGCAACAAATAAAGGCCAGGAGTATAAAGGAGGGTAGAGGGGCTGCTTATTGTTTATAGCGCTATTAATTAAATGAATTAAAAAAGTAACACCAATCAACAAACCTATTGCCAAAATAGCCCAAGGGCGATAGCTACCTAAAGGAATAGGCAGCAAAAAAAGTATTGCACATAGCAAAATAAATATAAAACGGTTCAATTTAAACTCATAAAGTAAAAACGCAGCCAAAGGCTGCGTTTGTATTATATTTGAGAAGAGTGCTTAGTTACCAACTTCTGATATACCAGCATCACCACCAGTACCACCAGTACCTTGAGGTACAGTAGTTGTTGGTAAAACAACAACAGGAGGAGCTGCAGTTGGGGTATCATCAGTAGGACCCGCAGCAGTAGCTTCAGATGCAACTGTGGCATCTATACCAGCAGTAATTGCAGCAATAGTTACCGCATCACTATCAGAACCAGCAGTTACTAAGGCTGCTAAAAAGTCAGAAATTAACGCATTATCGGCACCTAAAGAAGCAACAACTGCGTTAATTAATATATCAAGTTGTTCAGCGCTACACGAACCGTTTGCAATAGGTGAATCGAGGTCAATAGGACCCATATCTTGGCAGAATTGCTCAATAGCAGCAACTAACTCATTTTGTAGTTCCTCAGACGAAATATCATCCGGAGCATTATTTAAAATATTAAGTAAATTAGTAAGGCTGTCAGATTGTACTACAACATCAGAATCTGCTTGTGAGTAAACAGGTGAAACGGTAAAAGCCATTGCACCTATTAATAAACTCTTTAAAAAAATCGATTTCATCTTGTGTCCCTTTAAGTGAGTATCTAATTACAGAATTTTAGCGTGTCTGCGCAAAAAGTAAACTCTTTATTAACGTTATCACGGTTCTTGCCTGTAAGTACTTTAGAAGGCTCCATAATTAAATTACCTTGTACACCATCACAGCCTAAATTTTCAAGCATTTTTAATGTTTCGGGCTTTTCAATTAAGCATGCCAACACTTTAATACCAAAACCATGACAAATATTATTAACGGTTTGAATAAAAAACTGGCTTTGAGAATTATCTAACAAGTCTTGAATATAACTGCCATCAATTTTTACATATTCAATATCAAGGCCTTGTAAATACCTAAACGACGTTAAACTTGTTCCAAAGTGCTCTATACACACGTTAATACCAATATCTTTAATTGCATCTATGTGCTTTGAAGCTATATGTACATTATAAAGTAAACTAATTTCATGTAATTCAAAAATGAGGTTAGTTTTAATAACGGGTTTCGTGTGCGCATAAAGCGTTAACCATTGTATAAAATCAGCTGAATATAAAGATGCCTTACTTACGTTTAAGGCAAATACGTCATCAGGGTATTGTTCTTTTATATTTACAAAGTTACGAATTATTTTTTTGTCTAATTCTTCAGTTAAATTAAGTTTTTCGGCCATAGCAAATAAATGGCCATTATTTACCTTTTCACCTTCATGGGTAAAGTGGGCAAAGGCCTCAAAGTAACACTGCTTGTTTTGAGAGTTAGCCCGTTTAACTGGCTGCACCGAAAAGCTAACCTCACCAGAGTCAATAATCGATTGAATAAGTGTACGCCATTGATTAACACTAAATAGCGTATCTTTATCTATTTTGTTAGTGTCTATTGTATCGCCAATAGTACTACCTGTATCTAAAGCAGATAATACACTACCAATAGACGAGCCTTTATTAACTTCCAATATTGCAAAATTAGCAAACCCATTAACGTGTAAGCTATTTTTTTGTTTACTAAAAGCATCGGTAATTTCTAAACGGGTTCTGTTTAAAAACTGCGTATCGTAAGGAATCAGCGCAATAAAAGTACTACCGTTTAACCTAAATATTTTAGAGTTAGTAAGGTTACCAATAATTTTAGTAAGAATAACACTTACATCTTTTACGTGGGCGTCACCATCTTGATAGCTAACACTTTGGTTTATATTTGTAAGTGAAGGTAGAGTAATCATCATTGCGGTAAGTGGAGCATCAGTGGTTATTGTGTCTACAACCGAGCTAAAGTGATTTTCAAACAACTTTCGATTACCTAAACCAGTTAAAGAATCAATATAAACTTCTTCAGTTAAGGCTTGTGTTTGTTTAGTTAAAGAATCAAAAGTACTTTGTAAGTTAATAACCATATTGTTTATAGCTTTAGTTACAGTGCGTAGCTCTCGTGCAATAGGTATTTCTTCGTTTAATGTAAAGCGTTTACGAGTAACAAGGTGAGCTTGATGCTCAACTGCTTTTAAAGGCTTAAATACTTCACGTAATATTAAAAAGGCAACTGCAAGCGAGGCAATTAGTATTAAAAAAGAACCATAAAAACTGCGTTTTGTATGCTCCCACAACGTTACATAAGACTGTCCAGTATGGCTTGTAACCTCAAGTATACCCGCCATAATCCAACCATTATTTAGCTCAGACTGCATAGTGGGTGCTTTTAAACTACTTAAAGCAATAAACCAATTAGGCACAGACTCAACACGCTTAGGATTTTCCAGATCAAATACAACTTGGCTTTGTGAATTTGTAAATTTAATTTCTTTGTAGTAACCAGAATCAAAAATAGCGGTAGCCATTGTTTCTGCTATTACTAGGTTTTCTGGCTCTAAATAAGGCGAAATAGAAAGCCCTAAGCTAGTAGCAGTGTCTTGGGCATGGCTTCCCATTTGGGTTTGTAAGTAATCGCGGGTGGTTTCAACATCTGTAACTACCCTAACCACAAATGAAACAACCGAAATAACGATTATTAAACCGTAAACTTGGGTTTTAAGACTCAATCCATTTTTAAAAAGTCGAGACATAACTGGTAGTTCCTTTAATGTTACTTTTAATAGGAGCAAGCTCACCTTGTTCAATTCGCTCTAGCATAGTATTCCAAGCCGACACACCACGGCTATTTTTTACCTTATTGCCTAACCCTTTCGATTTTGCTAACCAAAGCCCTTGACCATTAAAACTGTAAATAGGCGTTAAATCTGGGCGTTTATTAGCAGGCAGCAGTTTAGTATTAAAGTTACCTAAAACAAAGGGAATTCTGTTTGGATCTTCTATATATATAAGTACCATGTGGGGCTGGTTTACTGTGCGCTGTCGGACATACATTAAACGAATTTTATCCTCAGGAACACCTAGCGCTATTAACGTAAAGTATTTAGCAATAACGTAGTCTTCGCAATCGCCCATACCAACACCTAAACTCTCTAGTGGGGTAGCCCAGTAATCTTTTTGCTGCCAAAGATCTTCATCGCTTTTGTATTTAATGTTTTTATTAAAAAAATCGTTAACAAGGTGAATTTTTTTCCATTCGCTTTCATCAGCCGAGTCATCAATAAAGTTAAGCCAATCTTTAATTCGTTTATGACCTTCGTTGCCATACTGTTGCTGTGCACGGGTAATAATATCGCTATTACGCAAATACAAAAGCATATCTTGTGCGCATACAAAAAACGAGACAATAAATAAAATGCAAAGCCCTAAGCGCACAAATGTTCCTTAAGTTGGTAATCCCTAATAAACGACATTAATCAGTATAGTATTATTACTTTTAAAAAGGTAGATCATCATAAAGAATGAGATGCCCCAATATGACTCAACCCGACCAGTTTGGTGCAACATAAAGTTAACAAAAAAACAACCTAAAAGGATGTTTTATTTATTGAGTCAAATAGTATGGCGTGTATAATAATCCTAACACAAGGTATGTGAAGCACGTTATATGGAAGTAAACTTTAGTTTCTTCTTTATATATTTACAAAATAATAATGAAAGGAATTAAAGTGAAAGTTTTAAAAGCCGTATTACCTGTAGCTGGCCTTGGAACACGTATGTTACCAGCCACAAAAGCCATTCCAAAAGAAATGCTGCCTCTGGTAGACAAACCACTTATTCAATACGTAGTTAATGAAGCCGTACAAGCAGGTATTAAAGAAATAATACTTGTTACTCACGCTTCAAAAAACTCAATCGAAAACCATTTTGATACTAGCTTTGAGCTAGAAGCCACACTAGAAGCACGTGTAAAGCGTAGCCTGCTAGAAGAAGTGCGCTCAATAGTACCAAAAGACGTAACTGTAATTTCGGTTCGTCAATCTGCTCCACTTGGTTTAGGCCATGCTGTTTTAGCGGCGCGCCCAATAGTAGGCAACAACCCATTTGCAGTAATGTTACCAGACGTAATTATTGATAAATATAAATCAAATCCTAAAACCGATAATTTAAGCCAAATGATCGACCGTTTCGACAAAACAGGCCACAACCAAGTAATGGTAGAGCCAGTACCAAAAGAGCAAGTACACCAATATGGTGTGGTTGACCTAGCCGGTATAAAAATTAACGCGGGCGAAAACGCAACAATTAAAAACATGGTAGAAAAACCAGATACCGATGAAGCGCCAAGCAACCTAGCTATTACAGGCCGTTATGTTGTATCGCCTACTATTTGGGATTTACTAGAGTACACACCTCCTGGTGCCGGTGGCGAAATACAACTTACCGATGCATTACTGCAATTACGCCACTTAGAAACACTTGAAGCGTACCATCTAAAAGGCCAGTCGCACGATTGTGGTTCTAAATTAGGCTATATGCTTGCCAACGTAGAATATGCAATGCAATCAAGCCATATGGGTGAAGAATTTACTAAAGCGGTTAAAAAATTGGTTTCGTAGCTTACTTATATAAATCACAACCAAATTTAATTTGTATTTAGCGTTATTACTTTAACGCTAAAACAGCAGTGCTTGAAATTAAATTAATAAAGAAAATTTAAAGGATTCTTACAAATGAAATATCTTGTAACTGGTGCCGCAGGGTTTATCGGTAACTTTGTAGCTGAACGCTTATGTAACGATGGCCACGAAGTAATAGGGCTAGATAACTTAAACGACTATTACGATCCGGCATTAAAACATGCAAGACTTGAGCGTATTAAACACCTTACTCAATTTCGTTTTGTAAAAATGGATTTAGCCGACAGAGACGGCATAGCAAATTTATTTAAAGATGAAAAATTTGACCGCGTAATACACCTAGCAGCACAAGCCGGCGTGCGTTACTCAATAGAAAATCCAATGGCATACATTGACTCTAATTTAGTGGGCACGGCTACTATTTTAGAAGGGTGTCGCCACAATAAAGTACAGCATTTAGTATATGCATCATCAAGCTCTGTTTATGGTATGAACGAAAAAATGCCATTTTCGACTGACGATGCAGTAGACCATCCGGTATCGCTTTATGCAGCAACTAAAAAATCAAATGAGTTGATGGCGCATAGCTACAGCCATCTATACGACCTTCCAACAACAGGGTTACGCTTTTTTACAGTTTATGGCCCATGGGGTCGCCCAGATATGGCACCGTACTTATTTACCGATGCAATATTAAATAACCGTGAAATTAAAGTATTTAATAACGGAAAAATGAAACGCGACTTTACCTACATAGACGACATTGTAGAGGGCATTATTCGCATTCAAGACGTAGTTCCAAAAAGAGACCAGTCAAATAGCAATACCTCGCCAGAGTCAAGTAAAGCTCCATACCGTGTATTTAATATTGGTAATAACGAACCTATCGCACTTATGACTTTTATTGAGTCAATTGAAAAAGCAGCAGGTAAAGTAGCTGATAAAAACTATATGCCAATGCAAGCAGGCGACGTGCCAGCAACATTCGCAGATATAGATAGCCTGCATGCTGAGGTTGGCTTTAAACCTAATACAAACATTGAATATGGTATGCAGCAGTTTGTTGATTGGTACCGGAGTTATAACTCAGAGAAGTAATCATGAAATGTATATTTATTGGTGGGGCAGATAGAAGCGGTACAACCATGCTTGCTTCGCTGCTTTCTAAAATTGAAAAAAGTGTCGTTACTCCTGAGTCTTTATTTAAAAATGAAGTTTTAGCTGAACAACCCTTTTGTACAAAAATATACTGTGATTTACTAGAAAATAACGAGCGGTTTAAACTTTGGGGTCTTAACATCGAACCCTTAAGAGATAAAAAACACCGTTCGTTTGAAGAATTCTACAAAGACCTAGTTAGTTTGTATTGTGGGAAAAATGATGTTTTATTCTGGATTGATCACTCACCGAATAATTTAGTTTATTCTAAGTGGCTAAATGATATTTTTAGTGAGTGCTACTTCATACATATTGTACGTGATGGGCGTGCTGTTGCCCACTCACAGATACCACTTGAATGGGGCTCAAATACCTATTTAGATGCATCTAGAGCTTGGAACAACAAAATTTTATATGGGTTTATTACTCAAGCATTATTTCCTAATAAAACTCTTTTAGTAAAGTATGAAGACTTACTCCATAACGAAGTAAATGAAATAAATAGAATTATAAGTTTTTTAAATAATCCCAAAATAATAAAATTAAATAGTTTCAAAAATGAATTTTTACCTGAATTTACTAAGTCTCAACATACTTTAGTCGGGAAAGCACCTGATGCTAGCCGAGCAAGCGCATGGAAGGGTAAAATGACAAAACAAAACATAGCAGACTTTCAATACTACGCTAAAGATACTTTAAATTTACTTGATTATAAATTAATAGAGACTGATAGTTTTAAAGTAACTAAACTACACTTAATTAAAGAGTATTTAAAAGAAATCTGGTTTAAAAAGTTTGTTAACCCAAAAAAATATACAGATAAAAGAAAAAATGACATTAAAAAATAAAATTATTAGTGGCTCCTTATGGAGTTTTATAGGTAATGCTTCATTTCAATTATCTGGGTTAGTTATATTCATAATCTTATCACGTATTTTATCTCCAGTTGATTTTGGTACTGCAGCATTAGCCATCGTTTTTGTCGAGCTAACAAACACAATTGTTAGGTACGGATTAGTTGAAGTAGTTGTACGTAGTAAAAATAACTTAAATGTAGAGAATAGTATTTTCTTCGCCACTCTATTAATTGGAATAGTTTCGTCTCTATTTTTTATTTTTGCATCTACTTATTTAGAAGTGCTATTTGAAGCCCCTGGCCTTGCAATATCATTACAAATACTTTCAATCGTACCTGTAATGCAAGCCTTATCGACAGTACCAGAAGGGTTACTTAAACGTGATTTTAAATTTAAAGCACTTGCTATAAGGTTATTGCTCTCATCATTATTTTCCGGTGCTGTAGCTATTTACCTTGCTTATGCAAACTATGGTTTTTACAGTTTGATAATCCAGAAAATATTATCAATTTTTTTATCATTATTACTTGTGTGGAAGGCAATTAGCTGGAGCCCTGTATTAAGTCTATCCGTAAGTGGTATTTTAAATACATTAAAGCAAGGCCAACCTATATTATTAAGTTCACTGGTTGGGCAGGGGATATTTAGATTTGTTGAACTTATAATAGGCTTTTTTTTAGGAGTGGTTGCATTAGGTTACTTTAAAATTGCAGGTAAATTGCTCGACGTTATTGTGCAATTTACAATAAGACCAATTGTTGATGTCTCTTTTTCAGCTTTCGCCAATTTACAAAGCAATACTAATGAACTAGAAGCTTGTTTTACAAAATTTCTTACTACTACAGCGTTGTTTGCGTTACCTATATTTGTTGGTGGCTTTGTTATCGGTGACGAAATGGTGTACTTAGTTTTTGGCGATAAATGGTCTGAAAGCGGAGTTATATTTTCTATATTGTGTTTAAGCGGTTTTAGCGCTTCACTGAATTACTTTTTTGCTCCGCTGTGCCATTCAACACATAACTCACATATTCCGTTTAGGTTACGTGTAGTCGAGTTTATAGTTGTTATTGGGCTTGTTAGTGTTTTTTCTCAGTATTCAATTTACCATGTGGCGTATTCTAATGTTGTAACAGCAACAATATTGTCGTTGAGTATGTTAGTCGTTTTAAAGAGGAAGTTCGATTTTTCTATTAATGCCATTATGAAAGCATTATTACCTTCGATAATATCCTCATTAATTATGGGAGGGATATTATATATAGTATTGCATTTGTTTTTTACTGATATAACCTCAGCTCTTAAAGTTATTTTTTCTGTGCTTATTGGCTGTTCTATATACATTATAATTTATAAAATTATCTTCCCCAAAAGAGTGCAGGAAATACTTAATAACTTGAAGATATTAAAAGGTTAATCTTATGAATAGTGAATAAATTAAATATTTATATTTGTTATAAACAGAACTTATTTTTAAATGCTTTTTTCACTGTTTTCGAGGGATTATGAAATTATTGTCTTTACAATTATTGAGAGGGTTAGCTGCAATTATTGTAGTTTTTTACCATGTTCATGGTTTGATTATTAAACGACACGCTGAGCTAGGTGCAGAGCATTCTTTTTGGCTTGCAGAAAACCAGTTTGTAAAGATAGGGGCAATAGGGGTAGACATATTTTTTATATTGTCTGGCTTTATTATTTTTTATACCTCAAGAAATACAAATGATATAGGTTTATATCTTAAAAAAAGAATTGTCAGAATATATCCTATTTGGTTTGTCGCTATATTTTTTATGAGTGTATTAGCTTTATTGCCTGGATCTTCTGCTGTGTTTGACGGGCTGCATGTGTTTTATTCATTATTATTGATTCCACATGTCTACGAAGGGGCGATTGTTCCTTTTCTGAAAGTTGGTTGGACTTTAAACTATGAAATTATATTTTATATGTTATTTGCTCCCACATTATTGCTTGCTGCGTCAAAAAGGTTAGAAGTAATTACTGTTTTTATAATGATACTTTCTATATTTGCACATTTAACTGATTTAAATTTAGCTATTATAACCTTATTAAAAAATCCAGTCTTATTTGAGTTTGTAATAGGTGGTTGGCTTGCGAAGCTATACTTGTCGGGTTATAGGATATCGAAAACTATTATGCTTGTAGTGGTTATATTTGGGTGTTTATGGTTATTTATGTACTTTACAACCCCCTATTTATGGGAGTATACGTCTTTAATATCAAGAGCTCCTATAGCATTGTCTGTTTTTATTGTGGCAGTACTTTATACACCAATAAAAGATATGAAAATTCATAAGTCATTTGTTTACTTAGGTGATGCCTCTTATTCAATATATTTATTTCATATGTTTCCTATTATGATTATAAGTGGGATTTTTGGACGAGGGCTAATCCCTCAAATACAGTATGTTCCACTAGTAGTAACTTGGTTTTTTATTACTTCGATTAGTGTGCTATTTGGCTGTTTTATATATAATATTATCGAAAAAAATATTAACATTAGATTAAGGGAATATATATCTAAATGAAAATTTTAATGCTTACATGTCAATACATGCCAGATGTATTTGGTGGTGCTGAAAAACAATGCGGGCGAGTCTCTAAAGGGATTCAAGCTGAGGGAGTCAATGTACATATATTAACATCACGCCAAAAGTTTAAAGGCAAAGCAAATGAGGTGATGAACGAAGTTCCTGTAACGCGTTTATATTCGCCAATAGCCCCTGACTTACTTGGTCGCTGGTTACCTTTTTCAGTATATTGGTTAATTAGGGTGTTAATTTGGGGTATGTTTAATAGTAAAAGCTTTGATGTAATACATTGTCACCAAGGTAAGTTTGGTGCTTTTGTAGGTTGCTGCTTGGCACGTTTATTTAAAAAGCCAATATTAATTAAGGTAGGTAACTCTAACCAGTTCATGGATTTCAAAGCATTAAAAGCTAAAAAAGTTATTGGGCCAATAATGGCTGATTTTGTATTAAAAACTGAGCCTACAGTAGTCGCGATATCTGGCGTGATCGCACAAAACTGTAAAGATTTTGGCTTTAAAAATATTATTAATATACCAAATAGTATTGATAAAAGTTTGATTAATGATGACAGCTCATTTACTGATAGTAAAAACGATTCTGTAATAAATCTTTTTTATCATGGCAGGTTAGAGCAAATTAAAAAAGTAGATGTATTAATGGAGACGTTTGCATTGCTTAGCAAAAAGCATGAGCAAGTGCATTTTCATTTAATAGGTAGTGGTAGTGTACTACCAGCAGCAAAAAAATATATTGAGAAAAATAACCTGCAAAAAAAAGTAACATTTTATGGTGAGGTTGACGATCCGGTAAACTTTATTAAGCTATTTGATATTTTTGTAAATGCCTCGGAGGCTGAAGGATTTTCGAACTCATTACTTGAAGCTTTATTAGCGGGAAAGGTATTAGTGTCTACACCTGTAAGTGGGGCTAGTGATGCTATTTTCACAGATAAAAACGGTTATATTGCTACAGGTTTTAGTGCAGCTGAAATTGCTAAAAGTACAGAAGATGGCATTGCATTACACAATAAAAATAGTGGTGAAGTGCAAGCTTTTTCTGAGCAGTTGATTACATCTAACTTTACAGTAGATGTAATAGCAAAAGAATACGTAAAGCTTTATAAAAAATTACTTGGAGCTTCATAGATGAAGGTTTTAATAGGGATGACGCGTTCGGATACTATTGTATCTGGTTCATTTAAGCATATTTGCCAAATTGGCGAAAAGTTTAGAGACGAAGGTGCTGAGGTAGTATACGCACTAGGTGGTAACGGCGATGCGATAACTAAATTGCGAGCAGCTGGTTTTAAAGTGCATGCTTTAACTAATTTAAAAAGAGATTTAAGCCCGCTGAGCGATATTTGGTCATTGTTAAAATTAATATGGTTGATTATATCGGAAAACCCACAAGTTTGTTCTTGGCATACAGCTAAAATAGGTGCGCTTGGGCGTATAGCTGCAATGCTTACTTTTAAACGCTCTTATTATGTTCCGCATGGTGTGCCTTTTGTTAATACACCCGAAAATAAGGGCTTTAAAAAATATGAGCGACTTGAAAAATTACTCTCTTATTTACCTTCAAAAATTATAGGTGTGTGCGAGTTCGATAAAAACGAATATTTACGAATAGGCGTGCCCGACAAAAAGTTGTTAGTGATACGAAACGGTATGCTTGGTAAATTTAACGATACGTGGGAGCTAACCGACAAGCCCGTTAATTTTATTACCGCAGCCCGTTTTGAAGATCAAAAAGACTACACCACGCTTGCTCAAGCGTGTAGCTCTTTATTAAGCCAAAGTAAACCTTTTACTTTAAGTATATACGGCGATGGCCAGTACGAAGCTAAAGTAAAGCAGTTATTTGCTCACTTTCCTGAAGGGGTAATAAACTTTTGTGGTGTGGTTGACAACTTTGCCGAAAAACTAACTCAAGCTGATGTATTTATACTCTCTAGCTTTTGGGAAGGCTTACCACGAAGTATTATTGAAGCTATGGCATGTAAAAAAGCAGTAATTGCATCTGATGTTGGAGGCTGTTCTGAGCTAATAATTAAAGGCGAATCGGGCTATTTAATCCCTATTCGTGATGCATCTACAATGGCTATTGCTATGAGTGAATACATTAATAATAAGACTAAAACAGTGTCACATGGTGATGCTGCTTACACGCTATATAAACAAAAATACTCGCTACCTGTAATGCTGGAAAGCTACGCAAAAGAATATGGCGTAATAAAAAGTGGTGTAACCAATTAATATGCCTATTAAATTATCACTTATATGCCCTGTTTATAAAGTAGCTGAATTTATACCTGATTTAATGCAAAGCTTACTGCAAGGTGTTAATAGCGATCAAGTTGAGATTATTTTTGTTGACGATTGCTGCCCTGAAAATTCAATAAGCCTGTGCGAAAGCTTTATTTTAGAGCATAAATCAGATATAAATTTTAATTCAACAATAATTAAGCAACCGATTAATAAAGGCCAAGCTGCTGCTCGCAATGCCGCATTACTGATTGCAAAAGGTGAGTACATTGGTTTTATAGATTCTGACGACGCAATTGCATCCAATTATTGGGATGTACTCTCATCTTATGTAACAGTTGGAACAAAGGATATAATTGAGTTCGCTTTTGAAGAGTTTAACTCTGTTTTACCGTTAAGTGTTAGCAATACAGTTATTGAGAGTGAATCCACGAATACAGCGTTATTTGATACCGGCTTTTTTGTTTGGACACGGTTATATAAAAAAGAAATGCTCAAAGGTCTTAAATTTCCTGAGGATGTAATTTATGAAGATATTTATTACAACATTTATGCATTTTCTATGGCTGAATCAATATTGATGCTCTCTAATACTCTTGTTTATTATCGAAAAAGATCAGGTTCTACTACAAGTAGTAGAACATCATCGTACTCTAATTTATTGCTTAATATGACGAACGCAGTTAAAGCAACATTACATAGCTTTGATAATAAAGAAGAGGTTGTTGCTCAAGTTGCAAGATACTCTCTGCTAGTAAGTTTAAAGGGATATACGATTAAAGACCGCCTAGATCGAAAATTGTTTTTTAAAAACTGCAAACATATAAACAGAGCTTTTAAAGATACTTTTAAAAAATACAATAATTCGCTGGTAGCAAAGCTTAAGTTTATAGCTTCTAGTTCTATTTGTTATGTGGGAAGGTTTCTTTAATGAATTTATCGCAAATAAAAATTTTAGTTAAGTCTGACTTATACAGATATACTAAAAAAACAAACAAAAAAACATTTATTAAATCCTTACTAAGCAACAGTTATTTTAGATTTCAAGTCTATCTAAGGATGTCTAAATCAAATAATTTTTTATTATCGTTTATATTTAGATTATTTAAAGCAGGCTTGGGGAAAAAAGTTAATATACAGCTAAATTATAATGTAGCTATAGGCTACGGTTTGTACATCCCCCACGGTAATATTGTTGTTAACTCTCAAGCAACAATAGGAAACAACTGCAGTTTGTTACAGTTTGTATCTATTGGTGCAATACATAATGGCAAGTCTGCAACAATTGGTAATAACGTTTATGTAGGGCCCAATGTAAATTTGGTCGGAGATATTCGCGTTGGCGATAATTCTGTTTTGGGTGCAGGCGCTGTAGCAGTAAAAAGCATCGACAGTAATAAAGTTGTTGTTGGTGCACCTTGTAAGGTTATTAAAGATGTAATTGATATAAACATGTACTGCGATAATTTATGTGATGATACTTGGGCAAGGAAGCTATAAAAATGCAAAAAATAGTACACATTACCAATGATTTACAGCGTTTAGGCGGTGTGCAGCGCTTGCTTGTTGATTTAATGACGCTACAAAACAGTGACTTTAAGTTTGAAGTGATTTTAACACGTGGTAAAAACGAATATATTGATGAGTTAAAAGCTTTAGGGGTAGAGGTATTCCATAAAAACGACTTAGGTTTTTTAGGTGTTATAAAGCGTTTAAATGCAGCGGATTTAGTCCATACCCATTTATACCCATCAATCTATATTGCGTATTTTACAAATACGCCAACAATAGTTACAGAACATAACCCGCATTACAGGCGCCGAGATTTACCCTTTATAAAAAGCCTTGAAAGTATCATTTACAAAAAATTTAAAAAAATAATTTGTATATCAGAGGGTGTTAAAACTAAATTTTTAGAAAGCATTAAAGTTAGTAGCTCAAAAGCTTATGTTATAAATAATGGCGTTAATTTAGATCGATTTTCTCAAACGGCTAAAACACTAAGTGCTGACGCTAAAGTGATTAACATAGGCATGGTTGGTCGTTTTGCACCACAAAAAGATATTAAAACCTTATTAAAATTAATGACTCTGCTTGATGATCGGTTTGTACTTAATTTAGCGGGCGATGGTGAACTAAGGTCTGAGTACGAAGCTTATGCATTAAGCATAGGTGTAAGTAACAAAGTTAAATTTTTAGGCCAAGTTAACGATATACCCACTTTTTTAGATTCACTTGATGTTTATATACAATCTTCCCACTGGGAAGGGTTTGGCATTGCAGTAGTAGAGGCTATGGCAGCAGGGTTACCTACATTTGCTAGTAATGTTGAAGGTTTAAATCATGTTGTTGACCAGAACTCATTATTTGAGGTAGGAGATAAAAAGAGCCTTGCATTTAAAATTGAGGGTTTGGTTAATGACGCTGAGCGATTTAGCCATGCCTCTCAGTTGTCTATAGTACGTGCTAAAAAGTTTTCGATTCAACAAACCGCTATAGAGCATTCAAAAGTGTACGCTAGTTTAATGGAACTAAACTAATGCAGCTTTTTAACTTTAAGTATTCTAGAACAGAAATGATTAGTTTTATAATTGTTTGTTCAATTTTCCCATTATACTTATCCATGTTTAGATACGGGGTTTTTGGCGCTCTAGTACGCCTTTCTGATTTGCTGTTATTAACATTAGTTGCAATTAAATTATTAACTACACCAAAAGTTTTTTATAATTTTGCTCAGGTAAAAATTATCCCAGTATGGTTATATATTGGCTATATTTTAACTAATGGGGTGTATAACGACAACCTATCATCGTCAATAAAGGAGTGTATACAGCTTTTATGGATAATGACGTATTTTATAATTGCTTCATCATATGCAAAGAAAAATAGTCGACTATTTCTTGAGTTAACAATTGTTTTTTTAATTATATCTGCAACATACACGATGCTTTACCATTTTTCTGAAGGACATTTAACGCGTTATAAATCAGCTAATGATGGGAAATATGCATTTGGCTTGCTCTCTTTACTTTTATTATTAAAATCGAGTATGTTTTCTGACCGCCAAGCTTTTAAAGTGTTTTTAATAAGCCTGATACCTCTTTTTATGTCTATGGAGCGTAAAGGAATATTTGGCGTAATTTTAATTTTTATTTTATTAGGTGTTATAAAATTAATAAAAGTTAAACCTAGTCTAGGAGAAATGAAACTATTGCTGTTGAGTGGTTTTTTAATTGCTGGAAGTATGCTGTATCTTTTTGATATTTCTGCTTATATTGATTATAAAATTTATCAAAGTAACTTTTTAGATGAAGGGATCGCACTTTACACTTCCAATGTTCACCGAGAAAACTTACTTGTTAATGCATATCAAATAATTAGCGAACATCCTCTATTGGGAGTGGGTTCTGACCAGATTACTTACTATATGTTTGACTATTATTGGGACGAACGTTTAATAAATGGCGCGCATAATTTTTATCTTGATATGCTTGTTCAATATGGAACAATAGGATTGTTATTTTTATTGACTTGGTCCTTTTATAACATGTATTCATGTTATAAAAGTGGTCTATATCACAAGGAGTTATTTTTATTTTATGCTTACTGTATATTTGTTGTAACTTTTATGGCAGTAGGCCAAGCTGTTATGTTGGTTTTTTTTATGCCTTTCCTAAATCCTAATATGTTTTTAAATCATGATTAATTCAATTCAATACTTAAGAGGAATTGCTGCTATTTTAGTTGTTTACTATCATTCAACTATAAAATCAGTACAAAATAACTTACCAGATGCTGAAGTTTTTAGTTTTGGGCAAGCTGGAGTGGATCTTTTTTTTATTATCTCAGGATTTATAATATGCTTTTCAACAGACAAGCATAGTTTTTCTGCAGTTAAATTTTTAAAATCTCGTATTTTGAGAATAATCCCACTTTATTGGTTCTTTACCTTGTTAGCATTGGCTGTTTTTATAGCTTTTCCAGATTTAGTTAATAGTAGTGGTGGTGAAACCGTGGTCTTTAAATCATTTTTCTTGCTGCCAACAGATGATAAATACTTGGTCCGCAATGGGTGGACTTTGAGCTATGAGTTTTATTTTTATTTTATATTTGCTTTGTTTGCTATCATTTTTGAAAAAAGAAACATTGTATTTTTACCACTAATAATGTTGGCAGCGCTTGGTTATATATTTTCAATAGACTTTTATTTCGACAACTATTTACTAGAATTTGCAATGGGGGTTATTTCTTATAATATTTTCAAATATAAATTACCTATTAAATATGATTTTTACTTACTTTTCATAATCTCATTACTTTTATGCTTAATATACTTATATGATTTCAAATCAAACGTTATTTTTTATGGCATCCAAATGTGGTTCATATTCCATGGCTCTCTTTTATTAGAGCGAGTCGCTAAGCCTATAAAACTATTAGAAGGGTTTAAAAGGCTTCTGTTTAAGTTAGGTGACTCTTCTTACTCTTTGTATCTTTCGCATGCTTTTTCATTGGTAATTATTAACAAGCTGTTTATGTTCTTTTTCCCTACAGTAAATAAAGAAGTGTATTTATTTGTACTTACATCTATGTCTATTATCGTTGGCCACTTTGTGTACACTTTTGTTGAGCTGAATATTAATTTATATTGTAAGCGTCTATTTAATAAAAAATAACATTCTTACTAGAGACAACTGATTTTAAAATTTAATAGTAATATGTAAGGGCAACGCTTGAGTAATATTAAACAAGATCCATCAATACGAAATTTACTTAATAGGATGCCTGAAGAGGTTCAGCAAAGTTTTACTGAAGAACAATTATCTCACCTAAAAATAGCCATTGGCGCTAGGCAGTGGGGAGTTCATGCCGTAGATTGCAGAGGTGTTGTTAGATTATTTAAGTATAGATATTACTTTGTGTTATTAGCAGGTCGAAATAGGCGACAATTAAGTGCTACCGAAAAAAAAGCCTCTGCCATAGCCCAGGCCACTTTAGTGACTTTCGGTTTTTTTATAGTGTTGTTATTTATTTATTTATTAAAATCGGCATTGGGTATAAACCTGTTTGAAGGTTTTTCATTAGGAATATGGACTTATTTTAAAAGTTTATTTTTGTAATTTAAATATAAACAAAATTTAAATGTTTATATTTGTTTATATTTTATTAATCGTAGGTTAATTTGGTTGCGGGCTGTTACACTAATTTAAGTTTTTAAAAGCGGCATTATTGAATACAGATAAGTAATACGTTAATATTAATTTATATCTATGTGGAAATTTATTCACTGTACTTTACTTAGGGACTAAAAGTATGAAGTCGTCAAGGACGTTTAAGCCTAATAGCTCATCCGATGCTAGTTTTTATCGTTTATTCGATATATTTGCTTTATTTTTAGCCTTTCAATGCTCTGCACTTTTTTATAGTTTTGAACTGACAGCTCATTATATGGTGGCGGTTTTAACCGTTGCTCTAAGCTTTTTATACTGCGCCGAAATATTTTCTGCTTATCGCTCTTGGCGTGCTGGTAAATTTAAAACCATGGTTTTATGTGCTTGGGGCTCTTTATTTGTTGCCTTCAGTATTCTATTCGTCATATCTTTTATGTTTAAGTTTACTGAATCGCTTTCGCGTATTGGCTTAGGTTTGTGGTTTTTACTTAGTGTGGTTTATTTATATATATGGCGCTTTGGAGTGCAATTATATAAACGGAATCGCCGTAGTTTAGGCATGAACTTACGCAACGTTGCTATAGTAGGAGCTACAGAGTCCGCGGTTTACTTGTATGACGAGATAGAAAAAAACGATGAGCTTGGTTTTAAGTTTTTGGGTTTTTTTGACGACCGTAAACCAGAGCGTTTATTTAATAATGTAAAAACGTACGAAATATCCGGAACTATTCAAAATGCTATATGCGCTGCCCGCGAAGGCAAAATTGACATACTCTATATAGCACTCCCAATGAAGGCCGATAAGCGTATAGCCGATTTGTTACTGCAACTTGGCGACACCACGGTAGACGTACACTTTATACCTGATTTTTTACTCTCAAACTTAATACATGCCCGTGTTGAACACGTTGGCGATGTAGACACGTTAAGTGTTTTTGAATCTCCTTTTATTGGTGCTCGTGAGTTTATTAAACGCACTGAAGACATAATAGTGTCGTCAATTATATTACTGCTTATATCTCCTATGCTTATTGCTATAGCGTTTGCTGTTAAGTTTACCTCTAAGGGGCCTGTAATTTTTAAACAAGACAGATATGGGCTTGATGGGCGTAAAATTAAAGTATGGAAGTTTCGCTCAATGATGGTAACCGAAAATAGTGCAGTGGTCACCCAAGCCACTAAAAACGATGCCCGTATTACAAAATTAGGTAGTTTTTTACGCCGTACTAGCCTTGACGAGTTACCGCAATTTATAAACGTGTTAAAAGGCGATATGTCGATAGTAGGGCCACGCCCACACGCCGTTGCTCACAACGAAGAGTATCGTAAAAAAGTTGAATTTTACATGTTTAGGCATAAAGCTAAACCAGGCATAACCGGTTGGGCACAAATTAATGGCTGGCGCGGCGAAACCGATACGCTTGATAAAATGGAAAAACGCGTTGAATACGATTTACATTACATAAAGCATTGGTCTTTATGGTTAGATGTTAAAATTATTTTTATGACAATTTTTAAGGGATTTAAAAATGCAAATGCATACTAAAAAATCAGTTATACCTTGTGCTGTCGTTTTATTGTCGGCAACGTTGTCTGCTCCAGCATCGGCCGAATTTACGCCAGGCAGCTTTATGACCAAAGATGGTGCCGAAATTACCCCAGTTTTGCAAACGGGATTAAGCGTTAACGACAATGTTTTTAATACACCAACCGACGAAGAGTCGCGTGTAATTTGGACTATTTCGCCAGGGGTTGCAGCGGTAATAGACGATGGCCCCGATAGCTACAAATTAAACGTTGGTACCAGTAGCTCTTTATATAATAAAGATTCTGTTGATAACTTTACTCAAGTTAACTTGGGTGCCGGTGTGCATAAAGAGCTTACCAGCCGACACGTTTTTGATATTAACGGTACTGCTGATTGGCTGTATGAGCCACGAGGTACTGGTTTAACGCAGGGCTTGGGTGATATTGTTGATGAGCTAATAAAGTATCAACAACAAGATATTACTGGTACTTATAAATTTGGTTCGCAAACATCTAAGGCACAATTAGAGTTGGTTTCTGGTTTTTACAGTAAAAAATATCAAAATTTTAGAGCTACATCACAATATCGTGATTACGATAAAACTTTAGTTGGTGCAAAAGGGTATTACAACACGCAAGCTGCAACACGTATGTTTGTTGAAGTAACCCGCGATGACTTCCGGTACGACGTTTTAGAGTCTAGTGGTGTTTCACGTAATTCTGACGATATTAAAGTGCTTTTTGGTATGGAGTGGGAAGCAACGTCGCTTACCTCTGGCACATTTAAACTTGGTTATCAAAACAAAGACTTTGACGATAACCAACGTGAAAGCTTTAGTGGCTTAAGCTGGGAGGCTGGCATTACTTGGCAACCTTTAACTTACTCTACATTTGATTTTACAACCAGTAGAGCGGCAACAGATCCACTGCTTGAAGGCGATTACATTAAAGAAAGCACCTATGGTGTTAAATGGAAACACGATTGGAGCGACTATTTAGCTTCTGTAGCAAGTGTGAGCTACATAGATGAGCAATACACTGGCGATATTGGCCGTAACGATAAAACAAAAAGCGCTCGGCTTGGCTTAAATTACCAAGCTAATAACTTTGGTTTAATTTCGACCTATGTTGACTTTATTGATAAAAATTCGAATCAGCCATTAATTGAGTTTGATCGAGTAATAGTGGGTGTTAATTTTACGTTTGCTTTAAAGGCTAATTAATGAACTGTAAATTTTTTTTTAGTGCTGTTTGCTTGTTACTAAGCGCTACTTGTTTTGCACAAACGGCGCAAGATTATGTATTGGGCCCAGGTGACAAGGTAGAAATAAAAGTATTTGGTGAGCCCGATTTAGAGGTAACTGCACTGCTAGGTAATAGTGGCGAGGTTAATTACCCATTTTTAGGGGCGCTTAAGCTTGCTGGGCTAACTACTTTCGAGGTCGAAAAGTCAATTGCTAGCGGTTTACAACCTGATTATTTAAAAACCCCAAGTGTATATGTTCAGGTTGTTGAGTATAGGCCTTTTTATATTCATGGTGAGGTTAAATCTCCTGGTGCTTACCCTTATCAGCCAGCTATGACAGTTAACCAAGCCGTTGCATTAGCGGGCGGCTTAACCGAGCGGGCATCAACCGATAAAATTTATATTTTTAAAGAGCAAACTAAGCGGCAGCAACAAAAAGGCAACCTTAATAGCCAAATTGCAGCAGGCGATACAATAAAAATAGAACAACGCTTGTTTTAAGCAGTTTATAGGCACAAAAAAATGAATAAAGCACCGGAAAAATTTAGTAACGAAGAAATTATTGATTTGAGAACATACCTTAAAGTTATCGCACGTACTAAATGGAAAGTTTTAAGTTTTGCTATAGTTATTACACTCCTTAGTATAATGATTTCTTTAACTCTAATTCCTAAATATACTGCAACAGCTACATTATTAATTGAAGCTGAAGCTGCTAAAGCTGTAAGTTTTGAAGAAATTTACGGCCTAGATACTAATCAAAAAGAGTACTATTTAACCCAGTTTGAGGTAATGAAGTCAGACAGCGTTGCTAGGGAAGTCATAAAAAAACTTCATTTAGATTCATATGATGATTTTATTGGTAAACCTAGCGTGATGGGTGAGGCAAAATCTTACATAAAAAATGTATTTCCTTTTTTGAATAAAAACGAAGAAAGATATTTATCAGCGGAAGAAATAGCTGAGCGCGATATGTTGATTTTACTGTCAGTATTTAAATCTAAACTATCAATATCACCTATTCGTAAAACTCAGTTAGTAAATATAAGCTTTGAGTCAAGTAATCCGAAATTAGCAGCTTTAGTTGCTAATACTGTAGGTGAGGTTTACATTGATAACCAAATGCGTGCGAAAATGGGGATAACTCAACAAGCTTCTAATTGGCTGAATTCTCGTTTGTCGCAATTACGTATTCAGTTAGATGGCTCAGAAGAGCGCTTACAAGACTTTAGAGAAGATCAGCACCTTATCGATATTGAAGGTATCGCAGGGCTAGTAACACAAGAGCTTGAGCAAATATCAGCGCAGTTAATTGAAGCGCGCAACGAAAAAAACAAGTTAGAGAGTATAAACCGCGTTATAACTGAATACGGTAACAACAACCTTGAGTTATTAGGTAGTATGCCTGAAATAACATCGCATAATGTTATTCAAAACGTAAAACGTGATGTAGTTACCGTTGAGCGTAAGTTAAGCGAGTTAAGTGAAGTTTATGGCCCTAAACACCCTAAAATAATATCGGCAAGTGCAGAGCTTGTTACAGTAAAAAATAATCTTAATAAACAAATTAAAGATCTAATTACGGGTATTGAAAAAGAGCTCAATAGGGTCACAAGAACCGTGAATGCACTCGAAAATGATTTAAGTAATATTAGAGCGCGTTACCAAGATATTACCCGCAAAGAAACTCAATATAACCAGCTAAAACGTGAAGTAGAAACTAACCGTAATATATTTAACACGTTTTTATCACGCTCTAAAGAAACCGAAGTAACAAGCGATTTTACCTCTGCTGCAGCACGCTTTACCGACCGAGCTTATGCGCCGAGCATCCCAAGTAAACCTAATAAAAAGCTTATTGTAATACTTACGTTTGTAGCGAGCTTTATTTTTGCAATAGTTATGAGCTTTATTTTTGATGCCCTTAACGATACCGTTAAAACTAAACCAGATGTTGAAAGCAAATTAGCTCAGCGTATGCTAGGGCTAATCCCGCAAGTAAAAATACCTAAAAAAAGTGTACTGCCTATGCATGCATATCTTGACGAAACGTATAGGCGCTTCGCAGAATCAGTACGAACATTTCGTACCAGTTTACTTTTAACTCAGCTTGATAAACAGCATAAAATAATTGCAGTTACCTCTACAGCACCAGGTGAAGGTAAAACAACAACATCTTCTAACTTAGCCATATCGTTAGCCCAAATGGGTAAGGTACTGCTAATTGATGGTGACTTACGTAAGCCAACTATTGCTAAGCGATTTGAAATACCTGTTTATCACCCTGGTTTAACAAATTTAATAGTGGGTACAGAAGAGCTAAGTGAATGTGTTCATATTGATGAAAAATCAGGTGTAGTAATAATGCCAAGCGGGCAAATACCAAGCAACCCACTTGAGTTATTATCAAACATTAAGTTTGCACAGTTAATAGAACACCTTAAAAGTCAGTACGACCATATAATTATTGATACACCACCAACACAAGCTGTGAGTGATGCATTAGTAATAGCTCAAAGTGCCGATTCGGTAATATATGTTGTAAAATCAGACGTTACACGTATAAAACCAATTAAAGCAGGCCTTGAACGGTTATTTGAGGTAAAAGCACATGTAGCGGGTGTGGTGCTTAATCAGGTGGATATGAATAAGTCTAACGATGAACACAGCTATGGTTACTACGACTACCACGATTACTCTAAAAAACCTGAACCAGAAAATACTTAAATGGCCTATAAATTGTGATTGATATACATTCACACATTTTGCCAGGTATTGATGATGGCGCTAAAGATTTAAACGAGTCTTTAGCGCTTTTAAAAATGGCGCAAAGCGACGGTATAACGCATATTGTTGCTACCCCACATATTCATTTAGGTCGGTATAATAATTCGGCTCCCCAACTTTTAAACGATTTAACCCAATTAAAAGCAGCTTGCTTAGCCCAAAATATTAATATAAATATTGCAGTAGCCGCTGAGGCTCGCCTTGATGTTGAGTTAATGCCGCTTGTATTAACTAATAAACTACCATTTATTGGCAAAAAAAATGGTTTTAATTATTTATTGTTAGAACTACCTCATTCACATGTGCCTCAGGGGTACGATAAATTTATTTCTTGGCTCGCTAAACAAAATATAAAAGTGGTTATTCCGCACCCAGAGCGAAATCGTGATATTCAGTCAAACTTATTTTACATCGAAAAACTTACACAGTTAGGATGTGAGTTTCAGTTAACAGCGTCAAGTATTGAAGGCCTTTGGGGAGAAAAAGCTCAATATATTAGTGAGCATATGCTTAAAGCCGATTTAGTCAGTTATATTGCATCTGACGCTCATTCGGTAAAGCGCAGGCCACCTATTTTAAGTAAGGCAAAAAAACGAGTAACCGACATGCTAGGTGAGAGTAAGGCGCATACATTATTTATAACAAATCCTAAGTGTTTAACTGAGGTGTTGTTCAATGGTTGATCCGCTGTTTATTAAACGATTACAACTTGCTCTGTTGGCAATAGTTACACTCATTATTTGTTATTTTAGTTTACAAAGTATGCGCGCTAATGCTTGGTATTTTAGCTCACTAAATACAGTACAAGAGCTCAGTAACACCTCACCCATTGATGCACCTGAGGTTTATAGTAATGAGCTCAACAAAGCGCAAAATGCTATTAAGTTAGCTATAGAGCTTGAACCTGAACATGCCCATTATTTACATTTTTTGTCATATATTAAGCTTCTAGCTTTAGCTAATACCGATCAAACTGAGCAAAGTAAGCTAGATACTGAATATAAAGAGATACAATCGCTTTTACTTCATTCTACTCATATTAGGAGCTCATGGGCTGAAACTTGGATTGAGCTTGCTAAAGTTACTAGCTACCAACAAGGACCTAGTAAACAAGTTTTAAAGTATATTGATCAGGCTAAAAAAGTAGGTCCATACAAGCTTGATGTGCATTTGGGTATTATAGAAATTTCGTTAGCAAATTGGCAGCACCTACCTCCAGAGTATAAAGCACTGTACGTAAACTCTTTAAGCATGGCTGCCCAATATGGTTATCGATTTAACCGTATTTACACTATTGCTAAACAATTAAATCAACTACCTACCTTGTGTATGTCGCTACAATTTGGCGCTGCATATAAAAAACTTAAACAGCGTTATATTTACAAACAAACCTGTAAATAAAAATGCCCAGAGGTTAAAAGCCTCTAGGCTATAAAGTGACTCTAAATTGAGCCTAGCGTTAACTAAAACACTTTCTTGGTTCATTAGGGAGAAGAAGAAAGTACTTTAAAGTGTAGTAAAACTACCCAATAAAGCATAATTAATTTTGCCACTTGGTTACATTTGGTAACAAAGGATTAGATTAATTATGTGTAATTTGCACTTTAGTTTAACCCCTACTTATTAGCCATGTATTTTGTGCTAGATCGCGCGGCAGTGAATTTTTGATCTTATCCTTTTTCATTCTCGCCGCCTACTAGGGTAACCATACCGCGTTAAAGCCACCTTACTATTTAGTCATAAACGACAAGTTCTCCTACTTAATAAGGCATATAATTATGATTCAGAGAGTAATATTTTCTATAGTTTAGGTGAAACTAAGCTAACGTTTATTTGTTTTTTCCTCAGCCTTAACTATTCCTTTTCTGAGCTTTGATTTATTCCTAATTGTTCATGAATACTTCATCAAATACAGGCGAAATAATTTTAGTCCCATACAAATTTAAATGATCATCGTCGAAATAGAGTGGTTTTCCATCAATGTCTCCATGGCAAAACTCTGAGTCACATAAAAACGGGATTGGGTTTAATATTTTTGCTCCGCATTTTTGAACCGCTTTATTTTGCATCTCATACGCTGTTTTTTGACGAGTGTCATACTCTAATTTAGGAAGTTTTACTCTTTCCATTTGGTTTTGAGTTAGCGCTGATCTAAACATAGATTTAGGTACATTAATTTTTAGCTCAGGTACTGGCCTCAATATATATACAGGATTATTTTCTGATAACTCACAAATAGTATCGACCATATGCGATACCAAGTTTTCTCTATAAGCATCACTTCTTGTTTGAAACCTTTTATCAACAAAACTGTCTGGGGGAGTGCTGATTTTATCTTCGTTGCGGCCGACTAAGTTTAGTGATGTTCTATTAATAATTATTATGGGTATGCCGCTAAACTCATTACCAGCGCGAGTAATTAAGTTACTCACTAGTTTTCCGCAAGAGTCATCTATAACGTTGCCTAGGTTGTCTGTAGTATAAAGCCCCTTTATAGTATTACAGGCGCTTAATCCCCAATCGATCACAGAACCATTATGTAGTTTTGCTTGAACACCAATACCCTCAATTAAGGCTTGTGCATGGCTATCACCTAAAACGATAGCCTTAACTTCACCATCACCATATTTACAAGATGGAGAATCTCCATCGATAAGTGAACCACAATAATGCTCTCGGTTATTTCTATGCATACCATTAGTAACTATCAATTGTTCAGAGGTTAGCCTAACCTCACTATCAAAACCGTTATTTGAAATAACTATGTATCCAGCTATTCCAACAGTTAATGCTAAATATAGCGGTTTACACTTTAAATAATCTAAACGTTTATTAAAATCACTTTTGAACTTAATTTTTTCAATATATTTGTTACTTAAAAATCCAAGTAGTACTGACAATGCAATGCCGATATAAATATAATTATCATTTAAAGAAAAATAATAAATGATTACAACTAGAGGCCAATGCCATAAATAAATCGAATACGACCATGCACCTAGTTTTTTAAAGACAATATTACTTGTGACGATACTATTGTTGCGTTGTGCTTGAATAACAAGAAATGCACCTAAAACAGGGAAAAAAGCAAAGTAACCAGGCCAAGGTGTATCTTTTGAAATTAAAAAGTAAGAGCCTAAAATAAGTACAATACCGGTCCATTCAACTAACTTTTTTTGTTTGTCTTTAATGCTAAATGGGTACAGGTATGCAACCCCACCTAGCAACATTTCCCACACTCTTGTGGGTAATAAAAAGTAAGCGCCTTTGGACCATTTATAAGTGACCAGAACACAAAATACAAAGCCTAAAATAGTGCTAAATAACACTACCTTTTTCATCATGTCTATAGATATAAATTTATATAGTGCAACAAGGACTAATGGGTAAATAAGATAAAATTGCCATTCAACAGATAATGACCACGTATGTAATAACCATTTTTCGCTTGCTAAGGCATCAAAGTAGCCTGATTCTAGCCAGTATGTTACGTTTGATACAAATGTTACACTGCTAGCGGCATGTTTTCCTAATGCTTTATAGTCTTGAGGGGTAAGGTAAAACCAACCTAAAATTAATAATATAATGCAGAGAATGGCGAGCGCTGGAATAATCCTATTTGCACGTGCAACATAGAACCTTAAAATAGAAAATTTTTGTTGTTCTAATCCTTTAAATATTATCCCTGTCATTAAAAAACCGGAGATAACAAAAAATACATCTACGCCTGCAAATCCACCAGGCATCCAAGATGAGTTAAAATGAAATAAAACAACAGCAATAACTGCTATGGCCCTTAAGCCATTAATATCTTCCCTGAACTGCAAACTATTATTCCTTATTTGATATACATTCTTTGTAAATGAGACCTATTAATAACGCTAGTAAATTAATCATCATTAATTTTATGTACTGGCCCAGCTACGTACAAAGTTCATTTAAATGCTTTACTATTATATGGTTAATATATTGTAAAGTATATCGATTAAACCCAGCTTATTAACTGTGTATTTTGCACTAGATCTCGTGGTAGTGAGTTTTTAATCTTATTTTTTTGCCATTTGCCTAGCCCGATAGGGCAACCACACAGTGTTAATACTACTTCACCAATTGTTTGAGTTGCTTCAGTTAAGCGTATATCTTTACCTTGAAAATAATCATTGGCTTGCTCGTTATTTAACGCGTAAATATTAGTTTTACACTCATTGCCAAATACGGTTGCATACTCGTGCGTTAGTCTCACGCCATTTTTATGAATAATGCCAATTTGAATACCTAAACGTGCGTACTTAATCTTATTTTGTATGGCTTCAAATCCTTCAGGAAATAACCACAGCTCTTTATCGCGCTGCATTAAGCTGCCAGGTAGGTTAGTTAACCCAAAGTGCTTTTTAAGCGATTGCATAAACGCGGCACTTTGTTTTTTATCAAACTCGTTAAATGGGAATGCACCTTTTTTAACAGTTTGATTTGGATTATTACAGCTGGTGTGCTTTTTAAATTTAGCAATAAAGAAGCCTTCGCTATCGAATGTTTGCGGCCAAACATGTAAATAGCCCTCATTAGTTGTGGCTTTACTTGCACCTTCAAATAAATCACTTAGTGACTCAGGCGTTATATAGTCGCCAAATTCACTGAGTAAATAATCGCACACTTGTTGGTTTTCGAGCGGGGTAAGTGTACAAGTTGAGTACACTAAGGTGCCACCTGGCTTTAATGCGTAAAATGCGCTTTTAATTAAGTCTTTTTGTACTTGGGCTATTTGTATGTTTGATTCTATTGACCAATTTTTTAGTGCGTCGGCGTCTTTACGTACAGTCCCTTCGCCAGAGCATGGCGCGTCTAGCAATATGCTATCAAAGCATTCAAACATGTAGTTACCAAATATAACGCCATCAAAATGCGAGAGCGCACAGTTGCCTACTCCCATGCGCTTTAATGTAGCGCTAAGTACTTTTAGGCGCGATGACGAAAGCTCGTTTGCAACAAGTACACCTTGGTTATTCATAAGTGCTGCAAGCTGCGATGTTTTAGAACCCGGTGCTGATGCCATATCAAGCACGGTGTTATTTTGAGAGTCAGCGAGTTCAATGCTTTGCTTTAATGCCATAGGGGGCAGCATTGAACTTGCTTCTTGCACGTACATAGCACCGCTTAGATGTAAGTCGGTATTACCAAGGGCTAGGTTTTGCTCTTCATCGCATGGGCGCTCTAACCAAAAGCCTTCACTGCACCAAGGGATGGGGGTTAGCAGCCAATTTTTTTCAGTTGCACGTTCTACAAATTCTTCAATGCTAATTTTTAATGTATTAACGCGGATAGATTTTCTGAGTGGCCTACGACACGCATTTAAAAAGTCATCTAAGTTTAGATGCGCTGGTAAATAGGTTTTTACGTCATCAATAAAGTGCTCAGGGATAAAAGTGTTGGCGTTCACGCGTTAGCTCATACTATAAAAATAAAGCGCGATAATAGCATTTATATAATGCATTTTCAGCGCTTAAAGACGTAACATCTGATTTAATGCCCTGTCGACACTTCTTTGTTTTAGTCCATTTTAAAATCATTTTTATGCGACTTTAGGTTAATAGTGTCGACAATGAGTGTGTTTTTTAGCCGTTTTGATAGGTTTAAGGGTTGACATGATTTTTTAATAAGCCCATAGTAACCACATTAATTGTCGACAATCTAAAAAATAACTTATGACACACACATTTTTAAACGAAGCGCCTATAACTACCGCATCAGATCAAGTATTTGTAGATATGCGCCGTGAGATTGTTGAGGGCAGCATAGTTCAAGGCAGTAAAATATCAGAGCCTGAACTTGCAAAACGTTATGGTGTAAGCCGTGCAACGCTTAGAGAGGCATTGAATCGCCTAGAAAGTTGCTACCTTGTTGAGCGTAAAGCTAACGTAGGTTGCCGCGTAGTTGCCCTTACCGCTGAGCGTTTGATTGAAGTTTATCAAGTTCGCAGCTCACTTGAAGGCTTGGCATGTAGGCTTGCTGCCGACAATATGGAACCCGAAGAAGTAAAAGGCTTAAAGCAATTACTTAATCAGCACCTACAAACACAGCGTGTTAAAGAGGGCGAATCTTATTATCAAGAAGCCGGCGATTTAGATTTTCATTATCGTATTATTCAAGGCAGTAAAAACGCGCATTTAATTCATTTACTGTGTAATGAGCTTTATCAATTAATACGCATGTACCGTGTACAAATGGGCATGGTGGGGCCGCGTGTATCAAAAGCGTTTGATGAGCATTTAGCTATTATTAACGCCATTGAAAACCACGACGGTGAACTGGCCGAAATGCTTATGAAGCGCCATATAAGCGCATCGCAAGCAAATATCCAAACCAAATTTGATGTATACCAATCAATATGAGTATTCGAACAATTTAACGGATTAAATCGCTCCGTAACGTCGTTAAAAATTTTTTGTTTAGAACCACTAAACATAAAAATTATTGCCTAGTTACAGAACGATTTTCTTATCGTTAAATAGACCTCATACGCATACAGATTGATATTAGTCGCAAAAAACAGAAGCTGCTAAAAGCTAAAAGTTAAAAGCTAGCAAGAGCAGTTAAACAGTCACAATTACAGATTAAAACTATAAGTTACTCCACGTAGCAACCGTTCAAAGTGAGGAGAAAGTAATGTCAGCAGGATTAAAATTTAAACACGCTATTGCCAATAACCGCCCGTTACAAGTGGTAGGTACTATTAACGCCTACACAGCGATGATGGCAGAAAAAATGGGTCACCAAGCTATTTACCTCTCAGGTGCCGGTGTTGCAAACGCCTCGTTTGGTATGCCTGATTTGGGTATGACAAGCCTTGATAACGTGCTTGAAGATATTCGTCGTATTACTGGTGCGAGCGATTTACCACTACTTGTTGATGCCGATACCGGTTGGGGTGGGGCGTTTAACATTGCACGCACAGTAAAAGAAATGACTAAAGCCGGTGCGGCGGGTTTTCATATAGAAGACCAAGTAGCGCAAAAACGCTGTGGTCATCGCCCTAATAAAGAAATTGTAAGCCAAGGTGAAATGGTTGATCGCATTAAAGCGGCGGTGGATGCAAAAACCGACAGCGATTTTTATATTATGGCGCGTACCGATGCATTTCAAAAAGAAGGTCTAAACGCCGCGATAGACCGTGCAGCTGCCTGTGTTGAAGCGGGTGCTGACGCTATTTTTGCAGAAGCCGTGCACGACCTTGCTGATTACCAAGCATTTGCAAAAGCGATTAACGTTCCAATTTTGGCAAACATTACTGAGTTTGGCCAAACACCTATTTACACAAAAGAGCAGTTAAGTGATGTAGGCGTTGAAATGGTGCTTTACCCACTCAGTGCATTTAGAGCCATGAACAAAGCAGCGCTAAACGTGTATTCAGCAATTTTAAATGAAGGCTCGCAACAAAGCCAAATTGAAAATATGCAAACGCGTTCTGAGCTTTACGACTTTTTAGATTACCACACGTACGAGAACACACTCGATAACCTTTTTTCATCAAAATCTGACAAATAATAATTATTAAAAAATAAAATCACACACAAATTTAAGATAGGAGAAGATCATGGTAGATAAAGCATTAGGCGGCGCGGGTTTACGCGGACAAGTGGCTGGTCAAACAGCATTGTGTACTGTCGGACAAAGTGGTTCTGGCTTAACGTATTGTGGTTACGATATTAGCGAACTTGCCGAAAAAGCGCAGTTTGAAGAAGTGTCTTTTTTACTTTCACGTGGTGAGTTACCAACCACAAGCGAATTGGCAGAATATAAAGCAAAACTAAAAAGTTTACGCGGCTTACCTGATGCGCTTAAAACCGTGCTTGAAAATATTCCTAAAGACGCGCACCCAATGGATGTAATGCGCACGGGTTGCTCAATGTTGGGTAACCTTGAAATGGAAAATGACTTTAGCGAAGCTAATGATGCAATTGATCGTATGGTTGCTGTGTTCCCAAGTATTATTTGTTACTGGTACCGCTTTACACACGATGGTGTACGCATTGAAACACAAACTGATGACGACTCAGTTGGCGCACATTTTTTAAATTTATTACACGACAAAGCACCTAGTGAATTGTTTGCACAGGTAATGAATGTATCACTAATTTTGTACGCAGAGCACGAGTTTAACGCCTCTACTTTTACAGGGCGTGTGTGTGCATCAACGCTTTCTGATATTCATTCTTGCGTAACTGGTGCGATTGGTACGCTGCGTGGTCCATTACATGGTGGTGCTAACGAAGCGGCAATGGATATGATTCAAGGTTTTACAAGCGCTGAACATGCTGAGAAAGAAATTATGGGCATGCTTGAACGTAAAGACAAAATAATGGGCTTTGGTCATGCTATTTATCGCGAGTCTGATCCGCGTAATGTAATTATTAAAAAGTGGTCTGAAAAACTAGCGGCAGAGGTGGGCGATACCGTGCTTTACCCTGTGTCTGTTCGTTGTGAAGAAATTATGTGGCGCGAGAAAAAACTGTTTTGTAATGCCGATTTTTTCCATGCATCTGCTTATCACTTTATGGATATTCCAACTAAATTATTTACGCCAATATTTGTAATGAGCCGTGTTACGGGCTGGACTGCCCATGTAAAAGAGCAGCGCGCTAACAACCGTATTATTCGCCCAAGTGCCGATTACACAGGGCCTGATGCACGCAGTTACACACCAATAGAGTCACGTTAAAAAATGGGTGAGCACGCATGTGCTCACTTTTTTATTGCACATAGCCATTAGCGAGTAGTTTTTCTCAAACTTTTTATTAAACACGCTAGCTGTGAGCAAACACCGTCACCAAATTAGCGAACCCTTACCATGACCATAATTAATAATACCCAATACCGTAAACCTTTACCGGGCTCAAATATCGACTATTACGATACGCAAGAAGCCGTAGATGCAATTAAGCCAGGTGCATACGCCACACTACCTTATACATCGCGTGTATTTGCCGAAAACCTAGTACGCCGATGCGACCCTGCCATGTTAACCGATGCACTGAATCAGCTAATTGAGCGAAAGCAAGACTTGGATTTTCCGTGGTATCCGGCGCGCGTAGTGTGCCACGATATTTTAGGCCAAACAGCACTTGTTGATTTAGCTGGGCTTCGTGATGCAATTGCAGCTAAAGGCGGCGATCCGGCTAAAGTGAATCCGGTAGTACCCACGCAGTTAATAGTGGATCATTCACTGGCGGTAGAGCATGCCGGTTTTGATCCTGACGCATTTGAAAAAAACCGCGCCATAGAAGACAGACGAAATGATGACCGTTTTCATTTTATAAACTGGACTAAAACTGCGTTTAAAAATATTGATGTTATTCCACCGGGTAACGGCATTATGCATCAAATTAATCTTGAAAAAATGTCGCCGGTTATTCAAAACCGAGATGGCATTGCATTCCCAGATACTTTAGTTGGCACCGACAGCCACACGCCACATGTTGATGCGCTAGGTGTTATTGCTGTGGGTGTAGGCGGGCTTGAAGCTGAAAGCGTTATGCTTGGCCGTGCTTCATATATTCGCTTGCCTGATATTGTTGGTGTTGAGCTAACAGGTAAGCGCCAACCAGGTATTACCGCAACCGATATTGTGTTGGCCATTACTGAATTTTTACGCGAACAACGTGTTGTATCTACTTATTTAGAGTTTTACGGTGAAGGTGCCGATGCGCTTACTCTTGGCGACAGAGCAACCATTTCGAACATGACACCTGAATTTGGCGCAACTGCAGCTATGTTTTATATTGATGATAAAACAATAGATTACTTGCGTTTAACAGGTCGTGAAGAAGAGCAAATTGCCCTTGTAGAAAACTACGCTAAAACAGCAGGCCTTTGGAGCGATAGCTTAAAAACTGCAAAATATGAGCGTGTACTTAAGTTTGATTTATCAAGCGTGGGGCGCAATATTGCGGGTCCATCTAATCCGCACCGCCGTGTATCGACAAGCGATTTAGCTAAAGAGGGTATTTCGGGCGTTGTTGAAAATGAAGAAGGCTTAATGCCAGACGGCGCATGTATTATTGCTGCTATTACTAGCTGTACTAATACCAGTAACCCACGTAATGTAATTGCCGCTGCACTGCTTGCCCGTAACGCAAATGCTAAGGGTTTAATGCGTAAACCTTGGGTTAAAACCTCATTAGCACCGGGCTCAAAAGCGGTGCAATCATACCTTGAAGATGCAAACCTACTAACAGAGCTCGAGCAACTGGGCTTTGGCATTGTTGGTTTTGCGTGTACTACCTGTAATGGTATGAGCGGGGCGCTTGACCCTGTTATTCAAAAAGAAGTAATCGAACGTGATTTATACGCAACGGCTGTACTTTCTGGCAATCGTAACTTTGATGGACGCATTCATCCTTATGCTAAGCAAGCATTTTTAGCGTCACCTCCTTTAGTTGTTGCGTACGCCATTGCAGGTACTATTCGCTTTGATATTGAAAAAGGGGTACTTGGGCAAGATCAACAAGGCAACGACATTACGCTTAAAGATTTATGGCCATCAGATGAAGAGATTGACGCAGTAATTAAGCAAAGCGTTAAGCCAGAGCAATTTAGAAAAGTATACGAGCCTATGTTTAATTTAACCGTAGATTACGGTGAAGATAACGATCCACTCTACGATTGGCGCCCAGAAAGCACCTACATCCGTCGCCCTCCTTATTGGGAAGGTGCACTTGCGGGTGAGCGCACAATGACTGGTATGCGTGCGCTTGCAGTACTTGGCGATAACATTACAACGGATCATTTATCGCCATCAAATGCAATTATGGCAAGTAGTGCTGCTGGCGAATACCTGACCAAAATGAATGTGCCAGAGGAAGACTATAACTCGTACGCAACGCACCGGGGCGATCATTTAACAGCGCAGCGCGCAACATTTGCAAACCCAAAACTACTTAATGAAATGGTGCTTGATGAAAACGGCGACGTTAAGCAAGGTTCTTACGCACGCTTAGAGCCACAAGGCACTAACACACGTATGTGGGAAGCAATCGAAGCCTATATGGAGCGTAAACAACCGCTTATTATTGTAGCCGGTGCCGATTACGGTCAAGGTTCGTCGCGCGATTGGGCTGCAAAAGGCGTAAGACTTGCAGGCGTTGAAGTAATCGCAGCTGAGGGCTTTGAGCGTATTCACCGTACTAACTTAATTGGTATGGGGGTTTTACCGCTTGAGTTTAAAGCAGGCACAACGCGTAAAACCCTAAAGCTGGATGGCAGTGAAACGTACAATGTAACGGGTGATTTAAAACCAGGCGCCACCGTTAATTTAAGTATTACCCTTAAAGATGGTGAAGTGCTTACTGTGCCTATGAAGTGCCGTATAGATACCCAAGAAGAGCTTTCTATTTACGCGGCTGGTGGTGTGTTACAACGCTTTGCTCAAGACTTTTTAGAAGCAACGCAATCTGCATAAGGGCAAACACTATGTTTAAACCGCAAATTAAAGTGCCTGCAACCTATATGCGTGGCGGCACCAGTAAAGGTGTGTTTTTTAATTTAACTGATTTGCCAAAGCCTGCTCAAGTAGCAGGCGAGGCGCGCGATAATTTATTACTGCGTGTTATTGGCAGCCCAGATCCGTACGGCAAACAAACGGATGGAATGGGCGGCGCTACATCAAGCACCAGTAAAACCGTAATCCTAAGTAAAAGTGAGCAAGCCGAGCACGATGTTGATTACTTGTTTGGTCAAGTGGCGATAGATAGACCTTTTGTGGATTGGAGCGGTAACTGCGGCAACTTAACGTCAGCAGTCGGAGCTTTTGCCATTAATAATGGTTTGGTCGATAAAAACCGAGTACCTAATAACGGTGTTGCTATTGTGCGTGTGTGGCAGGCTAATATTAAAAAAAGCATATTAGTGCATGTCTCTATGACCAATGGCGAAGTACAAGAAACCGGCGACTTTGAGCTCGATGGCGTTACATTTGCTGCAGCTGAAGTAAAACTTGAATTTATAGACCCGGCTGATGGCGATGGCGCGTTATTCCCAACAGGTAACGTAGTTGATGACTTAGAAGTACCAGGTGTTGGTACTTTAAAAGCCACGATGATAAATGCAGGTATTCCTACTGTATTTATTAACGCCGCTGATATTGGTTATACCGGCACAGAGCTGCAAGACGATATAAATAACGATGTTGCAGCGCTTAAAAAGCTTGAAACCATTCGTGCTTATGGCGCCGTTAAAATGGGCTTAATCACTAATATTAGTGAAGCACAGGCTCGTCAACATACGCCAAAGGTTGCGTTTGTTGCAGCGCCTTTAGATTACACTGCATCTAGCGGTAAAGTTATTGAGGCTGCCAACATTAACTTACTCGTGCGCGCAATGTCGATGGGTAAACTGCACCACGCCATGATGGGCACAGCCGCTGTAGCTATTGGCACGGCTGCGGCTATTGAGGGCACACTTGTTAATATAGCCGCTGGTGGCGGCGCATTGAGTGAAGTTAACTTTGGTCATCCGTCGGGCACGCTAAAAGTAGGTGCTGAGGCTAAAAATAATGCTGGCAACTGGCTAGTTACCAAAGCAAGTATGAGCCGAAGTGCACGTGTATTAATGGAAGGAGTTGTAAGAGTCCCTTACTAATCACAGGTGAAGTTAAGCGTAACTAAACATTTATTTTAGTTAAGCAAACAAATTTTATAAACGTTTGCTTAGCTAAAGTAAAACCTACTCACACTCGGTAGAAATAATCCTTTTTCATTAATTTTTCGAATTATCGTCTTTTTTCGCTCTCATCCACCGCATTTACTTGAAGAATATAATTAACAAACTAGATTATATGTAATATTCATTTAATAAAGTGAATATATTGTATCAATATGTGCTGGTTCTTTATGAGTGTCTATAGGTTATTGAATAATAGAGATGCTGATAAAGAAGTAGCTCATAGAATAAAGATAAATACTTCTATAAAACGTATAAATATGTAGCATAACTATATAGCTTAATGGTATTTTTAATGTTCTAGTAACAAAAGTTATGATTGTGTACTTTTTTGATGCTTTTTGAATATAAAAGCTTACATAAATCACTATCAACTAAACTAATTTCTGATACTCATTCCAGGCTATCAAGGAGAAATAAATGGTAAAGCGTACGATCAAATTTACACCTATTGCAGCTTCAGTTGCACTTACATTAGGCTTAACAGCATGTGGTTCTGATAACGACAGAAATATTCCTGTTACACCTGTAGAATCTTTCACTGCAACGGGCGATGCACAATTTAACATTGAAGTAACAGGTAAAGCAGTTAAAGGTTCAATGAAAAGTGCAGTAGTAACTGTAATGACTTTAGATGCATCTGGTCAAAGCGTTCCTGTTGCATTTCGCTCAGCTGCTTCAGCAGAGGCTGAGTCTTTTTCTGAAGAAGCACTATCACAAGATGCTGCAGATGCAGCGGTAGAAGCAAGTAAAATTGCCGCTAACCCTGAAGTGCTAACTGATGAAAACGGTCGTTACAGCATCTACCTAGATGATGATTTTACTGGACCTGTTTACATTACTGTTAAAACGTCTGAAGAAGGCGATGATAGCTTTTTACGTTGTGATGCTTACGTAGGTTGTGGCACTTACGATGAAGCGCCAGAAGTTGACGACGAAAATGATGGCGATACTGATATTGAGTTTGGCGAATGGTACAAAACTGACCTAGAGCTTTCTGTTGTTAAGTTTATTCCAGCTGTTGAAGCAGATACATCTGGAGCGAGCGGTGCAGCTGGCGACGATAATGTTATAGGTTCTTATAAAGCTAATGTTACTTTTTTAACATCGTTAGTGGCAGGTCTTCTTCTTGACTCAGGTTCAAGTGTAGATGAAGACGCTATTGCTACAGCTAGCTTAAACACTGTTGTACAAGTAATGGGTCAAGACGCAGCACTTTTACTTTCTGCTATTATTGGCGATTTATCTAACGGCGGCGCTGTAGATTTAAGCAATGTTGATGGCGAAGAAGAACTTACTGACGGTATTTTAGCAATTGCACAGCTTTCATCTTCAATTCAAGGTTTACCTTCAATTGGTGATGTAATGAGCAGCATTAAAGCTGGTATTAAATCAGGCCAGTTTAAAGGTAATACTGACGCTGGCATTGCTGCAATAGCTACAATGTTACAAACAGCAATTACAAATACTGCAAACATTTTTGTTGCTGTAGCAACGGGTGATGAAACTGCAATTGAAAACGCTTTAAAAGCGGCATTCTCTATTAACAACCCTAATGCAACACAAGCACAAATTGATGCGTTTGCCGCTAATTCAGTAGGTATTGCTAAAAAAGCAAAAGCAGCTAAAGACAAAGCTGTTAAAAATGGTGCAGCAACTGATGCCGGCCTTGCAGCCGCTGCAGTAAAAGTTAAAAAAGCACTAGAAGTAATTGGTTGTACTGGTGCAGAGTGTACAGTTGGAGATGATTTTTATACAGCTCTAGCAGCTGCTTTAACAGTAGAAGTTACAGCTTCACAAACTGCACTTACTGCATTAGAAATGGATATTGAAACAGCTCAAAGTTCACTTGCTGATGTTCAAGCAATGGGTGGCGATGCTCTTACAGCTGATAACGCAGCTGCATTTGTAAGCGCTGTAACATTACTGAAAAATGAAGCTGCTACTGCTGGTTTAACAGCTAAAGCGGGTTCTATTTTTGTTAAATCACAAGGTTATGTAACTGCTGCAAAAGCGTTAGTTACTCAAAGCTCTGATTACCAACAGATTCTTGATTCTGCAACGTCTTTACAAACAGATGCAGGTGTTGCTGTAACTGACACCGTTGCATACGACGCTGCATTAGCTGCACTAGTAGCGGAAGCAGAAGCAGCGATTGAAACGTTTGATATTGCTCTTGCTGCAGCAAAACTAGTTGCTGAAGACACTGCAGACGTTGCTGATGAGAAAAAATCAGCAGCAGACACAGCTGAAGCAGCTTCTACAAGCGCACTTGCTAACGCAGAAGGTGCAATGGTAGATACAGCCGCAAACGCAACTGAAGCTCTTGAGCTTGCAATGACTGCTGTTACTGCTGCGTCTGATTTTGCTGCTGCTGTTGATGCACTTGAAATTGCTATTGAGCAAGCACTTGTTGCTGCTAATGCTTACCTAGACCTTGAAGGCGAAGGCGCACAAGCAATGATTGATGCGCTTACAGCTATGCAAACAGCTGCTGAAGCTCAAGGTGAACTAGCTAGCGACCAATTTGTAACAGCTTATAACCTACAACTTGTTGCTGAAGCGGCGGTTGCTAAACTTGAAGTACTAACTTCTGTTAAAGCTACATCAGAGTCATTATCGACTATGACTGTCCTTACTAACACTGGCGGTCAAGCGGTTATCGATGCAGCAGATGTTCTTGCTGACGTAATTGATGAATTAGCTGAAATGGGTAACTCAGGTGAAGGTACTTCTACTCGTCAACCTGATTGGTCATATAACTATGACTTAGATGCGTTAGTTTTAGAATTAGAGAACGAAACTACCGGTGAAATGATCAGTGCTTCAGCTTCATACCAAGGCGAGCAATTAGTTGTTGCTTGGGGCGCTACATTAATGGGTGAAAATGACGCAACTGTTTCACTTGTTACTGCTGATACACAAGCACAAGCACTTGAAGATTGTGTTGATTTTGCTGCAGGCACAATTGATGCTACTCAAATTGATTCATGTTTAATATTCACATTTGACGGTGCAGTAAATGCTGACACAATTGATGATGCTGAAATTATCGATACGCAAGCTTGGAACCACGTTGAAATTATGGACGGTGATTCTGGTTTCACTGGTATGCTAAACCTTACTGCAACTGAAGAATCAGATTCTTCAAGTATTACACTTGAAGGTATGTCTGGCGACTTAGACTTTAAAGTAATGGGTATGGTTGACAGTAGTGGTGATGAAGATGAAAGTACATTAGAAGTTATGGTTAAAGGTGACGCAGCAATGGGTTACACATTATCTCTAACTGGTATGGAATCTACAGGTTACACTGGTGATGTTAAAGCTATGTACAATGGCGAAATGATGTCATTTGGTACTGCTTCTAAAGTTACTAACGGTGTATCTATCACTTACATCGATGGTGATGTAGTGCCTTACACTGATGTTGATTTAATTGATTCATCTAAGTAATATTTAAACTATAAAAGGGGAAAGCAGCGCTTTTCCCTTTTTTTATAGAAAGCGATTAAATTATGAAAAAAAAAATTCTCTTGTTAGGATTTTCAACAGCTTTTATTTCTCCTCTTGCTTCCGCAGATAACCAATTTCAAATATTTACTCATTTTGACGCAGAAATTTATACTGAAGCACAACCAGTACAAGCCTTTGTAGATGATTTTGATGCACCATTAAAATCGGGTGACAGTGCATTTACCTATAATATTTTTGAAGTGGGTGTTGGCTACGGTAATTTTAAAGTGGGTTTACAAAGTCGTTATGACTATGTTCTTAACTTTGATCCTGATACAGCTAAATATACTCATACCGAAAAGAATGATTTAGAGTTTGAAGATAGATTTTATACCTATTACCTCGATGCTAAACAAGCAACGTCTAATGGTGTATTTGTATCTTATGATTTTAAATTTTTAGATAAAAATGCATTAACAATAACACCTAAGCTTTCTGTTTTTGCCAGCTCACACTATCAAGATGCGACAGTAAATGGTGAGATTTTTAGTGATGAAGTTGAAGGTGCTGTAACTGTCGATTACAACTTTTCAAAAGATATTTTATTTAAAGAATTTACACCTTCACAAAAGCCAGAAGGGCTAGGCTATAGCCTAGATATTTTTGCCGATTGGCAAGTAAATGATGAGCTTAAAGTTGGTTTTAGCGTAAAAGATTTGCTCTATAAAACTCAGTACGAAGACAGCGGCTCTGTAAAGGGTCAAACGACTGAAATTCCATTTAGCGAAGATGACAACGGCGATATTATTACTCAGCCAACAGTTTCATTAAAAACATCTGCATTTGGAAATACGGTATCTCATGATTTCGAAATGGAAATGCGACTACAAGCATTTGCCGATTACAGAATAAACGACCGATTTTCGACTCAGTTAACTTTAAAACGTTACGATAAAGACACGTTTAGCCAATTAAAAGGCCGTATTCACTTTTGGGATCATTGGCGAGTACAAGCAGGCTACGAAACAAAAAGCGAAGCATTTTTAGTTGGTATAGAAAACGAATATTTTGGTCTTAATTTACAAACTGATAGCCTAGATTTAGATAAAGCCTATTATGCGAATGTGAATTGGTACGTGAACATTAAGTTTTAAGGAATGAAGATGTTAAAACAAATTATACCTTTAGGGGTCGCTATTGCATTGGCAGGTTGTGGTTCTTCATCAGACAGTGACAGTTCAGAATCTGTTGCAGTGAGTGAAATTGCTACATCTTCTTCTGTGAGTTTTTATGTATCTAATTGGCAATCACCACAGGGCACGCTTAATGTTTTAGATAGCGATGGGGTGGTGCAAGAATCAATTGAAGTCGAAAACATCAATACTGCGAGTGTAAGTGTAACTCCACTTACTTTTAATAGTTTTGAGTTTATACCTAGCGATACAGCTCTACCTTGTCCGCGATTTACAGGGTGTGGCAGAACTGTGCGTGGTGATGTAAATGACTTAAACGCAAACCGGTTAATCGACTACCAAGAATTGACAACCGTTACCCTTAATTACAAAGCGGATGCATTTAGTGCACCGGGTGTAAATAAGGTTTATTTATCGCCATTGAGTAAAGCAATTACAGAAGAAGGCTTTAGTGCTACACAGGCGAGTTTATCAGCCACGCCTTTTTATCATTTAACGCACAGTAATTTAAATGCAAGTGTTGAAGCAGAAATGGTGACAAATGCCTTCACCTACGCGGCAATTTTAGCTGGTGTTGCTGATAGTTCGTTTAGTGTTGAAAGTGCTTTTAATGCATTTACTAACTTGGAGACTGACCAGCAAGCTTGGCAAGATTACAGCGACTTAGCAGCGCAGTATGTTACAGACAACTTATTTAGCGACCAAGGTAATGCTTTGCTGAAAAATGTAGCTGGTCAAGTTAAGCAAACGATTGCAAGTGTAACTACATTTGCAAATTGGCAGGCTCGCTCAGCAGAAGTGCAAAGCTTAGACTCAAGAGAGTTACTTGTTGATACGCGAAATATAATTGGTGTTGCAAGACTTCAAGAAAAAAGCTATTCAGATGAATTAGACGCAAAATTTACTGAGCTTGAAGGTGCGTTTGATGAAGATACACAAAGAACCCTTGATGCACTTAGTAATGCTTTAAACGAAGTTATCACAAATTATTCACCACTAGCTGATGGCTCTACACCATCAGGGCAATATAAGCTTCGTGATTTAGATATTGATTACAACCAATCACCTTATACTTGGGCTATTACTGGCACATATGATGAGTTACCTATAACCATTGATTTATCAATTCCAACTTTCAGAGTAAGTGGTGTATTAGGTAATAAAATCGAAGGTGTAATGAGCGCAACGGTCACAAATGGTACTACGGTATTAAGTGTGGATGTAAGTGAGTTGCTGATTGAGTTTGATGGCATAGATGCTCAAAGTGAATTAAACCCAGAAGCCGATACGGGTATTACACAGGTAACGACCAACGTAATTATCAATAAAGCAGCGGGTAAACTCGAAGGTGATTTATCAGTAAACTTAAATCGTTTTGTTAATTCACTAGGTGAGGAGTCAACCACGTTATCTACTTTTGATTTTAATGGTGATTACGTAAGTGACATTCAAAGCACTGCATTTCATATCACAGCAGTAGAGGCTTCGCCTTTTGTTGGTGAAGATAATGACGATTTAGCATTTACTTTTGAATTAGATTTTCCATTGAGTGGTGCAAGCGATTTTAAATTTGCGTACGTAGGCGATGTGGAAAACTTATCAGAACTTACTTCTACAGATATATTTGTTAGCATACAAAATCGCGCGTTAGATTTACGTATTCGTGATGTTAGTGGCAACATTAATCTAATAGCGAAAGGCGAAAATGGACGTTGGTTAGATGTAAAGCAAAAGGGCCGTAATTACAGTGGCGGTTTATATGTTGGTGATACTAAACTAGCTGATGTTACTGCAGTGCGTGGTATTCCTGGTGTTTTATTTCCAAATGGTGAGTTTGAGTCGTTATTTTAACCATTAGATTAAATAATTAAAAACTCAGCATATGCCTTACAGCTCAGCGCTTTTTGCGATGAGTGAAGTGTTTTTATAACTATTCGAAATCCGGTATTAGTTTTCTAGTATCGGATTTTTTAATGTTTGTTATATTAGTTAAATGCGCCTGAATCGAGGTAGCTGCCAATCCCGAGTGTAAACATCCATAGCCCCCATAAGCTGTGTTCAATAACACACACGACCGTTGAGCGGCTTTGTGCGTAGGTATACGCAAACAGTAAACCGCCCAAAAAGGCTAAGGCTACTGCAATCCAATTTGCATACACAATATGCGCCAGCGCAAATACACTCGCACTGACTACAATACGCACTGCTTTTTTTGGCATGATGCGTTTATAACGATGAAAAAAATACGTTCGGAATATTAATTCTTGAGGAATAACCGACAGTATTGGATACAGCACCAACAGTAAAAGCCAATCATTAAACGAGTTACGGGGAAGGGTAAACCAGTTGCCTTGATGAATAATCCCGTAAAACATGCCTGAGAACAGCGCACCTAAAAAAAAGAAGCTAAACACACGCCTTTTAACAGCAGAAAATTGCCCAAGGCTTGTGAGTCTAAACCGTTTAAAATGGGGATCGCCTAGTAGCAACATACAACACACACTCATAAGTATAATAAGCGCAGGGATAAGCCAATTAGCTAAATGCTCGCGTAATCCAAAACCCAACAAGGGCAGCAATATAAAAATGAGGGTAAATTCAAACCAGCGGTATTGATTAGCGTTCAAGGTCGTCTCAACTTGCTTTTTTTAATAAGCTAACAAGCTAAGACGACACTTTTATGACGAGGGGGCTTACTTTGCTGTTTCCTCTTCATCAGGGAGGTATTTGTACAAGGCAATAATGGTGGCAAAAATGCTTACAAAAGTAATACCCATTAAACCAAACACTTTAAAGTTAACCCAAAAGTCGAGCGAAAAATTGTATGCAATATAAATGTTTAGTGCCGCTATACCAGCAGTTATAACAACCCACATTAGGTTAAGCTTATCCCATAATGGTTCTGGGACAACAATGGCTTGTTTTGTATCATTAGCGTTTTCGAGGATTGAGCTAAGCGCTTTTTTAACGAGATTTTTATTAAGTACATAACGGCTAACAAGTAACGTTAAACTTAAACCTGCATATATCAGTGTTGCTTTCCATTTAATGTATTGCTCATCATGAAGTACCAGCGTTAGCGTACCAAACACGGCAGCAATGCTAAAAAATATCCAATGACGAGTAGGCACATTGCCATGTTTAAAGTAGCTATAAGCAACTTGAATAAGCGTAGTGGCCATTAATAAACCGGTAGCCCAATAAATATCGACGAGTTTAAACACTGCAAAAAACAGTATGAGTGGAATGTATTCAATTAATGCGTGCATATACTACCTAAATTATACAAAAAAGAGTCTAAGGCTTTTTACCACATAAAGCTTAGCAACTACAAGGTTGACTTGTTGCCCTGTAACCCTTAGCCTGCGTGGCTTTATTACCAATTTGGTTTGGTATTTTTCATATCATCATATTCCCACGCTTAACCAACACTGATTTGGCGTGTATTTAGGAGCCTAAAATGAATAAAGCAGAACTCGTTGCTGCCATTGCACACAAAAGTGAATTAACAAAAAAAGATTCTCAAGCGGCACTTTCAAGCTTGCAAAAAGTCATTACTAAATCGCTTTCTGAGGGCGATCAAGTTCAAATTAATGGCTTTGGTACCTTTGCGCTAAGTTATTACCCAGCGCGTACTGGGCGTAACCCACAAACAGGGGCTGCAATTGAAATAGAAGGCGCAAATAAAGCGGTTTTTAAACCAGCTAAGGCGTTAAAAGATCTGCTTTAAATAGCATTACTTAGCTTGGTCGTTGATTGAGCTTTGCGTGGAGTTATTAAACATAAAATTATGGGCTTTGCCCATCACGCCAACAAGTTGTGCGTCTACAAAATAAACATAATGCCGAGCGTTAGTTGTAGGCGTTGAGCTTGCTCACGCGAGAAGCGAAGCTTCTGTATTTAAATCACCGAGTATCAAAGCCGTATTTATATCTCCTCTATGTACATTATTCATAATCTCTAAATAATTTACATGGCATTATAAATCCTACTTAGATTAAATCCTTTATTTTCAATTGCTTGTTATCGGCACGCATCGTGCTTTTTTGATTGTGTATTTTAAATATACCTTTTAAGAAAATAAGGAGATCTCAATGAGTACATTACAAACAAGCACACGTTTACAAGGCAAAAAAATCGCAATTTTAGCCACTGATGGATTTGAGCAAAGTGAGCTTTTATCTCCACGCAGCGCATTACTTGATGCTGGTGCAAACATCGAAATAGTATCAATTAAAGAAGGCCAAATTACTGGCTGGGATGAAGACAAGTGGGGCGATAAAGTAACAGTAGATAAACTAGTTACAAACGCGGATCCTGCTGATTACGACGCGCTTATGCTTCCTGGTGGTTTATTTAATCCAGACAGTTTACGCCAAGATAAAGATGCTAAAGCATTTATTGATGGATTTTTTGGTGCAGAAAAAAACAAACCCGTTGCTGCTATTTGCCACGCACCGTGGTTGTTAGCTGAAATTAATAAATTGCGCGACCGTACCATTACTTCTTTTCCTAGTATTAAAAGCGATTTAATTAATGCAGGTGCTAATTGGGTTGACCAAGAAGTATGTGTAGACCAAGGTTTGGTAACAAGCCGAAGCCCAGCTGATTTAGAAGCATTTAATGCTAAGTTTATTGAAGAGATTTTAGAGGGTAAACACCAAGCTCACTAATTTGCTTTTCAAAAACAAAAAAGGGCATTTAAATGCCCTTTTTTAATGCCTAAATTTACACTTTTTATAATGCGGTTGCCGCTTTCATTTCACTAACAAATGCTTTTAACTGCGTTGTCATTGCGTCTAAATCGTTAAGGTTAGCTTCAATAATTTTAACTACAGCAGAGCCTGAAATAGCACCTGCTGCGCCTGCATTAAGTGCCGCTTTTACATCATCTGGCGTTGAAATACCAAATCCTAAAAGAGCAGGAGCTGCATGGTATTCTTTTAATTTAGTAACAATATTACCCGCTGGCATTTGTGCTTTTGTATCGGTACCGGTAACACCTGCGCGCGATAGTAAATACGTATAACCACGACCGTAAGAGGCGCATTGGCGAAGTGTGTCGTCATCCGCATTAGGTGTTGCTATAAAAATTGGGTCTACACCGTTATCCATTGCCGATTTTCTAAATATTTTAGATTCATGCAGAGGCACGTCAGCCACTAAAATAGAGTCTACACCTACCGCTTTTGCATCTTTATAAAATGCTTCTATGCCGCGCTTAAAAACTAGGTTTGAGTAAAGCAATAATCCAATTGGAATATCGGCGTTATACTCGCGTATCTCTTTAATAACATCAAAGCAATCTTGCGTGTTAATGTGCACATCAAGTGCGCGAATATTAGCTTTTTGAATTACAGGACCATCCGCAATCGGATCAGAAAACGGAATACCAAGCTCAAGTGCATCAGCGCCGCCGTCAATTAGGCTTTTAATAATCGCAACACTTTGCTCTTTACCTGGGTCGCCAATTGTTACAAATGGTACAAACGCACCTTGTTTTTTCTCGTTAAGCGCTGCAAACATTTTGCCGTAACGATCCGTTTTTACTTGGCTCATAGCTGACCTCTTTCAGATAGTACATTGTGAACGTGTGCTAAATCTTTATCGCCACGACCACTTAAATTAATAACTAAAACGCTTTCCTCGGTTTGCTCTTCTGCATACTTAAGTGCATAAGCAAGCGCATGGCTTGATTCAAGCGCCGGAATGATCCCTTCGTTTTTAGCAAGTGATTGAAACGCATCAAGCGCTTCTGTATCTGTGATACCCACGTATTGCGCTCGACCGGTTTCGTGTAAAAATGCGTGCTGAGGACCAACCGCAGGGTAATCAAGACCCGCTGATACAGAGTAAGACTCTTCAATTTGGCCATCGTCGTTTTGCATAATGTACGTGTAAGTACCGTGTAATATACCTTTAGTGCCTTTACAAATTGTTGCACCGTGCTCATTTGTATCAAGCCCTTTCCCAGCAGGCTCAACACCAATTAATTTAACGCCTGGCTCGTCAATAAAGTCGGTGAACATACCAATTGCGTTTGAACCACCACCAACACAGGCAATTACAGCGTCAGGTAAACGACCTTCTGCTTTAAGTACTTGTTGCTTAGCTTCTTCACCAATAACTTTTTGATACTCACGTACAATTGTTGGGAATGGGTGAGGACCAGCAGCTGTGCCTAGTAGGTAGTGCGCGTCTTGATAATTAGCTGACCAGTCACGCAGGGCTTCATTTACTGCATCTTTTAATGTGCCAGAACCCGCTGTTACCGGAATAACCTCTGCGCCCATTAACTTCATTCTAAATACGTTAGGTTGCTGACGTTCAACGTCTTTTGCGCCCATATAAATTCGACATTTTAAACCCAGTAATGCACATGCAAGCGCGGTTGCAACGCCGTGTTGGCCTGCGCCTGTTTCAGCAATTACTTGTTTTTTACCCATGCGCTTAGTAAGTAACGCTTGGCCAAGTACTTGGTTGGTTTTATGTGCGCCGCCGTGTAATAAGTCTTCACGCTTTAGATACAGTTTTACTTTTGGGTTTTTAACTAAATTGCGCGTTAAAGTAAGTGGGGTAGGACGACCCGCATACTCGTTTAATAATTTACTTAGCTCAGCCTGAAACTCAGGATCTTTTTGTGCTTTGTTAAATTCGTTTTCTAACTGCTTAAGCGCAGGGACAAGTAACTCGGGTACAAACATACCGCCAAACTCGCCAAAATAAGCTGGATTTTGCATTTTAACCTCAATAATTTCTGATGCTTGTAAAAGCATTATGTAATTTGTTAGGGCACTTTTTACCCGCAGATTCTTCAACGCCTGAGTTTAAATCAAGGCCTAAGGCACCTTTAAAAAGCGCATCTTTAATATTGTCTGGATTTAAGCCTCCAGCGAGCATAAACGGAGTGGTTGCATCATGAAGCACCGACCAATCAAATGCTTTACCAGTACCGCCAGCTTGTGTATCGCTGTGTGTATCGTAAAGGTGTCGGTCAACGCCATTTACAGGCGTTGGCAATGCATCTTTTATTGCTTGGGCTTTCCAAATCTCGCAGCCGGTAGGTAACTGTGTACGCAACTGAGCGATGTAATCGTCACTTTCTTGACCATGTAATTGAACTGCCGCCAATTTTAGCACACTTGCGTATTGAGCAACTTGATCAATTGGGGCCTCTACAAACACACCCACAAAATTAAGCGGGGCACTTTGGCTAAGCTCTTTTGCGCAATCTAAATCAACATAGCGTGGCGATTTAGGATGAAAAATTAAACCCCCGTAAATAGCACCGTTTTGATATGCCGCTTGTGCATCTTTGGTACGTGTTAAACCACATACTTTATTGTCACCTAAAATAACGCGGCGACATGCTTGCTCTAAATCACGCTCGCCCATAAGTGAGCTGCCAATTAAAAAACCATCGCATAATGGAGCTAAACGTTTTACGTCTTGATGGGTGTAAATACCCGATTCCGAAATAACCACTTTATCAGCCGGAATAAGTTTGCGTAGCTTTTCGGTAGTGGCTAAATCGGTGCTTAAATCGCGTAAATCACGGTTATTAATGCCAATAATTTGTGCATCAAGCGCAAGTGCACGGTGTACTTCTTCTTCATTACTTACTTCGGTTAATACCGACATATTCAGAGAATCGGCAACTGCGTGCAGTGCTTTATAGCTTTCGTCATCGAGTACTGAAAGCATCAGTAATATAGCGTCACCGCCATAAATACGCGCCATATACACTTGGTACTCATCTATAAAAAAGTCTTTACAGATAAGCGGTTGTTCTACTTGGCTGCGCACAAATTCAAGATAGTCAAAACTGCCTTGAAAATATTTAGCATCAGTTAACACGCTCATGCAGGTAGCGTATTTTTTATAAACCGATGTGATTTCGGTTAAATCAAATGGCTCTCTAATTAGCCCTTTTGAAGGCGATGCTTTTTTACACTCTAAAATAAACTGTGTGCCTGGGGCGGCTAATGCTTTGTAAAAACTACGGCTTGTAGGCACTGCAAGGTGTTTAAAGCTTTCAAGCGGGCGTGCGGCTTTACGCTCAATTAGTTCTAATTTTTTATCAGCAACAATTTTGTCTAATACATTAGCCATTACTTACCTCAATAATTGCATTTAGTGTGTTCATGGCTTGCCCTGAACTTAATAATGTTTGTACTTGCTTTGCCCCTTCTTTTAACGTTTCTGCTTTACCTGTTAGGTATAAAAGGGCAGCTACGTTAACCACAATGGCAGCATTATGTGCATCTGTGCCTTTGCCTTGTAAGATTTCAAGGCTAGCATTTGCGTTGTATTGTGGGCCTTCACCAGCGAGTTGTTCAAGTGAATAGTTTGCAAGGTCAAAGTCGCTTGGGTTTAGTGTGTACTGTGTAAGCTCGCCATTATTCAGCTCAACTACCGTTGTTGGACCGTGTAAAGCTATTTCGTCAGTGCCCGAGCCGTGAACAATCATAGCGCGCTTTGTGCCAAGGGTTTTAAGTGTTTGTGCCATTGGCATACATAACGCTTCATTGTACACACCTAACAATTGCACATCAGGTGCTGCTGGGTTAGCAAGCGGGCCTAAAATATTAAAAATAGTGCGTGTTTTAAGCGCTGTACGCACGCCCATCGCATGGCGTACGCCACTGTGATAGTGCGGTGCAAACAAAAAGGTAAAATTGGTTTGCTCAAGGCATTTTGCTGCCTGCTCTGGGCTCATATCTATATTAATGCCCAACGCTTTTAGTAAGTCGGCAGAGCCTGAATTACTCGATACACTGCGATTACCATGTTTTACCATGTTGATGCCGGCAGCAGCGGCAACTATGGCTGCTGTTGTGCTTATATTAATTGTGTTTGAGCCATCGCCGCCAGTGCCACAGCTATCAGCAAGTTGTGTACTGCTGGTAGTAAAAGCAACAGCGTTTTCGCGCATTGAGGCTGCAGCACCTGCTATTTCATCGCTTACTTCGCCTTTAATTTTAAGGCTTATTAGTAGGGCGGTTAGCTCAATCTCGCTCATGTTACCTTGCATTATTTCATCAAACAGTGCTTTGGCGTCTGCGTAGCTTAATGATTGCCCTGTAATTAGTTGTTCAATAGCGTGTTGAACATTTATGGGTTGTTCTGGTTGTGTACTCATAATGTCCTCTATTATTTGGCACGTGTTAAGTAAGCGACACTTTGCTGAAGTAGCATTGCGCCGTTTGGCGTCAGTATTGATTCTGGATGAAATTGATAACCCAATGCGTTGTCATCATGATGATAAATAGCCATTGGGATATCTTTGTACTGGGCAATAACCTTTATATTATCAGGCACTTTTGTTGCCATTAATGAATGGTAACGTGCTACAGGCATTGTATTGCCCATACCATCAAATACAGGATGTTCGCCTAAATTAATAATTGAAGACTTACCATGTACGGTTTCACCCGCGTGACCGATTACTCCGCCATAGCTTTGTGTTAACGCTTGTTGGCCTAAACAAATGCCTAGCATTGGGAAGTGGCCTTTAGAGAGCTCAATAAGCTCCATTAAACAGCCTGCATCGCTTGGTGTGCCAGGACCTGGCGAAAGTACTAATAGCACTTGTCCTTGCTCTTGGCGCATTTTATTAAAAATAACCTCAGCGCTAATGTTGTTTCTGTAAACAACAAGTTCGCAGCCAAGCATCGTAAGCTCATCAACTAAGTTATATGTAAATGAGTCAAAGTTATCTAAAAAATAGATTTTAATAGGATTCGCTTTACTCATTTTATACCGCCTTATACGTAGATTTTATGGCGGTGATAACCGCTTGTGCTTTAGCGCGAGTTTCGTTTGCTTCTGAAATAGGATCTGAGTCAAACACTACACCTGCACCTGCTTGCACGTAGGCTATGTTATTTTTAACAAAAGCAGAGCGAATAACAATACAACTATCCATTGCGCCATCACCGGTTAAGTAACCTACTGCGCCGCCATAACTGCCACGGCGCTTACCTTCTGTTTGACGTACAAGCTCAGCAGCACGTACTTTTGGTGCACCAACAAGGGTGCCCATGTTCATAGACGCTTGGTAAGCATGCAGTGCATCAAGTTCTGGTTTTAGTGTGCCAACAACGCGTGAAACTAAATGCATTACCTGTGAATAGCGGTCTACTTTTAATAACTCTTTGGCAAAACGAGTACCTGCAACACTAATGCGGGCTACGTCGTTACGGGCTAAATCGACAAGCATTAAATGCTCGGCGCGCTCTTTTTGATCGTTTCTTAGTTCCAGCTCAATGCGGCTGTCTAAGTCGGGGTTTATTTGCCCATTAGCAAATTTGCCACGTGGGCGAGTGCCAGCAATTGGGTAAACTTCTACTTGCTGATTACTTACGTCGTACTTAAGGGCCGACTCAGGAGACGCGCCAAATAATGCAAAGTCTTCATCGCGCATATAAAACATGTAAGGGCTTGGGTTTTGCTTTTTAAGCTGGCTATACGCATGTAAAGAATCAGGGCAAGGTAGTGAAAATGTACGCGACGGCACTACCTGAAAAATATCGCCATCTACAATGTTCTTTTTAAGCTTAACAACTTGCTCGCAATACGTTTCGTCGCTTATATCAACGCTTACTTCACATTCGCCACTTTGCATATCCGCACTAAATTCTGCAGCGTTATCGCACAGCGTATTTAACCGCTCAAGCTCTTTACCTACTTCAAAGCAGTTAGCGTGTACGTCTGGGCCATTAAATACATTGCCAATGAGTTCGGTTGTTTGCTTTTGATGATCAATAACAACTAAGGTTTCGGCTAAGTAAAATACGTAATCTGGGCAGGTGTTTTCGCCATCAGGTACATCACTTAATTGCTCAAAGTTTGCCACCATATCGTAGGCAAACACACCGCCTAAAAATACCGAAAACGGATTTTCGGTAGTGCTTTGAATGCTGTTAATACAGGTACGAAGAGCGCTGAAGGCGTTATCGGCAACAAGCTTACTTGCTTCGTCTATATCGCTGCTGGTGTCTTGGTAGTTAAGTGTAAGCGTTGTGTCGTTTAATTGTGAATCACAGCTCTTAACATTTGCTTGTAAGTAGCTTAATAATTGCTTGCCGTTATTAGATTGTGCGCTAACAGTTACCGTTTTACCCTTACATACAATGCGCAGGGCGCTATCAACTAAAATTAAACTTTTTACACTGTCTTTAGAATCAATCTCAGCCGATTCAAGCAGTAGTGAGTTAGGCTTATCAAGTGCCGCGTATAATGCAAGAGGGCTACTAATATAGTCGCGTACTTGCGTAATGCTTGTTACTTCGCCTGGTGTGGTAGTTATATGACTAAAAATCAAACCTCATTCCCTCAAAAAATTAAACCCCGCAGTGCTTTTGCAATGCGGGGTTTGAATAACGATATCTAAATTACAAACAGATCATTACCGTCCCGCTATATCAGGCGCCACCACCAACGATGTGTAAGAGTAAGACCGTTATTCATGTTTTTCTGCCTCAAAATTTATTAAATATTTTTAACGTATATGTTTCGTAAAATTTAGTTATAAAAAAACCCGCATAGTTGCGGGTTTTGAATTTTTGCTAGACACGACAATTCATCACCCGAAAATTACGAGTGCCACCACCAAATAGTGTTTAAGTTTGAATTGATCATTATTGTTAATTCTTAATGTGTCTGAAAGTGGCTACAGTAAAACGTATCTTATGCTTTTGTGTCAAGTGTTTATTTAAAACAATTTAGTCAAAAAAGTTGTTATACTTACATAAACACCAGTAACCCTTAATTTTAAGCAGTTTTCTTTTGATAAAATACGATTTACATAGCCATACTACACATTCAGACGGGCGTTTAACGGTTGAAGAATTATTGCATCGCGCTGTTGATAAAAATATTGATGTGTTTGCTATTACCGATCATGACACTGTGGCGGCTATTAAGCCTGCTCAGCAATTTATTGAAGCAGAAAACTTGCCGCTTTCATTAATAACGGGTACCGAAGTGTCTACCAAATGGGAAAGCTTCGAAATTCATATTGTAGGTTTAAATATTGATATTAATAATATTGACCTTACTTCTTTATTATCGGCTCAGCAGCAAAAGCGAGAAGAGCGTGCACTAGAAATTGGCGCACGCCTTGCAAAAAATGGTTTTGATGGCATTTACGAGCAAGCTAAAGAGCTGGCAAAAGACGCGCAAATTACGCGCGCACATTTTGCACGTGCCCTTATTGAGCGCGGTGTAGCTAAAAATTTCCCAGGTGTTTTTAAAAAGTACTTAGGGCGCGGCAAAACAGGCTATGTACCTAGTTGCTGGTGCACCATGCAAACCGCTGTAGAGGCAATACATGCTGCTGGTGGTGTTGCTGTACTTGCGCACCCAAGTAGCTATCAAATGTCAAACAAGTGGCTACGCAAATTATTAGTAAAATTTAAAAGTGTAGGAGGAGACGCAATGGAAGTTGCACAACCTCAACAGGCGCCAAGCGAACGTCAATTTTTAGGTGAACTCAGCCGTGAGTACGAACTACTTTGCTCGCAAGGGTCTGATTTTCATTTTCCGACAAGCTATTTAGAGCTTGGCAAAAATTTATACTTACCGAAAGACTGCCAAGGTGTTTGGCAAGTTTGGGAAGGACAAGAAGGGGCATTAACATGAGTCAATTATTCCATATTCATCCTGATAACCCGCAACCAAGATTGATTAGTCAAGCCGTTGATATTATTAAACAAGGCGGTGTTGTTGTTTACCCAACAGATTCGGGCTATGCCATTGGCTGTAACATTGGTAATAAGCAGGCCAAAGAGCGCATAGAGCGTATTCGTGGTATTGAAAAAAACGATAATTTCACGCTAGTTTGCCGTGATTTATCGGAGCTATCTACTTATGCACGTGTAGATAACCAGCTATTTAGATTAATTAAAAATAATACGCCAGGGCCTTATACCTTTATTTTTAAAGGCACAAAAGAAGTCCCTAAGCGTTTATTAAACGACAAGAAAAAAACCATTGGCATGCGTGTAATTGAACACCCAATTGCTTGTGCGTTACTTGCCGAACTTGGCGAGCCATTAATGTCGTGTTCTTTAATTTTACCCGGGCAGCAGTTTACTGAATCTGATCCGGATGAAATATTAGAGCGATTAGATAAACACGTTGATTTAATTATTCACGGTGGTTATTTGCCAGAGCAAGCAACAACAGTAATCGACTTGTCGGAAGATGAAGTTAAAATATTGCGTGTTGGCTGTGGTGATACAAGCCCGTTTGAGTAATAACAAGTGAGCGAAAGTACTGCTGATACAAAAAGTAGTGAAAAGCCAGTGCAGCAGAAGCTGCCACTGGCTTTTTTGCATGGTAAAGCGGTTGTAGATAAACCAGAAGACTTATATATCCCGCCCGATGCGCTCGAAATAATATTAGAAACCTTTGAAGGCCCGCTCGATTTACTGCTTTATTTAATTAAAAAGCATAAGCTTGATGTGCTCGATCTTTCTATTTTTAGTATTACAGAGCAGTATGTAAGTTATGTTGAAATGATGACCGAGTTTCAACTCGAACTTGCCGGTGAATATTTAGTAATGGCTGCGTTACTTGCACAAATTAAGTCGCGCTTATTACTCCCTGTTCACGAAGAACTTGAAGAGGAAGAAGACCCTCGCGCTGAGCTTATTAAACGCCTGCAAGAATATGAGTTATTTAAAAAAGCCGCCGAAAACCTCGATGATATCCCCCGTGTTGGGCGTGATATTTTTATAGCGCATGCCGCTATGCCAATAAATGAAGACACAAGTCATAACCTCCCTGATATTGAACTTAAAGACTTAATGCTGGCGTTGAGTGATGTTATGGCGCGAGCAAAAACGTTTGAACATCATCAAATTACTGCTGAAGTACTCTCAACCCGAGAGAGAATGAGCCAAATATTACAACAGCTATCGAAAGCAAATTCAGCAGTGGTATTTAATGCGCTTTTTACGCCTGATGAAGGGCGTAGTGGTGTGGTGGTTAGTTTTATAGCCATGCTTGAGCTCATTAAAGAAGGACTTGTTACTTGTTTGCAAGTAAGCCCAGAGAGCTTAATTTATGTCAGCTTGAGCGAGCAATCCACCCTATAAACTTATCTGTTTAATCCTCAACTTTTAAAAACTGACTTTAATTATCAAAGTTCTGTGCGTATATGCACGTAAAGTGTTTGTAAATGTTATTTTCATTTAGGGCTATGCACTATATTGTAACGTCATAGCATTATAGGACTTTACACATGTTTAAAAATACACCTTCATCTTACGGACTTGTCGCCATTATTTTACATTGGCTCATGGCGTTGACTATTTTTGGCCTGTTTGGTTTAGGTTTATATATGGTTGAGCTTACTTATTACGATAGCTGGTATAAAGGCTCGCTCGATTTACATAAAAGTATTGGTATTACGCTTGTGGCCGTATTTTTATTTAGAATTTTATGGCGTGCTTTATCTACACAACCTAAACCATTAGGTGAAAGTAAAGGCATGAACCAATTAGCACATACTGCGCATATTGCTATGTATATTATTTTGGCCGTTATAGTTGTTGCAGGGTATTTAATATCAACCGCAGACGGACGTCCAATAGAAGTGTTTACCTTATTTAACGTATCAGCGCTTGATTTTGCATTTGATGACCAAGCCGATATTGCAGGAAAAGTACATTATTATGGCGCGTGCACATTAATCGGGTTTGCAGTATTGCATGCACTAGGGGCGTTAAAACATCACTTTATCGATAAAGATAAAACCTTAATCAGAATGATCAAACCATTAAAGGATGATTAAAATGAAAAAATTATTAGTAAGCACAGCCGTTTCGGCTGCAATGATGTTATCGGCAACAGCCGCTAATGCAGCTGATTATGTAATTGATACGAAAGGTGGGCACGCATCTGTTAACTTTAAAATTAAACACTTAGGTTACAGCTGGTTATATGGTCGTTTTAATACTTTTGACGGCACATTTAGTTACGATGCTAAAAATCCTGATGCATCAAAAATTATGGTAAATATTGACACCACAAGCCTTGATTCTAACCATGCAGAGCGTGATAAGCACCTACATGGTAAAGATTTTTTAAATGTGGATAAATACCCAAAGGCGACATTTAAAAGCACCAGCATTAAATTTGATGAAGATGGTGAAGAGGCCGACGTAACCGGCGAATTTACGCTGCATGGCGTAACTAAAACTATTACCTTTGAAATAGATAAAGTGGGTGAAGGTAAAGATCCGTGGGGTGGATACCGCGTAGGTTTTGAAGGCGAAACCAGCCTTAAACTTACCGACTACGGTATTGATTACAACTTAGGGCCTGCATCTACTCATGTTGATATTATTTTATCAATAGAAGGCGTTCGTAAGTAATACAGTTATTGAATATAAAAACGCCACTTACTGTGGCGTTTTTTTTGCTTAACAGAAACTCAAATTAAGCGACTTTGAATTTGTTTATTTTGTGCTATTAATACGTGACTTTAATAGAGGCCTTAAATCCTCAGGCAACCAGCGCATAAGTAAATCGTTATAAGCCTGCGTTTTTTTAATAACTTTAAGCTGCTCATTAAGAATAGCGATGTCTTTTGCGCCTTGCTCGTTTTTAGTACAACCAATAAAGCCATAACTGAGCGCTGGAGATTCGGTTAATGGACGCTGCGTTAAGTTTTCTTCAAAGTGCATTGATTTAGCTAAATAGTAATGCTCGCTTGGGTAACCCAGCAAAATATCAATTCGTTTTAGGTTAAGCATATATGTAAGGCTCGCTAGGCTATCGCGTGTGGGTCTAATTACTAAATCAATGTTGGGTGTACTGTTTATTAAAGTATCTATCTCTTGGCCGTAAGAGCGGCTCATAGAAACTCCAAGAGTTAGTTTTTTATCTTGTATTAAATTGAGTAGTGATACTTCTTTAGATTCCGCTATATTTAGCGCTTTGGCGAGCTTTTTATGCATTGCTATTGAAGGCGAGAGGCCCGTTGTTGAGCTTTCGTCTGTGAAATAAATATGCTCTTTTCTGTAATCATTTTTATAAAGCGATAACGCACAAACATTATTTGAAGTATTGGACAGCTCTTGAATTACTTTACCTGAGGGGATAAGCATGCGGTTAAAGGTGATATTAGGAAGTTGTTTTTCAAGTAAAGAAATTATGCTTTCGTCACGGCCTTGGTGTTGATATTGACCATTTAAAATATAATAGGGTGCAAAATCGTGCGCTAGCCAGTTTATGGTTCTAGCATTGCTTATTGAGCTCAGACAGAAAAAAAGTAAGAAAGTTAAAAATATACGGAGCATTACAACAGCTACCAGTAATTATTATTGTAAAACTATTGTAACCAATAAAGGGCTAAAAAGTAAAATGCCAGCAACAAGGCTGGCATAATATCTTATCAATAATTGCAATAATAGAATGGCAATTAAAGTTATATGTTGCTTAGTTAGCTTTTAGCCACTTAACAAACTGGCGTGCATCACTCGCTTTTTGAAATAATGCATTTTTTAAACCTTGTGTATCACTGAAGATTACACGATGTTTGTTTACTGAAATTGATTGCACTGGATGTGCTATTTGGATCATAGACCCGTTATATTTATAAGACATAATAAAACTCACTTTATTCTTGTTATTTATTCTGCGCTATATTTGTATAGCAAATTGCAGTCAATAAATTAACGATGTTGTGTTTAGCTTCATTACAGTGTTGACGATCTTTATGACACTTTTGCGATGATAGTAAAAAATCATCTCGGTATTATTCAAGGGGTTCTCGCCGTACAATAACTTAGCTTTCAAATATACGTTTTGCGGGGCTTACTGGATCAGGGTAAATGGTTAACCGCGGCGGTTTCTTTAAACCAGAGAGGGAAGGTAACTTATATATAAATTGTGTGCAAGCTATTTATTATAAAAATATTTATAATAAATCTTATCAACTGCTTACAAAGCCCATTTTTAGTTACCAAAGGATAAGTATGAATTACCTAATAGTGAGTGATATTTATGGTTTAACCCCTGCTTTAAGTAAGTTATCACAGGCAATTAGTTCAAATTTAGTGATTCTTGACCCATACAATAACAAGATTCAAGCTATTGAAAGTGAACAAGATAGTTATAATAATTTTATACAGCAGTGTGGCCATGACAAATACACGGACAAACTTCTAGAATGCTTTGAGAGTTTAAAAGTGCCGACCACATGTATTGCGTTTAGCGCAGGGGCAAGTGCAGCATGGCGGGCACAGTTATTAACAGGCAATACACACCTTAAAAAGTTAATTGGCTTTTATCCGTCGCAAATTCGTAATTATTTAGCGTTAGATGCAAATGTACCCTGTGAATTCATATTCCCAGAAAGTGAGAGTCACTTTAATGTCGATGAAGTTATTAAAGCTTTAAGCACCAAAGCGGGTGTTAAGTGCTATAAAACCAATTTTTTGCATGGTTTTATGAACGAGTACTCAACCAATTTTAATGCGCAAGGGCTGGTTGAATATAGTAGCTATATAAAACAGAGCAGCCGTTAAAGCGTGTTTAGCTGCTTTTTATTAATATCAGGAAAATCAGTACGGGTATTATATTTTGCATACAGCGTTGTAAAAATGCTGCTGCCGGATAACTTATCTAACTCTTTTATAAAGGTTTTAGCACTAGAACGAGCGGGTCTACAGCATGTTTGATACTGTTTTATTATACCCGCGACAGATAAACCTTGTTTTTGTAGCTTAAGGTCGGCCTGTGCAAAAAAAGCCGCACCCGTCCAATAAACACGTTGCTGGGCGCGTTGTTTCCACATATCGGCAGAGAGCTTATTAAGTGGCTGTGTTTTAGTTTTGGTTTGCAGGCGGGCACGATCAAATCCTGCATTTAAACGTTGTACAAACTGTGGCTGGGTGATTATACCGCTGTCACGCATTATTACGTTTTGCATATAACTGGCAAAACCCTCGCTTAGCCAAAAACCGGAGTAGGGAAGTAGCGGCAAATATAAATGCGAAAGTTCATGGTATAGCGTCCAATCTTTAGTGAATGCATTTAAACTGGCGTAGCGATCTATATGTAGTTCAATCCCATCGGGGTTATTTCGCTTAACTGTAGCCCAAGGTACAGGCTCAAAAGCAAAGTATTGCGGTTTTAAATAAATAGGCAAAGTGGTTTGCTTTAAAGGCCCCAGTGTATTTTGTGTTTTTTCAACACTTTGATTAACCCATGTAGACACCGTATTTTGAGCATTACTTGAGAGCGAGCTAAGGTTATGTATGACTACTTCAGCGGCTAATACGTTAAAAGAGCTGATTGATAGTAGCAGTACAAAAAAGTATTTCATTAAAATGCTCCACTGTAATTTAATAACTGGTACGCCAGGCTTAATATACAAGACCAACTAAATGGATAAATAATCACGCCTAATTCTTTATTTTTTAAAATGATAGTAACTATAAAAGTACAAATACAGACACCTCTAGCTAAGCATGGTTTAATCAATTAATCGTTATTTTAAGTTAGGTTTTAGCCATGACGTATCAGCATATTCAAGTTCCTGAGCACGGCCAAAATATCACTATTGATGCACAAGGACATTGGCAAATACCGTTAGAACCTATCATTGCTTTTATTGATGGCGATGGCGTGGGGCTGGATGTTATGCCGGTGATGCGCCACGTTGTTGATAGTGCAATTGAGCATTGTTATAAAAGTGCACGGAAAATTCATTGGATGCAAGTTTATAATGGCGAGCAGGCCGCAAAGCTGTATGACGGTGACTGGTTTCCACAAGAAACAATTAACGCGGTACGTGCCTGCAAAATTGCCATAAAAGGGCCGTTAACCACACCACTGGGTGGTGGCTTTAGATCGCTTAATGTTGCACTCAGGCAAGAAATGGATTTGTTTGTAAATATGCGAACTATAAAAGGCTTTAGCGCACTTCCTTCTCCTTTAAAAAATCCTTTTTTAACAAACATAACAGTGCTTCGTGATAGCAGCGAAGACGTGTACTCAGGTATTGAGTGGCAAGCAGGGAGTGTAGAAAGCGAAAAAATGCTCGATTTTTTATGTGAGGAAATGGGCGTAACCCGCTTAAGGTTTTCACAAGAATGCGGTATTGGTATTAAAAATATATCTAAAGAAGGCTCTGAGCGACTAATGCGCTTTGCCATTAACTATGCACTTAAAAACGATAGTGAATCATTAACGCTAGTGCATAAAGGCAATGTACTTAAATTTACCGATGGGGCATTTAAGCGTTGGGGGTATGCACTTGCACAAAGCGAATTTAATGCCACTGCACATGAAAATGGGCGTTGGCTGCAAATAGAGCGAGTAAATCAAGCACCTCTAATTATTAAAGAAGTTATAGCCGACAACATGCTGCAGCAATGTTTAATGCACCCAGAGCAATTTGATGTAGTGGTGACGACTAATCAAAATGGTGACTTTTTAGCGGATATGCTGAGCGCACAAGTTGGCGGTGTCGGCATAATGCCTGCTGCAAATTTAAATAACGATGTCGCATTTTTTGAGCCTACACACGGCACGTTTGAACGTATAGCAGGGCAAAACAAAGCAAACCCCAGCAGTAGTATTTTAAGTGCGGTATTAATGCTTAAATTTATGGGATGGGACGAGGCCGCATTACTGATAGAAAATGCGTTAGAGCAAACATTTAAAAGCGGTGAAGTAACCTTTGATTTAGCGCAAGAGCAGAGCGATAACTCAAGTATTCATAACTCGACAACCTTAACTTGTACTGGCTTTGCAAAGAAGGTTATCGAGCACTTTTAAACACATTCATTATTAAGCTGCTGAGGCAGTTTTTACTCTGTGCATGCAAGGGCGGTTGGTTAACTGCGCTGCACGATGGTAAATCTCATGTGCTTGAGGTTCATCGCACTGCGTACCACTAAGCGTATCCATTAACGCAACAACAATAATTGCAGGAACCTGGCAGCAATATTCGTCTAAAACGGCTTCTGTCGTTTGTGCATCAACATGGCAAAGTGGGTGGTTTTTAAGTTGGTATGCGTTTAGCAATGTATCCACTTCTAACACATCATTTGGTTGGTGCTTTGTTTTACGGCATTTACAACCAAACTCATCAACTAAAGTAGCTAATGCTTGGTAAGTTTCAGTGGTGTTAGTTTTTACGCATAACTGCTCTTCAATAAACTGATGTAAGTTAGCATCAATAAATAACCCGTCTTGTTGTGTGAAGCTTGATGTTGTCATAATTATTACTCTTAGTTTGTTGGCTTAACTTCACTCTAGCGCTAAGTGTATTATTAATGAAATTGTTGTTTTCAATAACTGACATTGATTTCATCAATAGTAAGTTTTAAAACTAAATAAAAAATAGAAAACATACCTAAATTATACTAATTAATTTGGTGCAGAGAGGTAAAAACGTGCACAAAACTGGAACAAGGGGATTAGTTGATGAGTTAAGGTGGATGCTTAGTTAATTGTTTTTATTGAATTTTAATTGTTTTATGAAGTTGGTACTAAGCTTGCTAATCATACACTGTAGGTAGACTCCTATATCGACGATTTCCAAAAGCGCCATGGTATTTTCCCAAAGTTGAATACCACGGCGCTTTTTTATTTTGAGCATTTATTTTATTTAGTCGTTACAGTAGCAATAACAATAGTAATGTTAAATTTTAATAAAGTAGGGAATAGCCACTAAAATAGCGCCTACAATCAACAGCATGCTCACACTGCTCATAAAATACGGAAATACCAATAGCGATAAACCAATGCAAAGTGGCACTACGGCTTTTTTTCTTCGCCCGTAAGTAAGGTAGCCAATACCAATGCCGCCAAACAAAACACTCCACGCAATTATTGATGCACTCTCCATTTTTACTCCATTTGAAGTTATTGTCTAAAACCGAGCTTGTTTGAAACTCATAGCACAGCATATCTGTATTTAACTTATCTATCTGCAATCGTTTTAGCAAACGCTAATAACTCACGCCTTAACCATTGGTGCGCCGTTGCATGGTGCAGCAGTGGGCTCCATATCATTTTTACTTCAATAGGCACTATTTGAAATGGTACAGGGCTGATTACCAAATCAGTATGAGAGGTTAATAACTTAGCTTGCCTGCGCGGTAGGGTGGCAATAAGTTGCTCTGATTGGCAAAGCAGGCTTGCGACCATGTAGTGGCGAGTAAAAACACGTATTTTACGGGTTTGTTCTAGTTGCCAAAGCGCTTCATCTACCCAGCCTAATTTTTGCTTTCCTGATTTATTAGTAACAGCGGCTTCAGGCCCCCAGCCGGCACGATTTACCCAAATATGCTCTTTTTTTAAGTAGTCGTCTAACCCTGATTGTTGTAAAAATGTATTTTTAGGATGGGTTAAACAACAGTAATTATCGCGCCATACACTGGCTTGATGAAACGAGCGTGGCAAACCATTAAAGCGATTTATTGCTAAATCTATAGTGCCTTTTTCCATGTCTTGCAGGTTTATGTCGCTTGGACTTAATACATCAAAATTAATACCGGGATTTTTACTAAGCTGCGCAGTTATAAAAGGGGCTATTAAGGTCGACTCTATGTAGTCATTTGCCATTATTCTAAAGGTAACTTCAGCGGTTGCAGGGTTAAATTGCTCACTAGGCTGCGTAATAGCTTCGGCCATTTTTAAGAGCGCCTCAACTTCAGGCTTTAACGCAAGTGCCTTTGCCGTTGGCGTCATAGAGCCTGCGGCACGCACAAGTAGCGGGTCGTCAAATAAATCGCGCAAACGTTTTAATGCGTTACTCATAGCCGGTTGCGTAAGCGCGAGTTTATTTGCAGCTTTCGACACACTTTTTTCATCTATTAACACATTTAAATAAACGAGAAGGTTAAGATCGACATTTCTTATATTCATATGGGCGTGTTGGCCTTTCAGGGTTGAAATTTGTTCAATCTAGGGGCGATTTAATCGCGGCGCGAGGTTTGCCACCTAGTGGGCTAAGTAAAAATCGAGCAACAAAGAGTTAATCGTCCCTAGAAAGAACCCTATGGGCAGTGTGTATTTGGCCTTTATGCAGCGTTAAAGTACATTTATGGGGAGCCACCACACTACATGTACTTTGCCTTGCTTATAAACCAAATACACGGCTGCAAAATTAACCTCGAAAGGTCAATACGCCCAATAAATTCTATTTATATGGTTTATTAATTATCTAAATTAAAGCCTGCTTGCTAAGGTGTAAACAATTAATAAAAATAACCGCCATAACTGGCATCAATATAAGTGCTGTATTTATGCAAAATAGGCTAACACATCAATCTAATAATACGCTGCAAAACGTTATTGCCAGTAAGCTTGCACGATCTGTTTTTGCTGGATTTGAGGCGATGTTTTCGCAATTTTTAAATATTACACTGGGTGCACAAAGCCGTTTTGAACAACGACAGTACCATAGTGTGCAAAGTGCTATGCGTGAACGTTTACAAGTGTATGAGCGCGAAGTGAAAAACGTGAGTGAAGCCGTGAGAGTTATTGCTTATGCTGAGCTTACTTGCCCGCAAACGTGGCAGTTAGCTAAAAATATTTACGGCGATATGGTACAAAATCACGAAAACAAACCTATTGCGCATACTTTTTTTAATTCAACGTTTGGCGCAATTTGGGACGATAAAAAAATTCGTACTGTGCATTTGTTTGTATTAAAAGCAAAGTATCGTAGTGAGCCACGCTCTTATGAAAGCTTAGTGAGCAGGGTATCGCTAAATAATGGGTTTAATAACGCCGTTAAAACGCTTATCACTAATCAAGTATTTAGAGTGCCGTTTAGTCATTTAGAACTTGATGTAGCCACATTACAAAGTACGTTAATGCAAGGCGCTAAGCAGCAATGCAAACAGGTGTACGAACTTATAAATTTAAACGACGGTTATATTGAATACGCCAACTCATTATTTTTTAGAAACAAAGCCTGTTATTTAATTGGGCGCTGCATTGCTAAAAATGGCGACAATATGCCTTTTGCTATCGCTATTTTAAATACCGATGAGGGACTAAAGCTTGATGCTGTAATGATGGGCGCCGATCAATTAAGTTTATTATTTGGCTTTGCACGCACCTATTTTATGGTTGATACCGATAAGCCCGCTCGTTATGTAGATTACTTAAGTGTGTTAATGCCACACAAACAACGCTTTGAGTTATTTAACGCCATTGGTTTTATAAAGCACGCCAAAACTGAGTTTTATCGGTATAAGGTCGATACGACTAAAAATAGCCCAGCCAACTTCAAGTATGTCACAGCACCAGGGACGCCAGGTATGGTAATGCTGGTATTTACTATTGAAGGGCTAGATTACGTTTATAAAGTAATTAAAGACAAATTTAGTGCGCCAAAAACAGCCACCAAAGCACAAGTGATAGACAAGTATAACTTTGTAAAACAAGCCGATAGGGTTGGGCGTTTGGTAGACACACACGAATTTAGATATTTAGCGTTTGATTTAAGCCGTTTTAGTGATGAATTGCTTGAGCAGATGAAAAACCAAATTGGTAGCAGTATGGTTATATCGGGTAAGGCACTCATTTTAAAGCACGTTTATGTTGAGCGTAAAATGACCCCGCTTAATTTATATATTAACCAATGCGATAACAAAATCTTAGAGAGCGTGATGCATGACTACGGTAAAGCAATTAAAGAGTTAGCGGGCGCTAATATATTTCCGGGCGACATGCTAATGAAAAACTTTGGCGTAACGCGATGGGGGCGAGTGGTGTTTTACGATTTTGACGAAATTTGCCCACTAACCGATTGCAACTTTAGAGACGTTCCACAAACCCAAAATGCACTCGAAGAGCTAAGTAGTAACTCGTATTTTGATATAGCTGAAAACGATATATTTCCGAGCCAATTTAAGGTGTTTTTTAGTGCCAACGATATTGCGTTTAACTATTTTAATAATGAGCACAGTAACTTGTTTTTAGCGACGTTCTGGCAGGATTGTCAGCAACAAGTTCATAATGGTTATCTACCCGATGTTTATCCTTATAAACAAAGTTGGCGCTTTTGAGGTTGTTTGAATCTGTGTTCATCCCCATCTATATGTTATTACAGTTTTTAAACTTGGAGCAACAATGAAATATATTTCTCATGAAGATGGCAATCTTGCATTTAGTGAAACCGAAAAGCCGGTTTTAAAGAGCCATGAGGTACTTGTTAAAGTTGCAGCAATAGGTGTAAACCGTGCAGACAGTATGCAGCGCCAAGGTAAATACCCGGCCCCTGCGGGAGATAGCCCGATTTTAGGTTTAGAATGTGCGGGTACAGTTACTGAGCTTGGAAAAGATGTAGATAAAAGCTGGCTAAACAAGCGTATTTTTACATTGTGCTCTGGTGGTGCTTATAGCGAATATGTAGCAGTTGATGCAAAACAGCTTATGGAATTACCCGATGATGTAACAATGGCTGAGGGCGCCGCAATAAGCGAAGTGTATTTAACGGCATTTGGCGCGTTATTTGAGCTTGGTAAATTACAAAAAGGGCAAACAGCGCTTATTCATGCAGGTGCTAGTGGCGTGGGCGGTGCAGCAATTCAAATGGCTAAAAGCGCAGGTGCTACCGTAGTTATTACCGCTGGTACGGATGATAAATGCCAACACGCAAAAGAACTCGGTGCCGATCATGCAATTAACTACAAAACCACCGACTTTGTAGAATATATGAAAGCAAATGAGTTAACAGCAAATGCAATTGTAGATCCTGTTTCGGGGAGTTACTTAAATAAAAATGCCGCTATTGCAGCCATGGATTGCCAAATTGTAATGCTTGCATTTTTAGATGGACGTTTTGCAGAGGTTGATTTTGCCGCGCTTTTACAAAAGCGTATTTCGTTTCATGCCTCAACGCTTAGAAATCGTAGTATTGAGTTTAAACGTCAGGTGCGCGACGACTTTGTAGCGCGTTTTTACAACGATATTGCCACTAAAAAGTACGACTTTAACTTGTATAAAACATTGCCTTGGAGCGACGCAAACGAAGCCCATGCTATTTTAGAGCGTAATGAAAACGCAGGAAAAGTGGTTTTACTTGTAGAGTAACTCTTTAATTTTAGGGTTTAGCCCATATACTAAGCCCTATAAAAAACACTTAAGGTTTAATAATGAATCCAATACTAGCAATACTTAAAGAGCACAATGTAAGCGACGAAAAAGTAAAAGCATTGTTTGAAGCGTTTACTCAAAACCCAATGATGGCAATGGCGCTTGTTCAAGAGCTTGGTATTCCGCCAGAAAAGCTACAGCAACTAATGGCAGTCGTGATGACTCAACCGCATCTTATTAAAGAAGCGACTGACGAACTTGGTTTAGATTTTGAAAAAGTAAAAGAAGCGAAAGAAAAACTAAATCAATAATTTGTTATGTCATGAAACAAAAATAAATAAAAAAGCATAAGTATTTACTTATGCTTTTTTAGTTGGCTTATTCTTTTATGACTACTCTTTTGGAAGTAGTACTGTGTCGATAACATGAATTACGCCGTTGCTTGCTTTTACATCAGCTTTTACAACTTTAGCGTCATTTATCATTACGCCCATGCTGTCGGCTTTAACCATAACTGATTGGCCTTGTAGTGTTTTCGCACTATCTACCTTCATTACATCGGCTGCCATCACTTTTCCAGACACTACGTGATAAGTTAATACCGCCGTTAGCTTATCTTTGTTTTCAGGCTTGAGTAACATTTCTACAGTGCCTTCAGGTAATTTAGAAAATGCAGCATCTGTTGGTGCAAAAATAGTAAAGGGTCCTTTACCTTGCAGTGTATCAACTAAACCTGCGGCTTTAACAGCAGCAACAAGAGTAGTGAACGAACCATTTTCAACGGCTACTTCAACAACGTCTTTTTTCATACCATGATGATCAGCATAAGCCATTGTAGTAAATCCAAGGCTTGCAGTTGTAAACAATAATGCAGTAGTAATTTTCTTAAACATTTTATTTTTCCTTTAAGTTAATACCCGTTGGTTTCGTTAAATGTTACGACGCTCTAAATTTAATCGATCAATTAAAATTAGTAGTCAACATGTTTTGTTACATCATTGATTGAACTGCAGCTAAATAGCAAAGTCATATAAACAGTTACTTAATTAAAGACTTGTTCAATTGAAGGGAATAGGCATGAAATTAGTTTATAAGTTTTGGAAAAACAACCGCTCTCTTATCGTATTTATTGCACTAATGAGCGTATTTAGAAGCGCTGTAGCCGATTGGTACGAAGTGCCAACAGGCTCTATGAAGCCAACAATTCAAGAAGGTGACAGAATACTTACCGATAAAATGGCCTACGATATTCGTGTCCCATTTACGCATATAAAACTACTTAAACTAGCGGACCCACAAACCGGTGATATTATTGTTTTTGACTCACAAGCTGCCGATAACCGTTTAATTAAACGTGTAATTGGTGTGCCAGGAGACACCGTTGCGCTTGAAAATAATGAGCTCATTATTAATGGTAAAAAACTTAATTATGCAGATCAGCAAAGCAACATAGACTCGCTTGATAAAATCGAAGATTTAAACGGGTTAGCGCATTCGATAAGAGTGGCAAATATTCCTTCACGTTTATCGGGCTTTGACGCAATTACAATTCCTGATGATTATTATTTAGCAATGGGCGATAACCGCGACAATAGCGCTGACTCGCGTGTAATAGGTTTAATTCCGCGTAATGAGTTATTAGGAAAAGCAGAGCGCGTTATAGTGTCTCTTGATTACGATAACTATTACTTACCAAGAAAAGACCGCGTATTGAAAAAGCTCAATTAAATAAGATAATTAATTTTAGAGTTAAAATATAACTGCCTATTTAGGCAGTTTACTTATATATTTTTTTACAAGCTTGGTAAGAACACTACGCTCTTGTTCGGTATTTAATATACGACTAAACATTACTTTAGCCCATAAAAAAACCGCTGACATATCAGCGGTTTTTTTATTGTATGAATAATATTACATTACGCGCATACCAGGCTCTGAGCCGTCATCTGGGTTAAGAATATAAATTTCTTTTCCGCCAGGGCCTGCTGCCAATACCATGCCTTCAGACATACCAAAGCGCATTTTACGAGGCTTAAGGTTAGCAACCATAACGGTTAGCTTGCCTTCGATATCCTCAGGTGCATAAGCCGATTTAATACCCGCAAACACTTGGCGAGTTTCGCCGCCTAAATCAAGTGTTAGCTTAAGTAGTTTATCTGCGCCTTCTACGTGCTCTGCTTTAGCAATTTTAGCTACGCGTAGGTCTACTTTTGCAAAATCATCGAACTCAATCTCGTCGCTAATTGGCTCTTTTGCAAGTGGGCTGTTAGGGTCAATTGTTACTTTTGGTGCTAAGCTTTCTTTAGATTCTTCAACCATTTTGTTCACTTTATCCATTTCAACACGTTGCATTAACGGTTTAAATTTATTGATAGGGTGGCTTACTAGTGCATTTTGAACGCCGTCCCATGCAAGGTCGTCATTTAAAAACGCTTGTACGTTGTCTGCCATTCCTGGTAGCACGGGTTTTAAGTAAGTAATTAAAACGCGGAACAAGTTAAGACCAAGAGAACACACTTCGTGTGCTTCTTGTTGCTTAGTTTCGTCTTTAATTAATACCCAAGGCGCTGCGCCATCAATAAATTGGTTTGCTTTGTCGGCAAGCGCCATTATTTCGCGAATTGCGCGGCTGTAATCGCGGTTCTCGTAGTGTGTTGTAATGCTCGGTGCAGCAGCTTGAAACTCTGCTAACAGCTCTGGTTGCATAATAGTGTTGCTTAGCTTGCCATCAAACTTTTTAGTAATAAAGCCAGCACAACGGCTCGCTATGTTGACTACTTTACCTACTAGGTCTGAATTTACGCGCTGTGCAAAGTCTTCTAGGTTTAAATCCAGATCAACAATACCGCTGCTTAATTTTGCTGCGTAGTAGTAACGTAAGTATTCTGGGTTTAAGTTATCTAAATAAGTACGCGCTTTAATAAACGTACCCTTTGATTTAGACATTTTTTCGCCATTCACAGTTACAAAACCATGAGCGAATACGTTAGTTGGCTTTCTAAAATTAGCGCCTTCTAGCATTGCTGGCCAAAATAAGCTGTGGAAGTAGATAATGTCTTTACCAATAAAGTGATAAAGCTCTGCGTCTGAACCTTCAGCCCAAAACGCATCAAAGTCGAGGCCTTTTTCGTCACATAGGTTTTTAAAACTCGCCATGTAACCAATAGGTGCATCTAACCAAACGTAAAAATATTTGCCTGGTGCATTTGGGATTTCAAAACCAAAATAAGGTGCGTCACGGCTAATATCCCACTGTTGCAAGCCATCGGTAAACCATTCGTCTAGCTTGTTAGCCATTTCTTGTTGAATAGTTCCCGAGTGTAACCACTCTTTTAGCATGCCTTCAAATGCTGGCAGGTCAAAAAAGTAATGCTCAGAATCTTTAAGTACAGGCTCAGCACCTGACATTACAGAACGCGGGTTAATAAGTTCGGTAGGGCTGTATGTAGCACCACACGAATCACAGCTATCGCCGTTTTGGTTTTCAGACTTACACGTCGGGCAAGTACCTGTTACAAAGCGGTCTGGTAAGAAAATACCTTTTTCAGGATCAAATAATTGCGAAATAGTGTGCTTTTTAATATGACCGGCATCGTTTAGGCGGTTATAAATAAGTTCGCTTAATTCTTTGTTTTCTTGGCTGTGGGTGCTGTGGTAGTTATCAAATTTGATATTAAAGTCAGCAAAGTCGCGTTGGCGCTCTATGCTCACTTGTTTTACCATTTCTTCAGGCGTGATCCCTTGCTTTTGCGCATTAAGCATAATTGGCGTGCCGTGGGCATCGTCTGCGCAAACATAATAAGCTTCGTGGCCTTGTAGTTTTTGAAAACGTGACCAAATATCAGTTTGAATATATTCCAATAAATGACCTAGGTGAGTAGGGCCATTTGCATAAGGTAATGCGCTGGTAATCAGGATCTTTCGCTGCGTCATAATCATTCCGAATTGAGGATAAAACGCCGTTTTTATTATACAAACGGCAATTATCATTAATTTATCTACAAGCTATCTGCTTAGAGTGCGCACAGCTTATGGATTTTTATTAATTGACTGGTGTTAATGCCCTGAATGTTACATAATTCCGTGGCACTTTTCATCAAAGAAACGCTATTTAATTGCTATGTTTGGACTGTCGAAACTATTCTCTTCTAAATCGGTGCAAAAACAACCGATTATAACTGCCTTAGCGGCATATCGTAGTGCGGCTTTTGCCGTCGGTATTGCCGAAAGCTTCATTGATACTATTACTCAAAATGACGATAAATCACTACACATTAAATTAACTCTGCCATTTGCTGGGCAATCAGAAATGCCTTTAGTTGAGCAACACGTAAGTGAAAGCTTAAATGTGCCTGTAACAATTAGCGCCAAGGTTATCATTAAAGAGGCGGCTAAGTTTAAAGCGATTAAACATATTGTACTTATTGCCTCAGGCAAAGGTGGGGTAGGTAAGTCGACTACTGCTGTTAACTTGGCAGGCGCGCTTAAAAATGAAGGCGCAAAGGTGGGTATTTTAGATGCTGACATTTATGGCCCATCTATCCCAATGCTTTTAGGATTAGTGGGCGCAGAGCCCGTCACTAAAGATAACAAACAGCTACAGCCTTTTGATGCAAATGGCATTAAAGCGCAGTCAATTGGCTTTTTAGTTCCAAGCGATGATGCCACGGTATGGCGTGGACCAATGGCGTCAGGCGCACTGAGCCAGTTACTTAACGAAACCGATTGGGGCGAGCTTGACTATTTAATTGTTGATATGCCACCGGGCACCGGTGATATTCAGCTTACAATGAGCCAAAAAGTACCCGCTAGCGGCACTGTTATTGTCACTACACCGCAAGATTTAGCGCTAGCCGATGCGCAAAAAGGCATTGCTATGTTTAATAAAGTAAACGTACCGGTGCTTGGCTTAATAGAAAATATGAGCCACTACATTTGCACTCACTGTGGTGAAGCTAACCACGTTTTTGGTAAAGACGGTGCACAAAAACTGGCGCATAAGCACGGCGTGCCTGTACTTAGCCATATTCCACTTGCAATAGATATACGCGAGTATTCTGAGCAAGGTAAACTTATTGCAAGCGATAAGGACGCTACAATAAGCAAAACATACAGCGCAGCAGCAAGGCTAATAGCCAGCACGCTTTATTATCAACAGCATCACAATGCAATTGAAATTGTGATTACGGAAGATTAATAAATAATGAGACTTTCAGACACACATATTAAAGAATACTTAAGCGATGGCCGCATTGTTATTGAGCCTGCGCCAACGAGCGAGATGATTTCAGGCGTGACTGCCGATTTACGTTTGGGAAATAAATTTAGAACGTTTAATGCGCATAACGCCGCATACGTCGATTTAAGTGGTCCAAAAGATCAGCTAAATAAGGCCATGGAATCGATCATGAGTGAAGAAATAGTGCTTGATGAAGGTGAAGCATTCTTTTTACACCCAGGTGAACTTGCACTAGCTATTACCCATGAAAAAGTAACTCTACCAGCAGATATAGTAGGTTGGTTAGATGGACGCTCATCGCTTGCGCGTTTGGGTTTAATGGTGCATGTAACCGCGCATCGAATAGACCCAGGCTGGAGCGGCAATATTGTTTTAGAGTTTTACAACTCAGGTAAATTACCACTGGCACTACGCCCACTGATGAAAATTGGTGCTATGAGCTTTGAAATGTTATCGGGCCCGTGTGAAAACCCATACAATATTCGTAAAGATGCAAAATATAAAGATCAAAGCAGCGCAGTAGCAAGTCGTATTAGTGACGATAAATAATCACCAAATATAGGCATTACTCGTCCATTTTATGAAGCGCATAACCCAGTAGTTCAAAGTACTGGTTAAGCGCTTCATTTGCTTTATTAATATGCTCACTATTTGGGTATATTAAATTACTACTTTTTAAGCCTCCCACCAAAAAGCTATTTTTTATATATGTGTGGCCTTCAATACAGGCTTCAAAACACCGTGCTGCAAGCTCTTCGGGCATGCTCATATAATTCATATTGTGGGCTTTATCGTGTTCTATACACGTTTGTACAAAGTTATTTGCATCAATACCATCTTCATCTAAAAACACATGTTTATAAAAACTGTTCAAAGCATTATTAAGTGGATGCGATAAATTAGGCGTGTTTGAAAGCCACAATTTTGAGGCAAAGCCAAACCGGGGTTTTGCTGCAAATAAATGCTCGCTTATATGATGGTCAAACGCATGGAACCATTCGTGAGCAAGTGCACCACCGCCTGCATTTTTTGCAAGAGCAAGTGTTTGAGAGGCTGCATTATAATGCGCTTGCACGCCTTTTTGACCACCATGGCCAAATGCAAAGTTAAGCTTCCCGCGCAGGCCAATAGCTTTGGGCGGTAAATGCAGTATTTGCGCAAGGTCGGCCAGTGCATCGTAAATTAAATTGGCGCTAATGTAGCGCTCTTCTTTAGTTACCCATTTACCAACGACCATTGACCTAAAGCCGAAGGTATCTCTTATATCGCTAAAGTCGACTTGGTCGTCAAAGCGATAGTCGGGTCCTTGGCGAGTAAAGCCACGTTTTAGTCTGTTAGGGTAGTTACGCATTGCAAGTTTCATATAGTAACGAATTTAATCTAAGTAACGTGCTTTTACGTGCTCAGGCATGTGTTGGGTTTGTTTTTGTATTAATTCATTTAGCGCATTATAAAGTGGTGCGGGATTTAGCTGCTCTATTAAAAACAAACTATGCGCTACAGCTTCAAGTGTGGATAGGCTGTCGGCCCGAGGAGCTTTACGAATAGCATAACGATTTTTAGGTAGCTGTTTAAAACTGACCGTTTTAAATTGATTTAGTAATGTGGTGAGCTGCAAAATTTTGTAGACTTTTTTCCATGTACCATCAACCACGATTAAATGGGTGATGTTTTTTACATTTGGCTGCTCAGTGATATCGTCTAAATTTACAGCGTGTTCGTTAGGGTAGAGTAAAACAGTTGAGCTTACTGGCAGTGTTTTTAGTATGGAAAAGTCATCATTATTTTCGCCTTTGATTATTTGGCAATCAGTTAGGCATAAATTGAGTAGTTTAGCGGTATTTTTTGCTATTTTTTCTTCACTCGGGTGCTGTAGAATAATAACCGTAACTTTGTTGTTTATATTTGTAATTGCGTTGCAAATACAGGTGTTTATTGAAAAGTTACAATGATTACAAAGTGTGCGTGCCATTTAATAAACTTTTTGTTGCCAGTATGTTCCTCGCAATTATACATTTATAAGGTAATTAAGTTGGTTTTTTTTACGCATCAATATAAAGTAGTACTATTAAACTGTAACTTACATGGATTGTTTTAAGGGCTTAAAATATGACAGAAATAAATATTGATACATCAGCATTAGAGAGTATGGAATCGTTATTGGGTGAGCAGTTTGCTGATACACTTGATTTTTGCTGCTCAGAGTTTGAACGTTTAGGCTCAGAAGTGTTAGCAACCATTGGTAAAGATAAAGAAGCAGCTATTCGCCACTCCCATAGCTTAAAATCGAATGCGGCGCAGTTTGGTGCTTCAAGCCTTGCTGAAGTATCGCGTGTTATTGAACAAAATTTAAACCTAGATAACTTAGCTGAAGCTATCGACGCATCTAATAGCTTAATGGCTCAAGTAACAGGCTCTCAAGCTAAGCTAAATGAATGGTTAGCATCTCGTTAATTATTGAAGCTGAAACGTGAATTTATTTCAGTATTAAGCACCTAAATTGACTGGCATTTTACGCCTTTACTAGGTTAGTCTAAAGATTCACTAGGGCGTGTTGATCTTTCGGGATTGAATTTGCAACGAGTGTCTGGTTTTTAGGTTAGGCAGAGCCTATGCAGTGTGGTTTTTCCACATAAATAGGCGATAACAACACATAAAATCCAAACACGCATTGCCCAGAGGGTTCTTCCTAGGGGCTATTTTCTCTTTGTTACTCAATTTTTACTTAGCCCACTAGGTTACAAATCTCGCGCCGCGATTAAATCGCCCCTAGGTTGAACAAATTTAATCCATAAAGTCAATACGCCCTAAAGAGGTAAAAATGTCTGATATTAAAAAGAGTCACAAATTAGAAGGTGTATGTTATGACATTCGTGGGCCGGTTTTAGCACAAGCTAAAAAAATGGAAGACGAAGGTCAAAAAGTATTAAAATTGAATATAGGTAATCCGGCTGCTTTTGGTTTTGATATGCCAGAAGATATGCACCGCGATATTATCCGCAACTTATATTCAGCCCAAGGTTACTGTGACTCTAAAGGCCTCTATTCAGCCCGCGTGGCTATTTATCAGCACTATCAACAACGTGGATTACATAATTTAGATGTAGATAGCATATATATTGGTAATGGCGTAAGCGAACTTATTCAGATGATCACCCAAGCGCTATTAAATAATGGCGATGAAGTGCTTATTCCAGCTCCAGATTATCCACTTTGGACTGCTTCTGTAACATTATCGGGTGGTAATCCGGTGCATTATTTATGTGATGAAGAGCAAGATTGGTTTCCGGATATTGCCGATATAAAAAGCAAAATAACGTCTAAAACTAAAGCTTTGGTATTAATTAATCCTAATAATCCGACAGGTGCGGTTTACAGTGACGATTTGTTAATGCAATTAATTGATATAGCGCGTGAACATAAACTGCTGTTATTGAGCGATGAGATTTACGAAAAGATTTTATACGATGGTATAACGCATACTTCAATCGGCTCACTGTGTGATGATGTACCAATCATTACTTTTAATGGTTTAGCAAAAACCTACCGTGCAGCGGGGCTAAGAATGGGGTGGATGGTTCTAAGCGGTCGTACCTCGGTAATGGATGATTTACGCAAAGGTCTTGAAATACTTTCATCTATGCGTTTGTGCGCAAATGTACCTGCGCAATATGCAATTCAACAAGCGTTGGGCGGCGTGCAATCAATTGATAATTTAATTAACCCAGGTGGGCGCTTATACGAGCAGCGCGATATTGCATGGCGCGGGTTAAACGCTATTGAAGGTATTAGTTGTAAAAAACCAAAAGGCGCGCTCTATGCGTTTGCCAAAGTAGATACAGCACTTTTTAACGTTAAAGATGATGAAAAGATGATGTACGATTTGCTAAAAGCCGAAAAAATATTACTTGTACATGGCAGGGCGTTTAATTGGCCCGAGCCGGATCATTTTAGATTGGTATTTTTACCAAGCAAAGATGATTTATCGGATGCGATGTTAAAAATGAAGCGTTTTTTTAAAGACTATCGTCAAGTATAGTTATTTAAAAAATAAAAAAACGAGCCAAATTTGGCTCGTTTTTTACTTTAGTCATGAATATATTGGCTAATACGCTTTATCTACACGCACCGTGTTGTCGTTCAAGTACACTAATCTTACGTTATCGCCTTTGCTAAAGCGCATTGATTGGTCTTGATCTTGAACAACCATAAACTGGTCGCCGTTTTCAACTTGTATTAATAACTCTACAAAATGATTTTGCTGATAATGACTTTGCTGCTGCCTATTGTGTGCAACACTGCCGCCAATTACCGAGCCTAATATTGTTGCTACTGTGCGGCCGCTACCGCCACCAAACTGGTTGCCTACAACACCACCAAGTAATGCACCGCCGAAGGTTTTCCAGCCGTTGTTTTTGTCTTGAATGATTTCTTGTTCGGTAATATTGCGTACCGATTTTACGTCACCAAATAAAACTTGCTGCACAGGGACTGCTTTATTGCGCTCGTATTGAGCAAAAGTTGGCGCGCTCACACTAAGTAGGGCACACATTATTAATATTATAGCTTTCATAATAATCTCCTATTGGTAGCCTTTATGGGCTTATTAGCCCGTAAAGGCTTAGTAACTACCAACCAAATGTCGATTTTTCTTTAGTTTTACGAATTTCAGTTTCGTCAGCCCATTCAACTAGGCCGCTTTCCATATCCATTAAACGCATCGTAAATTTATAGTATACGTCTGATTTATCGGCATTTGATTTAACTATGCTCGATAAATTTCCGTATAACATATATTGCGCGCCAATTTGTTTACCAAATGCAACGGCTGTTGCAGGGTTAACCAGGGCATCTTCGTTTTGAAACGTTAATTGCTCACGTACTGACTCAACACGCGTCATATCTACAAAACGGAACTTACCACTGCGTAGCATTTGCGTTGAGATTGAATCGGTGATTGATTCAGTATCAATGTGCTCACTAGTTTTATTTTTAATACGCTCAACAAACACTACGGGGCGTTTATTAGCGGTCATTGTGCCAACAACGGGTGAGCTGAGTAATGAATCGGTCATTTGGCTCGCTACTTTTTGTAAGTCGGTAGAGCCAAAATTAATATCGGTTGTTTCTACTGCTTGTGCGTCGCCATAACTTACTACGGCTTTATTAGCACAGCCACTTAATACTAAAGCGCTCAGGCCAACTAAAGCGTAAGTTGATGCTGTTTTAAATTTGTTACTGATGATCATGGTTGTTTCCTTTAATCTTTAAATTCTTGTGATTCGGTAGACACTTCTCTTACTGCTAAAGAAAAGGTAACCGCATCAGAGCTCGGTGCTAAGCCCGGTAATTGTGTTTTTGCAAAACCAAATAAGGTGAGTGCTTGCCAAGGTGAGTGGTTGCCTTTAATAACAAAGCCGTCTTTATCAAACCAATTAAATTGATACTGTAAATACTGTGATTTTTTATACTGGCTCGAAAGTGTCACTACCACATCGGTTAACTGGTTGGTTTGACGTGTTTTCACATCAGTAATGGCCAGCTTTTTACCAAGCTCTGGGTTATCTACACGTAATTGCTCATTAAACTGGTTTTTATTTTGTTCAACAGAAATACCCGATGTAACCGGTTGGCTGGAACATGCACTGAGCATTAAGGCTGCTAATAATGGCGCTATGTATTTCATGATGGCTCCTAAAGTTGAACTACGTGGTAATTAAAGTAGTTATTAATAGAGGTTAAGTAAATTAACGTTAACCCTTGCTTACTAATGGTAAAATTTATGGGTGCTTGTGTGCCTATATGCACAGAATGCTCACCTGTATTTAGGCTTTGCCTTGCGACACTTATTTGATTTGGAAGTGTAAGCCAGCTGCGTGTATCAGCTTGCTCAGACGCCAAATTATAAATATTAGCAAGTATGTTACCTACATCACCGGCACTGCGAGCAAGTTCTGCCCGTACTTTCTCTTTGGCTACTAATCTGAGTACTTGGCGAGCGACTTTTGCAGGTATTTGATCTTCTAGAGTTTTAGCTGCAAGTGCCTCAATGTGTACCAGTGGGCTAAGCGCCAAGCTTTGTGCATCTATATTTATATTGTTAAGGCGGCGCACATAGGCATTATCTTTATATACCGGCATCGCCAAGCTGTAAAAGCGTGCATCGCCACGTGATGAATAAATTGGCAAGCGCAGCTTAAATTCATCTTGTTTTGGTACTAATCCTTGTTCAAATAAAACAATTACTTCGCCTTGTGATGAAGAAATAGTGGGCGTATCGCCAAAGCGTTTTTTAAATTCATTTAGATCTTGGTCAAACCCTTGTTTTTTAGCAAGGCGCATTACATCTTGCTGTAAATAAATATTGTTAGGTTGTATAGCCAATGCTTTTTTATAATCGATATAGGCGTCGTCGTATTGTTTAGCACTTTGGTAAAGCAAAGCAGATAAGTAAAATGTGTAGGCATTTTGAAAGCCATTTTTTATGTTTCTGGTTACATTGCTCATGCTTGGGTAGTGTTGCTGAGCTTCTTTAACGGTTGAGTCTACTTCTGCTTCATTCTCGCTAAGCGCATCAACTTGTACTTTATTAGCTCGGCGAATTTCGACCAATGCGCCTTCAACATCATTTTTATACACGTAGTTAAGTGCTTTATAACTATGAAGCATGCTCATTTCGTAAGCGGGTGGCACATAAGTTATTGCTGAGTCGTTGGTAAATAAAGCGTTACTTTGTTCAAGGCCCGCACTAACTTGTATTTTGGCGGCTTCACGTTTTTTTTGCATTTGCGTATACACGTTCTCAAATTTGCTTTGTGCATCATCTGGTGTATTAGCTAAGTCGTTTAAACGAGCTTGCTCAAGTTGGTTGAGTAAGTAGCTGCTGTGCAGGGTGCTATTATTAGCAATAAGGGATTGCGCTTCTTCGATGTTGTTTTTCTCGATCGCATTTCTTATTGGTGTCATTTGTGTGGCATAGTCATTAAATAGGTCATTAAAACCCATTGTGCTACACCCACTTAAAATAAAACAAAAGCTTAAAATTATACTGCGGCGCACTGAGCACTCCTCTTAATTTACCTGTATACATTAACATACTATTTTTAGCTAAATGTGTGAAATATTGTAAAAAATCGTAGAGTAAAACTGCCTGCTAATAAAGAAATATAAAGTGACATTAGTGAACAAAGTGTGAATTTTTTTGGTTTATTATCACTCCACTGAAATAGTATTTTCGCTTTAGCGGTCTTGCTAAGAGTTATATCACTTAGAGGAATTAAAAAATGAAAAAGTTTACAGGTGCAGCAATGGCTGTAATGGTAGCAGGTTTAGTTGGTTGTAATGCAACAGAGGCAGAAACGGCAACATCAAGTGCAGTTGCTAGTAATGGCGCAACAACTGATTTAGTTCATTGTTATGATGCGAATGTATGTGGTGGCCATAACGATTGTAAAACAGCTGAGAATGCATGTGCAGGTCAAGCGTCATGTAAAGGGACTGGTTTTGTAGCAATGCCTGCAAAATCATGTGCTGACGTTGGCGGTACAGTAAAAGATAAATGGGTTGGCAGTGTAGCTAAAGCAGATTTAGTACATTGTAACGATGTAAATGTGTGTGGCGGTCATAACGATTGTAAGACTGCTAATAATGCTTGTGCTGGACATGCATCATGTAAAGGCACCGGTTTTGTATCAATGCCTGCAAAAGCATGTGGTGATATTGGTGGTTCTGTAGGTAGCTAATACCAATTTATCGAACGCATAAAATAAGCTTGAACGATGTGTTTATTATTCAGGCTTATTAAGGAAGTTTATGACAAATCGTTTTTTAGGTTTTGGTTTAGGACTAAGAGCCCCGCATTTTGAGCAAATTATTGCAGATAAACCAGCTGTAGATTGGTTTGAAATTATTTCAGAAAACTATTTTGTAGCCGGTGGAAAACCTTGGCATTATTTAAATAAAATAAGAGCAGATTATCCGATTGTTATGCATGGGGTATCAATGTCGATTGGTAGTATTGACCCTATTGATAAGGACTACTTAAATCAGTTAAAAAACACAATTGCGAGGGTTGAGCCGCATTGGGTGTCTGATCATTTATGTTTTACCCAAGTGGGCGGTATTAATAGCCACGATTTACTACCAATGCCTTACACCTCAGAGGCGCTTGATCATTTAGCAAATAAAATTTCGCAAGTTCAGGACTACCTAGGGCGCGAAATGATTTTTGAAAATGTATCGAGCTATTTAACCTATAACGATTCACAAATGAGTGAGTGGGAATTCTTAGCGCAATTACATAAGCAAACAGGCTGTAAGTTTTTAATGGATGTAAATAATGTTTATGTAAGTGCGCGTAATCACGACTTTAATGCAATGGATTATTTATCAGCTATTCCGAGTACAGCTATTGCACAAATTCACTTAGCAGGACATCAAGACTTTGGTACGCATATTATAGATACGCACGATGAAGATGTTCCCGATGCGGTATGGGACTTATATGCTCAGTATGCAAAAACATTAAATCCGGTAAGTACCATGATTGAACGCGATGATAATATTGGCTCCCTTGATGATTTAATTACTGAGCTTGAGCATGCCAAAGCGCTAGTGAAACCGTTTTGGGATATAAGGTCATGAGTGGTTTAGCAAAGCTGCAACAACAGTTTATGGATTTACTGCAAGGAGAAAGTTCGGATATTAGCGAGCAAATTGCGCAGCAAGGGCAGTTAAATACACAACAGCGACTCTCTATTTATCAAAGCGCTTATAAAATTCGCTTAAGAGCCGTGATTGAGCAAGATCACGAACAGTTGGGCATTTACTTAGGTGATGATTTATTTGAGATGATGGTTGATGGTTATTTAGCTTTATATCCTTCAACTCATACGTCACTACGAATTTTTGCAGAGAAGCTACCAGATTATTTAGCCGCTAATACTCCTTTTAGTGATTACCCCATACTTGCAGATATAGCAAAATTTGAACGACTATTACTAAGTACTTTTGATGCAAGCGATAAAACATTACTTAATGTATCAGAGCTTGAAAGTATTGAACCTCAGCAATGGCCAACTTTACTATTAAAATTACATCCAAGTGTTCAGTTAGTTGTGTTTAATACGTTGGCGGTTGAAAGTTGGCAGGCAATAAAACAAAAGCAAACACCGCCAGAGCCAAGAGTCTCAGAACCTCGCTTTTGGGTTGTAGCACGTGATGCTCAAAGGCGTACACAATATTTAAGCGTTGATGCACAAGAATACCGCTTACTGAGTTTATTAAAACAAAACACACCCTTTGCACAGTTATGTCAATCCTGTTTAAATGAACTCCCAGGCGAGAAAATCGCTGGGTTTTTAATTACTAAAATTAATCAATGGCTTGAACGTGGTTGGTTAATTAGCGAGTGAGTTAAAACAATATAGTTATTTTTCGTTGCGAAGGAATTTTTTTGAAAGCCACCATATACACATTAATTGCTTTAATTGCGTTTGCCGCAAATTCTCTTTTTTGCAGAATGGCCTTAGCAGAAGGTTATATAGATGCTTGGAACTTTACTGTTATTCGCTTACTTAGCGGGGCTGCATGTTTGGGCATTATAATGGCTATTTATACCCATAATTTAAAACGTAAAGGCACATTCAATCCCGCTATTTTAAGTGACAGAGGAAGCTGGCGAAGCAGTATTAGCCTGCTTGTTTACGCGCTTTGTTTTTCGATTGCCTACGTAGAGCTAGATACCGGTACCGGTGCACTAATTTTATTTTCTGCTGTGCAACTTACTATGATTGGCTGGGGTATTTATCAAAAAGAGCAATTAAGCGTACTCCAGTGGTGTGCATTTATAGTGGCGTTATCTGGTTTTGTATATTTAATGCTGCCATCTGCAGCGGTGCCTTCATTATTAGGTGCATCACTTATGGCACTCAGTGGTGTGGCATGGGGTATTTACAGTATTCGCGGTAAAGTGTGCGTATCGCCACTGCGTACTACTGGGTTTAACTTTATAAGAAGCTTAGTTGCTATCCCTGTTTTATTACTTGTAGGTATGAGTTATTTAAAAAATATGAGTATTGAAGGGGTGTTACTTGCGTGTGCCTCAGGGGCAATAGCGTCTGGAGTTGGTTATAGTGTTTGGTATGTAGCAATGCCACTACTTAAAAGTACCCAAGCTGCGGTTGTGCAACTTTGTGTGCCGGTACTTGCTGCCATTGCTGGTGTTATGTTTTTATCAGAGCAGGTAACAATTGAGTTTATAGTAGCAAGCTCGTTAATATTAGGGGCCGTGCTGGTGTTTATTTTAAATAAAAAGAAGGCTTAATAAAACCTAACCTTCTTTTAGGTGTGGGCTTACGTTTGTTACAAAGCGTTTATAAATAGCAGGTAAGTTATCAAGTATTGCCTGCTTACCCTGTAGTTCACTGTTTTTTATGCATTCAAAAAGTACTTGCTCGCTAAGTTTATTCACTAATAATTGTGATTGCTTAATATGGCTTATATGCCAAAGCTCAGGTGCTACGCCACCTAAATCATGCTGGTAAGGGCGATAAAAACCAAATTTAACTAAGTTAGTATCAAGCCAATTACTTAAAGGTGCAAACGGCCCACCTTGCAGGTATTCATCAGGTGTTAGCTGTAGCTTATAATCATCACTGACCGCAGCTTTATCAAACACATCTAAGTCAGTCCCTAAATGGTGTCTGCTTGCGCCAGGTAGTGCAGAGTAGAGCATTATTGCTATGCATTTATCTACATCATTTAATTTAGTTAAATTTACAACCTTTTGTTGTTTATTATAAACAGGTCGAATACCTAAAAACTTATTATTCCAAATAATTGACTGGCGTTCAAAGTCGCGAAAACTTGAGGCAATAGTAAGATCAAATCCCGCTTTTTGAGCTGCACTTTGCAGCGCTAAAAAGTCGCTAATAATAGCGCTGTGCAAGCGATGATTTTGTATGTCAGTTAAATGTGTATCACTTTGCCCTGTGATACACATTATCGATGTTGGTTTAGTTACATCCATTATGCTAAAAGTTGCTCTAGTATTTGCTCGTAAATGTCGGTAAGGGCTATTAAATCATCGGTACTTACGCATTCATCTACTTTATGAATAGTTTCGTTACGTGGGCCAAGTTCAATTACTTTAGCACCTGTTTGTGCAATAAAGCGACCATCTGATGTGCCGCCGGTAGTTTCTAGGTTTGTGGTTAAACCGGTTACTGATTTAATCGCTTTTACTGTGGCATCAACAAGTGGGCCGTGCTCGGTAATAAAAGGTAAGCCATTTACTATCCAGCTTAATTCATAATTTAAGTTATGCTTTTGTAGTATGTCATTTACACGTTGTTGTAATTGCTCATGTGTTACTTGCGTGCTAAATCTAAAGTTAAACTGTACTTCTAGCTCACCCGGGATCACGTTGCCTGCACCTGTGCCGCCATTAATATTTGAAATTTGAAAGCTGGTAGCAGGGAAGTATTCATTTCCGTTATCCCACACCGTTTGGCTAAGCTCAGTAAGGGCAGGGGTTGCTAGGTGAATTGGGTTTTGTGCTAAATGTGGATAGGCGACATGCCCTTGTACACCCTTAACGGTTAAAAAAGCGGTAAGTGAACCTCTGCGGCCATTTTTAACAACATCACCTAATACATCTCGTGATGAAGGCTCGCCTACTAGGCACATATCAATTTTTTCACCGCGCGCCTCTAGCGTATCAATTACACGGGTAGTCCCGTTTATAAACGGGCCTTCTTCGTCAGAGGTTATTAAAAAAGAAATTGAGCCTTTATGATCTGGATGTTTAGTAACAAACCGCTCGGTTGCAACAAGCATTGCAGCTAACGAGCCTTTCATATCGGCAGCGCCGCGCCCATGTAATAAACCGTCTTTTATTAATCCTGAAAACGGCGGGTGTTGCCAATTTTTTTCAGGGCCTGTTGGCACAACATCAGTGTGGCCTGCAAAACAAAAGTGCGGTGATTGTGTGCCTTTTCGAGCCCATGTATTTAATGTGTCGGTAAAAAATAATGACTCAATATTAAAACCAACCGCAGCAAGGCGGTCGTTCATCATCTGTTGGCAGCCAGCATCCTCGGGCGTTACTGACTCACGTTGTATTAGTGCTTGGGCGAGTGCAATTACATCATCTTTCATGATTTAAATATCTCATCGTATTGAGCTGCTTTAAAACCTAAATGGTAACTGCCATTGTTAATAAGTACTGGGCGTTTGATCATTGCAGGTTGGTCAACTAACAATGGGATAGCACTTTCTTTAGTCAAACTCTGTTTTTGCTCATCAGTTAGTGCGCGATAAGTTGTGCCACGTTTATTAACAAGCTGTTCCCAATCGAGTTTATCTGCAAAATCACTTACCATTTGCTCATTTACGCCATCTTTGCGGTAATCATGAAACGTAAATTCGATGTTGTTGTCGGCTAAGTATTTTTTTGCTTTTTTTATCGTGTCGCAATTGCTAATACCGTATAGAGTGATCATAAATTTAGTTCTTCTTAATAATAGTTAATAAGGTATCTACATCCGCATTTACATGCGAATGTGAGTAATGAAATGTGCCGAGATTATGGCCGTTAAGTAAGATTAAACTGGCCAGCATAGGCGTTTCTAGTTCGCGTAAATCAAAATAAGCGAGGCGCTGGCCTTTACTTATTTCACTACCATTTAATTGTGCAATATGAGTATGTGTAATTGATTGCGAACCGGTAATAGTTAAGTTGATTAAAACTTTTAAACCATTTTTAGCCTGTAAAATAAACTCAGTACCTGCGTTTTTTACTTGTAATAACGTGCCATCAAACGGCGCTAAAATTTTGTGGCTACTGAGCTTTACAGTAATACCAGGACCGAGAATACCAAACCTAAAAATAGGCTCGGGGTGTTCTTGAAGCGGTATTACTTTACCTGTAAATGGGCTTGTAATAAGGATGGCATTGCGGGGCGTTTTATTGAGTGCTAGATATTCAATTGTTTGTGCTTTCATATGCTATTGGGCCACCACGTTGTAACCATCTTTTTTTAAGGCATTAAGTGCTAGTGAGGCCGTTTGCTTTTTTACTAAAATATAATCGGTATCGTAGGTTGAGATTGAAAAAATAGAAATTTTAGCGCGTGCTAATACACCCGATATATTAGCCATTATTCCGGTCAGCGAAAAACCAAGTGGGCCAACCACCTCAAGTGCTTGCCAATCAGATTCGGTATCTAAACTCTCTATTTCAAAGCTACTAGGGCAAACGATAGATAGTTCATCCTGGGTTTTAGATATAAAAAATAAAGGAAGCTTTAGTAGCGCCGCAGGTATATCGGCGTCAACATCTAAACTGTGAATAGATAAAACCGTGCTGTGTAATTGTAATGTTTGTTTTGACATTAAACGCCTGCGATACAGCATTATTGATAGCTTTATAGTATAGATTATTGCCTTCAAGTTAAAGGTGTAAGCGTGACTAAAATGAGCATTTGGAAGTGGGTTTTAATAGAGATTAAAAACTTACCCACAATTTCTGTGGATAAGTATGGGGGTTGCAGGGTATAAATAGCCTAACTAGTTAATTATTAAATAAATAATAGCTAGGCTATAAAAAGCACACGTTGTGTTTAATGTGCTATTAGCGCTTCTGCTTGGGCTGCCTGAATTGCAGTTAAGGCGATTGTATACACAATATCATCAACTAATGCACCACGGCTCAAGTCGTTTACGGGTTTGCGCATACCTTGAAGCATAGGGCCGATACTTATTAAGTCGGCACTGCGTTGTACTGCTTTATATGTTGTATTACCTGTATTTAAATCTGGGAATATAAATACAGTCGCTTTACCAGCTACAGGGCTGTTAGGTGCTTTTTTAAGTGCTACATTTTCCATTATAGCGGCATCGTATTGTAGTGGGCCGTCGATAATTAAATCAGGACGTTTTTGTTTTGCTATTTTTGTGGCTTCACGTACCTTTTCAACATCGGCACCCGTACCTGATGTACCCGTGCTATAGCTTATCATTGCTACACGTGGCTCTATGCCAAATGCAGCTGCAGAGTCGGCAGATTGAATCGCTATATCAGCAAGTTGTTCAGCATTAGGGTCGGGGTTTATAGCACAGTCGCCGTAAACTAACACTTGATCAGGTAGCAGCATAAAAAATACGGATGATACTAGTGATGATCCTGGCGCTGTTTTAATTAACTGCAGGGGCGGGCGAATTGTATTGGCAGTGGTATTTACCGCGCCCGATACTAAACCATCTACTTTACCTTGCTCAAGCATCATTGTGCCAAGTACGACGTTATCTTGTAGTTGCTCTTGTGCTACTACAGCAGTTAGGCCTTTGCTTTTACGAATTTCGACCATAGGCGCAATATAATCATTTATAATACTTTTTGGCTCGATGATACTTACATGTTCGTTTAGCTCAATACCTTGCTGCTGTGCAATACGCATTATTTCTTCGCGATCGCCAAGCAATATAGTTTTAGCAATGCCACGTTGACCACAAATAGCAGCCGCTTTAATTGTACGAGGTTCATTCCCTTCTGGTAATACTACGGTTTTATCTGCTTTACGTGCTTTATCGGTTAATAAATAACGAAATGCAGGTGGTGATAACTTACGCGTTTTGCCTACACTTTGAGCTAGAGTATCGAGCCAGCTTGAATTGATATGTTCTGCGTTGTGATCTTTTACTTTTTCAATGCGTTGGTCATCATCATTTGGTACTTCCATATTAAAGTTATGCAGTAATAGTGATGTGCGCCATGTGTCGGCATCGGTTGCGAGTATTGGTAAACCGGTTTGCATGGCTTGTTCACACAAAGCCATAATGCGTGGCTCTGGCTCAAAGCCACCGGTGAGTAATATAGCGCCAAGTTTAGTGCCGTTCATAGCAGATAAACACGCAGCAACAAGTATGTCTGAGCGATCGCCTGGTGTTACTAATAAAGCCCCTGGCGTAAAATAATTTAAAATATTAGAAACCGTACGAGCACAAAAAGTAATACGACGCAGGCGACGATGAAGCATATCGCCTTCGTTAATTATTGTTGCTTTCAAATACGCGCTTAAGTCTTTTACGCGTGGCGCTACTAAGTCAAAATCCCACGGGATTGCGCCAAGCAACATAAACGGATTTTTTTTAAAAATAGGTAAAGACGCTAAACGATTTAACTCGTTTTCAAGCTCTTCGGGTTTGTAAGCGTCGACTAAATCGGCGCGTGCCCGGCCTTCTTCATCAAGTGGCGCATTTACTTTATTAAAAATACAGCCCAGTACACGAGGATGATCGATTCCACCGTAATTACCTGCTGCAATTTCTAAGCGGTCTTCTATTTGAGTAATGGTGTAATTACCAGGGGTAAGTACAAATACAATTTCAGCGCCGAGTGTTTGCGCAATTTCGCGGTTTACACGCCCAGCATAAGGTTGGCGACGAGTAGGCACCATACCTTCAATAATAGCGACTTCATCGTCGTTTATTTTACTTTCAAAGCGTTCAACAATTTCCTCTAGTAGATCATCACCTTTACCGTCGCCAATCATTTGCTCAGCATAATCAAGAGCAAAAGGGGTGGGTGGGTTAATAGGTGAACCTTGAGTGACTATTTGTGTTGATTTTTCAGGACCTGTTTCGCCTGAACGAGGCTGAGCGATGGGTTTAAAAAAGTTAACTTTAACTGTTTTTTGCTCAAGAGCGCGAACTAAACCAACTGATACCGACGTTAAACCCACACCGGTAGACACAGGAATTAACATAATACGACGTGCCATATTAAAGCTCCTTTACGATGTTAGCGGCATCAAGTGCAATAACCCACTCTTCGTTGGTCGGCATTACTACCACTTTGGGTGAAGTATTGGCTGAACTAATAATACCTTGATTACCAAAACGTGCATCAAGATTGCTCTTCTGGTCACAACTGAACCCTAAAAAAGCTAATTGATTAATGACATTTTCACGTATGATATCGGAGTTTTCGCCAATGCCGCCAGTGAATATAAGTGCATCTAAACGTTGTAATGGTACCATGTAAGCTGCAATTTGTTTGGCTAGTCGGTAGCAAAAAATATCCAGCGCTAAACGTGCCTGTTTATGTCCGGCAACAGCGGCTTCTTCAATCGTTCGGCAATCGTTAGAGAGTTCGCTAATACCTAGTAGGCCGCTTTCTTGGTTTAATAAATTATCTATTTGCTGAGCGTTGTAACTAAGCTGTGTGGTTAAAAAATTAAATAAACCGGGGTCAATATCTCCACTGCGAGTACCCATAACAATACCAGCCAATGGCGTTAAACCCATACTGGTATCAACACTTTTACCATTTTTTATTGCAGTAACAGAGCAGCCATTACCTAAATGAGCACTAATGAAATTACTCTTCTCTATAGGCTGATTTAATAATTTAGCAGTTTGTCCTGCTACATAGTAATGACTTGTGCCGTGCATACCATAGCGTCTTACACCGTAGCCTGTATAAAGCTTATAGGGTAGGGCGTAAAGGTAGGCAACTTCATCCATAGTTTGATGAAATGCTGTGTCAAATACTGCTACTTGCGGTAAACCTATAAATGAAGCTTGTGCAGATGAAATACCTAACAAGTTCGCATGACCATGTAGCGGCGCTAAAGAAGACGCTTTAGTAATACCGTTAATTACATCTTCATCAATTAAGACTGACCTTGTGAAATGCTCTCCGCCATGAACAACACGGTGCCCAACAGCAATAAGGTGCTCATCAAGGTTATGATCCTTTATTAAGCTTACAAGCGTATTTATAGCCTCAGCATGTGCTTGATTAGCCGCTAAGTCGATAACCGTCTTAGTTCCATTAAATTTGTATTTAATGGAGGGGGCTTTGGCGCCCAAGCGTTCAGCAAGGCCTGATATAATTTCGTGACCGTCGTTTGCATCAATAATGGCAAACTTTAAACTAGAGCTACCACAGTTTAAAACTAAAACATGTTGGGATTCAGGGGCGGTTGTTGGCATAGATTCAATTTCCATAAACAAATTTAGTAAGTGAACGTTAATACGTGATAGTTACACTTACGGTATTAAATAAAGCTAAAACAATTAAATGTTCAACTGCAAAGTGGTTAACTCAATGTTAAATATTTTACCTTATTTATGATGTTTAAGTTAGGATTGTTCGCCATTAAAGGGGAAATTTAAGCTCTTTTACTGAGAAAGTGTAACTCCCTCATTTTGTGTTACACTTTGGTATAGCTCGTTTTCTATTGTATTTAAAAGCAGTATCTGTGAGGAGTCATGATGCAAAAAAGTGTGATGTCACAACTACAAACAGGCCGTTTGTATGGTAAAAAATGGCCAATGCGTAAAGAGCTTGCGCCTTTGTTTTTAGAGTTTAGAGTGATTAGAGCGACTGAGCTTGCCATTACAGTAATGCCAATCTTGGCTATGCTAACGTTGTTTTTTCAGCTTAATTACTTAGGTTCTGATTTTTTACCGCAAGCTATTGCGAGTGCATTATTTTTTATATCGTTACCTTTACAAGGTTTATTTTGGTTAGGTAAACGAGCGCAAACGCCTTTAGATCCTGCGATGCAAAAATGGTACAACGAGCTGTACACTAAAATGGCGGCTAATGGATATCAAACGCAGTTAAGTGAGAACAAGCCCCGTTATATGGAGCTTGCTAACTTACTTAAAGATATGTTTGAAAAAATGGATAGAGCATTTACTAAAGAGCAGTTTTAGCGGGTTATACCATCATCTATTTTGGTAAACTGAGTAATATAAAATGATAAGGTGACATTGTGTTCACCTTTTTGTTCGAGTGCTGTCCAGTGCTCGGGTCTAAATTTCCATGCAAATGGCGTCATCATTATTAAGTTTTTAATATCAGTAAAGCTAAGCGCTACATGCTCTGTTAAAAGAGTCTGTTCTGCTTTTTGAAACCCTTTTGGCGTGGCTATTTCAGTATGTTCGTTTACTTCTGAATATATATACGATTTTAGCTCTTTTAAATGATAAGGGCCTGGGCTTGCTACTACTAATGTTGCGTTTTTATTAGCAAGACGTTCAATCTCTTCCTCAAACAAAGGTGCAAATACGCTAATAAGTACATCAGCAAATTGACTTTTAAAAGGCGCTTGGCTAATTGATGCAACACTAAAATAGCAATTAGGGTAGCGCTTTGCCGCATATTTCACGGCAGATTTTGAAATATCGACGCCGTACACTATAGCGTCTGTTTTACTTGCTATTGCTTGGGTATAAAACCCTTCACCGCATCCTAAATCTATAACCGTATTCGCACTTATTCGACCGACTAAATCGCTAAGATTTTGTTGTAAAAAGCGGTAGTATCCACGCTCTAAAAATGCGCGTCTAGCTTGTACCATTTCAAGGGAGTCGCCTGGTTGTTTTGAATTTTTTTGTTGCACAGGCAGTAAATTAACATACCCTTCTTTTGCAAAATCAAAGCTGTGGTTATTAGCACAACGAAGTGTTGAATCAGCTTTCAAAAGTGCGAGGTTACATAGCGGGCATTGATATTGTAGACTCATGAGTCTAGGTAGTCCTTATCGTAAAAAGTTTTTACCCAATGCGGGCGATAGGTGATCATAATTGTTATAGCCATGCCGTTGAGCATTGCTTCAGGAAACCAAATTATGGCACTTAAATAAACGTAGTTATCTGCAAGTTCTTGCCAATTGTATTGCCCTATAGCTAAGTAAAATAAAGCACCTAGGCCTATTTTTATACAGGCTATAAATCCTGCGGTTATAAACGCACAAACAAATATATAAACAAAAAAATGACGAGGTAAATATTGGTAACTAATTATAAAGCCAAGGTAGCTTAGTAAAATAGGAATAAACGCACCAATAAACAGTTGTACTGGTAACAGCTCAAGTTCAATTTGACCAAAGGGAGCGAGTAGCGCTGTGGCAAGTAAGCTACTTAAAATAGTCAATCGCCAGCCTAAAATTAATGTAGCAGCCGTAACACCTAGGATGTGTAAATCAAGGCCAGTTAAAATGCCAGCCTTTATTCGCCAAAGCACTGCAAACACTAACGCACATGCAAGAACTCCAGTTTGACGGGCTGGCGTATTAAGCAATGTTTTATATGTTTTTTTATCAAAGCTTAGTAGGGCAATAATAATTACAAGGGCCCAAAGTAGCCCTTGTATTGTTATGCTGAGCATAGTAATTACTTAAATGTTGACCATATAGGGGCATGATCTGAGGGTTTTTCAATACCGCGCAGTTCGTAGTCAATACCAGTATCTATACAGCGTGCTGCAAGCTCATTAGTTGCAAGTACTACATCTATTCGAAGCCCTCGGTTATCTACAAACCCTTTAGAGCGATAGTCAAACCACGAATATTGATCGTCTGTTTCTGGGTTTTGTTCTCTAAAGGTGTCTTTAAAGCCCCAATTAAGTAATGTTACAAGCCATTCACGCTCTACCAGTTGGAAAGAACATTTACCCGTTTTTAACCAACGCTTTGCATTAACTTCGCCAATACCAATATCTAAATCGGTGGGTGATATGTTGATATCGCCCATAACAATGACGTCTTGATCGGGGGTGTGGTTGGTTTCAAGGTGTGTCATTAAATCTTTATAAAATTGTCGTTTATAAGGGAATTTAGTTTCGTGATTAATATTATCACCTTGTGGGAAATAGCCATTCATGACTGTAAGGTCGCGACCGTTATCTTGTTCAACAGTGACGCTTATCATGCGTTTTTGCGATTCCTCTGTATCGGTAGCAAAGCCTTTTAAGACCGATTTAGGCTCTTTTTTGCATAACATAGCTACGCCATAATGGGCTTTTTGGCCATGAAAGTAGACGTGATATCCCATTTTTTGTACATCTTCTAGTGGGAATGCTTCGTCATGAACTTTAATCTCTTGCAAGCCAATAACGTCTGGTTGATGTTTGTCGATAATTGCTTGTAATTGGTGGAGACGAGCACGCAGACCATTGATATTGAAAGAAATCACTTTCATAAAATTTACCTTAAAATTGGATCTATTTAATGAATTAAATTGTATCAGTAAATACGCGTACATAACATGACTGAAATGAGAAAATAGCTGCACAAATGTTGATCAATTGGTGAGTAAAGTTTAAACATTGTAAATGCAGTATTAATTTTTTAAATAAATAAAAAATTCAATTGAACTTAACTTTATTGAATATATAATGCGCGAAATACACTTGTTTAGCTCGTTCAAATAGGATCTCTCATGAAAACACAACTACTTTTAGCTACTGCTTTATTAGCATCTGCAACTGCTTCAGCACAAAGCAATACTTACTTCAGTCAAGATAATAAAATTGAGTCTAAGTTATGTGTACTAAGCGCAAACGAAGGCTTTAGTGTTGCTCGTAAAGAAGCTGCTCAGCACGGTGTTTACTTATCTCGTTTTTCTAAAAGCATTTTATGTAATGGTGAAGATATTCGCGATATTGCTAAAAAAACGGCATTAAGCAACGCATCAGTTGAGAAAGTAGAAGTATTTGCAAAAGATGCTCAACAAGAAACTCAATTATGTATGACGGCTTTAAAACAAGGTTTAGCACCTGTTCGCCAAAAAATTGGTAACTTAAACTCATTAAAATGTAATGGTCAAAACGTTACTGAGTTTGTTAAACGCTACCAAAACGCAGCAATCTAATTATTAGCTGAACTATATAACTAAAATTGAGATACCTGGTTTTTTACCGGGTATTTTTTTGCAAAAATTACAAGGTTGTTTGCAAAGCTTGCAAGCTTAACTTGTTGAAACTGTTCAATAAATGCACCAACCAAGATTAAGTTGTTGATTCTTATAAGTTAACTATTATTGGCATTGGATTTGTATTAGTTAAAGTGACATTTAATTAATTACGAAGGATACGTCTTATGAAAAAGTTAACATTAGCAGCCACTATTTTAGCATCATTAAGCCTAGCGGCTTGTTCATCTAATCAAGGTCTTGAAAAAATAGACAGTGACTTTGCAAGTTTAGATAATGACAGCGATGGCTACATCTCAAAAGTTGAAGCTGATGACGATAGCATTTGGGGCCATTTTTCAAATATTGATACCAATATGGATAACGAAATTAGCCGCAAAGAATTCAACACTTACATGAAGTTAAACAATGGTAAAGTAGCCACTGATTCTGAAGTAAGTGAGTCGGCATTTAAAGCTGAAATCGCTAAATTCGATAAAATTGAAAGCAGCTTTTCAAGCTTAGATAACGACAGTAATGGCTATATTTCGGTAGTTGAAGGTAACGATGATGATATTTCAAATCACTTTGGTTACATGGATAAAAACCAAGATAAGCGCATCAGTAAAAGCGAGTTTATGGGTTACATTAAAAAATACGGTAACGCGGTAGCTGAAGATGATGCATTAGAAGCCATTAAACACAGCTAATATTTGTTGTTTTAAAGAGTAAATTAAAAGCCAGTGATAATCACTGGCTTTTTTGTGTTTAAAATCTAGTTATTTAGTAGATATATTTTCCTAGTTTGGCGTTGTTCTGTCATAATAGATGGCTGTGTATTTTTATTTGTTAAGGGTGTGTATGGCTGGTCGGCGAATTAGTGATGAACAACTAGTTGAGATCATTGAAGCAGCTATTTTTGTTGCAGATAAGCCTGTGAGTAAACGCCACCTTAAAGATACTGTATTAATAGATTTAGCTATTTCTATGGCGCGAATAAACGACGCAATAGATACAATACAAGAACATTTTCAAACTCGTGGTATTCGCTTAGTTGAAGTTGGTAGCGGTTATCGTTTTCAGGCATGTAGTAGTTTAAGCCCTTGGTTAAATAACTTGTGGCAAGAACGCGCACCAAAATACTCGCGTGCTTTACTGGAAACATTATCACTTATTGCATATAGGCAGCCCATTACGCGCGGTGAAATTGAGCAAGTAAGGGGTGTTACTACGGGTTCGAATATTATTAAAACCCTACTCGAAAGAGAGTGGGTTAAAGTGGTAGGGCATAAAGAGGTTCCGGGTAAGCCGGCTTTATATGCAACTACTAAACAATTTTTAGATTATTTTTCGTTAACTGGACTTGAAAACTTACCTGCGCTGCCAACAGAGCAGCAAAGTAAAATTAACCAGTTATTGAGCGATCCTTCTGTGAGAGAACCATCCGAATGAGTATTATACAAGGTGAAAAGTTACAAAAAGTCTTAGCCCGTGCAGGCGTAGGCTCACGCCGTGAAATGGAAAAATACATTGATGCAAACCGCGTTAGTGTAAACGGTAAAGTGGCAAAGTTAGGAGACCGTGTTGAAGAAACCGATTTGATTCGTGTTGACGGGCACACTGTAAAGATTGAAGAAAAAGCAGATAGAATCTGTCGTGTGATTATGTATAACAAACCCGAAGGTGAGTTAAGCACACGTAAAGATCCAGAAGGGCGTCGTACAGTATTTGACCGACTTCCTCGTATTGATGGTGAGCGTTGGATTGCGGTTGGCCGATTAGACGTTAATACTTCGGGTTTGATGCTCTTTACTAATGATGGTGAATTAGCTAACCGCTTGATGCACCCAAGCTATGAAGTAGAGCGTGAATACTCTGCGCGTGTATTTGGTGAAGTAACCAATGAAACGGTTAAAAACTTACTACGTGGTGTTGAGCTTGAAGATGGTCCAGCCAAATTCACGACTGTAACCCCTATGGGTGGCGAAGGCGTTAACCGCTGGTTTAACGTAACGTTAAATGAAGGACGTAACCGTGAAGTACGTCGTTTATGGCAGTCTCAAGATGCGGAAGTATCTCGTCTTATTCGTATTCGTTACGGTAAACTAGAGCTTGATAAGCGCGTGCCACAAGGTGGTTGGATGGAGTATGATTTAGAAACAGTAAACTACTTACGCAAAACCGTTAAATTAGGGCGCGAGACACAAACTAAGCTTTCTGTTATGCCTGAAAAACGCAAAGATAAACGCGCTAAAATCAACCAGATCCGCAAAGCAGTTAAAAAACACAATCAACGTGTTAAGCCTACCAAACGTAAATAATAAATTAGTTATTTATTGCACACAAAAAAGCCGCTAATTGCTGTCTCTTGATCACAAGTCTGACTCAAGAGATTTTGCTAAATCGTAGCCTTCCAGGATGGCTTGTAACTTAAGCCATCCTTTCCATAACACTTTCACAGATGCACGCCCTGTGCGCTTGGTATCTTTCCAGCCTCCTAACTTTGCCAGTTCCTGATACGCCCATGACATATTTGGAGCAGTTTCAGGCAATGGTGTTTTTATTCTCTTTAACCACAATAACTTCCATGCTTTGGGAGA
>Ga0209501_10000031_pt1 | contig 180323 bp, 172 predicted proteins | sample ArcticOcean_MG_C_4_FD_187434 | JGI IMG/M metagenome (GOLD analysis project Ga0209501, IMG submission 187434) | Marine microbial communities from western Arctic Ocean - ArcticOcean_MG_CB4_134 (SPAdes) (version 2) | ecosystem: Environmental > Aquatic > Marine > Oceanic | place: Arctic Ocean... | reverse complement strand
GGTTCTCTGGTGGTAATGCTGGCCCCGTTTCTGACGGTATTGGACAGCGATGCCGACGCATCAGTCGTACGTCGGATCCCCATCATCTACCATTCCGCGCCTGCCGAGCAGCTGTGGGAAAATGCCCCGTTACAGCTTTTGACATCCCTACCAAGCGATTCCGACGATATCCTCGAAATGGAACTCCGCGAGGTGGCCAACGAGACCTGGTCCAATTAAAGCTCTGTTTAGACGCCAAATGCCCGGTTATTTGACGGCCCAGCAATTGTCGCAGGCGTCATAGAAGCCTTAATATAAGTTTATGAAACTTTTGGCACTCATATCACTGATTCTGTTGCTTGCCACTGCGATGGGCTGCAGCGGAACCACCCAGCCCGCCATCGCCACGTCTTCGCCCGCGCCTACATCCTCGCCAGCACCCACGCCACTGCCCACTGCAACGCCACTTCCTACGCCATCGCCCTCACCAACGCCCACACCCAAAGTGGTCTCGAATCCGCTCGTCGCCGTCGGAACCTCTGATGATCAGGAACTAGGTGAGCTTTTGGCCACGGCAATGGACGCCATGGAGGGGCTAGAGTCGGTCCACTTCAATATCGAGGCAGAGGTGAGCATGGACTCAGATGGGCTGGTAGCAACAATCCCCTTAAGGTTCGAAGGTGATTACCTGGCTCCGGATCGCCTGCAGGCGAAGATTGCCATCTCCCTGGGCTTCATCGCACTGGAGATGGAGATGATCAATATAGGGACGAAGGCCTACATCACAGATCCGCAGACTGGCCTCTGGGAGGAGACCGACGGCAATGCCTTGGGCACCGTCAACCCGTCAGAATTCACCGGACTATCGACAACTGCTCATTCGTTGAAACTGACCATGCAAGGCGAGGAGACGCTGGACAACGGCACTCGTTTAATGCACCTGGTAGGACTCACGACAGCACTGCCTGACGGGGACGGCTCGACGCCTGACCTGAAGACAAACATCTACATAGGTATAGACGACTCGCTGGTACACATGGTGATGATGGAGGGTGCTATACCCCTGAACTCCGATGCCCTGGCAGGGGTTGTTCCAGGCCTGCCCATCCCGACAGGCGGAGTCGACGGCTCGACGTCTATCACGATGGTAGTAACGTTTTCCGCCTTTAATGAGCCTCTGGTGATCGAACCTCCAGCGCCTAAATAAGTCACAGAACTATCCGAAGGCTTGCGGCTTATTGGGTACGGCTCCAAGCGCCGATTAGCGAAGGCAATACAATTACTCCGCGCGCCTCCCTGACCTCTTTGCGTAGGCGATCTGCTAGGCTGTCAATTTGCACTTCCTCTGCCGTAGTTACACCAAGTTTCTCGGCCAGCGGCAACAGAGACCGGAGCGTCTGAGCCATATAATCGTAAACTGGAGAGTCGTCAGCTCCCTCGACCGACGCAGGCGCGCAGCAAAAGCTCGGGCTCCGGCAGACCCGCCTGGCTAAATGTAGGGAAGAGATGCGAACCCATGTCCAATTCTACCCCACCGCCCTGGAATGTACCGCGGATCCAGTCTAGGACCTGCTCACACAATGCAAGAGGCGGCGTCATGCGTGCACCCGATAAGTCCATTTCCTGAAAGACAACCAGGCCGCCCGGTCGCAGATGCTCACACAATTGCCGTAAGGTCGTTGCCAGGTCGGAGAGGAACATCAGTACAAACCGCCCCACGATGCATCCACCGGCGAATCCAGGACAAGTCCGGTTATATCGGACTCCATGAATTCCACGTTCTTCAGGTTGGCTTGAAATGCGCGGGATCGAGCGCGGTCCAATGACTCTTTTGAGCTATCGACGCCGATGACGGAACCTGTTGGACCAACCAACGACGCCACCAGAAGAGAAACATCTCCGACACCACAACCGACATCCAAAACTCGCATTCCAGTCACAATGCCAGCTCTGACCAGCACTTCCTTCGTTAATGCCTCGTAAAACAGCGATTGTTGGATAACCTTTCCTGTTCGGTTTCCTCTTGCCCAAGAGCGTACGTTGGAGTTTTGTCATCCATATCTCTGCTGATCCCTCTACTTATTTACACGCGGCCCAAACGGCTAGCCCGTTCCAGAGCCCGCGCAATATCAGGCATCTCTTCTTCATCTAGGCCTTGGCGTGTTTTCATACGCGCTCGAATGACATATGAAGGTGCGAACTGAGGATCAAGCCTTATGGCCTCGCCATATTAATGCATCGCGCGTTCAGGCTGGCCGAGTAATTCATGAGTAAAACCCCTGTTGTAATGTGCAATGGCATCCTCAGGGGATAACTTAATGGCCTGGTTAAAGTCGTCGATGGCCTGCTCGGTTTGACCCACGTTAAGAAAAAGCTGACCTCTATTGCCATAAAAGCCAGAGGTATCTGGGTCGAGCCTTATTGCCTCGCCAAAGTCCTGAAGGACACGCTCGGGCTGGCCAAGGTGATTATAAGTGGAGGCGCGGTTGCCGAACGCTCTCGCATGGCTTGGGTCTAACCGAATAGCCTCATCATATTTAGCTAAACCCTCCTCCATCAAACCTTTTTTTTGAAGCTCCACTCCGGCAAAGAAATAATCATCTGCTGTGTTCTGTCCTTTGCACGCCATCAATAAAAGTGAGGGAAGACTTCCCAACAGGAGCCATACTGAACGCATTTCCGTTCCGCTTTTCTCTTTTCTTGAGTCGACTGACTGATACGAAAGAGGGGCGGTCACACGACCGCCCCTTTCTGACTATATTCTGTTCAAGCCCACCAACCAAAACTAACCGGGCGAGATGGGACTTGAGGGCGGGTGCAGGTTACGAGCGCCGTTGTATATGACACGCGGTCGGAACAAGCTGTTGTTTTCGTGCTGCTCGACGACGTGCGCTATGTTGCCCGCGACCCGTGACGCCAGGAATATGGGCGTGTATAGCGGCACTGGTATGCCTAGCTCGTAGTACAGCAGGCCGATAGGGAAGTCGGTATTCGGGTATAGAGCCTTCTCCCTGAACATTATCTGCTCCACCGTGTTGTAAATCGACATCAGCTCTTCGCCGTTGTCGATGCGGGACGCCAGCTTGGGAATGTACTCCATAAGGAATTTGGCCCGGGGGTCGTACTTCTTCATATACACCCGGTGACCGAAGCCCATGATCGTCGCATTGGCCGCCAGTTTTTCCATGACGAAAGCCTCTGCACGAGCTGGACCGCCCTCTTTCTCGATGGCCAGTATGAATTCGATGGCAGCCTCGTTCGCCCCGCCGTGAAGCGGGCCTTTCAGAGAGGCCACAGATCCAACCATGGCACCGTACATGTCGGCCAACGTGGATGCGATGGCACGCGCTACGAACGTCGAGTTTGGCATCTCGTGCTCGATGTAGCAGGTGTGTATGCGATCGAACGCGTCCAGCGACACCTCGTCCGGCTTCTCGCCTCTCAGCATATACATGAAGTTCTCCATGTAGCCAAGAGACGGGTCGGGTCTCACAAAGGGCATGTTGTTCAAGGCCCGATAGGAGTTAACGGTAAGCGACGGCACCTGCGCCAGCAGCTTTACGCCCTTCTTGAGGTTGGCCTCGCGGGAGTTGTCGTTCAGCAGTTCCGGGTCCTCGAAGCCGGCCAGGAAAGATATGCCAGTTCGCAGAGCATCCATCGCTACCGTGGACTTGGGCATCATCTCGAAAAGCTGATATAGCTCCTCTGGAATCTCGCACTGCTCAGCTAGGATCTGGCAGAACCCACGCCCCTGCGCCTCGGTAGGCAGCACGCCGTATATGACCAGGTACGCGACGTCGGTGTAATTCAGGTTCTGGGCCAACTCGATCAGGTCGTAACCCCGAACGATTATCATCTCCAAGTCTGTATCTAGCAGAGATACGCCTATTTCGGCGGCTATGACGCCATTGAGTCCTGGGCTGTATGGTTGACTTGTCATATTTAGTAACCCTCCCGGTCCGCGCCCTATGTTCCTGGGCTGTCAGGCCGTTTATTAAATGATAGTTCTGAGTCTATTTCCTGGTAACCCTCGTAGTCGATGAGTTCGTAGAGCTCTCGCCGGGTCTGCATGCGGTCCACCCAGTCCACCTGCGTGCCCCTGTTCTTGATATCCAAAAGGACCTCTTCCGTGATCTTGTTGGCCACTCGCAGCGTGGTCACAGGGAAGATGACTATCTGATAGCCAAGCTCTCGGAACTCGTCTGTGGACAGGTAAGGCGTCTTGCCGAACTCGGTCATGTTGGCCAGCATAGGTCCGCCAACGGCTTTGGCGTACGCGCGGAACTCGTCCTCGGACTGCATGGCCTCGGGGAATATGATGTCCGCGCCCGCCTCTCGGCACATAATGCCTCGCTGAATCGCCGACTCCATGCCCTCTATAGCGCGGACGTCGGTGCGGGCGACGATCAGCGTATCCTTACGCGCTCCAGCGGCGGCCGATATCTTCTCGGCGAAGGCCTCTGCGGAGATAACCGTCTTGCCGTCCAGATGTCCGCATCGCTTGGGCAGCACCTGGTCCTCGATCTGAATGGCAGCGGCACCAGCCTCCTCCAGGTCTTTGACCGTGCGCACGACGTTCAGTACCTCACCGAAGCCCGTGTCCGCGTCCACGATGAAGGGCATGTTCGAGGCCTTGACCATCCAGCGAAGGGCCACCGTAAGCTCGTCCAGCGTGAACAGGCCAATGTCCGGTATACCCAGGCTAGCGGAGAATGCCGCGCCGGAGAAGTACAGTGCGTCGAACCCAATGCGCCGGGCCATCATTGCCGAAAGCGGGTTGTACACGCCGGGCACCGATAGGGATCGGCCGCTGTCGATTAGCTCTCGTAGTCGAGAGCCATGGCTCTGACCGCTGTCATTTTCCAGCATCCAGTTCATACTTTTGAATTCTCCAATTTTCGAGTGGCCTTCGCAATCATGCCGACGGGTGGCTACGGGCCTGTGGTTTGACAGCCTCACCACGAACGATATGAAAGGTCACCATTAACGTCTTGCAAATAGTGACGTTCACCCTGAGTGCCGATTTCATCGAGCATCTTCGACAAACTCGGGACCTGTCGAAGGGCGCGAACTCATATAGTCCCTCGCCTTTAATCAGGCAAGGCAATGATAACCGTCTGCGATGTGCCTTACAACATTGTGTAGCGGCTATTAGAGAACGTCAGACTGCAGGATCTGGCGGGCGATGATGAGTCGCTGTACCTCAGAGGTGCCCTCGTATATCTCGGTGACCTTGGCGTCACGATATAGGCGCTCCGCCGTGGTGGGAGCGAGGTAGCCTACGCCGCCGTGAATCTGCACAGCCTTGTCTGACAACTCCACTGCCGCCCGGGACGCGAATAGCTTGGCCATGGACGCCTCTTTAATGAAGGGCTGGCCCTCGTCGAGCAGCGTCGCGCTGCGCATGGTAAGCAGCCGCGCCGCATCAAGCTGCGTGGCCATGTCAGCAATCATCCACTGGATGCCCTGGAAGTCGGCTACATGCTGGCCAAAGATTTCCCGCTGCTTGGCATAGTTGACGGCGCTCTCGAATGCCGCCTGCGCGATGCCCACGCAAAGAGTGGCTATGGCTATGCGGCTGGCATTGAGCACCTGCATAGTCAAACGAAAGCCCTCGCCCTCTTCGCCCATGCGGTTCTCTTCCGGCACAGCAGCATTGTCGAATACAACCTCGGCTATCGACGAGGCGCGAATGCCCATCTTGCCTTTCAGAGGGTTAACAGTGATGCCTTTGGTGTCGCCCTCGACGATAAGCGCGTCGATGCCACGAGTGCGCAGGCTGCGGTCTTGCGTGGCCATGACAACAAAAACGTCGGCTTCCGGAGCGTTGGTGATAAATGTCTTGGTGCCGTTAAGCACGTAGCCGCCGTTGGTCCGCTTGGAGGCCGTCTGCATATTCGCCGCATCGCTGCCTGCACCAGGCTCGGTGAGGGCGAAGGCGCCTACCTTCTTACCGGTGGCCAGGTCTGGCAAGAACTGCCGCTTCTGGCCCTCGGTCCCATACATCTGGATGTAGTGGGCACAAAGGCACAGGTGTGCCAGACAGGTGGTCGCAGTGGCAGCGCAGCCTCGCGCGATCTCCTCGCCCACCACAACGATCTGGCGCGTGGTGCCACCGCTGCCGCCGTATTCCTCGTCGATGCCCAGGCCAAGCATGCCCAGGTCCGCAAGCTTTCGAAAGTTATCCCAGGGGAACTTCTGACTCTCGTCGAGGCCTGCCGCGTTCGGCACAAGCTCGTTGTCAGCGAAGTCCCGCACCGTCTTCTTTAGGAGGAGCTCTTCCTCGCTCAGCAAATATCCTGACATTATTTTTATATACCTCATGGGAAATTTTGCACTGTCCGCCGCCGTTGCGCCTTCAGAGATCTGAGTTTAGTTAACGGGCCTATATCGAGTCAATTTGCGGCATTACGCCACTCGTCGGCCAGGATGCCGTAGACCACATGGTCCAGCAGCCTGTCGCCCACGCGCTCGGTCTGCCGCAGCGTGCCCTCTTCTTTAAAGCCCAGCCGCTCGGGAATAGCCCTGCTCCTGGTGTTGTCGGAGGCGCAGCGAATCTCCACACGGTTCAGCTCTAGCGGGCCAAAGGCATGGTCAATCAACAGAGAGCAGGCCCTGGTAATCAGGCCCTTGCCCTGGAAGTCCTCAGCCAGCCAGTAGCCTATAGAGGTACGCTCGCTGTACCTGTCCACGAAATGCAGATTGATGACACCGGCCAGCTTGCCCTGATAGCGAATAGCGACAGCCATGCCGTTGCTGTCTGCGAACTGCTGTAGAGCGCCGATGATGTACCGCCGCGATTCATCGCTGTTGCGCACGTTGCTCACCCACGGAAGCCAGCGTTCCAGATACTCGCGACTACCCTCGATAGCCGCAAAAAGCTCTTCTGAGTGACGCTCTTCCAGCAGATGGAGTTCTGTATTTTCGTCCAGGATATACGAGAACATTGTCGTCCTACTCGCGTTATCTCAAAACACGGCTTGGGGAATTTCTTGGTTACACGAGGTTGAGGGTTTTAAGCATTCAAATAATATCATGGCCTGAACTGTCATATGTGCGCATATGCTAGAATTGGCTTCGACGCTTGTCACCGAAATTATTCTCGAATCTGTCTGCAGTGGTCTACTACGAATACGGGTCTCCCGATGTTCTCCAACTCGAGGAGATCGAAACCCCTGTACCGGCGGACGATGAGATATTGATCAAGATTGAGGCCGCATCAGTCAACTCCGGTGACTGGCATATCCTCAGGGCCGACCCATTCATGATTCGCGCCGTGTCTGGACCGTTGAAACCCAAACACAGGATTCTCGGCACGGATGTGTCTGGCCGGGTTGAGGCGGTGGGCAGCAGTGTTAGTAGATTCCACATTGGCGACGAGGTTTTCGGCGACGTTTCCCGGTGTGGGTTTGGCGCCTTCGCCGAGTACGTATGTGTTCCCGAAAAAGAAGCGATAATTCTAAAGCCCGATTCCTTGACCTTTGAGCAGGCAGCGGCCGTGCCGTCGGCGGCGGTCACCGCCCTGCAAGCCCTACGCAACAAGGGCCATATAGAACCGGGGCAGAATGTACTAATCAACGGTGCATCTGGAGGGGTCGGTTCGTACGCAGTCCAGCTTGCAAAGTCATTTGGGGCAGAGGTTACTGGCGTTTGCAGCACAGGCAAGGTGGACATGGTGAGTTCGCTTGGAGCGGATCACATCATTGACTACACCAAGGAAGATTTCTCGCAGAACGGTCTGCAGTACGACCTGATTCATGCCGCCAACGGTTACCACTCAATCTCCCAATACAAAGGTTCGCTGAAGCCGAATGGGACATAGTTTATGACTGGACGTTCGATGAGTCAATTGTTTCAGGCCATGCTGCTGGGGCCATGGTTTTCATTGGTCAGCGACAAGAAAATGGGCAACATGTTGGTGAATCCCAACCAGGACGACTTGACTTTCATAAGTAATCTTATTTACTAAGGCAAGGTAACTCCTCGAATCGACAGGCGCTTTGCGATCAGTGAGGTTCCCGACGCAATCCGGCATATGGAAGAAGGCCACGCATCGGGCAAGGTCATTATCAACATGTGAATCGTGCGACCGCTTTCGTAGCTATTACGTTTATGAGTCCTGCTTGTGAGAGCCCGTCACAACTCGATAGATCAAGGAGACACTCTGAGGAACATACGTGCACGAGGATTCATCGAAAGCTTCTTGACCTCCGCATCCGCCCACGCATAGAATGAACACACGTTCTAAACAACTCATTAGCGCTGCAAAAACCAGGTGACCAGATGACACAGCGGATGGTATCCGGCGCGCCCCATGAAGACGACCACAACCTAGACAATAGCCTGCGCCCTCGCCAGCTTTCAGACTACATTGGCCAGGACACCGTAAAAGGCTTGCTGGATATCAGCATCAAGGCGGCACGTCAGCGCGGCGAGCCTCTGGACCACGTACTGCTGTACGGCCCTCCTGGACTGGGCAAGACGACGCTGGCCAACATTATGGCCACCGAGATGGGCGTGCGCATCAAGACAACATCTGGCCCGGCCATTGAAAGGCCCGGCGACATGGTGGCAATCCTCACGCAGCTACAGCAGGACGACATTCTATTCATCGACGAGATCCACCGCCTGAGCCGCACCGTTGAGGAAGTACTTTACCCGGCCATGGAGGACTTCTTCGTCTCCTGGGTCATCGACAAGGGACTGAAGGCAAGGAGCATGAACCTGAGCATCAAGCCCTTCACGCTTATTGGCGCTACCACACGGTACGGCATGGTCAGCGCTCCCCTTAGGGACCGCTTCGGCAACATCCATCGGCTGGAGTTCTACGACGAACCCGCCATGAACACCATAGTAACCCGGTCTTCCAGAATCATGGACATCGAATCAGAGGACGAGGGCTTGCAGGAGATCGCTCGTCGCGCACGGGGAACGCCCCGAATCGCCAACCGGCTGCTACGCCGCGTGCGGGACTACGCGCTGGTCAAGGCAGACGACGTCATCACAGCAGACGTGGCGCGGGACGCCCTGACCGGCCTTGCTGTGGACGAGTTGGGACTGGATGGCGTTGACCGCAGCGTGCTCCTGTCGATCATTGAGAAGTTCAACGGCGGCCCGGTGGGTCTGGACACCATCGCAGCGTCAATCAGCGAGGAGTCGGACACCATCGAGGACGTGTATGAGCCTTTCCTGTTGCAGTTGGGTTTTCTGGACAAGACTCCCCGCGGTCGTATGGCAACCCGGCGCGCCTACGAGCACTTCGGCATTGCCTATACCAAGGACAAGCCTGACGCCACCATGCAGGGGAGCCTGTTCGAAAATGGCTCCGGATGATATCATCCAGATGCTACTTATAAGAGCGTTATATGCGTAAATGGGCGCTAACGGCGGCACTGGTCGGCCACATCTTTGCATGGGCAGCACTGCTGGTTCTTATCTTCTGGACCGGTTTTTATTCTGGTGAGTCCACAACTGCCGTAGCCGTAAACAGTACGGGCAGTCAAAGCCAAGCTACTTTAACGTTTGTCGAAGCCGAAACCACAACGGAGAGCTTATCGGCATCTGTTGTCGACCTTCACGGGCTAAGAATAGTTCCCATACTGGCATTACCTGTTGCGCTGACTGCTGCGGCTGCCATGGCGGTGGTGCTGCTGACGACCAGACCTCGATTCGGCATTAGCCTGGCGTGGACCTGCACAATCGCGATTGTGGTCTTTTCTCTGTTGAGCGCCTCCTCCATCGGGCTATTCTACTTCCCGGCGGCGATGGCGCTGATACCCGCATCACTGCTAGCCTCAATCAGTGATGCAAATAAAGGCTCAGCTACCTCACCAACCTAGGCGAAATCCAGATCTGCCCAGACGCCTGCGTGGTCAGACGGGTATAGCGTAGGGTCGTCATTTGCAGGCTCCGCGAAGCAGACTCCGCTTTCCACGACCTTGGCTTGACCTGCTACCCAGATGAAATCGATACATCGGTCGAAGCGCCGCCAATCGGGGTGCGACACATCACCCATTACGCCCTCCAGAGGCGTAAAGGCCGTGACATCTGTCTGAGAAGGCACGAACGCGGACCGCATTAGCTTTGCTGAGGGCATGTCCAGCGTCGCGTTGAAGTCGCCACAGACGATCCTGACATCGGCATCATTGCGGCTGCTGACCCACTCCAATAGCCGTTGCACTTGAATTATCCTCTCAGAGTCCTCCCCTATCGAGCGGTATAGGTGAGTTACGTAAACGTCGACCAGCCTGCCATCCACTTCAAGCCGGGCCACCTGCGCCACGCCGTCATGGATGCGGTAATCTAGGTTAGCAGTCTCAACGATGGGAAAGCGCGTGAGGATGCCCTCGCCGTCCGCCAGGGACTTCTCGCCCGGACGCGCCAGTTGCACCAGACAGTAGGTGTGCCCTGCAGCCGCTCCGCCAACCTGCTGAAGCCATCGCCCTGTCTGGCGCGGTATGCAGACCTCGTTCATGCAGAAGATGTCGGGCTTCAGCCGACCCATCTCCGAGATGATGAGACCGCGACGATCGTCCCAGCGTTTATGGTCCTGTTCCATGTTCAGTGTGGCAATGCGAAATGTCATAGTCTAGACACCTATCGGTAGCGGGCTGCTGATCTCACCCGTCTTCAGAATGTGAAGTATCTGGACCCCGTGTGATTCCAGTGCCGGCGCTAGCAGCAGCCAACGATGACACCCGGCGGGGTCTCCTTCCGAGCACATGATGGCTGTATTTTGGTCACCCCCGGCTGCTACCAGGACTGCAACGCCGGCTATAAAACCAACGTCTTTGGCTATCTTTGCGTAGTCAGGCCTGCCCTCCCCATTATAGAGAGAAGGGTCTTCGGGCTTGCCTCCCAGAGCCTCTCCCTTGAACAGGTAACCGATGAACAGGTAACCGACGCCCTCTGCCGCCAACAAGCCAGGAAACCTGACCTTGTTAGTGAACGGCGCGAACCTGCTCACTGGCCTGGAGCGCACGTCAACCAGAAGTTCAACATCGTGCATTGTAAGAAGAGGCAGGAAGGTCTCCCACTTATGGTTGCTGTGGCCGATTGTGTAGATGGAAGTCATGGGGCCATTCTAGCAATTCTGGACTGTTTGAGAAAAGACCTAGAATGCAAAAGGGGCAGGTGAGTCACCTGCCCCTTTAACTATAAGCCTATGTTGGGAATTAGTCTCTGCTGGACGCCCCGTTGGCTGTGGCTGGTTCCGGAGCTTCAATAGACGCGTAGTTCATATGGTAGAGGTGGGCATAGAGGCCTTCGCTATTCATCAACTCTTCGTGAGTTCCCACTTCCATGATCTCGCCGAGGTTCAGCACAACGATCTTGTCAGCCCCTCGTATAGTCGAGAGCCTATGCGCAATCACGATGGCGGTGCGGCCTACCAGCAGCTTCTGAAGAGCACGCTGAATAAGCATCTCCGTGTAGCTGTCAATATTTGCCGTGGCCTCATCCAAGATAAGTATTCGCGGGTCGGCCACGATGGCACGAGCAAAGCTGATTAGCTGGCGTTGGCCCAGACTCAGGTTCACGCCGCGCTCTGCCAGATAAGTGTCGTAGCCCTCTTCCATGCTCATGATGAAGTCGTGGGCACCCACAGCCTTGGCTGCCTCCTCCATCTGTTCCTGAGTCGCATCAAGCTTGTTGTACTTGATGTTGTCCCTAACGGTCCCGGAGAAGAGGAAGGGCTCTTGCAGCACCATGCTCATCTGACCGGCCAGGGAACCCCTGGTCACGTCTCGAATGTCGGTGCCGTCAACCAGGATCGAGCCACGCCCCCTGGGCACATCGTAGAATCGCGATATCAGCGACACCAGCGTGGTCTTGCCGGCCCCCGTAGGACCGACGATGGCCACGGTCTCGCCCGCCTTGATTTCCAAGTTAAGATTCTTTAGAACGTCCGGGAGCTCATTTCCGTCCCCATGACCATTGGTCCCATTTCTCTCTTCACCAGTCTCCCGAGCCATAGTCTGAACTTCCTTGGAAGCAGCTGCGTAGCTAAAGCTAAGGTCCCTGAGCTCCACTGCACCCGTTAGCCTGGGCAGATCGGTGGCGTTCTCGGTATCGACCAGATCCGGCTCCACATCCAGAAGCTCAAATATACGAGCGCCTGATGCCATGGAACGCTGGAGCTGCGTGTACTGCATCGTCAGGTTTCGAATCGGATCAAAGAAACGCTGCACGTACATGATGAAAGCGACCAGCACTCCTACTTCCAGCTGGCTGAGAGAGACCATACGAGAGCCGAATATGATGGCCAGGCCGATGGCCACCGCAGTGAGTATGTCGACAACTGGTATTAGGCCCGACGAGAGCTTGCTGGCCACCAGATTGGAAAATAGGTGCTCAGAGTTTTTCTCGTCGAACTGCTGCAGGTTGCGGTTCTGGCGGTTCATCGCCTGCACAACCCGCACGCCCGTGATGTTCTCGTTAAGAGCGCCGTTAACTATGGAAATTGCCCGGCGTACCCGGAGGAATGCCTTAACGGCGAAGGGCTGCCAAACAGCCATTATTAATATCAGAAGCGGAAGAACTGCCATTGTAATAAGGCCGAGCTTCAAGTCCATGATGAGAAGCATGATGATGATACCGGCAAGGCTCAGAAGGTCTGCCAAGGTCATGATAACGACGTTCATGAACTCCTGAAGCTGCCATACGTCGCCCTGCACCCTGGACATGATGCGGCCTACCTCGGTCTTGTCGTAGTAAGACAGGGACAGCTTTTGCAGATGGGCGAACAACGTGCGTCGCAGGTCGTAAAGGACGCCTTGTCCAACCTTCTCCATGTACAACTGCTGGGTGTAGTTGGCGACCCAGTTGGTACAGGCAACCGCAATGAAAACTCCGAATAAGACGGTCAGGCCAGAAAAATCACCCACATCGATGAACTGATCAATACCCAGTTTGATCATGTAGGGAATTGATACCTGGCTTACTGTGTAAACCAGCATTGCCACTGTGGCTATCAGTGCCAATCGCTTGTATGGGAATACGTACGGCAGAAGGCGCAATATGACCTGTCTGTCGTATACCCTGCCAAATGTTACCTCGTCGACCTGACCCCTTGAAACTCCCTGGAAGGCGCTACCGTGCATTATCTATTTGCCCTCCCGCTTACAATGGCCTTGCCGTCGTCATCCAGGTCCATATCCCGGAGGACTTCCTCTTGGGGCCGCAGTTGTAATTCGTATATTTCGCGATACTTGCCGTTCTTGGCCAGAAGCTCCTGGTGTGTTCCGCGTTCCACTACCTCACCTTTGTCTAGGACAATGATCTCGTCTGCACGGTGAACTGTACTAAGGCGATGCGCGATAATGAAGGTCGTTCTGCCCTCCATTACCTCCTCCATGGCCTTGCGAATCTCCTCCTCGGTGTTGGCGTCAACGCTGGAGGTGGAGTCGTCCAGTATCAGTATTGGCGGGTCTAGGAGCACCGCGCGGGCAATGGACATTCTCTGGCGCTGGCCGCCGGACAATGTGGATCCACGCTCCCCAACAGCCGTATCGTAACCGTCGTCCAGAGACATTATGTGGTCATGCAACTGGGCTACGCTTGCCGCGCTAACTACCTCGTCATAAGTAGCGTCTTCTTTACCGTATATAATGTTCCCCTCCAACGTGGAGGTGAACAGGAACACGTCCTGCTGCACCATTCCAATATTGTGGCGAAGACTCTTTAGACTGATATCGTTGACATCTATGCCATCAATAGTGATACGGCCCAAATCTGCATGGTAAAACCTGGGCAACAGATTGATGATTGAACTTTTACCGCTCCCCGGCGCACCAAGCAGCGCAATGATTTTCCCAGGCTCCGCTTCTATGTTGATGTTCTTCAGGACGGGCACGCCCTCATCGTAACTAAAAGATACGTTCTCGAATTTCACGTGGCCCTTAACGTTGCTCAAGGTTGTTGACCCTTGGGCCTCTTCCTCTTCAGCCTTTAGGTCGAGGATCTCAAATAGACGCTGACCCGCAGAAGCTGCCCTGGCGTAGGAATTGACTACCATACCGGACATTCGTACCGGCATGGCCAATATCTGCATATAAAAGACGAACGCCGCCAGTTCACCGATACTCATGTCGCCGTTGATGACGCGAGACCCACCGAACCAGAGTATCAACGCCAACGCAATCTGGAACGAGAATAACGTGAAGGCGGTGTTGGATACACGAAGACGCTCTGCCCGGATTACTGAGGTAGATACCTCTCGGCTCTGGTTGTTGTACTTCTGGTTCTCGAAATCTTCTGAAGCGAAGGCCTTGACCACACGCTGCCCAGTCAGGTTTTCCTGGAGGACTGTGTTTAGCTCTGCCATCATGTCCTGAATAATTAGCCAAGCCCGACGCATTCGAAGTCGAGCGAACCCGGACTGAATGGCAACAAAAGGCATGAAGCTCACGGCGACCAGACCAAGTTTCCAGTCCATGCGCAGCAAGATTACGGCAACGACGATAAACAGAGCTATGAAATAAGGTGTACGAACTACTCCCATGTTCACGAACATGCGAATGTTCTCAACATCTGTGATGGCTCTGGACATCAGATTGCCGGTGTGATGCTTATCGTGGAAACCGAATGGGAGGTGCTGTATGTGATCGTATAGTTTGTTTCGGAGGTCGTAGGAAACGTACTGAGAAGCCGCTTCACCTAAATACGTCTGAAAGAATGAAAGTACGCCGCGGATGACGCTTAGGACGAATATTGTGCCGACAATTGTAAATATGGCGGCGTTGTCGAGTTGGCCGCCCTCTAGCATGTTCTTTACAGTGTCTATGGCTTCGCCGAAGTATCTAGGAAGAAATAGATAGGCTACGGTGGCACCGATCATGGAGGTGTATGCACCAACCATGCACCACCTTCGAGTAAACGCGATTTGCAGAATTCGCCAAATAATTAACATTCTTTACTAAGCATGGCCCCCTGTTATTGACCGCGCATTGCTCTACACGTCATTAGACTTGTTCAGCATAGCCCGACAATACTCATTTTAGCACTTCTACTGGAATATTTGACAAGTACCCTACATATCTGATTCTCAAACTTTCTTTCATGTATTGTTTTTACAATTTTGTCGCTACATGAAAGCTCGATTATGGCTTGCATAAAAGACACGATCGAAAGTTATATGGTCGCTTAAGGAAGAATGAAAACGAAAGGGCCGACCGGGGCAGGTCACTGTGACGCTAATATGCGGAGCCTGTGAGAGACGAGCCGGAGACCGGCTGGCCCACCGCAAAGCTGTTGCGTTCGTCGATGGCCTGAATCAGCACGCGGTAACCATAGTCCGTATGGTAAATGATCCGCCTGATGCGAAACTGGTGCGTTGACGGCGCTTCGTCCAGCAGAGAAGTAAGGTATTTTTTTACCGTACTCTCGTCGCGCTCCAACACCTGCCGCAAGCCGACGGCGGTAGGCACGCTCATTAGCTGTGCGGGCCGGGGCGTCATCTTCACAGGATCACTGGATAGCAGAATGCCGATGTGATCTGCGGACACATTGAGGTGATACCGAATGCGTAGGCCTGCTCGCTCTGCATCGAAAAGCCGCCCCCTGGACAGCAAAACCTGCACTTCCTGTCCCCTGACTACAGCCAGGTGCGCCTGGGCTTTGGCCCTGCCCTCGTCCGACCGTGGGATCTGCAGCGCCACGGTCTCACTGGTCTTCTTCAGCCAGTAAAGCGGATCTCCAGTAACGCTATCCGCTGATGCCAATGTGCTACCGCCAGCGGCCACCAGCAAGACGAATACGGCGGCGAAACCTATCATCACGGGCCTAAAGACAGGGTTAGCAGCGAAGCTGGGGACGAATCTCTGAATACCTTTTCGTTCCCTGGCTAAGGGCCTAACCCCGGCGTCCGCCTGAGCAATCCTCTGCTGAACTCGGGCCAATATCCTGGCCTTGACGTCGTCAGTCTGTGAGACTTCCGAAGCCACCTTCATCGTAACTTTGGCAATCCTGAGCAGCGAGGCTAGCTCTTCAGCCTGCTCCGGGTAACGCTCGATGCACGCAGTAATGTCCTCACCAGCGGCTACCCGCTCGAGGCATTCATTTAGTATGTCGTCAAAGTCTTGCTTCATGTGCGTCATCATTTGGAATGCGGCGTAGGAGTGCTCCAGCCGCCATTCCAGTGCAACATCTCCTGCTGCTGTACCAGAATCGATGGAGCCGGCATCTCCGGGTTGAGCAACCGACGCAGCTTTTTCAGCCCCGCATGTTGCAATGCCTTTACGGCGTTTTCCTTTTTGCCAATGGCTTCTGCCGTCTCGGCGACGGACAGGCCAGCGGCAAAGCGAAGAGATATGACTTCCTTTTGCAGTTCGGTCAGTCCCACCATGGCCTTGCGGACCTCGCCCATGGATAACTCGGTGTCTATGTGGCCATCTATATCCACTGCCGCCGCCTCCACATGTGTAGTCGTGTTTTCGAGAGACACGATACTTCGTTTGCCGTTCTTCCTGAAATGGTCCACCACTAGGTTGTGGGCGATCCTAAATAGCCACGACGAAAAGGGATGCCCCTGCCACTTGAACTTGTGTATGGATTCCAGCATGCGCACGAACACTTCGCCCGTAATGTCCTCCGCCTCGGAGGCGCTACCGGTCTTGAAGGACACGTAACGGTATATTCGATCGAAGAACTGCTCGTACAACTCACCGAACGACGTGGTATCGCCCTGCTGCGCTAAGTGCACCAGAGCTGTTACATCTACGTTTGCGTTGTCTTGGACTGGCATGGCGCTTTCCTCTTCATGTTCGCCGAGGGCCTGACGCCCTGATCACCGCTTTCACCAGTTCGCCTAAGCTAACACAGCGGGCAGGCAAATTCAGGCACTCTGCTCTTGGATATTATAACGGGCTCTGTATCTTTAGGTTAGGCTTCGCTTGATAGTCCCCAACCTTGGCCTCATGCCAATTAGACGTATTTCCGCCTTCATAGGTTCCACTAATTCAGTACGAATCTATTAAATCGCAGCAACAATTACTCTGGAGTTACTAGAGTTTGTCGCCATTGAGCTACAGGGATGGCAGGCAATGTCCAAGCACCTGACGCATTCAGCCGAGGTGAGGTATTTGCCTTGTGGTAGAATGTGCTTTCTATACACCTCTGCAGGCCGACGCTGCAGACACAGGATTAACCCGCACCACAGGGACCTATCATGAGCGCAGTCGAAAAAATCCCCAAGGGGAACATTATGCCTTTCGCCCTCCGTCCTCTGGAGGATGAAGACACCACACAGGCTGCCGAAATTGAGCGCGACGCTTTCCCTACCCTGTTTCCGCCAACTCCTTTTAAGCGCGAGTTGCGCAATCGCTTGGCCCGCTACTTAGTGGCTTGGCGCAGGGACGACCTTTACGAACCAGGACAAGAAGCCGCGGCTGTCCCAGAGATCGAGGCGCCGGCTGAATCGCCGCTGTCGATAAGCCGTCTGCTTAGTAGCGCCCGGGATTTACTGGGCAGCAGGAACGCAGCGTGGGTCCCGGGGCAAAAGTACATCGTGGGCTTCGTGGGCACATGGCAGCTGGTCGACGAGGCGCACATCGTATCGATAGGAGTTCGCACGGAACACCGAGGCAACGGCATCGGAGAGCTACTTCTGGTGGGTGGAATAGAGCAGGCCATCGAACAAAAATCGTCGGTCGTGACCCTGGAGGTTCGTATTTCCAACCATGTCGCGCTGAATCTCTACAAGAAGTACGGCTTCACCGAGCGAGGCGTTCGCAAGGGCTATTACACGGACAATCGAGAGGACGCTCTCATCATGACCACAGAAGAGATACAGACCGCCGCCTTCAGGGACAGCTTAGAGTTTCTTTCTCAGGCGCATCAGACGCGCTGGGGGTATTCGGACAGGCTACTGGGCTAATCCCGGCCACGAACGCTCAGCCATCCAGCCGCTCCCAATTCCACGCCCAAGCACGCACCTTTCGCATGTTGTCTGCATCAAAAATGTAACGTCCTTTCGTGTCCGGTTTTGGATCATTGAGGTAGAGGTGTAGGAGGAAGATATAGGTGCTGTGGCAAAAATATCGATGTTTGGTCTGGTGGGCCTATTGGCCGTGGTTGTATTCGTGCCGGGGGTCAGGCAGTCCTTCACCCGCATGTTTTCCAACAGTGAAACGATCGTCGTTCCGTCCAGTACCAGGTCATCCTCCAGCTCAAACGGGACTCAGACCGATGTAAGCCTTGATCCCGCGACAGGACAGGAGCTGAGACTTATCACGCTACTTGGCTACGACGCCATTCCGGCTATCCTAGATCCTGAGTTCCTGAATGCGGAGCAGGCCCAAATTGAGTTTCGCCCAGACGAACAGGTGTTGGGGCTGTCAATTAACGGCGACAACCGCGCCTACTCCATTCCTATGCTAAGCCGACACGAGATCGTGAACGATGTCGTGGGAGGCGTGCCCGTCGCCGTGACGTGGTGACCGCTCTGCTTTTCCACCATCGTGTATGGCAGGGAGATCAACGGACAGGAGCACACTTTTGGCGTGTCAGGCAAGCTGATAAAAAATGCCCTCGTTATGTACGACCACCAGACAGACACGCTGTGGAGTCAGTTTCTACGGCAAGGCATTAAGGGGGAGTTGGCGGGCACAGAGCTAGAGGTCATTCCAGTAACTCAGACGACATGGGCTGCGTGGCTTGAGCTTCACCCCGATACCTTGTCCCTGAACAAGAACGGTAGGTACAGCAGCGACACCTGCAATGGCTACTACAGTGGCGGCAGGGCGGGCGTAATTGGCGAGGCAAACGTGGATGAGCGGCTGAACACAAAAGAGATGGTGGTCGGCGTAGACCTGGGAGGCAACACAAAGGCCAACCCCTTCAAGACGCTGGCCCAGCTTCAGGTAGTAAACGAAACCTTCTCTGGAAATGACATACTGGTCTTCTTCGACGGCGGCACAGGCACCGCGCTGGTGTACGATCGCAACGTAGGCGGTCGTGACCTTACGTTCCAAATTGAAGGTGAGCCATCAGGAGTGCAGACGATCCTAACTGATGAAGAAACGGGATCTACATGGTCTGCATTTACCGGCAGGGCCATAGACGGCGAGCTAAAAGGCCAGACAATGGACAGAGCACTGTCACATCTGTCGTTCTGGTTCGTCTGGACGGACTGGAATCCGGATACTGAACTGTACACCGGCTGGTAGCAATACGGTTCCGTTTGGCAAATTCCTAGAGCAATCGGGACAGTACCACTAGCGATCCTATTACCAGTGCAATCGCCACGACCCACCACGGTACGCCAGCGGCCCGTTTGCCGCCGGACACTTGCCTGGCTCTGCGACGGCGCCTGCGGCGGGAGTTCAAGGGCTGTCTACTGGCCCATGGACTGGTATTGAGCCGCAGTACCGTTGGATGGATTTAGGTCCCAACACCACTCCAAATCGCCTTTCACCGCTTTGACGGCTTCGCTTCCGTTCAACAAAAACAGCGCGAATTCGGCAATATCCCCGGCGCAGATGCACAGGGACAATCCTGCCGCGCAATGCTTCGTAAGAAGAGTCGGCCAGGAAGCCCCTATACTCTTCCTCTGTGGACAGCGCCACTACTACCTCGTCGGCGTATACGGCGCCCGACTTATCCAGACGAACACGCCGGGCCTCAACGAGCTCAAGAAGCGTTGACAGAGATTGGGAGTCGACCCGGAATATCCTGACGAACTCCATGAGACCACGGTTGGCGACATGGAACGCGCCATCTAGACCGTGGCCCTCCACCAGCTCCTGCCATATACCGTTACTGGACGGCGAGGCGTCGGCACCTCCGGCCAGCATAGACGGATCCGTGTCCTTTAGCGCGTCGTGATATCCGATACCTGTAGCCTTCTGTTCGGAGAAGACAACTCTACTGACGGGGACTCGGGAAATTTCGCCACTGTACTGGGTGTCCAGCATGCGCTGGCAGCGAGGGCACAAGTCCCCTTCGACTTTGATGCGATGCTTCTCGTATAGCTTGGGCCGCATGTTGTTCGGGATTAGATGGAGTGGTTCCTCTTGGAAGGGGCATCCGCTGATTGCGTATACCGCGCCTTCGTCCGTCCGAGTAAACCTCTGCAACGCTGATTGTAATAGGTTGGCAACAGTGGACTTTCCACTGGCCGCAGGACCCACTAGAAGCAAAATTCGTTTGCGTTTTTCGGGGTTACTGGAGGATGTCACAAAGAAATCCACCACTTGTTCAATGGCTTCGACCTGTCCAAAAATCTTATTCTCGAAAAGCCTGTAAACAGTTTTGCCCGTGGAGGTGGACTGCTTTGTGCCGTTGGACATAATGGCATCATGGACCAGCTTGTGAGCCAGCCGCACCAGAGAAGGATTCTCCGTTACGTTGCGGAAGTAATCCGCAAAGGTGCCTTCCCACTGAAACCGGCCAGCCTCTCGCTCGGCTTCAGCCAGAAAATCTTCAACTTGAGGTTCAGTCGTCGTCAATCACACACACCCTGGCCAAACTAAGCCCAATCCACAACTTTACTTATCCATTAGATAAACTCGAGAGTTCCGACGATAAACTGTTTTTGCAGTACAAAATTACGGTCAATTTTGGAGTCCACCTATGCCGCAACTTTGCGCCGGAAACATGCAAGCGCTTGGCAAATAGGTCCGGATGACTCACCCGATGCCCTAGATACCAAGGCTAAATTTTGCAGATTCTCCCTCTAGTTTCTAGGAGAACTGGTGTATGTAATCCGAGAAATTCATTTGAATCTGGTGTGAGTTACAGGGCGTCTAGAACCTGAATAACTTCAGATGATAATTTGACCTGGACGGCCTGTCCGTTCTTGACCACCTGCTCTGGTCGGCTTGACCCCACAATGACAGAGGTTATCACTGGATTGGACAGCACCCACGCCATGACAAGCTGCGGCACATTGCATCCCAGGTCTGACGCGATGCCCTTCATGCGATCAACTCTATCGAAGTTCTCGTCGGTCCAATAGGTGTTCTTGGCACGGGTAGCGTGTCGAGATGCCATGTGGGTATCACTGCCGGGGTCTGACGATCGATCGTATGTCCCGGTCAGCACGCCGCCCATGAGGATCTGGTATGGGATGACGCCGACGCCCTGGTCCGCGCACAGAGGAAATAGCTCTGCTTCGATGTCCCGATTGCCGAAGTTATACTCCGGCTGCACCGACTCGAACCTCTGGAAGCCATTCTTGTCGCTGACCCACAGCGCCCTGCACAGTTGCCACGCCGGCAGGTTGGAGCAGCCCAAGTAGCGAATCTTGCCCTGGTGGACAAGGTCATCCAGCGTACCTAAAGTCTCCTCCAAAGGAGTCCTCGGATCCCAGTAGTGGATCTGGTACAGGTCAATGTAGTCCGTGTCCAGCCGGCGAAGGCTACCCTCGACGGCATCCATGAGGTGCTTGCGGGAGAGGCCCTTGTCGTTCTCGCCGGAACCTGTGGCGATAAACCCTTTGGTTGCCACTACGTAATCTGAGCGGTTTCCCTTTATCGCCTTGCCAACCACCTTCTCCGAGCGTCCGCCATTGTAAGCGTCTGCCGTGTCGACGAAGTTGATGCCATTGTCCAGCGCGGCATGCACCACGGATATGGCGCGGTCGTCGTCGACGTAATCGGCCCCGAACATGTTAGTGCCAATGCATATTTTGGAGACCTGAAGACCGGTTCGCCCCAGAGAGGTGTATTCCACTGATTTATACTTCCTTATCGTATCGTTTGGTTGCAGATACATTGCCAGCAACTTTCATTCTTCATAGAGACAATATAATACAGGTAAATACATGACAATCGGCAAAACAACGTTAATGATTCAAAGGCCAGTGCAAAAAATGAGGTGTAGAAATTGGCAACCGATGATTCTTAGCCCCGATGCCGTGTAGTCTACGTAGGCTCGTCTCGAAAGCTAAATCTCAAATTCGCTTTCATTACCTTCTACGTTGACGAGCGATCCTGGCGGCAGGAGTTAGCAACAGAAATGCAGGAAATATGCCAAGAGATGCAACAGAAGGACCTCCATTTAACCCACGTTGTGCCTGTTAACAGCTCCCGAGACCTCGCCGGAGGGTGGACTTAAGGAGCATGGCTTTACTTCGGCACTAGCTAAAAAGTTGGCTTGGACGCTCCACCATCTGCTGCAGGCGTCGCATGAAGCTTACCGCCACCGAGCCATCGACGACCTGATGGTCGGCAGTCAGGCTAAGCGTCATCATCTCGCGTATAACTATCTCACCGTTTTTTACTACAGGCTTTTGCACGCTGCGTCCCACGCCTAGCAGTGCGCTCTGCGGAGGATTCAGTATAGGCGTAAAGCCGTCAACCACGCCCAGCACGCTGATTGTGAACGTTCCGCCCACAACATCGCCTGAGCCTAGATGCCCTTCCCGGGCCTTTTCGGAAAGCTCCTGCATCTCAGTTGCTATCTGCTCGATAGACTTGGTCTGCACGTCCTTGATGACCGGGACGATAAGTCCATCATCGAGGGAAACCGCTACGCCCATATTGACCACGTCGTAGTACATTACTTTGCCGTTGACCAGCAGGGTGTTCAACACGGGCACACGCTGGAGAGCCTCGGCACAAGCCTTTGCAAGAACGCTGGCCATGTTGATATTGGCGTCGGAATTGCTCGATGCCTCTCGGCGCATGGCCTGGGCATCTGTAATATCGACTTCCAGGTGATAAGTGAGCTGTGCCGTCTTCGACAGGCTGTCACGCATATTGCTTGCGATGGCCCTGCGAATGCCTTGTAGCGGCACAATCTGAGTCGGCTCTGGCAGTCCAGGCATGGCAGTTGGGGCCTGACTCGCCCCGGATGAGGCTGCGGCGGCTGGCTGGCTTTCGTGAAACGCCCGAACGTCGGCGTCCACTACTCGCCCTCGTGGCCCCGTTGGCGTGACCTGTGCTATGTCGACACCAAGACTGGCTGCAAGTCGCCGAGCACCCGGAGTAGACGGAACGACATCGTCGGCGGCCTGACGAGCGGGAGTGGCGCGGGCGGGAGTAGGGGCAACGGCCACAACAGCGGAGGCAGGAGCTTGCGCCTCAGGTGGTGCCTCGCCCTCCTCCAGGAGGTAAGCCATCACACCGTCCACGTCTACGGTGGCACCCTCTTCTACGGCCCAGTGAAGAATACCAGCACTGGTCGCTTCGAGCTCGTAGTTGAGTTTTTCTGACTCTATCTCTGCCAGGACCTCGCCCTGTTCGACATGCTCGCCGCTGGGCTTCGTCCACTTGGCAACAAGGCCCTCGGTCATGAAATCGCCCAGCCGGGGCATCACTATAGGAATTGCCATATCAGGTCGGTCTCCTACTGCAGGACTTCGAGAGCGGCTGCGACAACCTGCTCTTTAGTTGGCACGAACAGCGCCTCCAGTGGCATGCTGTATGGGACCAGCGTGTGTGGCGGATTAATGCGCTTGGGTGGTGCGTCAAGATAGTCGAAAGCTTGCTCGGCCACCAGTGCCGCTACGTCGGAAGCGATGCTGCAACGCGGGTAGTCCTCGTCAACGATGATTATCTTCCTGGTCTTCTTGACCGACTCCAGAATGGCCTCGTCGTCCATGGGTGAAAGCGACAGTAGGTCCACAACCTCAGCAGAGTAGCCTAGCGCGGCCAACTCTTCGGCGGCCTGCAGGCAGACTCGGGTGGTGTAGCTCATGCCAACCAGTGTGATGTCCGTACCTTCTCTGGCGATGTCAGCCTTTCCAATAGGAATGGTGTAGTCGCCCTCGGGCACATCCACATCGAACCGAACTCCCATTAGCTGCCGGTTGTTGCAGATGATGACTGGGTCGTCATCTCGGATGGCCGCCGCATACAGTCCCTTAACGTTGTAGGGATTCGAAGGCACAACGACTTTCAATCCGGGGTAGTGGGTAAAAACAGAGTAAACGGTCTCCGAGTGCTGAGCAGCGGAGTTTGTGCCAGCGCCAGTGCCCGTCATGATGGTCAACGGCACGTTAACCTTACCGCCGAACATGTAGTGAATCTTGGAGGCGTTGTTCAGTATCTGGTCACCGCAGACTCCCAAGAAGCCTACGTACATCAGGTCGACGACGGGACGAAGGCCTGTTGCCGCCGCGCCAACGCCTGCGCCCATGAACCCTGCCTCCGCAATAGGCGTATCGCGGATGCGCTCCCGGCCAAACTGACCAATCAGGCCTTTGGTAAGCCTCATCGGGCCACCCCAGGCATCCTGATAGTCCTCGCGCTCTCCACCACCAGCGATGTCCTCGCCCATGATGATCACGGTCTCGTCCCGCTCCATTTCCAGTCGAAGTGCCTCGTTAACCGCCTGAATATAAGAAAGCTGTCTAACGCCTGGCGTCTGTACCATGGGGAATCTCCTCGTTGTTAGTTAATAGTTCTTAGTTATAAGTTCTTAGCTTTGAATATCGACACCTAAAGTGACTAGTCGATAAGATCAAGACTAACTACTAATAACTAATTACCGAGAACTTATAGCTACGGATACGATACGTATACGTCGGTTGTAAGCTCGGACGGATCAGGGAATGGGCTGTCGTTGGCGAACTTGGTTGCCTCGCCGATGGCGATTAACACCCTTTCGTCTATAGTCTTCAGATCGCTCTCGGTGGCAAAGCCCGCATCCAAGAGATGTTCTTCCATCCTCTTAATGCAGTCTCGGCCCTTGTAGTAGTCTTCCTCTTCCTTAGTCCTGTAGCCCAGAGGGTCGTCTGCCCCCATGTGGCCCATATATCGATAGGTCTGTGCCTCAATGAGAGTAGGCCCCTCACCAGCCCTGGCCCTGGCAATGGCCTCGCGGGCAACCTCGAACATTTCAAGAGCGGACTGGCCGTCCACAACCACGCCCGGCATGGCATATCCTGCTGCGCGGTTTGCGATGGACCCGCCAGCGACCGAATACTCAAATGGTGTCGATTCGGCGTAGCGGTTGTTCTCACAAACGAAGAGCACCGGCAGTTTCCAGATGCTTGCCAGATTCATGGCCTCGTGCAGGCTGCCCTGACTGGAAGCGCCGTCTCCAAAAAAGACAACGCTGACCTGGTCGGTGCCGCGGACCTTGGCGCTGAGAGCTACGCCGGTGGCGACGGGAATGTTGGAGCCGACCACACCGTTGGCGCCCAGCATGCCTTTGCGAATATCCGCAATGTGCATAGTGCCGCCCTTGCCTTTGTTGGTGCCGGTGGCCTTGCCCAGCAATTCCGCCATCATCTCTTTAATATCTACGCCCTTGGCAATACAGTGGTGATGGCTGCGGTGAGTGCCCAGCACAAAATCATTGTCACGCAGCTGAGCGCAGATGCCCGTTGGCACCGCCTCCTGACCTATGGAGGAATGTATACCTCGCAGCTTTCCTGCGTCAGCCTCGCGCCTGGACTGCTCCTCGAATCTGCGGATGGTAACCATAGTCTCGTACATCCACAGTGCGCATTCCTTGTTTAGTTCCGTATGAATTGCCACTGGTCGCCTCCTGTGCGGCGTTTAATCTGTGTTCAAATGGGACATTATTCCTACCCAAAACTCGCCTGGAGTATACCAGAAAAGGCTTGGCAGTCTAGTGCCTGCGAGACGCCACCGGCCACCGTGCTATAATCCCCGTGTTTCAAATATCCGTTAATCTGCGTCGTTTAAGGCGAAAGATGCTTTCAAGAAGATTTGCGGCCTGAATGAGCAGGAATTTATATCAGGATCGACCACTGTACAAGGGGTGCGTTGGCCCCTGGAATGTCCGTCGGCATTTTGAATATTAGGATTGAAATATCGAGAGGGTGAACTGTAGATGAAACTGGTTTTGAAGGCTGATCGATTAATTGACGGCACAGGTGCCGCTCCCATCAATAACGCCGCCCTAGTGGCAGAGGACGGCAGGATCACTCAGGTAACAACACAGGACCAGTTGCAGATCTCTCCAGGTGAAGAGGTAGACGAGATCACGGTCAGCGGCAGCATCATGCCAGGCTTCATTGAGATGCACTCCCACATGCACTGCAGCAGCGAGCTTGACGCCTTCCAGCAGATCACCACCGAGAGCAACGAGACCTTCACCATGCGCTCGGTCAAGGCCATGAGGGCCGCCCTGTCATCCGGCGTTACCACCATGCGAGACCTCGGTGCCCGGAACGAGGTTGCCTTCCCTATAAAGCAGGCCATCGAAGACGGAATCATCGCGGGACCAAGGCTGATCGTCGCCGGCACTCCCATCACAACCACAGGCGGGCATTGCAACATGTTCGGCACAGAGGCGAACACAAAAGAAGAAGTGGTGGAAGCGGTTCGTCAGCAGTTCAAAATGGGCGCCGGTTATATAAAAATAATGTCTACAGGGGGAGCCTTCACTCCAAACAGCAATGTCCGTGTTCCTCAATACCCAGTGGAGACGCTTAAAGCAGCGGTGAAAGATGCGGAACGCCTCAGCCTAAGGGTTGCTGCTCATTGCCACGCGGCTGCGGGCGTGAGGAACTGCGTCGAGGCAGGAGTGCACAACCTCATCCACTGCTCATGGCTGGATTCAGATCCCACAAAGCTTTACGACTACGATACTGGCGTTGCGGACGAAATAGCGGCTAAGGGCATCTACGTCGACCCTACACTTGCGCTCATTCACCTGAACGAGTTGCGCGGACGAGCACGAGAGGGCGGCGCGGGAATGCGAGATCCGGTCAGGCGATTCGAGATTCTGCGCGACATGTGGGACAGAGGAGTCAAGTTCGTCACAGGCATGGATTCAGGCATGGTCAACGCCCACTTCGATGACTTCGCATACATTCCCCAGGTGATGGTAGAGCGCATGGGTATCACTCCGATGGAGGCCATCGTCTGCTCGACCAAGACCTCCGCAGAATGCCTAGGACTTGAAGATGAGATAGGCACACTGGAGGTAGGCAAGTCCGCAGACGTGGTCATGGTCCTTGGCAACCCAGCGGCAGACATCACCGCCATGCACAACGTGGACACCATTGTCCGGCAGGGCGAGGTCGTGAAGCGTCAGGGCGAGCTGCTTTTCTAGGCTCCATCTCCCCAACATAAGCACTCCCCGTGTGAAGCACTCAAACGGCCCATCTCGATTATATAGGTGGGCCCTACAGGCCTTATTTCTGACCAGTTGCATTCTTTTTAATCCTCAAATATTAACGTCTGCTACGACGACTCTACGTCGTCTTATGTTCGTCGCTGAAATACCTGTTTTCTAGTCTATCAAGAGCTGCGTGACCAGATGGTATTTCATGTTCGTTCCGCTAATTCAATTGTCAGTTCATCGAATTTCTGCCCTTGCAGACCTCTCCGACAATATCTGTAACTTCTAACGTAATAGAACTTAGTGAAAGAGCTAATGAAAAATTAGGTGAACAACGGGGACATTTGGTGAATAGATGTGACGAAATTCTTGGGGTAATAGCGGATTGGACTGTGTATGTCGTACGGATAATTAGAGACAGCCGGTGATTAAAGTTCAATAATCTGAAAACTTAGGTCAAATAAAACCGGCCGTCTAAGTTAATAGACGGCCGATTGTCATCCGTAAGCCAGATGAGTATTGCACTAGAATCTAGCTTCGTAAACCCAAGGGATTTTGCCAGTTATTTAAGACTAAATTCGTTCAAATATGGTGGCGACACCTTGGCCACCGCCAACACACATGGTGACTAGACCAATATGGTTGTCGCGTAGCTCCATCTCCTCCATCAGCTTAACGGTCATGATCGCGCCGGTGGCTCCCACAGGGTGACCCAGGCTAATGCCACTGCCATTGACGTTAGTCTTGTCCATATCCATGTCCAGTTCCCGGATGCAGTAGAGGGCCTGAGAGGCAAAGGCCTCGTTGAGTTCAATCAGGTCTATGTCTCCAATAGCCATGCCTGCCTTGCTCAGAGCCTTTCGGACCGCTGGAACAGGACCGGTTCCCATGATAGCGGGCTCCACGCCTGCTATCCCGCGAGTATGCCACCGCAGCCGTGCCTTAATTCCAAGCTCCGCAGCCTTGGCAGCCGACATGATGACCACAGCCGCAGCGCCATCGTTGATGCTGGAGGCGTTGCCCGCCGTGACCGAGCCACCGTCCTTGAACACAGGCCTCAGGCCAGCCAGCCTCTCAAGCGTAGTGTCTTCGCGAGGGCCTTCGTCCTGCGAGAACATAATGGGGTCACCCCTGCGCTGAGGTAGCGTGGCCTCGGTGATCTGAGACTGGAACCTGCCGTCCTTAACGGCCTTGACGGCCCGCTGGTGGCTTATAAGGGCCAGCTCGTCCTGGTCCTCTCGGCTGACTCCGAAGCGCTCCGCGACGTTCTCGGCTGTGACTCCCATGTGGTAGAGATTTACCGGGCAGCCCAGCGCCTCTACCAGCCCATCTCGCAAGGTAGCGTCGCCCATGCGCAGGCCGTCGAACCGCGCCCTGGGATCCATGAGGAACGGTGCCTGGCTCATATTTTCCAGGCCACCTGCCACAACGATCTCCACTTCGCCGGTCCGCACAAGCTGCGCTGCCATGTTTATGGCTTCGAGGCCTGATGAGCACTGCCGGTTGATGGCTATCGTAGGAGTCTCCTCAGGGATGCCCGATTTCAGTGTCGCCAGCCTGGCAGCGTAACCAGCCTCTGCCGTCTGCAGCGCGTTGCCCAGCACAACCTCTTCTACCTGGTCGGGACGAATGCCCGCCCGCTCCAGGGCCGCCCTGATGGCCATCGCTCCCAGCTCCGGGGCCGGAGTATCCTTGAAGGAGCCTCCGAATCGTCCTACCGCCGTGCGCGCTCCAGCTACGATTACCGCGTCCTGCATCATTTCCTAAGCTCCTTAAGTGGCATATAAAGATTCCATTCGTGACTAAATTATCATATCAAAAGTAAATAGAGGGGCGCCCAAAACCCGGACGCCCCGAAAACCACAAACCAAGTCAAGGCGGTTTTATTTACACTGTAGAAGGTATCAAATGGGGACTTGGAAGCTTCTTCTTCAAAGTGCTGAATACCTCTTCCAGATCATCAAGGTGTGACTTCTCGGTTGGCAGTCCCATCAAATACTTAACCAAAGTTGCTGTGCGCCTTCTAGCAGCTCTCGCTATCGCTACCCGACCAGCGAACAGCGCAACCCCTTCCCAATCCGGATTGGCCAAACGCCAATCTATCCGAGGAAGGCCTTCCTCTAGAATCTCTGACCAATTATCAGGGTGTGTTACCACGGTCGCCTTTATCGTTTCTGCAATCGCCTCGAAACCCAGACCAGTAGCAAATACATATTTTGCCCTCAATTGTCCAGGAGTCGTTTTACCGCCAACTATGTCCTCGAAGCCAGGTAAAGAACCAAGGGCCGTATCCCAGTATTCGACCAGTGTGTCGATCTTCTGTTGGTGGTCCCATTCACCCATTACCGAGCTGACTATCTTTACTGCTTCGTAGAGAGTGGCCAACGAAACTACATATGAAGAACGAGCCGACAATCCCGAACTAACCATATTCACTCTATCAGTTAAATATTTCGACTTTGCCGCCAACTCCTTTGCCAAAAGTGCTGGCTCCTCCCTCTGTTCAAATAAAACATTAAGCGATTTCGGGGCAGGCTTGGCGTTTTTGTTCAAGTCAGAAAAGAGTTGCTGAGATTCTTTGACTGTTTTGTGGGCAACTATAATAAGCCCGATAGTTTCCCTGGCGAGGTCTGGAGATTCTGCCACAGCCAATTCGATAGATTTCAATCTATGTTGGCCATCCAAGGCCTCCAGCATTTCAGCCCCCTGCATCTCTACCCATCCGACGTCACTTCCATCTGTGTCTGGTATGAAATTGACTGAATTGTCCCCGTTTCCGGGTCGGATATGTTCAACAACCAATGCACTGTAGAAGTGATCCTCGTTTTCGACAAGATATGGCACCATGAGATTTCGAACACTACTCATATTTAAAGGCCTTTGCTGCCGGAGTTCGGCAGGCCATTCCTTTTCGTTTTCCTTGTACCTGACCATTCGTGATATTTCCCCAAAAGTTGCGGTAGTAAGGAAAAATTCGGTTTCGCCCATCTCGCCTTTAATTGCTTTCAACCTAATCATTGTTATCAATTCCTTGATAATTCTAATAAAAATTTATCCGCTTTCAGCGATTGACCTGAAATCTCATTCGATGCTAAAATCAAGGTAGCATGTACGTACATACATTACAATTGCTTATATAACTATAATGTATGTACGTACACGCCAGAAGTCAATACCCATCTGGATTTGGATTCCGCCAGCGTTTGAAGAAAATTCCTTTCAATGTCTTCAAGTAGTTTGTTACTGCGACGGCCCGAAGCCTTTTCTGTACTCTAGCTACGGCCCTATGATATTCTTAGGGCATATTAGAACATGGGGTCGTTTCTGTATGTACGTTATTGGCACAGCGGGGCATGTGGACCACGGAAAGTCCACTCTGGTGGAGGCTCTGACAGGCATCGACCCGGATAGGCTGCGCGAGGAAAAAGAGCGCGGAATGACCATCGACCTTGGCTTTGCCTGGCTGCAGATGCCCAGCGGCAACGAGGTCAGCATAATCGACGTGCCGGGTCACGAACGTTTCGTCAACAACATGCTGGCTGGCGTGGGTGGCATCGACCTGGGCCTACTGGTCGTCGCCGCAGACGAGTCGGTGATGCCTCAAACTCGTGAACACCTGGCAATTCTGGACCTGCTTCAGATAAAGCACGGCCTGGTGGCCCTCACCAAGAAAGACCTGGTGGATGAGGACTGGCTAGAGCTTGTCTCCGCAGAGGTGGAGGAGGTACTGGAGGGCACTGCCCTGGAGGGATCTGCCATCTACCCTGTGTCCGCCATGACTGGTGACGGCCTGCCTGAACTCATCGCTGCCATAGACGCTATGCTGACGGAGACCCCGGCCAAGCGGGACATAGGGCGTCCCCGGCTTCCCATAGACCGTGCCTTTTCTATCACCGGCTTCGGTACGGTGGTAACCGGCACTCTTATAGATGGCGTTCTGAAGGCTGGCCATGAGGTACAGCTGGCTATATCAGGCAAAACGACTCGTCTGCGTGGCCTGCAAACCCATCGGCAAAAACAGGATGAGGCCCAGCCTGGAACCCGGGTGGCTGCCAACCTGATGGGCATTGCACAGGACGAGATAAGCCGTGGCGAGGTGCTGACCATTCCGGGTTGGCTGAAGCCGACTGACGCTCTGGACGTTCGACTGCGTGTGATACCAGATGCTCCGCATGCCCTCCGCCACAATATGGAGGTCACCGTCCACACTGGTAGCAGCGAAGTGCTTGCCAAATTGCGCCTGCTGGAGAGCAATCAGATTGAGCCAGGCGAGTCCACCTGGGCCCAGCTAAAATTAGACAAGCCGCTCGCCATCGTCAAGGGCGACTATTACGTCATCCGGTCCAACCAGACAACCCTAGGCGGAGGAAACATCGTCGAGATCGACGCGCCCAGGCACCGCCGTATGCACGCCCCCACGCTGGAGCGCATGGCCATTATGGAGCAGGGTTCCGAGACTGACATCCTGCTGGCGACTATTGAATCATCCCAGCCCGCTGCCTTTAACGACCTGGTGAAGCTGGCGAACATGAGCCCGGATGCCGTGAAGTCTGAGATCGAGGACATGGCGTCGGAAGGGGCCGTCATCACGCTAGGCAACGGCAAGGTAGGCCCAGGCACGTACTCATATACAGCGTCTGGATGGGCCAAACTTGGCCGAGACGCCCAGGCCGCGCTGGAGGGTTACTACAAGCAGTTCCCTCTTCGCAGGGGTGCGCCTAAAGAGGAGTTACGCAGCAGGCTTAAAATCAGCCCGCAGGTGTTCAACTTTGCTCTTCCCAGGCTGCAACAGGACAGTTTCGTCATCGAAGACGTGACCATGGTGCGACTGCCAGACTACGAGCCGACTCTGAGCGTTGCGCAGCAAAGGGCTGTGGACGCTTATCTGCAAGACCTGGAAGCAAACCCTTTCTCGCCATCAAGGGACGCCATACCGGATGCCGAGGTGGTGAACCTGCTGGTTGAAGAGGGGCGCGTGGTAAAGGTCGACGACGCCGTGGTGTTCTCTGCGTCGGCTTATGCCAGCATGGTGGAGCAGGTCTCCAAGCACATCAATGACAACGGCGAGATCACCGTAGCAGGCGTACGCGACCTGTTCAGCACGAGCCGCAAGTACGCTCTGGCGCTAGTGGACTACATGGATGCCCAGCGAATAACCCGGCGCGTAGGAGATGCCCGGGTCTTGCGCTGAGGCGCGACAATTATTGAAAAAAGGATTCCCTAAATGAGCCTAGTTAGCGACTTGATTGTGAAAGTTGTTGATTCTTCTTCCGTTATTGGTCAAGTTCTACAGAAAGCTAAGGTACTTGCTTCCGAGCTAAAAAGCCCTGAATTAAGAACATGGGTTGATTCAGAATTAACCGGATACGACGACGAAGATTCCCTACCAGACTGCAGGATATCAGTAGGCATGAATTTGGGGCATTTTGAAGGCGGCTTTGGCAGCGCAATTAGAAATGCACCGCTCCCAATTTATGCATTGCCCGAAGAGTTTCGGGCTGGCATGTCGAAACTACGTTTGACTGCCAGCGTTTCATCGCTTCAGGAGATGCATAATTTAGAAAGTACTTATCAGGAAAGTTGGTCCGCAGACCTAATCGCACTTGTCTCCAGCAAATTCTATCAAGGCATGGCCTTGAGAATGGCGTGGAAGCATATTCCTCAGGCCGAGATCACTGGTGTGCTTGATACCGCACGGAACAAATTACTCAGTTTCCTCTTAGAATTGAAGGAACAATATCCAGAAGTCGAGGATGCCGACGCAGGCCTTCGAGCCATCCCAAGTGACGAAGTCCGTATCAGTATCGCAAACAATATTTTTGGCACCAACAATAACTTGGCCAGCGGCCAATCGGTTCAACAGACTGTAAATCAGAATGTAAAACAGGGTGATATAGACGCCTTGTTATCTGTCCTCGCGGAGGCCTCTCTGCCAGAGGAATCCATTGATGAATTGAAGGTGGCGATTTCAGAAGACGAGTCCATTAGCCGAGACGGCCTAGGCCCTAAGGTATCAATTTGGATGGCGAAATTAGCTGAAAAAATAGGTACAAACGCAACTGCAACGTTGGCAGCCCAAGCCGTCCTCCAGTTTTATGGAATTTCATAAATTTCCTAACAAACTCAGAACCCAGAACTAATTACTAAGCACTAAAGACTAAAAACCAAGAACTGAGAACTAACGATGTCCCTTGATCTAACAATCACCGCGCTGCAGATCGACAGCATGGCAGCGGAGTTGAAGAACCGCAATAACGACAAGTTTCGCCGCATTGATACCGCGGTGGAAACGGTCGGCAACTTCGACTTGGACGCTTACCAGGCGAAGCACGAAGAGAGCCGTTCGACGCTTCTGTGGAATGTGCCGTCCTTCACTGGTGATCCAAAAGAGAGCTTTACCGTTCCCCCTATTCCGGACGACTTCTGCATCGTGGCGGTGGACGGCTCCCACATAGACATCGACCGCCACCTGTCCGCTCGCTGCTTTCTGATAAACACAGGCACGGTCTACCTCCGATACGGTTCCGAGCCAGACGCCGAGCTATCCAACCAACCCCGCCTCTACGCCGACGAAGACGAGCTAGTGATTAAAGGCAACGTAACACCGTTCAGACAGGTGAATATCGACGGGGCCTTGCTGGGTGCCAAACGGGCCGTGGAGGAGATCAAGGCGTTGGTCCACGCGCTGCACAAGACGCCGAAAGATGTGCCTACGGTGGGACTGGTCGACGGCACCCTGGTGATGTTCGGCCTGCGAAACTACGACGATTTCGTGGTACGAGAGCTGGTGGATAACGGCTTCGTCAGCGCGCTGGAGGAGTTGCGGGAGATGGCCTCGCAAAGGCAGTTAGCAGTGGCCAGCTACATCAGCCTGCCGCGCAGCCAGGAGGTGGCAAACGCTCTCCGACTCCAGGCCTGTCCGTTCGACGTAGCATCCTGCGACCAGAACTGCGGTCAGATTCCAGCACGCGAGAGGGCCTGCGACCAGGCCGTAGGTGGCATTATGGACCGCGAGATATTCTTGAAATTATTGGACAAGGGCCAACGGTCGTCGGTGTTTGTAAGCAACAACATAATCGTCTCGAAGAACTACCAGGGCCATGGCATACACTTCTTCTACGTCAATACCGGCGAGGAGATTGGCCGTGTTGAAGTCCCGTCATGGATTGCGGAGAACGAGGACTCGCTGGATCTAGTCCACTCGCTGATTGTCGACCAGTGCCAGCGAGGGCCGGGCTACCCTGTGGCGCTGATGGAGGCTCACGAGCAGGCAGTGGTCACCGGTGTCGACCGGCGCTACTTCGTGGAGCTTGTTGAGCAGGCCCTCTTCGACCAGCACCTGCCAACGTTCTCGTCCGAAAAGAATATTTCAAAAAGACAAAAGTGGATTTGATTTTAAGTTGTAGGCAGTTCAATGCTGGCCAAGAAAGCTTAGACTGAGAAGGAACGGGGAATTGCCAGAGAACGGCCCTTCAACAGGTCAAGAAACAACATAGCATCAGGCACATATTCGCGGAGCCAAGGAATTCAGAATGAATGAAACCAACGGCACAGCTACAACAACAGCCACCCGTCTGGGTGAGGTTATCGAAGGCTCGACGACCGAATTTCAGACGCACTGCTATGATCTGTACGCCGCGCCGCCGCTGGGAAGCCTTGTGCGCTGTGGCGACAGCGACTCCATTTACGGAATAGTTTGCAGCGTCTCTACCCAGAGCATCGACCCGTCCAGGCATGCCATACCTCGCGGGCGCGACGCGCAAAACGAAGACGAGATTTACCAGGACAACCCGCAGCTAAACCGACTGCTTTACACGCAGTTTCAGGCGGTTATCGTCGGGTATAACGACGGCGAGACTACCCGCCGCTACCTCCCTCCTTTTCCGCCAAGGATCCACTCCTTTGTCTACCAGTGCGAGTCCGAAGAAGTCTGGGCCTTTAGCGAATCGCTGGACTTTCTTCCAGTGCTGCTATCGGCTCCAATTGACGCGCAGGACGATGTGATCGCCTCGTTTTTGCGCATCGCTGGCGCCTGCCACGATGATGACCGCGAGTTTCTTGTAAATGCGGGCAAGGCGTTGGCCACACTAATGGCTGGCCAGCTACCTCGACTTAACAACGTCCTCAGGAGAATGTCCTCATGAGCCTTTTTGATGACAATGCTGACCAGCCACAAAACGAGCAAGGCCTGAACGACGGCAATGGTTGGCATGCCGACGAAGGTCTGGGAGGCGAACAGCGACGGTCAATGGGAATGGTGGTGTCGGGGTCGCTCACCGAAGGCATGGAGGTGCGCCTCGACGGAAACACGTCTATAGAGAAGGTCAAGGTCGGCACGTTCATAAACATTCAGGGACGCGACCTGCAGTTCTTCGGCGTCCTAACCGACGTATCACTGAACTCCACTGACCCTAGCCTGCGCCTCACACCTCCGGACGTCTCCAATCCCTTCGTTTTCGACGTCGTGTCCGGGACCACCGCCTACGGCACTATCACAGTGGAGCCCATGTTGACGCTGAGCAACGACCCTGTTGAGGCTATGGACGGCCCAATGCCTTCCAAGACCATTCCACCTCACTTCTCCAAAGTCGCCACGGCATCAGAGGACGACATACAGAAGATCTTCGGCAGCGAGGACGACAGCCACTTCTATATCGGCAACCCGCTGGACATGGAGACGAAGCTGTGCCTGAACATCGAGGAGTTCATAAAGCGCAGCAACGGTGTATTTGGCAAAAGCGGCACGGGCAAGACCTTCCTGACTCGGCTGCTACTCATCGGCATTCTCCAGAACGGCACGGCCAGCAACCTGGTCTTCGACATGCACGGCGAGTACGGCTGGAAGGGCACCAGTGAGGGCTCATACGAGGTGAAAGGGCTGAAGCAGCTCTTCTCATCCAAAGTCGCTGTCTTCTCGCTGGACGACGAGAGCTCTCGACGGCGCGGCCTGACGCCTGATTACGTCGTTCGCATCGGTTACGACGAGATCGAGCCTGAAGACATTCTCATATTGCAGGAGTCCTTGGGCCTCTCCCCTGTGGCAGCCGACGCCGCGAATTCTCTTAAGCGGGAGTTTGGAAAGAACTGGCTCAGCAAGTTTCTGGAATTACCTGGAGGAGATGAGTTCAACGAACTCGCCACTAGAATTAACGTTCACAACGGAGCACTGAGTGCGTTAAAAAATCGCCTTTCCCGTCTGCAAAACTTCGATTTTATTGACAACAATACGGGCCACAACTCCTTCAACCAGATCCTTCAATATCTAGATAGAGGAATGCACGTGGTACTGGAGTTCGGGCGGTATGGCAACAATTTGGCCGCTTACATGCTTGTAGCAAACCTGCTTACCCGCCGGATTTACGATCGGTACGTGGAATTAAAAGAGATTGCCATGGGCGACCCTACCCAGGAGCCTAGGCCACTGGTAATCACCATAGAGGAGGCGCACAAGTTCCTCAGCCCCGCCTTGGCCGACCAAACCATTTTCGGCAACATCGCTCGGGAGATGCGCAAGTACAACGTCACGCTACTGATTGTGGACCAGCGGCCCAGCGGCATCGATGACGAGGTGATGAGCCAGCTTGGTACGAAGATTGCTTGCCTTCTGGACAACGACAAGGACACAGACGCGGTGCTTACAGGGGTGTCAGGAAGCCGAAAACTGCGATCGGTGCTGGCCAGACTGGAGTCCAAACAGCAGGCACTGGTCTTTGGCCACTCCGTCCCTATGCCTGTGGTGATCAAGACGCGGGACTATGGCACACCAGAGTCCTACAAGGAGCTTGGCTTCAAGGACGAGGTAGAGGTTGCGGCGCAGGTGGAGCAAGACATCGAGGACCTGTTCGGCCCAGGCAGCTAGATCAGTTAGATACCTAGCTCTTTCAGCCGTTCGTCGCTAATGCCGAAGTGATGGGCGATCTCGTGCACCACGGTCTCCCGCACCTCAGCGAGTATCTCCTCATCACTGGTGCAGCATCCCTCGATTCCCTCTTGGAAAATCGTGATCCTGTCCGGCAGCACGTTGCCGTAGTCTTCGCGTTCCGTCAGCGGCAGGCCTTCGTAGAGACCCAGCAAAACCTGGTCTTTTTCGATGCCAGAGCCGACTAACTGATCGTTGGACGGACGCTCGTCAACCAGCACGTCTACGTTGTCCATGAACTGTCTTAATCCGGCAGGTATCTCGCTGATTACCTGCCGTACCAGCTTTTCAAATTCAAGAGTTTCCATGCATCAAAGTCTATCAGAACGGCGAAGACAACACATGTCTCGCTAACCCCCGATCCCCTGCCATGTCCCTGCCGGATCCTTGATAAGTAAATGACATCTACCGACGTTGACCTTCAACAATACGTGGGCTATGTTAGGGCCGATTCTCTCGATCGCTTTGGCAAAGCAACCAAGTTCTGAAAGCAGGTGCGTTGGAATGAAAGTCACAAATATAAAGAGCTACCCGGTGAAAGACAGCGAACGGGGTTACTTCATCGTCAAGGTGGAGACCGACGAGGGCGTGTACGGACTTGGCGAGATTGGCATACGCAACTGGAGCGGCGCCATAGAGAAGGCCTTCGAGCATCTTTCGCAGATCGTCATAGGCGAGGACCCTTTCAGCACAGAGCGCCTGTGGTAGCACATGTATCGAGGCGGCTTTTTCCTGCGGACAAGGTGTACAGCTGTGCCATAAGCGCCATCGATATCGCCCTATGGGACATCAAGGGCAAGTTCTTGAACATGCCTGTGTACAAGCTGCTGGGCGGGCCAGTCCGCGACAAGGTGGTCTGCTACCCGCACGCGCAAGGACCCACCATCGACACGCTGGTTGAGAACTGCGTTCGCCACGTGGGAGAGGGCTGGAAGTTCGTGCGCTGGGGCCAGCCGGAGACATACCCCCAATTCGAACAACAGGGCACCGGTCCGCTGGAGCCTGTGGAATCGATTCGAATTGCAGAGGAGCAGATGGCACGGGTTCGCGAGGCCGTCGGACCGGATATTCAGATCTGTTTCGATGTGCATACCAGGTTGGATACGGCCCATGTCGTGCAGATGTGTAAGGCACTGGAACCTTATCGGCCATACTTCATATAGGACCCGCTGCGCTCGTAGAATCCTGGTAGCTATCGCACACTGGCGCGGCACGTCTCCCTGCCCATCGCCGCCGGTGAGCAGTGGGCCAGCAAGTGGGCCTTCCGGGAGGTCATCGAAGAGGAGCTTATAAACTACGCCCGCATAGATTTGTGCATAGTAGGTGGCATCACAGAGGCGCTCAAGATTACGCACTGGGCGGAGACTCATTACATCGACATAGTGCCCCACAACCCGTTAGGCCCTATTAGTGCAGCGGCGTGCGTGAACCTGAGCATGGCATCCACCAACGTTGGTGTGCAGGAGATGCCTCGCAGGCCTGGCAGTTTTGCCACCGACCTGTTCCCGACGCAGATAGGCTGGGAGGACGGTTACGCCTTTGTCACGCCAGACACCGCTGGACTGGGAGTCGATTTTGACGAGGCGTTCGCGGAGGCGCATCGAGCAGACCTTACCGGTTGGACGCCTCAATTGCGCAGAAACGATGGCGCTTTCACCAACGGTAGGCCCTCCAGTTAATGTTCAGATCGATAATGAGGCTGTTGATAAAGGCGTATTCAAGCTGTATGCTGTGCGCCAATGCCCCCCCAAGTTCACTTCAAAGAAGGAGGAATGGCATGGTCAAAGCTTACGTACTCATCGAAATGGCAACGGGTCATTCCGCGAACTTGGTTCGAAGTCTCGAGGAAAGCTCCAGCGTACGCTCCATAGGCAGAGTGACGGGACCCTACGACGTAATCGCGATCATCGAGGATGAGGACCTGAATAAGGTGCATACGTTCGTTATGTCAGTCATCCACAAGAAAGAGGGTGTCCTGCGTACCACAACCAGTGTGGCTGTAGGTTAGTAGATTCAGGATTCATAAGCAGGAACAAAAAAAGACCCTCGCTTAATGCGAGGGTCTAATTATTTAAAGTCTTAAGTTGTCTGTCCAAACCTGATCCTGGTGCCTACAGATAGCCCCTCTGGTCAGCTGCGTCATCAAGATCGTCCCACTCCACGCCGTCATCGCGCCTGCGCAAATGTCCCAACGACGCCCTTGCCAGTACCAGCGCCGAAAGTCCACCCAGTCCCAAGGCCATCCGAAGATCGCCGTTGGAATTGAGCACCAGCGCAGCCACCGAGGCATACCCGATAACAACGCTGAGTAGCGAGGTGTAGGGCAACCTCTGTCCGCCATAAGCCACCAGCACGCCAACCAGTACACCAATGATTCCAAATACTGGAAACATGCCGATCATTATTCCGCCCAGGATGGCCAGGCCGTCGCCCCCGCGAAAGCCCGTGAACACTGAGTTCCAGTGTCCCAATATTGCTGCGAGAGCCGGAAGAACGATCCAGGCATTGTCTATACCCAGATGGGCTCCCACCAGCAGGGCAGCCAGCCCCTTAACCAGATCCAGGGCACCAACTGTCAGTCCCCGATACTTACCAACATATCGCTTCACGTTGGACGCGCCTGCTAAGCCAGTTCCAACATCGAATATATCGACGCCAGCCTTCCGACTAATTAGCGCTGCAATCGGTAACGCGCCCAGGACGTAAGCAATGATTATCGCGGGCAGCATATTTGTTGTTAAGAAGTTGATATCAATAAAGAACCAGACCTAATTCCCTCACAGAATCCTGGCGTATAGCTGTTGAATTTAGTCGTCTAAGTCAGTTAAAGCAACTCAACTTAGCTCAATGCCCAGTGTAGCAGATTTTCTAGAATTCGAAATCAGTTCCGACCCCTTGTGATTTGGCTTTTTCGTACACATGGTAAGCGACGGAGATGTCCTGAATCGATAGGCCAACGCTCTTAAACAGCGTTATTTCACTGTCGGACTCCCTGCCCTTCATGCGGCCGGACACTAGATCGCCGATCTCTCCGCGAATGTCGCTAGCCTTCAAGGAGCCTTCCTCTATAGGAATCTGCAGGTCGCCGGCCTCCGCCAGACACGCCTCCACGTTGTCGCAGATGATCTTTGACTTGACCACGGTTTTGGTGTCCAGCTCGCGGACGCCCGGCGCGTGGGAGCCTATGCCGTTGATGTGTGTACCCGGCTGGACCCAGTCGCCATCCACAATGGGTGTGGTCGCCGTCGTGGCCAAAGCCAATATCCCCGAGCCCTCTATCAGCTCCTGAACGCTGCCAACCAGACTTACTGGCACGCCCGTTTGCTCTGCCATATCGTCGGCGAACTTCTGCTGATTCTCGACCGTATCCATGGAGAAGCAGATTAGTTTATCCAGCTTGTGGGCGGTGGCCATGCCCCATAGCTGTGCCCTCGCCTGCACTCCCGTTCCCAGCACGCCTGCCACCCTGGCGCTCTCCTTGGCCATGTACTTTGTGGCCAGTCCAGAGACCGCTCCGGTGCGCATGGCCGTCAGGAAGCCGCCGTCCATTACAGAGATCGTCTTGCCCGTCTCGCCGTCCATGAGAATTATCGTAGCCAGCGTCACAGGCAGTCCGAACTTGGCCTGGTTGTCCTTATAAACGGTAACTGCCTTGATGCCCAGAGCGCCCATCTTCTTTAGCTGGGCGGGCATGAAAGCATACCAGCCGTTGTGCTCGGGGTCGCTTACAGCGGTGCGGGGCGGCATGATGGACGTGCCGTCGGCCAACTCGCCGAAAGCCTGCTCTAATATGCTAATGGTGTCTTCCATATTCAACAGGCCCTGAATTGTTTCTCGGTTGAGCAGTAAGCTCATTGGTAACACCTCCCCGGTTGCACTCTGCGGTTGACAGGGTACGACCACTTATATAGATATTCTGTTGGCATGGTATTGTACCCCAACAAGTCAGGATTCGCCTACTTTAACTGTTCCATTAGGCGCACGGTAAGCTATAATACGCCGGTGCAGCAGCTACTGAGAGACCACTTCGGCTACGACGAGTTCAGACATCTGCAGGAAGAGGTAATCACCAGCGTCCTTGAACGCAGGGACACGCTGGTTTTGATGCCTACCGGCGGCGGAAAGTCCATGTGCTACCAGCTTCCAGCGCTATCGCTGGAGGGACTGACGCTGGTCATCTCGCCACTCATCGCGCTGATGAAGGACCAGGTCGACGCCCTCAAGTCCAACGGCATCGCGGCGGAGTACATCAACAGCACCCTGAGCGTCAGAGAGATTCGGCGAGTGGAGGGACTGGCCAACAGCGGCGAGCTCAAGATTCTCTACGTTGCGCCCGAGCGGCTGGCCCAGGAATCCTTCAGACAGTTCCTCAAGAAACTTTCCGTAAGCCTGATCGCCATCGACGAAGCCCACTGCATCTCGGAGTGGGGCCACGACTTCCGACCCGACTACCGCAACCTGCACAGCCTCCGCAAAGAGCTTTTCGACGTACCCATCATTGCGCTGACTGCTACCGCGACAGAGAAGGTCCGGCAGGACATTCTCACTCAGCTTGAGCTTAAGAACCCCAAGGTCTACTTAGCCAGCTTCAACCGCCCTAACCTCATTTACCACGTGATGCCCAAGCGCAACTCTTACGAAAGACTGGTTGCGGCTCTCTCCAAGATCAAGGGCGAGTCCGTAATTATCTACTGCTTTTCCCGCAAGGAGACGCAGGATATAGCGGCGGATCTACGTGACGATGGATTTGATGCTGCACCTTATAACGCCGGCCTTAGTAACGAGATTCGCCAAAAGACCCAGGAGCGTTTCATCCGCGACGAGGTGCCCATCATCGTGGCGACGATCGCCTTCGGCATGGGTATCGACAAGCCTGACGTTCGCATGGTCGTCCACTACAACCTGCCCAAGTCGCTAGAAGGCTACTACCAGGAAACCGGTAGGGCCGGCCGAGACAGCCTGCCCAGCGACTGCATCCTCTTCTACAGCTACGCCGATAAGATGAAGCAGGACTACTTCATTAACCAGATAAGTGAGCCACGAGAGAAGGCCAACGCCGAGGAAAAGCTGGACCAGATCATCCGCTTTTGTGAGACTCAGCGTTGCCGCAGGGCCTACCTGCTCAACTACTTCGGCGAGAAAACTGCTGACGAATCCTGTGACGGGTGCGACGTCTGCCTGTCCACCAAGGAGGAGTTCGACGCGACAGTAATCACCCAAAAGATACTGTCCGCTGTGGTCCGCACAAACGAGCGGTTCGGAGTAGGCCACGTCAGCGAAATTCTTAGAGGTGCGAGGACCAAGCGCATTCGGGAACTTGAGCACGACCAGCTAAGTGTCTACGGCATCGTCAACGATCATTCCGACGAGGAGATCAAGGAGATCGTCGGCATGCTGGTGGACAAGGGCCTGCTACAGAAGGGCGGCGGACAGTACCCGACGCTGGGCCTTAGCGAAGCGGGCCGGACGTTTTTGAAGGAGCGCGCAAACCTCTCGCTGGTCCGCGCCAAGCCCAGCGACGAAATGCAGAGCAGGGCCTCTGGAGAGGTGTCTGAATACGACAAGCCACTCTTCGACAAGCTCCGCGACCTGAGACGGCGCATGGCCACCGAGCGCAACGTGCCTCCCTACGTCATATTTGGTGACACGACGCTGCAGCAGATGGCGCACTTCATCCCACAGGGCATGGAGAGCCTGGCCAAAATTTCCGGCGTCGGAACAGTGAAGCTGGAGGAGTTGGGCGAGGAGTTTCTCTCGCTGATCACGGCTCACGCCCGAATGAACAATTTGCAGGAACGAAGCAACACCGGTAGCAGGAACGGCAAGCGCATCAACAGAAGCGTAAACCGGGACGGTTCCACTTACGACCTCACCAGGCGACTGGTTGCTGAGGGGCTATCACTGAGCGCCATCGCTGCGCGCCGAGGCATCTCCGAGGGCACCGTGCTCTCGCATCTGGAACAGCTTCAACAGGCCAAGGAGCCTCTGGACCTGGCCAGCGTTATGCCGTCTCCCGGCCGCTTCGCCAAGATTCGGCAGGCCTTCCAAAAAGCCGAAACAACCAATCTTAGTCCGGTTCGACGTATACTGGGAACCAACTACTCGTACGCAGAGATTCGCGCGGTCCGTCTATTCTTACGGCAGGACCCCGTCTAAAAGACAGCTAAGAGGTAGATAATGAAATTCGGCGATTTCCTATTTCCAGAAAGCACAACACCTGAGACTGACTTCAAGGTAATTAACGAGTCCCTACAAGAGGCCGAGCTAGCCGACCAGCTAGGCTACCACTCCATCTGGTTGGGAGAGCACCACTTCGACGGCGCATGCTCCTATGCCGACCCAATGACTTTCGCCGGAGCGGTGGTGGCCCGCACCAAGCAGGCCAAGATAGGCTTCTCTGCCGTGCAGACCGCGTTGCATCATCCAGTACGTTTGGCTGAGCAGATCGCCCTGCTGGACAATCTGTCCAATGGTCGCATGATTGTAGGCACGGCCAGAGGCACGGCCTTCAATTACTACGAGTACAGAGGTTACGGCGTCGATGCCGAAGAGGGCCGAGAGCGCCTCCATGAAACAGAAGAGGTGCTGCAAAAGTCCTGGACCGGCAATGGCTACAAACATGAGGGCAAGCACTGGCAGTTGGACATTCCAGTAATGCGCCCCAAGGTTGTGCAGCAGCCGCACCCGCCGATCATCCGAGCCGTCGCCACTGAGGCCTCCACGTTGGACATGGGACGTCAGGGCAGGCCCATGATGATGGTAGTGCAGCCCAACGATGTCACTGAGCAGCGCTTCGACATGTACAAGACGGCAATGGCGGAGGCTGGTTTCGACGACGAGGCCATCGCAAACAACATGGACAACTGCTGGATATGGCGTAACGTCTTCGTAGCCGACACCGACGAAGAGGCTGAGCGAATCGGCTACCCCGCATACTCTGGAAGCCGCCAGCACATCGCCTTCACCAGGCTGCGTCTGAACAGTCAGGACGAGCAAGATTCCGTCGCGGCACCCCTGGAAGACCCCAGGTTCAAGCCAGAGAACGCGCTGATCGCGGGATCTCCGGACACGATAGCCGAGAAGATTAGTGTTCTTAACGAAATGGGCATCGGTGGACTGATCATTCACTTCCGCCTGGGCGCCATGACATATGAGCAGAACGAGCACAGCCTGCGGCTATTCGCCGAAAAGGTCATGCCTCAGTTCCAGAAGTAGGTCAGCCGACCAGACGATTAAGCCTAATAATTGGATGCGAATGATCGCGGTTATCAATGCCGTCATACGCAAGCCATCGGAAATTTAGCTTAGAGTAAAGGGGTATCATGCACGCCATATTCGTGACGATTAACATCAAGGACGGCCACCGCGACGAGTTCATGGCCGCCAGTCTGGGCGACAGCCAGGGTTCCGTGCGCGACGAGCCAGGCTGCCACCGATTCGACATCCTGGAAGACAAGGAGAATCCCAACAGGTTCTACCTATACGAGGTCTACGAAGACCAGGAAGCCCACATGACCGCACATCGAAATGCGCCGCACTACCTAAAGTGGCGTGAGACGGTTTCCCCATGGTTCGATGGCGATATCACCGCCGTTCCCATGAACACGATATTCCCATCAGACAGCGGCTGGAAGGCCCAAAAGCCCGGCCTTCTCAACTGGTAATTTTAAATAGAGTTTTCAATAGCTAATAAAGGCCCACGGAGAGATCTGCGGGCCTTTTGCTTCTTAGCCGTTCGTACGAAAAGACAGTTGTGTGGCCTCATAATCCACCAGACGCGTTTTAAGAAAGCTCATTCTCAACGAAATCCTCGTTGCGAACCGATCGCACATGTCTTAGAATCCCCTGCCAACACGGCGGGCCAGCTCTTCAACAGTCGAGACGACGGCGACAGTTGGGAGCTTCTAGTGGACTACCTTCCGCCCATCAACTCGGTGGAAGTGGGCGTGGTGTCTAAAGGATGAGATCCCGTTCGTCCTGAGTGCCGATTACATCGAGCAGCCTCAACACGATCGGGACTGGTTGAAGAATGCAAATCGCCTATCCGAATTGGTATTTAAAAATCTAACTCTTGGCGCCAGGCACGAACTTCATCGACAGCGAGTTAATGCAGTGGCGGCTGTTGGTCGGAGTAAAGCCCTCTCCCATGAAAACGTGTCCGAGGTGGCCACCGCAGTTAATACACTCGACCTCGATGCGCTGACCGTCGGGGTCAGGCAGATGCTTCACCGCTCCCTGTATCTCCTGGTCGAACGCTGGCCAGCCGCAGTGTGCGTCAAACTTATTTTCCGAGCGGTACAGCTCCGCATTGCATTTGCGGCAGGTGTATACGCCGTCCTCATAGAAATCGTCATACTCCCCGGTGAAGGGTCGCTCAGTCCCCTTAGATTCAATGACGTAGCTCTCCTCCGCAGACAGCGGATTGTATTTTGTATCTTCCATCCTTACCTCAAGCTAGGGATCTGCTCTGCCCATGCCTGTGCCACGGGCCAGCAAGTAGTTTATGTTCTCGCGATATAACCAGTATATTGCCTAAAGGTCGCCCAGGCCAAGCATATCGAAGTTTTCTTATTAAATGCGAAAGAGACTAGCCCTTCAAGCGAGGAATGACATCGCGACCCATGCGATCGATCTGCTCCAGCGCCTTGGCCTGCGGCATGCCGGGCCACTGCATTCGGAACACCAGGTAGTTGACGCCCAGGTCCTCGTCGTAGCGCTTGATCTCCTTCACCACGTCATCGGCCGAGCCCAGCAGGAAGCGGTCGCGGGCCAGGTCCTCATACGGCACGGAGAAGCTCTCCTCGCCCGGCAGCGCCTTGTCCTGCCCCCAGGCGGCGTATGCTGCGTACTTACCCTCCAGAAACGGCTTGCTCTCCGCAAAGGCAGCGTCCCGGTCGTCAGCCACGTACATCTCTCGAATCATGGGTAGGTCGGCTGGCATGGGCTGGTTCGCCTTTGCCAGCTCATCCTTGTACATGGCAAGCTGTCCAGCCACCGTGGTCATGGTCGCGTGGGGGTTAATAAGCCATGCGTAGCCCCACCGCGCAGCGCGACGTATGGCGACATCGGCGTTGGCGGCGACCCATACCGGCGGGTGCGGCTGTTGTACGGTACGTGTCGTCGATTTCGTTTTGGCTATCTGAAAGTACTTGCCGTTGTACTCTACCTCGTCCTCGGTGAGAAGCAATTTCGTCGCCTCCAGCACCTCGCGCATGCGGCCTACGCGCTCCTTCGACGTGACGCCAAAGGAGCCGTACTCCTCATCGCGGTAGCCCAGGCCTATGCCGAAGACAAAGCGTCCGTCGCAGATGGCGTCCATGGTGGCCAGGCTCTCGGCCAGCGCCACCGGGTTGTGCAAAGGCAGAAGCAGCACAGACGCTGCAACCTGCATGTCGCCAGCCTCCGCAGCCATGCGTGCCAGGAACGGCAACAAGGCCGCCATCTGGTAAGGCGCGGAGAGGTAGTGCTCGCCGCAGCCTATGAGATCAAAGCCAGCGTCCCGCGCCGCCCGTGTCTGCTCAGCGCTGTCCTTGATCTGCTGCGCCAGCGCACCATCGCCCTGGCTTTGTGTATTTAAAAAGAGTCCGATTTTCAATTTTTCACCTCTTAACGCATAGGGCGCAAACGGCGTGGAGCCATAAGTCGCGACCTATGACTAATGGCCAATCGCCCACATTCCAACATACTACATCACTCTCCTATTTGATTATATTCACAGGCATCCCTGAGGGAAAACTGTTAACTAAACCGCACTTTGCGAACAATAAGGACAACAATGCGTTCATTATCCCCCACCCTGTTGGCCAGTCTCGTTTTCATAGCAGCCCTTTCCTCAGCAATCATCTTCATCAGAGTTGGCTCGGCCATCGGCAGTAGCGACGCCCGGATCGTTTACACGGGCAACGAAGCGCTGGCAAACCTCATCTGGGTAGTCGCCGTTGCGCTAGTCGTAGGAGCAGTGGCTATTAAGGAGAGGGGAACGGGCTTTAGATTCGATCCAGCATCAATCCCAGGTCACATTACAATTGCTTCTATTCAGACGGTGCCCATTCCCTCAGGGCTATCGCTTGTAGAGAGCCGACCCTCATTCGTTCGGAAATGGGGATGGTCAATTCAACCAACCATTGCGTGTGGCCACTGACAGTTCCGGCAATATCTACGTTACTTCTAGCGCAAGCAAAAGAGTTCAGAAGTTCACCTCTAAGGGAGATTTCATAACCGGCTGGGGCAGTCTCGGAAGCGACCGGGGACGGTTCAACGGCCTGGGCGATGTGGCAGTAGTAGACTCATCTGGAAATGTTTACGTGGCGGACACAAGAAACCGACGAATTCAGAAATTCAGCGAGAATGGAGAATTCTTTAGGCCATTCGGACTTGCCCTTGATCCAAATGACAGAGTCATCGTTGCGGATAGTCAGAACTTCAGGGTCCAAGTGTTTGCCCGATAGTAGGAAATTCGCCCTCAATGATATTGGCCTTTTCAACTGAGGTCTCATTCAGTTTTCTTGTTCATATCAGTTCGTTGGCGTTGATAAAGTTTGCATACCGGTGACGTCATTCTATCCGACATCCCGCCTAACCCATTCAATATTACCGGCCGAACTCGCGCTCAAGGTGGGTGGTGCTGAGGTGGATCATGGTGGGACGGCCGTGAGGGCAACTGTGCGGCTGAAGGCACGCCTCCAGCTGCCGGGTCAGCTCTACCATCTCCTGGTGGGTCATGACCTTACCCGCGCGGATGGCGCTGTGGCAGGCCAGGGAGTAGGCCGCGCGTTGCTGCCATGTCTCCGGGTCGCCGCCCTCTGATAGCTCGTCCAGCACATCCATGAGGGCGCTGGCGGGGTCGGCCTCAGCCAGGATGCTCGGCACGCCGCGTATCAGAAAGAGGTCACCGCCAAAGGGCTCGACCAGCAGTCCCAGTGCCGTAAAGGACGCCTGGTTATCGAGCAAAATCTCTTGATGACGGGGATTAAGCTCCAGCGTGGCGGGCTCCATCAGCATCTGGACCTCTGGGGCACTGGCTGCGGAATCGGCCTGTATTTTCTCGAACACGACCCGCTCGTGGGCGGCGTGCTGGTCGATGAGATACAGGCCGTCGGGGCCTTCCGCTGCGATGTAGGTGCTCTGCACCTGGCCCAGCACACGCAGCACAGGCAACGCCGACTTCGGACTCAGGGCCTCTTCAAAGGGCAGGCCTGTGCCTGACGGACCGTCGGAGATAGGGCCTACCGCCTCTGAAGAACGTGAGAAGGGCTGTACCTGCCAGAACGACGATGCCGTCCGTGCTGGCGCACCGGCAAATCCCCCCGCCGTCACCTGGGCGCGGCGCATCTCCGGCACAGGTGTGTGGGATGTGAGCGCCTGCCGAACGGCGTGCTGCACTGCCGAAAACACCCTGTCCTGCCTGCGGAACCTTACCTCTGTCTTGGCCGGATGCGCGTTGACGTCCACGTCCTCGTAAGGCATTACGATATTGAGCACAGCCATAGGAAACCGGCGCTCCTTGAGGAAGCCGTGGTAGGCCTGCTCCACCGCCACGTTCAGAGCGCGACTCTGCACCCAACGCCGATTCACGAACAGGCTGATGTAATTCCGATTTGCCCTGTCCACGGAAGGCGCTCCTGCGACACCGGTGACCACAGGCCTGACTTCGTCCAGGTCTTCGAAAGCTTCTGCATACAGAGGTCCGTCTATCTGAAGCATGCGCTGGGCGACATCCAGGCTATACACGGCTGCCACCGCTTCCAGCAGATCGCCGGAACCAGGACTGGCGAACTTGGAACGCCCTGCCGTCAGCTGAAAGCGTATCTCAGGGTAGGCCAGCGCGTAGCGGGTAACCAGCGTCTGCACGCGGGTCGTCTCTGATCCAGGCGAGCGCAGAAATTTGCGACGGGCAGGCACGTTGCGAAAGAGTTGCTGCACGATGATGATGGTGCCGGGCGACGTGCCCTGCCGCTCCTTATTGCCCACCTGGCTCTCGTTTACTTCCAGTCGGGCTCCACTGTCGGCGTCGGCATGCCGGGTGACGATGCTGACCTGCGACACCGACGCTATGCTGGGCAGGGCCTCTCCGCGAAAACCTAAGGTTGCGATGGATTCCAGGTCATCAGGCCCCGAGAGCTTGCTGGTGGCGAACCTCTCAAAGGCCAGCTCTACCTGGTCGTAGGGAATGCCACTGCCGTTGTCGGCCACACGAATGAGTTCGACACCGCCGCCCTGAACCTCCACGGTGATCTCAGTGGCGCCAGCATCGATGGAATTCTCCACCAGCTCCTTGACCACAGACGCTGGCCGTTCGATGACCTCACCGGCGGCAATCATGGAGGACACCTCCGGAGCAAGTTGCTTTATGTTTTGTGTATTGTGTTTCATGAAGAGTCCAATGGCGTTGCGTGATGTCGTTCCGAGGGAGGTCCGCCGCAGCAGTCCGAAAGAGGAATCTAAGGCGATTGCCTCCAAAACCAGCAGTACGTGCTAGATTCCTCGCACCGGCTCGGAATGACATGCGAATAAGACAGCAATTAGAAATTCAATAGAAATCACCAACTCCTAGAGGCCGGGCTTGTACGCCTCGTGGTCCGAAGCGCCGGTGGCTATGACATCGGCAATGACCTGGTAGATTTCCTTCATCTCGGTGTCTTTGGCGTTGCGCCAAAAGTAAGGGCTGCAAAGAAAGCCACTGTAGTTCCGCACAATCTCCGGGTGGTCGTCAATCACAAAGTCTGGCCTTGTCGTAACGCCCCACGTGACCAGGCCCTCCTCGAAGTCTTCGATGGGCTTCTGGAAAATGTCCGACACGTAGCTCTCAAGACCCAGCCGCCGGACCTCTGCCGTTCGTATGCCCACGCCTGACCAGACGTACACGAGATGCCCGTCCGCAATCAGCTTCTGAAACGTCTCTTCAGTGTCGGGCCGCATGCTGCCGTCGGCTCCGAGAATAGTGTAGTCCACATCAAAGAAGATGTTCATCCGGTAATTTCTGAACTGCTACCGAATTCCAACAAATGCCATATTGAAAGCGAAATACTAATAACTGCCAACTAAAAACTAACCCCTACAGCGCCGAGGCATGGCCATCGGTACGAGGATCAGATGCGCCCATACGAACGCCTGTGTCCGGGTCGATAAGGATGAGCTTGGTCGATCCTGGACGCACTTCGATATGCTTGATGGCGTGGCCCTTGGCTTCCAGCTTGGCCAGCTCTACGTCTGTCATTCCCGGCTCAAGCTCCACGACTACGGGGTCGGAGATGTTTGCGGGATCAGTGCCGGGCCAGGAGTTCCAGCAGGGCGCCTCCAAGGCCTCTTGCGCACCCATGCCGTAGTCGATAACGTTCGAAATCATTTGAACATTCCAGGAAACCTGTCGATCACCGCCGGGTGTGCCCGCGACGATGTAGGGCCTGTCCTCGTTCATAACCATGAAGGCGTTCAGCGTGTGCATGGTCTTCTTGCCCGGCTCGATGACGTTGGGATGGCCCTCTACAAGAGAGAAGCCGCGACCGATACGGTTGTTCAGTAGAACGCCTGTGTTCCCCGCTACGAACCTAGAGCCGAAGCCGTCTGACAGGCTGTGGATCATGGAGACCGCGTTACCCTCGCCGTCCACCACGCAGAAGTAGGTGGTATCGTCGCCGCCAGCCATGATGACGCCCAAAGGGCCAGCCTCAACATTACCCACCGACTTGTCCATGTTGATCTGCCGACGTCGCATCTTGGCAAAGTCCTTGGAAATCAGCTCGGACGTGGGCGATTCTACGAAGTCGGGGTCGCCCATGTAGGCGTTGCGGTCCGCGTACGCCAGCTTCTTGGCCTCCACCATTACGTGTACCGCGTCAGCAGAATAGAAGCCCATGATCGCCAGGTCGAAGCCCTCGATGATGTTCAGCATCTCAAGAACAATTAGGCCTTGAGACGGCGGATTGGTCTCGTAAACAGTGTGTCCCCTATAGGTAGTGGAAATGGGAGTTTCGTAGAGGTTGGTCTTGTACTGCGCGAACTCCTCTTCCGTGTACAGGCTGCCAGCCGCCTGAAGTGCGCGGACCATCTCCTTGGCAATGGCTCCTCTATAGAAGACATCGGGGCCCTGCTCAGCGACAGTCCTCAGCGTCTTGGCCAGGTCCTTGTTCACAAGAACATCGCCAGCTCCCAAAGCTGTGCCGTATCGCGTGAATATGGCTGCAGTGTCGGAGAACTCGTTCAGGGCGGAGAGAGAGTTTGTAAATATGCCACCTAGCTTTTCAGACAGAACGAAGCCGTTCTCGGCATAGTCGATAGCGTACTGCAGCAGACTGGCCACTGATCTGGTCCCGAACTTCTCCTGGATGACGTAGTAGGAATCGATCTCGCCGGGGATGGCGGCAGAGTGAGGGCCTGTGCGAGGCATAGTGCTGTATCCACGGCTGGTGTAGTAGTCGCGGTCGGCAGCCATAGGAGCCTTGCCGCTGCCGTTCAGACCGTAGACCTTGCCCGTCTTGGCCTCGTACATAATGATGAAGGGCTCGCCGCCGATGCCGCACCACATGGGGCAGGTGACCGCCTCCACCGCAGCCATGGCTATGGCCGCATCGAAGGCGTTGCCACCCTCGGCCAGCACCCGTAAGCCGGCGGACGACGCCATTGGCGACTGCGACGAAACGACTCCGCCTTTGGTATAAACAGCCTGTCTACCTGTCTTGATGTTTGCTCTCGCGCCGGTGCCATTGCTGGTCATATAGCCCTCCACGCTGAAAATAACCTGCCGGAATTTGCCGCTATGATAGCACAGGACGCGGCCACACCTTATACTGACGCCAGACACAAAATGCCAGCACTTTTGACAGGAGACACCATTGTCTAATCGACCGACATTACAGGACGTTATCGCCGCAAAGAAGCGCATCGAGCCATACATCTGGCGCACGCCGCTGCATCACTACCTGGGCCTGGACAAGTTTCTGGACGCCGAGGTGTGGGTGAAGCACGAGAACCATCAGGTGCTGGGCGCGTTCAAGGTTCGCGGCGGCATCAACCTGATCTCTCAAATGTCTGACGAGGAGAAGGCGCGAGGCGTTATCACCGCGTCGTCGGGCAATCATGGACAGTCCATCGCATACGCCGCCAGCCTGTTCGGAGCGAAGTGCGTGGTGTGCGTGCCCGAGGGCGCCAATCCCGGCAAGGTGGAGTCCATGGAGAACCTGGGCGCACAAGTGATTCACCACGGCCCCTATTTCGACGTATCCCGGGAGCACGCCGAGCGGCTGGCCAAAGAGGAAGGCTATCGCTTCGTGCACGCCGTCAACGACCCGGTCCTGGTGGCTGGCGTCGGCACTTACGCACTGGAGATACTGGAAGACCTACCCGACGTGGATGTCATTATCGTCCCGTTGGGCGGCGGCAGCGGAGCCAGCGGTGTAGGCATCGTGGCCAAGAGCATCAATCCCGCAATCCAGGTTATCGCGGTGCAGGCCGAGCGTGCTCAGGCGGGCTACCTGTCATGGAAGAGCGGCAAGCTGGAAGAAGCGCCTATGACCAGTAAGGCCGAGGGACTGGCCACCGGCATGGGCTATGAACTGCCACAGGCCATTTTGAAGGACGTGCTGGATGACTTCGTTCTGGTGACCGACGACGAGATGGACCGGGCTGTAGTGACGCACCTGGAGAAGACTCACAACCTGACTGAGCACGCCGGGGCGGCATCGCTAGCTGGCGCGCTGAAGATCAAAGACCGGTTGCGCGGCAAGAAGGTCGCGCTGGTAATGAGCGGCGGAAACATTTCGATAGAGCACCTCAGGACAGCTTTGAATTCAAAATAAAAGGTTTGGTTACGGAGGCCAGGGCATGGGCAAGCTAGACGGAAAAGTCGCCATCATAACCGGAGGCGCGACGGGCGTGGGCAAGGGCATCGCCAGGACCTTCGTGAACGAGGGCGCGACAGTGGTGATCGCCTCCCGCAACAAGGATGCTCTGGAGAAGACTGCAGCGGAGTTAAGCTCCAATGGCGGCACGGTGGACGTCATGCCAACGGACGTCACCGACGAGGCCCAGGTCATCAGCCTGTTCACCGGCACCCTCAGCCGGCACGGGCGCGTGGACATCGCGGTCAACAACTCGGGTGTGGAGGCGTCTGCCCCTTTGGACGAGATGACGCTGGAGTCGTTTCAGAGCGTGGTTGCCGTAAACCTGACCGGCGTGTTCCTGTGCTGTCGTGAGGCAATGAAAATCATGAAGCCTCAGGGCGGCGGCAAGATCATCAACATCGGCAGCACTGCAGCCTACGTGCCGCGTCCAAACACGGCCTCTTACGGCGCGACGAAGAGCGGCGTGATTGGCCTGACCCATGTGGCCGCGCTGGAGGGTCGGGAGCACAACATAGCGGTGAGCTGTCTGAATCCGGGTAACGTGGCAGTTGAGAAGCGCGCCCACGACCGCTTCCATACTGAGCCCATGATGAGCGTAGACGACGTCGGCGCAGCAGCCCTGGCCATGGCCGCCCTCCCGGACGGCGTCAATTTCTACAGCGCCATGGTCCTGCCACTGGGCATGCCGTTCCTGGGACGTGGGTAGGGGGAAATGATTAGTCACGGCAAACTTCCTGTTCGTACCCAACCTACAAAAACAACATGTGTGGCCTGTGAAATCCAATATACTGGATTTAGAATAAGTGTCTGGACACAACAGAGATTCTGCAATGGAGAGTTCCAATATGACGACCAATGCTGACCGGATATTTGATGCTAAGAATACCGTAGAGACCTTTATCGAGGTATGGAAAGACAAAGTATCAACTGATGATCAAGCATTTAGGAATTTTGCAGTAGAGCAGATACTTGGGGACCTGAATTTATCCGACGTTGAAATCGAATTCGTTGGCGCCACCGATGGAGCCGACGACAAGGGGATTGATGGTTGGCATACCTTCGTTGATGACGAAATCACCAGGGTAACCTTAATAAAGTCGAAGGACACAAACTCATCTCCAGATGATCTAGATAAATTATTTACGAATTTTCAGCTCTTATTTGAGTCGTCTTCAAATGTCAGGAACACCTCAAATAGGGAGATCAAAGACCGAGCATTCACTCTTGACGGGCTTCTTTCCGACACTTCAAGAAACTTCGTCTTCGAAATTTGGCTAGTGACTTCAAGGCTCGCTACTAAAAATGTAAAAGACAGAGCACGGGACCTGAGCCACAAAGGTTTAAAACTGGACGGGAGACAGTTCGATGCCGAGGTTAACGTTTTTGACATTGAAGATTTCGCCGCGACTGCAGGAACAAATATTCGTTCGCAGGTCACATTCGGGACTGAGGTTAATTCCAACCACTTAATGGTCGTCGAGGCGAGAGATGTAAGCTTTAAGACCGTGACAGTTGTAACCCCGGCCAGCGAACTAGCACGTCTTTATGAACAAGAGCGCATAAGCCTATTCAAATTGAATCCGCGCTACTATCAGAGTGGCCGCACTAAAACAAATAAGAATATTCCCGATACTCTAAGTGACGCCTTATTACGCAATCATTTTTACGTCTACAATAACGGGCTGACCGCTACGGCAAACTCCGTAACCGTATCTACACGTGCCAAAGACCCGCTCAAATTCGAATGCGAAGAGGACTAACAACCTCAGCCTGCTTAGGCCACCGTCGATAACCCGAATATAAAAACCTCAGAATTGTAGGTCGCGAGGGGTTGCGCCGTAATGCTCTGGCGACATCAACCGGGCTTGTGTCCAACCTTATGCAAATGCAGTTCAGGCTGGTGTTCTCGCTGATAAGGCTGGGACGATCTTCTGTGGCTCTGCCTGCTGAAATTCCCAGCTACAAGCAGATTCTTACAATTGCAGGGACTACAGGCGTGGCAGTCGCAACCTTGAGCGGGTTCGTAGTTGTCTTTCTTCAATGGCTGGAGAGTGTGGCCTGAGGCCATTTATTAGTCTTAACTTCGCTGTGCTAGCATGTGCCCATTCTTTTCAGGAGCTACATCATGCAGTACAGAATCAACCATGTGCACATCCGGGCGTCGGACCCGCGCAAGTCGGCGGAGTGGTATGTGCAGTATTTCAACGCCAAGATTATCTCAGAGCAAAAGGTCATGCCCGGCACGATAACCGTGGGTATGGAAGTCGGAGGACCTTGCCGGCTCAACATCTCCTCTAAGCCAGCGGGTACGTCCGACCAGCGCGCCGTTGCCGAGCTGAACAGGCTGGGTCTTGAGCATTTTGGGTTCGACGTAGAGGACCTGGAGGCCGAACTATCCAGACTGGAAGGCGCCGGCATTCGTATCGTGTTGCCGCTTACGCAAGTCGACAGCGGGGCGCGCCTCGCCTACATTGAGGGGCCCGATGATGTGCTGATCGAGCTGGTCCAACCCGCATAGACCACTACTCTAATCTACCCAAAATATCTATTCGGAGGACAGAGAAAATGCCGGTGAATAAGATCATTGAAAAAATGCGACGTGGTGAAAAGGCTGTCGGTATCGCGCTGAGTTTCTACTCAGATGAGATTATCGAGCTTGCCGGGGTGATGGGGCTCGACTTCGTGAGCTACGATGGGCAGCATGCGCCTACAACTCCTGAGACCATTGACCGGTTCTGCCGCATGTGCGACGGCTGGGGTGTCACTCCGGCCATGCGAGTACCAGACCAGATACAGAGCAACATTCTCAACTACCTGGATCGAGGCATGAGGGCCATCACCATACCCAATCTGGAGACCAAGGAACAGGCGGAGAAGCTGGTGGAGTACTGCTACTTTGCGCCACGCGGTCTTCGCAGCTATACCAGCAAGCGGGTCACTCGGTTTGGATTCGAAACCGACCTGAGGGCTATGATGGACCGAACGAACGACGAGCTTCTCATCATGCCTCAGTTGGAGAGTATCACCGCTTACAACAACCTGGACGAAATTCTGAGTGTGGATGGCATTGAGGTCTTCGCCGGTGGGCCTAACGACCTGGCGCAGTCCATGGGCTTCCCAGGATTACCAGATCAACCTGAATGCCTGAAGGTAACGGAAGAGGGCCTGGCGAAGATACACGCTGCGGGCAAGAAGCGCGACTCCGACGTGATGGTATCGGTGGATGCGACTATTGCTGTTAAGGACGCCGTGACGGCTATGCTGGACAGTGGCGCGGGATCCAGGGGATATTAAGTTGGCGGTTGCCAATTGAGTTTCTTGCTACGAATATACGAAAATATCCCCGAGGCTTAATAGTGTCGCAACTCGATCTGATTGCCTTCCCAGTCCTCAATGTAGATCGAGGTGGCCATTCCCCGGGCACCTGAGCGCTGGACCGGCACTTCGCTGTTTACGGTAACTCCCTGCTCGCGCAAGTGGCTGGAAAGCTGGTTCATGTCGGTTGGCTCCAGCACCAGGCAGTAGTGGTCCAGATTCCGACGCCCGTCTCTCACCGGCTCCTCGTCTGGCCAAGGCTTCAGGTCAATGATCGTCTCGCTGTTTATCCTGGCGCAGGGGAAAGGCAGTTCTCCAGACCTGAACTCATCGACGCGCAGGGGCTCCAGTCCCAGTATCTCTGTGTAGAACTTGATGGCGCCTTCAATGTCTTTCACTCTTATGACAATGTGGTCCAGCTGAACAATTTTGAGCTTCACTGATGAGTCAGTTGCCATTCTATTCTCCTTTGCCTTTTGACCTTTTCCGGCCTTAACCTACGCCGGGCGCATAGAGATGATTAAGCGTCTCATAATTCTTGGGGTCAAGGTTCTTTCCCTGCAAAGCCGGATGCTCCGGGCCATACCTGTGGGCCCTGAATGTCGCATTGGCGTTCCCGTTTGAGCGGGGGTCCAGGACGAAAAACGGGTTAATGTATTCCCACACGATATTCTTGTTGGACGATACTTCAAACATACGCCCCGGTGCTCCCTCGCAAATTAGGGTGTTCCCGTTGGGCAGTCGCTGGGCGCTGCTGATGTTGAAGCTATAGAAAGACGGCGGCGGGCTACCCGCGAATTGCCATACGATCTCGTTTGACTCTATGTTGACCTCAACAATTCGGGAAGCGCCGTTGCCACGACCATGCGCACCATTGTCGAAGATCAGTATGTTGCCATTATCCAGATGGGTCGGATTGTGCTGATGAGCGATTTCGTTGGGACCCCACTTCCACTTGAACGCCCCGGTGGCCTTGTCCACGATGCCTACCGTGTTGGTGCGCCTGTAGCTCACAACGAAATCGCCATCAGGCGTTACGTTCAGCGAGTTGCCGTGTCCCCACTCGCGCCTGTTTTCCAGCGGACACACTACGTCTTCGTCAAGATCGAAATGGTCCTCACTGCGCCACTTGTACACAGAGGTACCATCCGGCGTGATCTCCTCAATGTTGTCCCCCAGCATCTCGTCAGGGTCGTCTTCGGACTCGTAGCCGCCTTTGACACGACTACTGAACTCTTTGGACATGGCGTCCCAAAGCAGCACCAGGGTGTTGCCGTTCGGTAGCCGCTCGAAGTCGTGATGAAGCAAGGGGTTTCTATAGCTCCAGACGACGTTGCCCTCCCAGTCGAGTTCCAGCAGCGCTGACGAAGAACCGCCCAGTCCGTTGACGATGTCGGTTTCAGTCTCAGGACCCGTTCTGCACAACAGGTTACCGTTGGGAAGGAGGTACGCGTAGCCAATGCCTTCATCGCTGGTCCATCGATGACAGATCCTGCCCTCCATGTCGATCAGTGTAGCGTGCTTGCCTCTGTTAGTTGAAAATAGTGTGTAGCCTCTATATGAGAGAGACGGTGAGTAGTGAATGAGTCCAACCGGTTGATGAATAGACCAGCCCATGTTTTTATATCTCTAGCATTAAAAGGATTTGCCCTTGAACCGCTCAGCTTCGAGGATTGAACTCTGGCGAGGACATCAAACGTGGGCTGTAGTAAACCACAATTGGGGCCTCAGCGCACATCCCCAGTCATATCGACGACATCAGGCAGGCCGAGGGCGAACTTGCCGAGATTCTCGTACACGACATCGCTGACGAAAATATGCTGAGCCGCGGCATCCATATCCCGGTGGCACCGCTGCAGTTCGCCGCCCATATAAAGGGCCTCGCCTCCGCCGTAACGAAAGGCCATAGATGTCACCTCGACGGCTACGTCCGTGGCCAACGTGGCGCACCCTCGCATCTGAGTCTGCAGCTGTGGGTCCGGCGCACTTCCCTGGCAGACGACGTCCCAAGCACTCTCGAATGTCTCCATTACCAGCGCCCTGACGGCTCGCAGGCGCAGGTCGGACTCGCCTATCGCCCGCTGAAAAGATGCTCGGTCTGCGATTAGAGTCTTGCTCGTCGATCCGCGCAGCTTGCTTTGCGCCAGTTCGACGATGGCATTGAGGGCGCGACGGGCCAGTCCCAAGGCAATGGCTGCATGCTCATTTGCGACGAATCCAGACCGGCCGAGAAGGTATATCGCGCCGCCTCGTCGGGGAGGGTCTGACATCAGCCAGGTGAACTCTTCCGGCACAAATAGGTCTCCTACAGTGAAGCCATTGCTCCCTGTTCCTTTGAGTCCAGACACCTGCCAGTCATCCGCTATTCTTGCCTTTTCCGTCGGGAACACAACCCTGCGTATCTCCGACAAACCAGACATTCCATCCTCCACACGAACACCCGCGGAGAGCCATTGGGAGTGCTTGATTCCGCTGGCGAACCTCCAACGTCCGCTTACCACATAGCCCCCGTTGACAGGCATCGCCACTCCCGAAGGCATACCAACTCCCGCTGCTCTCGGAACATTACCGCCTGCGAATATCTGCGCCACCGCCTCATCGGGCAGCATGACAGCGGGCAAGGCAATGTTGGTTGCGCCGATCATCATGCCCCACGCCGCCGCCGAGTCATACATTACCATGGCCTCTATGACTTCTATCTGAGTCACAGGATCGGCCTCTGCCCCGCCAAACTCGGTGGGTAGCTTCAGCGCGAAAAGGCCTGCCTGTTCCAGGGCGTCGACAGAGGCCTGCGGCAAAGTCGCTTGTTCTTCAGCATCGTCGGCGCAAGACAACACGACGGCACGAACGCTCTCGACTGCATCTAAAAGCGCCTGACGTTTCTCCAGCCTATCAGTCGGGAAATTCCAAGTCACTTCTGGACCTCTCTCATCACACTTTACCAGCGCCCTTGCCTGTTCTGGCACCGATATCTATGGCGCGGTCCCTGCTCAAAGCAGATAGGATTTCGTCCATTAAATCATATTCAGCCATCAACCAGTCCAGCCGCACTGACCTTGGCCTGACGTACTACCAAAACCAACGGAATTAGAGTAGCCAGTCCGATAAAGGCGATGAGTAACTTCCAGCCAAAGAATTCAGGCGCTAGAGCTATGGCTAGACCTCCAAGAGTCGTTCCCATTAGTGCGGCAACCTGTTGAAACGCTCCATCCGTGAATACCGCCGCGCCCTGTTTATCTGCAGCGAAAACGTAAAGAAGGTTAATACAATTTGGAATGCTAAGCCCAAACACGAATGCCCAGACGACAAATATTGCGATAGTGATTGCGGGATTCGGTGTGATAAATGCAAAGGCAATTGCGCCAAGTGGAAAGACTAGTCCGGCCGGCCACAGAATGTTAACTGGACCCTTAACTCGAGATAGCAGGACAACATTAGCCAGTGAACCCGCCATGAAACCTCCCAGCGATATGAAGGCGTAGGCCGGACCGAGCCAAGCTTCCTTTACAGGATATTCACCAATGAAAAACGCCGGAAAGTAAAACAGAGATATACCCGCAGCCATCCACACCAACATCCTGATGGCTAGCAATGGCCTGATCCCAGGCAAAAGAATTACCTTGACGGAAGTGGACATCTGGGCCGACAGAGAAGCTCCTTCTCCTGTAGATGATCCCTCGAGCCGAGGCAGGGCCACCAGCACCAGAAGAGCAATCAGCCCAACGAATATCGCAAACACAATTGTGGCCACCTGCCAACTGGTCGGTTCTGCAATCAGGCGCATTACCGGAGCAAGAACACCAGGTCCTCCGGAAAGAGCCGCCACCAGGAATCCCATCTTTTTGTTTCGCTCATCCACATCGGGCCAGGCTCGACCCATCGCAGCATACGCACCTGCCATTGCAATGCCAGCGGCAAGGCCCGCCACGAGTCTGGCGGCAAACATTACAGCGAATGACACTCCCAAACCGGTAACGAAAGTGGAAACGGCGAGCACTGCCGCAGACCAGAACAGCGCCTGCCGTAACTGAATTCGAGATATGAACGGAATCAGAGCAATGGCAGATACCAGCGCGCCAATGAATTGAGCAGTACCGAGCTGACCCGCAAGACTAACAGACACGTTGAGGTCGGCTGACATCTCATTAATAAAGGGAGCTACGGTGCTGACATGCGCCGCTCCTAGTGGAATGACCAGCATGATAATAGGCAGCGTTAGCCAGTTGGTACCGGATGGACGAACAATGTTCATTGCCAAAAAACCTACTAAACAGCAGACGGGCGCTAGTGTTTAACACCAGCCATCAATTCAGGTCATGACCGTTTGCGTAGTGGGGCGTCTTGCGCTCGAAGGAAAGCCGATGCCTCATAGACTCGCAGCCTCTACCTACCCATCTCTATATTGATAAGTACTTCCTTTAGCTCACCGGACACGACCTCGAACTGCACGGGAAGGCCTGAGCTAGTGTCGCCGCTTTCCAGGGCAACGTCGGCGATGTAACTCCCTGGTTTCAAGGCAAATATGTTCTGAAAGAACTCCGGCGTTAGTGAATTGGAAGCGTAATCGCCTATCTGAAATACCTTCAGGCGTTCCTTACCCACTACCTCGGTGATTACTAACTCCAGCGGTTCGAAGAAACGCTTCGGAAAATCGACGGCAACGAACCCTGGCTGGGGCATGGGGCCTACATCTACTCGGACATCCAGCGTGCCTTCGGGCCTTGAACCGCACGCAACCAGCAAGAGAATAGCTAAAGACAGGGCTATAAAAGTAGCTACCCTGGGAATTATTCTTTTTTCAGCCTTTTCACCAGCGCCCAGGCTCCAGGCAACACCAGCGATGCTGCGTAGAGCTTCATCAGGTCGCCGATAATGAACGGGTAAAGTCCGCCGATCAGGGTCTTGCCCCAGTTTGTGTCGCCGGCGATGTACTCGCCAATTGGCTGCGGCGCACCAGCAGGGACCCAGTTGGTGGCGATGAGGAAGTACAGCCACAGCAGGCCGGGTATGTATATGACGGCGTTGCCAGCCAGCATGGCCAGGGAACCCCATGACTTGCGGTCCCAAGAGCGCTCAGCCAGAAGACCAGTTAGGTACGCGGCCAGTATGAATCCAACGATGTAACCGCCGCTTGATATGGCCCATGGCAGTCCGGCGTTGCCCAGCCAGGGGAATATGAAGTGCACACCCCAGGTGCCGTCCATTGCCAGCGCGCTGGCGGGAGGCGCGAACACCGGTATGAAAGCCATTCCCATGAGCATGTAGATGATCAGAGCACCGGCCCCTCGTTTGGCTCCCAGAGCGCCGCCTGCCACCAGCACGGCGAAGGTCTGTCCGGTAATAGGAACAGTAGTCCAGGGCAGGCGCACCGCTATCTGCGCCGAAAGGGCCACGAACCAGGCGAATCCCGCCATTAGAGCAAAGTCCATCGCCAGCTGCTGAACACGAGCCTGTGCCCATTCTCTTGGAATCACCGCATCAATGAGGACGGGTGCTCGTGAGGTAATCTGCATTTTCTACTACGCTCCCAGGGAAATTTGAAAGCAATAATAACATGGCAGGCGTCCACATTACCCGCAATATCATCAAACAGACATTTAAATGCCCCACTACAAGTCCAAATGCATTATGATTGCTTAGACAACTATTATACTCGTCCAATGCTTTCAAGGATTTCAAGAGGTGATCAATGCCTGCCGTTTATGTAGATGATGTAACAGTGCTTCCCCGCATTCCCGTGCTGCCGGACAAGAGCGCAAGGGAAAGGCCGGTCCAAAAGATCGTCAGCGCCCCCAAGTTTCTTGAGGGCGAGGGCTTCGAGGTGCGACGAGCCTTCTCGGAGATCGACCTGGCTCTGGCCTACCCTTTTTTACTGCTGGACCATATGGGAGCAGTGGAGTACTCGCCGGGAGAGGCAAAGGGTGCGCCCGACCATCCCCATCGCGGTTTCGAGACTGTGACGTACATGTTGGACGGCGAACTGGAACACCGGGACTCCAATGGCGGTGGCGGAGTGATCACCGGCGGCGCGACTCAGTGGATGACGGCAGGGGCTGGCATCGTTCACTCGGAGATGCCCACAGAGCTTCTGCTCAAGAAGGGCGGCCTGTTCCACGGCGTGCAGCTGTGGGTGAACCTACCCAGCAAGCTAAAGTGGACTCCGCCACAGTACCAGGACCTGAAGGCCGATAGCTCCATTCTGCTCGCCTCTGACGACGGCGGCGCTATGGTGCGGCTAATCGCTGGGGAACTGGCGGGCTTCAAGGGACCGGGCAGCACTCACACGCCCATCACGTATGCTCATGTCAGCATCAGTCCCGGCGCCAGATTACAGGTGCCATGGCCGGCTAATTTCAACGCGATGATTTACGTCCTCGCGGGCAAAGGCTCCGTTGGGCCAGACCGTCAGCCCATACACGAGGGGCAGCTTGCGGTGCTGGGTGAGGGCGAACAGGTTAGCCTGTACAGCGACTCGAAACAGGACAACGGCCTTCCGCATATGGAGGCGCTGCTCCTGGGCGGCCTGCCTATACGAGAGCAGATCGCGTGGCGTGGGCCTTTCGTGATGAACACTCAAAATGAACTGTACCAGACTATGAACGACTACCATGCAGGACGAATGGGCACCATACCGGCGAAACGAGCGGGGGACGAGGTCAGTCTGTAAAGTCCTCTGCCATAACAAGAAGCCTAGCGACCGTGTTCCAGTTGCGGGCTGTCACATCGACGCCTATTAGTCTTTCGGCAGCCCGCGCTAGATTGGAACGACCGATGCCGTCGGGCGCGTGCAGGTAAAAGACCTGGGCTGTTAGAACGAAGCTCTCGCTGGCGGATTTGGCAGCGTCTAGGCCTTCCACGTCCGGGGCATCCGCGCGCTGACCAAAGAAAAACAGGTGCAGCGTTCGCGGCTCGGCCTCCGCCCCTGGAAACGGGTTGGACGCTGCCGCCTGACGGAACTGCCCAACGCCAAGCACAATGACACGAGGCCGGAAGTCAAAGAGCTCGGAAACCGCTTTGGAAATGCTCTCCTCAAGAGCCGATGCGTCCAACTCAGCACTGCGAAAGATGGCGTTGCCACTCTGGATGTAGGTCTTCACGTCTTCGCAACCGAGGCCTTCCAGCAACACGACGAGATCCTTCATCAGCAGCACATTCTTGCCGCCAACATTGATGCCACGAAACAGCGCGATCCAGCTAGCCATTCTTTTATTGTAAGCGTTCACATCCTGTGCCGTTTCTGGCCAGGAGCTGAACACTTACCGTACATTTTCCGGCGGTGACGCCTGGAACCCCGGCTCGGATATACGGTGGGCGTCCCGAGGGCTTGGAGTGCTTTGGAGTGCTTAGGGGGATCGCTTGCGCCGCCACGTCCAGAAATGATGGAAATCGCCGAAGCCCATCCTGCGGTACAAAGGTTCTCCCATCTCTGATGGTCCCAGCACCGCTGGCAAGGTGGAAGCGCTACTCAGCGCGACCCACGTCATGGCTGTGCCATAGCCACGGCGCCGATACGCCGGTTTGGTCGCTACCCCAAAGCCCTACAACGCCGTCACTTATAACGCCGATTGAGACGCTCACAGCCCGACCCTGAACACGACCGATGAAGTACCGCATGTAAGGATCGTCAAGGCTAGCCGGCGCATGCCAGCAGCCAGGATTATACACCCCGACGTGCTCAAAGCCCTCGAAGCTGGCCTCCTCGAATTCCTCAAGCGTTTCTGGTGTTCTCACTCGTTCGATTTCCAGTTCAGGAGGGATAGCGACAGAGGGCTGCACGCCCGGTGGCCGCAGGAGATAGGGTGCGGGTTCGATCCCAGTGTTCCCTGGAAGCTCGAAGCCCAGGGAGGTCAGATTTAACACCCTCCACCAGTCGATCACCTCCACCTGGTCCTGCTCATGAGCAACCACCAGCTGCTCGATCTCCTGCATTAACGCGGGTGTTTCTGCGACTGATCCCGGTGTCAGAGTGGCTGCCTGATGGTGAATAGCCGTCGCCGGACCCGATTGCCAGCAGGTCCAGAGTGAATCGGAATACCGGCATTCGAGTACGTGGGCACGGATTTGTTTATCGGCCCAGGCGGCTTGGTTCTTCGCTGCAGCTTGGATTAGGTCCATTGCCCCTTACTCCTCTTCCCCTAGCGTCGCCTGCTCTTCTTGCCAGCGAAGGGCCTCTGCGCGGGCGGCCTGGCGAGTCGGCGCGTTCATGCCGCGAGTGCGCAGGTATATTGCCGAATCAGCGTTGGGCCTGCCAGTGCTTTCGTAAAAAGACTTGAAGCCCTCGATGTCCTTGGCGAACGCCTTCTGCCATCCGTTGGTCCTATCCAGCGCAGGAAAGGTATCCAGAACGCCAATGTCGTTGAACCGGTCCATGAATTCGAAGTCCAGTTCGACTCGCCCTCCCATATGAAGACGCGCCTGTCGTTGCCCAGGTTGTACGCGCCGACGATGTTGACGCTGGGCGGAGGTTCGCCCTGCCAGATCGTGGCCAGAAGCTCGGGGTCGCGAGCGCGCTCGGATGTGAATATGGAAACGAACAGCAATTTTCAATTCCTTTTAACAGCGATTACCGATCACGCCATGGGATTAATGTCCGGCAGGTCCAGCAGGGCCGCGCCGTAGTTTTCGTAGGCAGAGCTGCTGACCATGAAGTGCTGCGCCGCCGCATTGATGTCACGAAGGCACCGCTGAAGTACGCCAGGGCGATACAGCGCGGAACCTCCCGCATAGCGGTAAGACCTGGTGACCACATCAACGACGACATCGGTGGCGTAGGCAGCCACAGCCCTCATTTCCGACTGCAGCGCCAGCCCAGGGACACTGCCTGTCTGGCAGACGTCCCATCCCTTCTGGTTAACATCAACGCACAGGGCATGGGCTGACCTCAGTTTGAAGTCGCATTCGGCCATATCTCTCTGAAAGGCGGGTCTGTGCGCCAGAAGTGAGGGCGGATTGCCCCTTCGCTTCTCTGAAGCGTATCGCATTATTTCGTCCAGCGCATGCCTTCCGACGCCCAGGGCGAAGGCTGCGTGCTCATTGGCAACGTAGCCCGGCCTGCCCATGAGGTAGGACAGCCCGCCCCTTTTCGGCTGCCACGCCGCGAAGTCCCAGGTGAACGCCTTAGGAACGAACAGGTCGGAGACAGAGACATCGTTGCTGCCGGTGCCGGCCAGTCCAGTGACGTCCCAGTTGTCGAGAATCGTGGCGCTGGATGTGGGGTAGACCAGCATCAGATAGGTTGGCGATACATCTGTTTCTTCCAGGGTGAACGCCCCGGTGCTCAGCCACTGCGAGTGCCGCGCGCCGCTGGCAAAGGGCCATCTGCCGTTCAGAATGTAACCGCCGTCCACCCGCTTGGCCTTGCCCGCTGGCATGGCGACGGTGGCCCCTTTGGGAACCACGCCTTCCTTGAAAATCTCAGCCACCGCTTCGTCGCCAGCAAAGGCCGCTGGCTGACCTATGGACGTCGCGCCTATCATGACGCACCAGCCAGCAGACGAGTCCACGCTTGCCATCGCCTCCAGAACCTCGAACTGGGTTACGGGGTCGGTCTCTGCGCCGCCAAAGATTTCAGGCAGCTTTAGAGCAAAGAGTCCGGCGTCGTAGATGGCGTTGACAGCGTCTTTCGAAAGAGTGCCTATATCTTCAGCTTCCTGAGCCTCGGCCTGCACCACGTCCCGAACGCTTTCGACGGCGTCCAGCAGGAACTGTCGTTTTTCAGCAGAGTCGGAAGGAAATTTCGGCAGCATATTTTGAATACTCCGGGGAAACTCAGCGCCTCAGACATGGCTAATTTGGATGCGCGGATGAAGTTGTGGTCTCGCGGATTATAGCCGGGTGGCGCAACGATAGACCAGCGGCCCTTCTTCGTCGACTACTCAGTAATGCTTACTGGATACAACTCCAGAGGGCAATTTACGTTGCCGCCGCTTGGGCCACCTGGTAGCGAGAAGAGTACTTCCTCTCTCTAATAGAGAAGCTGGCTACCGTGGCGAATGCCAGCGTTGCTCCGGCCAACGCGAATGACAGATCGTAATTGCCAGTAACGTCGCGCAGTATGCCTGCAACCTGTATGGCTGCCGCGCCACCGATCTGGTGCGCCATGAAGACGAGGCCGCTGAGCACACCCACGTTCCGTATGCCGTACACGTCGGCGGTGAGTGCGGTTGTCAGAGGCACGGTCGCTAGCCAAGCCGCGCCACCCACCATGGCGAAGCCAAACAGCCCCCACATACCTGGAGCGAGTACTAGGATAAGGAAGCCTATTCCACGAACGGCGTAGACCAGCGTCAGAAGATTCTTACGGCCGAACCGGTCGCCAAGAAAACCGATGCTCAACACACCTATCAGGTTCATAAGGCTGAGAACGCCGAAAGCAGTAGCTGCCATAGAAGGCGAAAAGCCCTCTTCAATAGCGTAGGGCACAAAGTGGGCAGACATCATGGTAGTCGTAATGCCGCAGACAGTGTATCCGCCTAACAGCTGCCACATAGGCACCGACCGGAATGCCTTCTTCCAGTCCACGGCCTCCAAAGGGCCTTCTCTACGCGGTCGACTCACTACACCTTCGTCATCTGTCGACGGGGTGTCGCCGTCTGGCAGCAGTCCCATGTCGCTAGGGTCGTTGCGAATGAAAATGTAGATAAGAGGCAAGGCCAGTCCAAGTATCATCAGCCCCAGCATTAGCCAGGTGTTGCGCCAGCCGATGATCGGAATTACGAAGGCAATGAATGGCACAATCAACAAACCACCAAGAGAGCCCCCTCCCGATATCAAGGCAATGGCAATAGACCGTCTTCGCTGGAACCACCTCGACACAAGAACGCCCATCGTATTCATCGCACCAGCGCTTCTGCCAATGGAGATGAATATGCCGAATACGATGATGAGGAAGACGATATGGTTGGTCTGATTCAGAGTGGCCGTACCAACGCCCATAACGATTACGCCAACTAGAATGAGTTTGCGCCCACCTAACCTATCGAATATGCGACCGATTATTGGTTGCGATACACCACCGACGAGAGACGACACCGCCACTGCAAGCGAAATAGTGCTCCTGCTCCAGCCGAACTCATCACTCATAGGAATAACGAATACGCCGAAGCCGCCAACTGCCCCCATGGCCAACATGGTTACAAAAGCGCCAGTCGAGACGATGAACCAGCCGTGAAATATTCCGCCTGAACTCGATTGATTCATTGCTTAAGCCTGCTTCCTTCCGCGATTTGCAGACAATATATCCGTTCGCTGTTGAATTTGCATCTAATCCAACGTGACAATGGCCGGAAAGCTACTCATATTGAATCCGGACTAAAACCGAACCTACCTGGATCTATAGGAAGGACAGCGCATCTTAAGTACACTAGACTTGAGTGGATTTGTATCAAGTTTATTGCTATAATTATTATAGCTTGAAGGTTTACTTGAGGACAGTATCCGTTAGTATATGCGCTCGGCAGGTCCACATAAATTGCACGGTCGCCAGCGGCAATAGCTACACATTAAAGATAAAACAATATGGTATCTAGACCAGATAACTTCACAGACTTCGCCAAAGAGGCTCTGCAGATTTCCCAGGAACTGGTGCTGCGCTACAAGCACACCGAATGGGGCTCAGAGCACATTCTCATGGCGTTACTGGAACAGCAAAAGGGCGTACCTCTGCAAATTCTGCAGGAGATGAACGTCGATATAGGATCGCTAACCCAGCGACTGCGCGCCCTGCTGGACAAGGCACCCAAGGCGGCCTTCAAGCAGAACCAGATCTTCCAGACGCCGAGAGTAAAGCTGCTTCTGGAGAAGGCTGACGCGGAGCGAGACCGCCTAAAGGACGATTACATCAGCACGGAGCACCTGTTGGTCGCGCTTACTCAGGACGATCAAGGAGAGGTCTCCCAGATCCTGAACGAAAGCGGAGTGACCACGGAACGGGTGTATCAGACCTTGCAGAAGGTGCGCGGCGGGCACAGGGTAACCGACCCCGGCGCGGAGAGCCGCTACCGCTCTCTGGAGAAGTACAGCACGGACCTGACTCAGCTAGCCAAGGATGGCAAGCTGGACCCCATTGTGGGCCGAGACGCCGAGGTTGCGCGCGTGATGCAGACGCTGATTCGGCGCACCAAGAACAACCCCGTACTTATAGGGGGCGCGGGTGTTGGCAAGACGACCATCGCCGAGGGCCTGGCCCAGCGCATCCAGTCGGGCGACGTGCCGGAAGAGCTGCTAGGGCGGCGGGTTATCGCCCTGGACATGGGCTCCCTGGTGGCAGGCTCCAAGTTCCGCGGCGAGTTCGAGGAGCGCCTCAAGGCCGTTATGGACGAGGTGAAAGAGGCTGGTCGAGAGATCATTCTGTTCATCGACGAGATACACACCGTCGTGGGAGCAGGCGCGGCAGAGGGTGCCATAGACGCCAGCAATATGATGAAGCCCGCGCTGGCCCGAGGTGAGTTGCAGGCCCTGGGCGCGACAACTGAAGAAGAGTATCGCAAGTATATCGAGAAGGACGCCGCCCTCGAGCGCCGCTTCCAGCCTGTGCTGGTAGAGGAGCCCAACCAGGAAACGGCTATAGAAATGCTGAAGGCATGACGACCAAGATACGAGGCGCACCACAAGGTCAAAATAGGGGACTCGGCGCTGGAGGCGGCGGTCAAACTTGGTTCGCGCTACATATCCGACAGGCTTCTGCCGGACAAGGCCGTTGACCTGATAGACGAGGCGGCCAGCAAGCTGCGCATCGACTCGCAGATGCTTCCGAGCGACCTCAAGGACAAGGAGAACCGCATCAGGCATCTTGAAAACAAGGAACTAGCCAGCGCGGAGATGGGCGACTACGAAAAGGCGGCTGAGCTGAAGGTGGAGCGCGCGCGCCTGCAATCCGAGTTCGACGGCGAACGCATCGAGCTGCTAAACGGCGAGTCCGTAAGCGCAGACATGATGGTGACCGAGGACGACATCGCCAGGCTGATCGCCACGTGGACGGGCATACCTGTGTCCCGGTTGCTGGAGAGCGAGGCGGACAAGCTTCTACACATGGAGGAGCGGCTCCACGACCGCGTCAACGGGCAGCAGAAGGCCATCACGGCCATATCCGACGCGGTACGCCGGTCCAGGGCAGGCCTTCAGGACCCCAAACGGCCTATAGGGTCGTTCATATTCCTGGGCCCGACGGGTGTAGGCAAGACAGAGCTGGCCAAGGCGTTGGCAGAGTACCTGTTCGACGACGAGCAGAACATGGTGCGAATCGACATGTCCGAGTACATGGAGAGGCATTCAGTCTCTCGCCTCATCGGCGCACCACCTGGGTACGTCGGGTATGACGAAGGCGGGCAGCTAACCGAAGCGGTTCGCAGGCGGCCTTTCCGGGTCATCTTGCTAGACGAGATCGAGAAGGCGCACCCGGACGTGTTCAACATACTGCTCCAGATAATGGAGGACGGACGGCTGACGGACGGGCAAGGCAGAACAGTAGATTTCAGCAACACGCTGGTTATCATGACCAGCAATCGGGGGACCTCAGATGCCAGCCGAAAACCCGTGGGCTTCACGACTGAAAAGCTACAGGACGATTCGGCACGGCTGCGCTCGTCGGTGGAAGAGGCCTTGCGCCAGGCGTTCAGGCCAGAGTTCTTGAACCGGCTGGACGAAACAATCGTCTTCGACCCGCTAACCAGCGAGCAGATCCACAACATAGTGGACCTGATGATTAAGGAAGTCGAAAAGCGACTGCAAGAGCACGGCGTGACCATAGAACTAACGCCGGAGGCTAAGGACTGGCTGGCGGGCAAGGGCTTCGATCCGGTCTATGGAGCGCTGCCACTACGCAGGGCAATTCAGCGCTTCGTGGAGAATCCGCTGTCGAAGCAGATAATCGCTGGCGACTTCAGGCCTGGCGACATGATCAGCGTCAGCGAAGAGAACGGAGAACTATTCTTCACCAAGACGTCAGCTGTTCTACCCATGGTGGCCGAGGCCTAAGAGTGTTCCGATACTGATTTAGTTAGAGACCCTGCCTCTTGTTTAGAAGCAGGGTCTCTTTTTATATATACGCCCCAAAATTGGCACATGCTATACCCTCTGTCAGCTAACGAGGCTGGCAATGCGATCACTGGGGGCCATATTGACTCTTGCCCAAATCCATAGGGGCTGGTTATAATTACGGCGTTATTGATGAACCGGCGCAATTCGGAAAAGAACACCCGGCCGATCTGAACAAAGAGGATTTTCAGGTATGGATCAGAAACAGGACAAGCAGTTCTCTCGTAGGTCATTTCTCAAGGGAATTCCCCTGGGGATAGCCGGCGCCTTCGTGCTGGGCTCCATTTCGCGAAGCCTATTCTCCAAGTCGCAAGAGTCTGACCAGTACCCATCTTTCCCTGAAGGTTCAATATTTACCCCCGCCAAAGACAAGAACCGCACCGACGCCTAATCCAGGCAGCCCTCTGTTCGTAGCTGGATTGCTCCTAATCCAGCTCATGTGATCAGTCTCCATCGGTCGTTTTGCCCCTGCCGTAGTGTCTTTTGTTACGTCTCACAGGTCCCTGCACGCCTACCCTGCGGCGAACCACTGCGTAGAAACACCCATGCCCTTTCTCGTTAACCGTGCATTGGAATACGAGATGCCACCGATTTCTTCTAAATGCGTCCCTAATAGACTGGAAGGGAAGTGGCATGACGTGCTACCAATAACAGTGAGCCCCCGACAGTGATGCCGGAGAGTCTCCAACGGAGGAACCTGATAATGGGCACCGCAGCTTCTCGCAATCCAGACGACCTGATTGGGCAAGACCTCAACATACTTAAAGAGTATGCTGAACGAGTCATAGTCCACGGAGATGTACTGTTCGCGACCGAAGAAGATGACCGAGAAACCCGCTTTCGCAATTTTGCGGAGATCGGAGACTCTTTCAGCCTAACCGAGCGCGATATGGTTAGCATGCTGTTCGACGGTATGTTTCACAAAGGACCTAAATGCTGGTGCGCAGAATGCCACCTCAACGATGTCATTTAACAAAAGCTGACACTTACTAAATAGATCAGGGAAAATAAGGCCTCGCCGGCAATCGGTGACGCCTTATTTTATATTTCGGACCATGAATCTTCATCTAAGTAAAGTGGAGATAATGTTCTCCCCCTAGGTCACAGAGAATCCCTCTTTATAGTATTTTCGACAAACTCCTAATTGAACTATCATATCTCCCGATGACTCCTCTAACTCACAAGTTCCTTGTCGTAGGCTCAGACGGGCTTATCGGCAGCCAGCTGCGCGCGCACCTTGAAGCGCAGGGCCACGAGGTCTTAGGCACAACCCGCAGGCCAGACCACATCAACGGTTCCACCCTGCTTCTGAACATGGGAGGCGACGTCGAGGCATGGCGCATCCCCTTCGGCCTTACTGGCACTATCATCTGCGCTGGTATTGCCAGTGAGCAGGCCTGTTCTGACGACCCTAAGGCAACCGCCGCCATTAACATCGACTCCACCGTCATGCTGGCCAGGCGTCTGGTGTACACCGGCTCTCCGGTCTTCTTCCTGTCCAGCGGCCACGTATTTGACGGCCAAACTCCTCTGGTACATGAGGACACAGCCCTGTCGCCCACAACCGAGCACGGCAGGCAGAAGGCCGAGGCCGAGCGCCGGCTGGCCTCCCTGGGAAAGGCCATCGCCATCGTCCGCCTCAGCAGCGTCATGGCGCCTGATGACGAGCTGATTCGCGGCTGGGCGGAATCCCTGCAAAACCGTCAGATGGTAAGACCGTTTTCGGACGTGGCCATGGCTCCAGTTCCCCTGTGGTTCGCCACTAAGGCGCTGGCGGCCATCATGGAGCAGCCTGCCGGTCGGACCTGGCAGATTTCTGGTGAAAAAGATGTATCATACGCTGACGCTGCGGGCATAGGAGCGTGGGCGCTTGGGGCCTCCGCAGACCTGGTAAAGCCAACCGGGGCTACAGACGCTGGTCTGGCACAGAGCTTTCGACCATGCGCCTCCCTGGACTGCTCACGACTGAAAAACGACCTGGGCCTTGTGCCGCCAGACGTAGAACAGACCATCACGCTGGCCTTTACGAACCCGTCGGCCTTGAGCGAGATGAATACTAACTGAGGTATCCCTATGAAATATGATGTCATTGTTGTGGGCGGCGGTTCCGCAGGCGCAGCCATAGCGGCCAGGCTCTCCGAGGATTCGGACCGCGCGGTGCTACTGCTGGAGGCAGGCGTTGACTACCCGGACTTCGACAACATGCCTGACGACATCAAGCTGGGCCTGGGCACCGGCGCAGACTTCTTCAACATTGACGACCGCCACAACTGGCTGTTTACCGGCCACGCCACCGACGACGCTCCTCCGATGGACGTGCCCCGTGGCAAGGTGATGGGCGGGACCAGCTCCATTAACGGCCAGGTTTTTTTGCGGGCCATTCCCGACGACTTCGACTACTGGGTCAGCATGGGCAACGACCTCTGGAGCTTCGATCAGGTGCTGCCCTACTATCGCAAGCTGGAGACGGACCTGGACATCCAGGACGACTTTCACGGCAGCGACGGCCCGATGATGACGAGGCGACACAAGATCGAGGACCTTCTTACGGACCAGAGGGCATTCTATGACGCCTGCCTGGACGCAGGGTTCCTGTCAAACAGCGATCATAACCATCCCGACGCTACAGGCGTCGGTCCCTACGCGCTGAACAATCCCAATGGCATTCGTTGGAGCACCTCTATGGGTTACCTGAACCCGGTGCGCCATCGGCTGAACCTGACAATCAAACCCAACTGCATGACCCGTCGAGTGCTCATAGAGAATGGGCGAGCAATTGGCGTCGAAGTGGAGAGCGCGGGCGAGATTTTTGAGGTCTTCGCTGACGAAATTGTCGTTAGCGCAGGATCGATCGGCTCACCCCACCTGCTCATGCTGTCGGGCATCGGCCCCAAGGCACAGTTGGAGGCGCACGGCATACCCGTCGTTCGCAACGCGCCTGGTGTAGGGCAGAACCTGCGCGACCACCCGTCGGTCAATGTGTGGTGGGAGTGCAAGGACGACTACCCGATTCCCCCGATTGGCGTCGGCGCTCAGAAGGTGGCCTTGCGTTACACGGCAGAAGGCTCTGACCTGGACAGGGACATGATCATCATCATGCGTTTCAATAACGAGACGCGCATGCTCATCATGACGTCCGGCGTCTACCTGGCCAAGTCTGCCGGCTCCCTCACTCTAGCTTCAGCAGACCTCAATACACAGCCAGTGCTGGACTATAACTACGTGTCTGACCCGTTCGACCTGGAACGCCTTCGCAACGGGATTCATCAGTGCGTCCGGCTGTCGCAGTTCCCAGCTTTCGGCGAGATCATTAAAGGACTGAACCAGCCATCACAGGAGCAGCTGGATTCTGACGATGAGTTGGACTCCTGGATAAGGCGAAACGTCTCCACAATGCACCACATCTCCTGCACCTGCAAGATGGGCCCGGCCTCCGACCCTATGGCTGTGGTCGACCAGCGCGGTAACGTTCACGGCATAGAGGGCCTGCGAGTGGCGGACGCCTCGATAATGCCGGACTGCGTTCGCGCCAACACCAACGTCACGACCATCATGATCGGCGAGCGCGTAGCGGACTTCATCAAGCAGGGTGTATAAGGCTTAGTCTCGTTCGCAGCAGGTCGGCACAAAGTGGATTGCTTCTTCAGGCCTGCACCGGTGCCGCCTAGACCTGACCTGTCATGTACACCCGACGAAGAATTGGCTGCAGTCCGCCTATAACAGCTATCGCAACGATAAAAGCCAGGCCAGTGACTATGAATATGGGCGGGGCAGATAAGGCGTCGGCCGTGAACCCGTAACCCAGGTTGGCGAAAGCCATCATGCCACCGGTGTGGAGCAGATATAAGCTCGATATTCGGCCTCGAAGTCGGTCCGGCGCAATTAACTGGATATAGGCGGTACTTAACGCCATATAGGTGGCTTGCGATGCGCCCATAACAATACTGGCCAGTATGGCCAAGGGAACATTACCGGAAACCGCTAGAAGAACTAGCGCAATACCGCTCATCAACCCAGTTATGAGAAGCAGCCGGCCCTTGTTTTTTGGAGCCGTTACGCCAGCCAATAAGAGAATGCCCACCAGAGCCCCTGCACCCAGAGCCATAACCAGGTAGCCAAGCACTGACCCGTCTTCAGCACCGAGAGTCTGCCTCGACAAGATAGGTAGGATTGACTCGAAAGACATTACCAGCACGCAGTGCAACATCACCATTATCATAAAAAGCGCAATGGTCTTGTTTGTGTATACGTAGATCAGGCCGTCCAGCATCCCCCGGGCTAATCCTCTCTCTGGCCGTACTTCACCACGAGAAACCGTTCGTGTTCGCATAATCTGAATGACGCCGATGCCGCTGAAAATTGCACTAAGAACAAGCACGCCGGCAACTCCGATAGAGGGAATGGCCAGAAGCGGTGCTGCGACCAGTAGACCAAAAAATCTGGCACCGTGTCGTGTAACCGCGTTAAGGGTGATGGCGTTCAAAAGTACGTCGCTGGGCACCTGGTTGGGAATCAATGCCTGTACTGCAGGCTCCTGCGTTGCGCGGAATATCCCGCCAACAAATGCCATTACTGCGATATGCCACACCTGGAGTCCACCGGCAACAGCTAGGGCAGCAATAATCACATTCACCAGGAAGCTTCCCCAGAACGTAACCTGCGCCAGCCGCCTGCGATCGAAGCGATCGGCTAGCAGTCCGCCGACGGGCGATACCAACATAAACGGCAGCAGCGAAGCGAAGGTAATTACACCTACCAGTGCCGATTTGTCCGACTGATTTAAGACGAGCCAGGAGCTGGCGACGATGAACGTCCACATGGCTGAGCCGGAGAACATGTTAGCTATCCATAGATGCCGGTAGTCCGTGAACCGGAAGGCGGCAAAATGCGGTTGGTTAACTAAGCTGGCGATTAGTTCCGGCGTTCGCAAAAAGTTACCTCAGCCTATTAGAATTACCCTGATTGATTGGAGGTTGATTGGGGCGGGCAGTATGCTGCCGCATTTTGACCTGAGCACGCCCTCTGTCGCGGCGACATGCAATAGTACCATCAAGAAGGCGAAAAATCAGAAATGTTGGAACGCTTTAAAAACCTATTTAGCGAAGGGGTTCGTCAAAAGGCAGCGCGTCGCTTCGGCCTAACCGGCGTGCCGTGGACAGCCTTGGATGGCAGTCACAGCTACGTCTACGATTACGACCTGGGCGACCGCAGTGTCGTTCTGAAAATAACGCATACTATTCACCGCTCGGCAGACCTGATCAGTGGCGAACAGGATTTCTTGGATTACCTGGCCGTTAATGGCGTCACGGTTAGCAGACCGGTGCTCTCCGCTCGGGGCAAGTTAGTGGAGATGATTCCCGCTCAAGAAGGCGAGTTCCTAGTCTGGGCCTTCGAAAAAGCACCGGGGGCCTTGGTGGAGTGGACCACATGGACACCCAAGAAGTACAGCAAATGGGGCTCTGTCCTCGGCAAGATGCACAGGCTGACCAAGACTTATCATTCCTCAAACCAGGCCTGGCGCAGACCCACCTGGGACGCGGACAGCTACTGGGACTTTTCGATAGATACTCCGGGTGTAGAGCGGACGCTGCTCGACAAGCGACGGCAGCATAGGCAATGGCTAGACTCATTACCCACGGACCCGGACAGCTTCGGGCTCGTGCACACGGACCTGCATCCCTGGAACTTTTTCTTGGACGGCTCGGACGTCTGGCCCTTCGATTTCGACAATCTGCAGTACGACTGGTTTGCTATGGATTTCGCGGCCATCATCCAGAACGCGGTCATATGTCAGGCGAACCACCACGCTCTGGGCCAGCACGAATACTGGTCTGGCGGCACCAGCATGGACAGCCGGACATTTCTGGACTACTTCATGCGGGCGTTCATGGAGGGCTACCGCCGGGAGAATACGCTGGCTCGGGATCGTCTTCAAGATATCCCGGGCATGCTGAATCGGCGTCACCTGAGCTTTCATTTTGACATGGCTTCTTCTGAAGGCCTCCGTGCAAAGACGCCGGAAGAGCAGGCGGTTGATTTCCCGTGGCGCACACTGGACCAGCTTCGCCACGAGGTCGAGAACGACTTCTGGAGCCAGTTCGATTTCACCCGCTATTAGTAATAAGATGTGCTATACACCGGGCTAAACAAGGCCTAAATCAGATCGAGTGTGGCATGAGAAATATTGGCTCTGTCGGGGCTTGTCTAAGGGATGCCTAGTTGCTGGTCCGAGGGCTATCCCGTTGCAACTTTGTTAAGCCGGTCATCAAGAAATAGAGAGGAATCCATTGAAATACGATTACGTTGTTGTGGGCGCGGGGTCAGCCGGCGCCATTATCGCCGCTAGGCTAACCGAGGAACCGACCAAGTCGGTGCTACTTCTGGAGGCTGGACCGGACTTCCCAGATGTCGACCAGTTGCCAGAAGAGGTACGCTACAACTACACCAAGTCCAACAAGCAGATTTCCGACAGCGACTACAACTGGCAGTTCACAGGCAAGGCCACTGACCGCGGCGAGCCCATGACCGTTCCCAGGGGCAAAGTCACCGGCGGCTCCAGCGCCATCAATGCGCAGATCTTCCTGCGGGGCGAGGCTGACGACTACGACGACTGGGCTTCGTGGGGTAACGACGAGTGGAGCTTTCAGAAGGTGCTGCCCTTCTTCCGCAAGCTGGAGAACGACCTGGACTTTCAGGACGACTACCACGGCACCGAGGGGCCTATTATCGCCGTGCGGCCCAAACGCGAGCGCTGGGGAGAAGCGCAAAACGCCTTCTATAGCGCGTGCCGGGCTGAAGGCTACCCAGACGTCCCTGACCACAACAACCCCGACTCCACCGGCGTCGGCCCTATGCCCAAGAACGACCTCGATGGCGTCCGGGTCAGCACCGCCATTGGTTATTTAGGCATGTCCCGCCACCGCCTCAATCTAACCATCAAAGGCAACTGCCTGGTGCGAAAGATCATCTTTGAGGGCAAACGAGCCGTGGGCCTGGATGTGGAGAGCGCCGGTGAGCGTTTCACGGTGGAGGCCGACGAAATCGTGATGAGCGCGGGCCCTGTTGGCTCACCTCACCTGCTTATGCTGTCGGGTGTTGGCCCCGCTGCGCACCTACAAGAGCATGGCATACCTGTAGTCCACGATCTTCCGGGAGTGGGCCAGAACCTGCGAGACCATCCCTCGCTTTACCTCGCCTGGAAGACGAAGCCCGAGCATGATCTGAATCGCATGGCACGCTCCGGGCTTTCTATGCGCTACACCGCAGAAGGCTCGGACCTGCGCAACGACATGATGATAATCATGCTGTCCTACGCCACCGAGCGCATCGACCGCGGATCGCCCACGGACCGACCTCTGGGCATCGGCATGATCGCTCACCTTTACCTGGCCAAAGCCGCCGGTGAGCTGCGATTGCAGTCGTCAGACCCAGGCCAGCAGCCCTTCTTGGACTACCGTATGCTGAGCGACGCCTTCGACATAAAGCGCATGAAGGAGCAGGTCAATATCTGCCTGAAGCTGGCCGATCATTCGGACTTCGCGCCGATCATCCAGGAGCGCATATACCCGACCGACGCCGAGCTAGCCACCGACGACGCCCTGGAGGACTGGATGCTGCGAACGGTGACTACGGGCCACCACATCTCGTGCACGTGCAAGATGGGGCCTGCTTCAGACGCCATGGCCGTGGTAGACCAGTTTGGCAAGGTGCACGGCATGGAGGGCCTGCGGGTGGCCGACTGCTCCATTATGCCGGACTGCATTCGCGCCAACACCAATGTGCCCACTATGATGATCGGCGAACGCGTCGCGGACTTCCTGATGAACGGCAAATAACGTTCTCGAATCTTTAATAGATAAAGGGGATACGATATGGCCAGCTATACATATGCCTGTAAGGACTACCCGGGAATGGATTCATGCCCCGGCACCTTCGAATCCCAGGCGCAAGACGAGCTGTGGAAGCACATCGAGTTGCACGCGGCGGCGGCCCCCCAGGAAGACCCTTCCTCTTGGCCACCTGACGAGATCACAACTGTTAAAGCCCTGATCAAAAAGTCGGACTGAATGCAGCATTTCAGCGCACCCCTGCGTCCGCAGCGGCGAAAGGCGAGCAACATACCTGGTTTATTGACATGTTGACGAAGCAGAACGCTGAAGCTAATATCAACTCCGTCTGAACAAATTAAATGGGGGCAGTGGATGAAGTACGACGTCATTGTAGTGGGAGCCGGATCAGCCGGAAGTGTAGTGGCCACAAGGTTATCAGAGGATCCGGACCGGTCAGTCCTCCTTCTGGAGGCAGGGCCAGACTACCCTGACTTCGACAACCTGCCGGACGAGCTGAAGTATGGGTACGCCACCGCTGCCGACATCATGGTCAGCGACGACCACAACTGGCAGTTCACCGGAAAGGGCACCGAGACATCGGAACCCATGCTTGTCCCCAGGGGCAAGGTCACCGGCGGCACCAGCGCCATCAACGGCCAGGTCTTCTTGCGAGGGCAGACCCACGACTTCGAGCTATGGGAGTCGCTGGGCAACGACGAGTGGAGCTTTGAGAAGGTCCTGCCCTACTTCCGCAAGCTGGAGACGGACACCGACTTTCACGATGACTTTCATGGGACCGACGGCCCAATCGTCTGCCATCGTTTCAAGAAAGGAGATTGGCTGCCAGCGCAGACTGCCTTCTACAACTCCATCAGGTCGCTTGGCCACGAAGACTGCCCCGACCTGAATGAGCCAGGCGCTACGGGTATTGGCCCGTTCCCAAGCAACAACCCCGATGGCATTCGCATGAGCACGGCCATCGGCTACCTGAACCAGTCAAGGCACAGGCTCAACCTCACGGTGAGGGCCAACTGCATGGCCCGCCGCCTGATCTTCGACGGCAATCGGGTCACCGGTATCGAGGTGGAGAGCGGTGGCGAGAGGTTCGTCGTAGAGGCGGATGAGATCGTCCTGAGCAGCGGTAGCATCGGCAATCCACACCTGCTTATGCTCTCCGGAGTTGGCCCGGCCGAAAATCTTAGCAAGGTGGGCGTGCCGCTGGTGCTAGACTTGCCCGGCGTAGGCCAGAACTTCAGTGACCACCCGCTAATCTTCATCGATTTTCAGGCCAAAGAGGGATTCCCCATGGACGGCCTGGCCCCTCGCATTCAGGTGGCTGTGCGCTACACCGCCACAGGTTCGCACCTCAAGAACGACATGATGATGTGGCCCAGCAACTTCGCTCCCGAGAGGATCAACCGGGGCGGCGATCGCATGAAATCCATTGGCATACGCATAACGGCGGGAATTTACCTCGCCGCTAGCAGGGGTGAGATCACCCTCACATCCACCGATCCACACGAGCAGCCCTTCCTGGACTACCACCTGCTGGAAGACCCCTTCGACAAGGAGAGGGGACGCGAGGCCGTGAGGCTAGCGATACAGATGGCTGAGCACGCCGATTATGAGGACATCATCGTCGGGCGACTCAACCCGAGGGACGCCGACCTGGTATCCGATGACACCCTAGACCAATGGCTGCTGCGCGAGGTAACCACTGGCCAGCACATCTCCTGCACTTGCAAGATGGGCCCGGCGTCGGACTCCATGGCTGTGGTAGACCAGCACGGCAAGGTTCACGGCATAGAAGGCCTGCGCATCGCCGACGCCTCTGTCATGCCGGAATGCGTTCGCGCCAACACCAACGTCACCACCATGATGATCGGCGAGCGCGTCGCGGATTTCATGCGGAATGGGCAGTAGGCTTAGCAGAGAGGGATCAGAAGGTTAGCTCTGCGGTAACGCGACGCTGAATCCGATGTGAAGAAATGCATTTAAGGTCGAGGCTTGCGAAAGATATCGGGTTAAAGGACTACGGCGCTACGAGGGTACTTGGGGACATTACAACAAGGCCAATCTACCTGGGGGTGAATGACTTGCCAGCCAGCAAACCTAGAGTGGTCCAAAACCCGTTAAAACATAGATGCCAGAGATTGGCCACGGTGTCTGCTGTCTTTATTTGATCTGCGAATATATCAACGAACAGCGCTCCAAACATCGTGATAGTTGTAAAGGCGAATAGAAACGCCACGAGGATGTTGAATATGGACAGGGAGTTTCCCCGCACCGACAGGTTCCTTTGCACATCTCCAGCGATTTTACTCGTCATCTAGAACCTTCGGTTTTGCCGCAGCCCATACTTCTTCCGCAGCATCATAAAAACCCTTGTCGTAGGACCGACTGACGGCGTCGCTTCGAGGGATTCGCTTGTTAGTATATTCATATTCGTCCCATGTTGGCGGCAAACCGCCTATTTCAATCGCGAAGTCTATCCTCACCAGGTCTTCCTGTATGAATTCATTTAATTGCCCTTATCTGAGTAGAGTGGCCACGAGTTGAGCCGCTTTTCCCGCCTAGGACTAGTATCTCACAGAGGGTGGCCCCGAGATGGCCAAATCCGCTCCAGCAAGACGTCCCTCGACCGTTACCTCAGCATGTGGTAGACGAGGAAGTCATGAAGAACTGGTGAAGGACCTAGCTTATCCATGTGAAGTTTAACCCAAGTTGCGTTTGACCGAGGAATAAATTTTCCCTATCATCCCTCACAATAATCCGTGCGCCGTAAAATTGGCATGCAAATTCGTGACGGACACGCTCAGGAGACAAAGACATGAAGTACGACTACATTGTTATTGGGGCCGGGTCAGCCGGGGCGATTATGGCCACACGGCTGTCTGAAGACCCAAGCCGGTCGGTGCTGCTGCTGGAGGCAGGGCCTGACTACGCCACCATCGACGACCTGCCAGACGAGGTGCGCCACGGATACGCCACCGTCACCGACGTCATGACCAGCGACCACAACTGGCAGTTCTGGGGCAAGGCCACCGACAAGGCTGAGCCCATGATGGTGCCCCGAGGTCGCGTCACCGGCGGCTCCAGCGCCATCAACGGCCAGATGTTCCTGCGCGGCGTTCCCGAGGACTATGACGGCTGGGCGGATATGGGCAACGATCAGTGGACCTACGAGAAGCTGCTGCCCCACTTCCGTCAGCTTGAGACGGACACCGACTTCTCCGACGACTTCCACGGCACCGACGGACCAATCATCGCCCGTCGCTTCAAAGAAGAGGAGCTACTGCCGTCGCAGAAGGCGTTCCGAGAGGCGGTCATCGCCACCGGCCATAAGCAACACCCCGACCTCAACAACCCCGATTCCGAGGGCCTGAGTCCTACGCCGTTCAACAACCCGCAGGGCATCCGCTGGAGCACGGCCATAGGCTACTTAGGCATGTCGCGCCACCGCCTCAACCTGACCATCAAGGCCAACTGCACCACGCATCGCCTGCTTTTCGACGGCAAGCGCTGCATTGGCGTCGAGGTCGAAAGTGCTGGCGAGATCTTTCAGGTCTTCGGCGATGAGATTGTGCTCAGTGCGGGCGCGGTAGGCTCACCGCACATACTGATGCTGTCTGGCGTTGGACCCCCTGACAACCTGGCAGAGTTCGGCGTTCCCCTGGTACACGAACTGCCCGGCGTTGGCCAGAACCTGCGCGACCACCCCATCGTGTTCCTGACGTGGAAGACGAAGCCCGACCATCCTCTGGACGGCATGGCACCTCGTAACCAGTTCGTTTTGCGCTACACGGCAGAGGGCTCGGACCTGCGCAACGACATGATTCTCATCATGAACTCCTTTGCCACCGAGCGGGTGAATCGCGGTGGTGTTCGCATGGACGGCCTGGGCATTCGCATGATAGTGGCGCTCTACCTGGCAAAAGGCTCAGGCGAAATGAAGCTGGAATCTGCTGATCCCAACAATCAGCCCACCCTTAACTACAATTACTTGGCTGAAGAGTTCGACCGGCGACGCATGCGCGAGGGTGTGTTCAAAGCACTTGACCTGGTGAAGCACCCCGACTTCGCGGCCATTATCGAAGGCCGGACCGAGCCTCTTGAATCGGACCTTGCTTCGGACGACGCGCTGGACGACTGGCTGATGCGCGAGGCTACTACCGGCCAGCACATCTCCGGAACCTGCAAGATGGGCCCGGCGTCGGACCCCATGGCGGTGGTGGACCAGTATGGCCGGGTGCACGGCATGGAGGGACTACGTGTGGTTGACGCCTCTGTGATGCCTGACTGCATCCGCGCCAACACCAACGTCACCACCATGATGATTGGCGAGCGCATGGCGTCCTTTATCACCGGCTGATTTTGAATTTTAAGATGAAACACGTTCGTGGTGAGCCCGTCGAACCACAGGCCCATCAACGGCGCGGCCCTTCGACAAGTCCCGACTCTGTCGAGGATGCTCGATGAAATCGGCACTCAGGACGAACGGAATGGCCAGCTGAATTCGTGAGCATGGCCAGATGTTTAACCTGCAGGCTGCTTGTAGCATCTAATGATCAAGATGATGCTTAATAGACGCACGTGGTTTATGTCTGCCCTCGCAGGGCTGGCCATTGCGGCAATTGCCTGCTCGCCGTCGCCTGCTACACCTGTTGGGGATTCTACTGTTGGGGATTCTACGCCTCCCGTCGCAGAACAGGCCTACGACTCCAATCAACAGATGTACCAGGCCTTTCACGGCTTTGGCCTCACCAGCGCCGATACCTTTGTGGCGCTGGAAAGAGTTATCGAGCAGCAGGATATGTCTATGGTGCCAGTGCTAGTCGAGTCCATGCGCTTCTAGAGGTCCCAAAGGGCCAGGGACGCCACGGCAGAAACCCTCGAAAACCTGACTGGACTGATCCAGGAGGGCGAGCCTTGGCTTGAGTGGTCCAACTGGCTGGTCCAAAACGGCGACGCCTACCCGCCGCCGTCGGATTACCTGGCCTGGAAGATCGACATAATGTCCCAGATCGACCCCAGGTTCAGGCAGTTCCTGCAGCCAGCCATAGCAGGTGAGATTAGCGTAAACCCAATCGAGATAATGTGGGGCGGCGTCATCCCAGACGGCATTCCAGACCTGAAGAATCCCCAGATGATCTCGGCCTCAGAAGCCACATACCTTGAGCCAGACGATCATGTATTCGGCCTGTCGATAAACGGCGACCACCGGGCGTACCCCCTGCGCATCACCAATGCTCATGAGATGGTAAACGACATCGTGGGAGGCGAGCCCATCTCGCTGTCGTGGTGAACGTTGTGCGGCACCGGAATCGTGTATTCCGCCAATATCAACGACAGGCCAACCACTTTCGGCACTTCAGGAATGCTGTTTCGAAGCAACAAGGTCATGTACGATCGCGAAACGAATACGCTGTGGAACCAGTTCCAGGGTGTGTCAATAGTCGGCGAGCTGGTGGGCAGCGGCATCAAGCTGAAGATCCTACCTGTGTCACTGACTACCTGGGAGGAGTGGCTCGGCGATCATCCCGACACCAGGGTGCTCTCCCTAGAGACCGAGTTCTATTCACCTTCGCAGTACGAGCCGGAGACCGACGAGAAGTCCAGCTACTTTGGCTATAGAAACAACCCTGAGCCGATATTCCCGGTGCTGGGCCAGGACGACCGTCTGGACGCAAAAGAACAGGTTCTGGGACTGAACATAGATGGTGTTCATGCGGCCTACCCCATATCCGTGACGTCGGACAGCCAGATGGTAAACGACGTGGTGAACGGCGTGCCGCTGGTTATTTTAGGCTCAGCTAAATCTGCAGAGGCCCGCGCCTACCAGTCCGAAGACACCGAGTTTTCGCTGGCAGAGGACGTCGGGGATGGCTTCCCAAAGGCGCTGGTCTACCAGAACAGCGAGAGATGGGTTGTAACTCCCGATGCTCTGGTCAAGGAATCTGATACCTCTGAGACTAGACCGGCAATTCCATCGAGCGTCTCTTACTGGTTCGGATGGTCCGGTTTCCATGCCAACACCAGCCTGTATTCCCCATAAAGACCAGGGGCTAGACAGACACCAACCGCATCCATACCATACCTCCAGACCAATTGGAGGCACAGCATGAGCGAGTCCGAAGTCGACCCACAAGTTACCGATGCGATGTCTGAACTAGTGCGCCTCAGGTACGGTGATTTCCTGAACGAAGACCAGATGGCAGAGGTCCGCACTGGACTGGAAGCCGTCGCCAAGGTGTCTGAGGAACTGCGCGCCGTTAAGCTTGAGAACGGCGACGAGCCCTTCTTCGTCTTCAAACCATATCGCGGTGGCTCTTAGTCATGAAGGCCAGCGACGTAGTCTTCAAAACCGTTCGGCAGCTATCGGAGCTAGTCAAGTCCGGGCAAGCTTCCCCTGTTGAATTAGCTGAAATTTTCTTGGACAGGCTTGACCGCATAGGCCCCAAATACAACGCCGTAGTAACGGTCACGCGAGAGCGCGCTCTGGAGCAGGCCAAAAAAGCCGAGCAGCCGATCAGGTCAGGGCGGGCCCTAAGCATGCTGCACGGCATTCCATATGGAGGCAAGGACCTTCTGTCAACAGCGGGCATACCGACCTCGTGGGGCGCGACTCCCTTCCGCGACCGAGTCTTCGATTACGACGCTACCGTGATTACAAAACTGGAAAAGGCGGGGGCCGTGTTGTGTGCCAAGCTGGCCATGGTGGAGTTGGCAGGCGGCATGGGCTATCGACAACCCAACGCCTCCTTCACCGGCCCAGGCCGAAGTCCGTGGGACCGGGAGACCTGGACCGGAGGTTCCTCTAGCGGCTCTGGCGCAGCGGTGGCGGCAGGCCTGGTGCCCTTCGCTATCGGCTCTGAGACTTGGGGCTCCATACTCTCGCCAGCGAACAACTGTGGACTGGCAGGGCTGCGTCCGACCTACGGCAGAGTTAGCCGTCATGGCGCAATGGCGCTGTCCTGGACGCTGGATAAGCTAGGCCCGCTTTGTCTCACCGCCGATGACTGCGGCATCGTGCTGGAGGCCATCGCAGGACAAGACCGGGAAGACTCGACAACTACTGAGCAGGCCTTTCGTTACAACGAGTCAGACATATCAGAAAAGACATTTAGGTTGGCCATATTGAAAGGCGCCCTTGACGACGTGGATGAAGATGTCCGCGTAAACACACAGGCTGCTATCAATTTGCTAAGAAGATTTGCATCCATAGACGAGATTGAATTTCCGGACCTACCTTACGAGGCTGTCACGAGAACTATCCTGAGCGCCGAATCGGCCAGCGCTTTCGAGGAGTTCATGGATGAGGGAGGCCCCGCCGGACTAACGGCTCCCGAGGACCGACACCCCTATGCGAGGTCCGCAATCTCAGCGCAGGACTACATTAAGGCCCTACGGATTCGCACAAAGATCGGCAGGATTGCAAACGACCTGATGGCTCCATATGACGCCATCGTCGCGCCTAGCAGGGCAACGCCAGCTACGCGAATCGATATGGACTTTCGAGGAGTGATTCTCGGTTCCGCCAAGGACACCATGGGCGCCGTCGGCAACAGCGCAGGTCTGCCTGCCATATCCGTGCCCAGCGGCTTCTCCCAGGACGGCTTGCCTACAGGCATTCAGTTCATGGGCAGGGCTTATGACGAGAACCGGGTTATCGCAGTGGCCAGGGCATATCAGCTGAGAACCGACTGGCACAATCAGCACCCTACCGCAGTGATGCCGTAGCCTTGAGGACGCATTGGGGGCGTCATCCTATGGCTGTCGGTGGCCATCACCATGGCCTTGTCGTCCTGCGGGTATGCTGATGAACCAGAAGAAAGCGAAACCATGCCCTTGGCCACGGCCATTTCAAGCAATACCGCTACGCCACCGGCCACCGCTACCACAAGGCCCGCCAGCGAAATAGCGGCGACTCATACCCTCATGGCAGGTTCAGAGCCGACGTCCATCTCTTCGCCGCAAAGTCTCACTTCCACTATCTCCCCTACTCAGAAAGCCTCGGCCTCCAAAACACCGGTGCCCACAACTGCAGTGTCGACTGTAACTCCGATGGCCACGGTCATAGCAGACCCGGCCAGCGCCCGTCGGGCAATCTTATCGAACGTAACAGACTTCCTTTACCAGTTGCAGGACTACGAGCTGAATGCAATGGGGAATTCGGCCTACGACCTGATTATCATGGACTATGCCGCCGACGGCGACGATGATACTGCATTTAGCAGACGGTAGATCGAAGCTCTGAAGCACAGCCCCGGCGGAGAGAAGATTATCCTGGCTTACATGAGCATCGGCGAGGCGGAAAACTACTGTTATTACTGGCAATCGCAATGGCGGCCCGGCAACCCAACCTGGCTGGACGAGTCAAACCCTAACTGGAAAAACAACTATAAAGTGCGGTATTGGGATGCTGAATGGCAGGCTGTAGTTTTCACATATTTGGACAGATTATTGGCCCCCGGTTTCGACGGCGTCTATCTGGACATCATCGATGCATACGAGTATCATGCCGGGCGTGGTCGAGAAACCGCCCCTCAGGAGATGGTGGATTTCGTAACGACAATAGCACAATATGCCAGGTCCCAGGACCCCGATTTTCTTGTCGTACCACAAAATTCGCCGGAGTTGGCTGACATGATATCAAGCTATCTCTTGGTGGTTGACGGCATTGGTCAGGAAGACATCTACTTCGGGTATGAAGATGACGACGAGCGCACACTTGGGGACACTACGCAGGAGTTGGAGACTTACTTGGATCTGTTTCGCAATGCGGGCAAGTTAGTCCTGACAACGGACTATGCAACGACACGAAGTCACGTAGACGAAGCGTACAATAAATCCCGAGCCAAGGGCTACGTTCCCTTCGTGACGGTGCGGGACCTTGATACTCTGACTGTAAACTTTGGACAGGAGCCAGACTAGACTGATAGATGTTCAACAAAGCAAGCAGTGACCCAAATGCGAACGCAGTGCTCTTCCTATGTTCCGGCAACTTCTATAGAAGCCGGTTCGCGGAAGAACTTTTTAATGCCACGGCGTCTTCCCACGGCATACCATGGGAGGCCGACTCTGCTGGCCTGGACCTCAATCCGAACAATAAAGGCCCGGTGCCCGGACTGGTGCTGGACCGGATTGAGAGTCTGAACATCAAGCCTATGCAAGCAAAGAGGTTTCCCAGACCTGCTGACAGCTCCGACCTCGCATGCGCAGAGGTAATTATCGCCATGTCCCGCGATGAGCACTACGGACTGATGCACAAGAAATTCCCCACGTTCGTTTTCAAAACCAAGTTTTGGGACGTCGGCGACACGGACGAGATGGCTTCAGCAAAGGCGTTTGCCGAAATGGAACGACAGGTCGGCAACCTCGTAGAGGAGCTGCAAAAGGGCAATACTGACCTGGTTCGCACGGACTAAAACCCAGTTAAATCAAAGGACATGGAAATATGACAAGCAGCACACAGTACGACCTCGTAATCTCAGGCGGTCGAGTCGTAGACCCGGACTCGGGGCTAGATGCCATTCGCAGCATCGGCATCTCTGAGGGAAGCATTCAGGCCATCTCGGAATCCCCTCTCTCTGGCAAGGACTCTCTGGACGCCAATGGCCTGGTCGTAGTACCGGGATTCATCGACCTGCACTCCCACGGCCAGAACGTAGAGAATTACGAGATACAGGCCCGCGATGGCGTTACCACGGCTTTGGAGCTAGAGGTCGGCATAGCGGACTTCGACCAGTGGTACGGAAGCCGGAATGGAAACGCTGCCGTAAACTTCGGCGCCAGCGTCGGCCACATTCCTGCCCGCATGCAGGTCATGAACGACCCAGGTACTTTTCTACCTTCTGGAGACGCTGCTCACCGTCAGGCCACAAGCGACGAAATTTCCCAGATGAAAATTATCCTCAGCGAAGGCCTGAACAAGGGCGCGTTGGCCATGGGCTTTGGCATCGACTACACCAGGGCAGCCTCACGCTGGGAAATCGTCGAGATGTTCCAGGTGGCTGCCGAGCATGGCGCGTCCTGCCATGTCCACCTGCGCGGCAAGGGCCACATGGAGCCCGGTAGCGCTATTGAGGCTTTCGAGGAGGTGCTGGCTGTAGCAGCGGTAACCGGCGCAGCCCTACACGTAGTTCATGTGCAGAGCACAGGCATGAGTGCCACGGCGCGGATCCTTCAGATGATCGATGGAGCGCGACAGCGCGGCCTGGACATTACAACCGAGTGCTACCCATACACTGCGGGCATGACCAGAATCGAGTCTGCGCTGTTCGACGACGGCTGGCGAGAGCAGTACGGTATTAGCTTCGAGAACCTGCAGCGGCCCGATACTGGTGAGTTCCTGACCGCATCGACTTTTGCCCAGTATCGAGAGGAGGGCGGGTGGATCATCACCCACTCCACTCCACAGGACGACGTGGATATAGCGGTCACGAACCCGATGACAATGATCGCCACTGATGGCATCATGAACGAAGGCAAGGGTCATCCCCGTACCGCTGGCTCGTACTCGCTGGTGCTGGGCCGGTACGTGCGCGAGAGAAAGCTACTCAGTCTCATGGATGCCATCACCAAGATGACAATCATGCCAGCCAAACGCCTGGAGAACCGGGCATCTGCCTTCAAGAACAAGGGCAGAATAAAGGTCGGCGCGGATGCAGACATCACCATATTCGACGCCACCACTGTAATAGATCGCTCAACTTATGAAGAGCCGACTCTCCCTCCCGTCGGCATGCAGCACGTGCTTGTAGGCGGGCACTTCGTCGTGCGCGACGGTCAACCGCAGGCAGGCGCAACACCGGGCAAAGGTATATTGGCCTAATGAGCTGGACAAAAACACGAAAACTAGGACTGGTTTATCACGACCCTACGAAGGCATTTCAAGGATATACCCTGTTCGCCTCGGTGCGCGGTCGGCAGGCCAGCCTTATCGACATGGATGGACCGATTGTCCACCAGTGGCACGACGACGAAGGCATTCAGCATCTGGTCCTTGAGGAAGACGGCAATATCCTGATGCACACATCGCCACCCGCTTACCTAGAAGAGTCTGAGCGCATAGGCGGCTCCGCTATCTCCATGAAGCAGATGGGCTGGGATGGCGACACGCTGTGGGAGTACCGAAACAAACGTATGCACCACGACTTCGTGCATCTTCCCAACGGAAATTACCTTACGCTTCTTATTGAGGGCCTGCCCGACGGAATGACGGCTAAGGAGCAGGGCGGCAACTGGGCGGAAGAAGACCCCGAGGTCATGTGGGGTGACAAGGTGATAGAGCTGACACCGTCCGGCGAGATCGTCTGGGAGTGGAACTCCTGGGAGCATCTGGACCTGGAAACCGATGTGATCTGCCCGCGGGAAGGCCGTAAAGAGTGGACGCATATCAACTCGCTGAGCCTAACGCCGGATGGCGACATGCTGATGAGCTTTCGGCAGACCAGCTTCATTGGCATAGTCGACCGCAAGACCGGCAACTTCAAGTGGAAGTGGGGCAAGGGCGAGCTGTCCCATCAGCACAACCCAACATGGCTCGATAACGGCAAGATACTGGTCTACGACAACGGCCCACACCGCATAAGAAAAACCATTTTCTCGCGAGTGATTGAGGTAGACCCTGCTACTGATGAAATCGGCTGGACGTACCAGGCCGACCCCCTTGTAGGCTTTTTCAGCACGGGCATCAGTGGGGCGCAGCGATTGCTCAACGGCAACACTCTCATATGCGAGGGCGTCCACGGCCGTATGTTCGAGGTCACAGAGGACGGCGAAGTCGCCAGGGAGTACATTAACCCGTTCTTCGCCGAAGGAAGATACGGCACAACGGCACCTTCAGGGCTTACCGTTACGCGTCGGACTACCCGGGTCTGCAAGGCAAAAGTCTTTGCAGCGACTCTTATCGCGATCTCAATGACCTCATCAATGCTGGCATGCCCGCCAGCGAAGGGGGCATACTTGAGGTCGCCGTTGGCACACCCGAAAATTCAGACAAAGTAGACGCTGAGGAGGCGAAGCAATGACATCCACCAAGAACCCACATATCGTGATTGTGGGGGCAGGCATCGTCGGCTCGACTATCGCCTTCAACATGTCCCGACGCGGAGCCAACGTAACTGTGCTCGACGCCGAAGAGCCTGGACAGCAAGCTTCCCGTGTGTCTTTTGCATGGATGAACGGCCGCGACAAGAACCCTAGGCACTATCACGACATCAATAGGCGATCTGTAGACATGTGGAGCCGCCTGGAGCGACTACTGGGTGGCAACATTGGAGTAACCTGGGGCGGAGAGCTTCGCTGGGCCTCAACCCAAGCCGGTGCCGATGATATGCTGGAGAGGCTGCGAGAATTGCAGTCCTGGGCCTACCCTATCCACGCCGTGGATGAGGCCGAGTTCCGTGAAATGGAGCCTAACGTAGAACCCGGCGCATTCAAGGCAGCGTCGTACACGCCAATCGACGGTCAGGTGGACCCGATCAGGGTAATCCGCGCATGCCTGGACCGCGCAACAGAGGCAGGCGTTAAGCTCCGCACTAACACCAAGGTATCGTCTGTAAAGATGGTCCAGACTCCTTCAGGGCAGACACGAGTGGAGTCGTTGGATACCAACGAAGGCGAGATCCAGTGCGACATCGCCGTCCTGGCAACCGGCGCTGACACCACCGAGTTGGCCGCCACAGCAGGCATCGAATTGCAACACCACTGGACCTTCGGCGCGACTATTGTTACCGAGGCAACCGCGCCCATGTTCAAGACCGCCGCCGCCGTACACACGCCTCGCGACACCGATCCTATGATGAACTTCCGCCAGCTCCCAGACGGCTCGCTGATGATTCATGGCGGGCAGCACGGCACAAATAGCGATGACTCAATGGGGAAGACAGAGGAAGAGGTCCAGCGGGTGTTCGAGGCCGCCAAGACCTACCTGCCTTCTCTGGCGGAGGTGAGTATCAAAGAGGTGCGTCGTGGTCGGAGGCCCATGCCTGCGGACGGCCTGCCTATTCTTGGATTCACGGAATCGGTGCCGAATCTCTACTTCGCCACCATGCACAGCGGTGTGAGCCTGGCTCCACTGGTCGGCGAGTTCGCCACCACCGAAATCCTAGACGACGCTCGCATAGACCTTCTCGAGAATTATCGCCCAGACCGCTTCGCCAAATAGTTTCTTTTGAATAGTCGGCAGGGGCCGCTGGGTAATGACGGGCGATTGCAGGGTTGTGCCTGTGCGTTCGCCTCATGACAATATCCGGCCGGAGCCACTGGAAGCCTTGGATTGAGTCAAATTGGGAGGCAATGGAACTTTCCCGCACCGTAATACGTCATTATCTCTAACAACCCTATGCAACTGTTCGAAAGGAGCGTCAGAGATGTCCAACAGGTTTTGGATTTCGTCCATGCTGGCAATCGCATTCACAGCGTTCGTAGGAATCACATCGATGCAAAGCGAGTCGGCATGCGGAGGGTTCTTCTGCCAGAACTCCCCTATCGACCAGAACGCCGAGCGGATAATCTTCACGCAGAACCACGACGGCACTACCTCCGCGCTGGTGCAGACTCAGTACACCGAATCGGCGGAGGACTTCTCCTGGATATTGGCGTAGACGACGTTGAGGTGCCTGAGGACGCGATGGCGGCCTTTACGCAATTAGAAATCGCCACTGACGTCGTCTTCATACCGCCTGAGTTACCTAGCTGTATCGTTATACCGCCTATGGCTATGCCAGCGGCACCGATGGCGATGGCTCTAGACTCAGTCGAGATCTTTGCCAGTGGCGAAGTTGGTCCCTACGGGTTCGACGTTATCGGCTCAGAAGACCCAGACGCGCTCATTACATGGCTGCGAGACAACGACCCCTGTCACCGATGACATGGTGCCCTTACTGAACCTATACGTGCAGGAGCAGTTCGTATTCCTGGCTATGAAGCTCAAGCCTGACCAGGGGTCGCAGGACGTTCAGCCGGTAAAGATAACCTACCCAGGCTCCTTCCCGATGATTCCTTTGGGACTCACCGCCGTGGCCGCCAACGACAACATGGCTGTGATGATCTGGATATTCGGAGACACGCAGGCCGCACCTGTTAACTACGCCGGACTGAATATCGACAATGAGGAGCTGGTCTTCTTCGGCTTCGGAGGTAGCAACAACTACCGCCAGCTAATTGGTGAAAAGGCCGATGAGTTTGATGGTCACGGGTTCATTACCGAGTACGCCGCTCCAACTCAGGAGCTGAGCATCCGCCATCCGCTTATCGAAGACCTACGGTCCAAGCACACCTACGTCACCCGCCTGAACACAGTCATATCTCCAGACGAGATGACTGTCGACCCGATCTTCGACTTCGACGCCCAGTTGGCAGACGTCTCCAACATACGAGACCTTTCGGGAATGAAGGGCGTCTACAACTGTGAAGACACCGGATTCATATCCAGCTTGCCCGTGATAGGCAACATCATATCGAACTCAGGCAACAGGCCCTCACCTTCAGCGCCCGCTGTCAGCTCCAACTCTACGGGACCTCAAAGCCCCGAGAACGCTGATAGTTCGGTGACGCCCGCGACAGGAGGATCTCCAGCACAGAGCATAACCGTTGGCGTATTAGTCGCAGTCCTTCTGGCCGGGCTAGTCTCCCTGGGTATTGTCATGGGACGCAGGTCCACAAGACCATCGCCTTAAGCCCTTATAAGAATTTAAGACTCATGCAAATGGCCCCGGTTAAAACCGGGGCCATTTATTTCTAGCAAAGTTGATTCTAAAGATTGTTTACTTCGAGACTTAGAAAAATCACATGGTGCGGAGCGTGGGAATGGACAGCTCACCGCAGATATCACTGAACCACTCGACAACCTCTTTGTGCAGCGGAATACCATTGGCACGGCGGTCCTGCTCCTCCTCATACTCGGACAGGCCGGGGTAGAGAACGCGGTCATGACCAGGAGCCGGCGGGGTTTCTCGCAGCATCTGCAACATGCGGTCCATCTTCTCTTTGAAGTCATCCACATCGGTGAACGCGGCTATGTTGTAAGCCGTGAACGAGTGCTTGGAGCCTCCGTCCATATCCAGCACTGTTGGCACCACTCCAGATAGGAACGTGCCTAGAATCTCAGTCATCATAGCCAGACCATAGCCCTTGTGGGAACCCATTTCTCTGGTGCCCCCCAGAGGCAGATGGAAGTAGGTCCCTCTGGTCTCCGGCACAGGCCACTCCTCCATGATAGGCGTGCCGTCCGTTTGGGTAATCCAACCGGGCTCCATGTTGGCGTTAACCCTTCTGGCCAGGCCCAGCTTGTTGCCGGCGACAGCGGACGTTGCGGCGTCAAACAGGAAAGGCGGCTCGTTCTTGGCAGGAGCTGCCATGGCAATGGGGTTGGTGCCCAGGCGAGGCTCGGCTCCGAACGTTGGCACCACCTGCACACTGGCGGCCGTGGTGACAAGCCCCACCATGTCCTGCTGGGCTGCCAGCATGGCGTGATGGCCGATGCCTCCGGAGTGCCCCGCATTGAACATCGTCACGATGCCTACGCCCACAGTGCGGGCCTTTTCGATGGCCATGTTCATAGCCTTGGGGCCCAAGATCACGGCCAGGCCCTTGTCGGCGTCAATTACAGCTGTGCCAGGGGACTCGCGCGTGACCCGCCAATTGGGTCGCGGATTGAGGGTGCCCTGGTTGTACTGGCCCACGTAGGTCCTCAGCATGTTGGACACGCCGTGAGTCTCCACTCCGCGAAGGTCGGTGCTAGTTAGCACGTCAGCGCCCAGAGCAGCGTCCTCGGGCGGAACACCCATCTTCTCGAAGATGGCTCCGACGGTCTCTCTTAATGAATCCTCAGGAACCCTAACCTGATCCTCTGCTGACACCTTGAATCTTTCAAGCATGGCGTCCTCTCCATTCTGTTGTCATGCGACAGGTCTGGCAGTTTTCAAAAACTTCAGACTAGCCACGAAGTGATTTACGAGGGTAAGCGTTGGGCATTTTAGCACGTTGCGCAGGTATGGGCACATTGCCTGACTGCCTGTGGTTGTGCGTAGAAAGAATATGAGAAGAGAGGACGGCTACCGGTTAAGCGACCCCGTTAGGCAACCCGGTTAAGCTACGAGGTAGGTGATAACGGCAGACGCCAGTCCGAGGTACACAAGAAAGCCGATAACATCGGTCATGGTCGTGACGGCCACGGCGTATGACAGCACAGGGTCCAGGCGCATGGCCCTCATGCCCAGCGGCACTACCACACCGCTAAATCCGGCCACGACCAGCATCGACACGCCGACAACCAGCGCCAGAACAGCGTTGCCTTTCCAGAGGTACGCGATCACGGCCACCAGCAGTCCCAAAGCCAGCCCGTGCACCAGACCTAAGCCGACCTCTTTCAAGAGCAGCCTTTTGGCGTCGGTGGGACTCACGTCTCCCAGCGCCAGAGAGCGCACGATCAGCGTAAGAGTCTGAGTGCCTGCAATGCCCCCCTGCCCTGCTATGACCGGCAAGAAAGCTGCCAGCGCTATCATCTGAACGATGGTGGACTGGAATAGAGTCACGACCAGGCCTGCCAGCATCGCTGTACCAAGATTGACTATCAGCCACGGCAACCGGCTTCTGACAGAGCGCCAGAAAGGATCCAGCGCCTTCTCTTCCTCGCCCACACCGACCATGCGGTACATGTCTTGGGTGGCCTCTTCTTCAAGGACGTCCATCATGTTTTCCAGCTTGAGCACGCCAACCAGCACGTTGGAACGATTTACCACCGGCAGCCTGTGGATGTTGTACCGCTTCATGAGACGCGCCGCCGGTTCCTAGTCCGTGTCGTCAGCTACGGATATCAGCTCCCAGTCCATGAGTTGGAGCACTAGCTGGCCCGGCTCCGCCAATACAAGCTGGGCAAGGGATAGTCCGCCCTTTAGGACATCTCGATAGTCCACGACAAAGATAAAGTGGATATCTTCTGGCGCATGCTGGGTCTGCCCTGCCCAGTTGCGGATCATGTCCATAGCCTGCGTCACGGTCATGGTATCGCGAAGTGCAACGAATTCCGGCGTCATGAGCCCGCCAGCGTCGTGGTCGTCGTACTCCAACAACGGAGCGACCTCTTCGGCGACCTCCATTCGCTCTAGAGTCGAATTCGCGACCTCAACCGGCAGCGCTCTCAGCAGATCGGCGGCGGAAGGGCTGGTCTCGTCAAGAACCTGCGATAGCTGCTCCACATCCATTTCCTGAGACAGCGACACGGCTCTCTCCGGCCCCAACACTTCTATCAACACACCTAGTCCGGCGGGCTGCATTTCGCCTAGAAGAATTCTCTGCACATCATGGGACAGACGAGATACCGCATCGGCCTGGTCGGCAGGACGTAGGTGTGCGAGGGCCTCCGTTGCAGCCGAAACGTTTTGCCCTTCAATCTGTTCCTTGATTGAGGCGGCTATCTGCTCGGCGTTCGGGCGGTCCTGCGCGCGGGGTTTCGATGTTGCCTTTGAATGCTGGTCTTGCTGCATATCGCTGTATATCTAATTGGACAGATATCTTCTGCCCCTAAAGCAGACAGCGAATTCCAGAGACCAATGCGGGAATTGGCAGATCTCTAATCGGGAAGGCTTACTCAACAATCAACGAGCGGACTACAATCGAAGGGGATGGGTATAAGGACAGGTATAAATGACACCGTCGGGCCTGGGACGCCACCGATTTCGGCCACGCCCGCACTAGGCGGCGTGACGAAATACTTTGTGTAGAGCAATTAAAGCTGGGGCTCAGTTAGGAGCCGGGTGCTGTAACCCCTGTAACCGGTGTAAACAGGGTCTCTTGGCCAGCGTTATTCTTTTCCCAGAGCAGCCGCCTAAGCTCGTGAATTCGTTCTGGCTTAAACAGAAAATCCTCGATGCCCAGCGCCTGCGCGACCGCTGCGGCAACCACGGAGCTGTAGGACACGCTGGGGTCCTGGCCCGAGTAATTTGAGCATATTAGGGCTGGTACATCCATCGCCTGCACCGCGACATTAACGCTAATTGGTTGCATCTGTTTCACTCTAAATGGCATCTGGAGACCCATCAACAGCTAACCTGCAATGAGTCAGACGATACCACCCAACACCGCCTTTACCAGCGGCTTTAGTCATGTTTCTTCTGCATGTTTCTTCTGGCAGAAGGCTTTGGCAGGGTTTAAGCACGGTTGAGTCACATGGATAGGTGTAATCCAGGCAATTTTGGAGCAATATTTAGATAGTCTTAGTCGCGAGAAAGTCGAAAAAAATAATAGAGGCCCGACCTATTTTCTAGGTCGGGCCTCTATATGCGGGTGAGAAACAGCTAAACGTTGCCTAAGTAACCGGCTTCAGCGGCTACCCAGGCCAGATGGGCGAGAAGTCGGGATTGCCGCCAGGACCGGCATCCGCGTTGCCAGGCCCCGAAGTGTTATGGGCGTTAGGATTAGAGTTCTCCCCAGCCTTATTGTTGCCAGGCAGGAACGATGTTCCCACGGGAGGATGGATTGTCGAGACCCCGTTATCTCCATTGTGGGCATCAGCATTATTCACGCCATCGCCGACCACGGGACATAGGAACGGCTCAGCAGCCTCAGCCTGGTTGGTCGTGGCAGTAAAGCCCACCGCCAGCACCGCCACTAGAGCAGCCGCAAACAATGTTATTCGGATTTTCATCATAAGGTTTCCCCTTTCAAGGAGGTTATCTAAAGACTAGGGTTATCTCGTGTCACCCGCGGCCATCGACATAACGCCCAGTTAGTTGTGAATGTACGGTAGGAGCGAATACCTAAAAGAAGGGCATGCAAAAATTGCGATTCCCTTAACAACGCGGCTGCGGTATTTCAGGACGGCTGCTCACCTATACCAAAGGGGTTAACAGGGTTCATAAAGTAAACTGATTCGAAATACGAGATATAATGTAGGACAGTTGAGCAAGCTTGAGTTTATTGGCGGCAATATATGAACCAGTCCAGAGGCCAACGAAAAATCCTGATCGTGGACGACGAGTACGACTCCCCTATCGTCAAAAGCGTGGAGAGACGCATTGAAGAGGAGGGCTGGAACGCCATTGTCGTGGCCCCTAAAGGCAAGTACATCACAGGGGACGACTTCGAGATGGCCGCACTTTACGCCATAGAGGAAGAGCGCCCGGACGGTGTTCTTCTGGACGTCCGCTTCGGTGAGCACCGCGACGATCGATTCAAGGGCCTCGGCATTCTGCAGAAGATAGTCGAACGCCACCCTCACTTGCCGGTGCTCATGTTCACCCAGTACGTTCAGGGACCGGACCGGGAGACCGCGGTTCGAGGCACCTTGAAGTGGGACGCACAAGTAGATTTCATAGACAAGCTGGCCAGTCCCGAAGAGGTTGTTCTGCGACTGCGTCGATTGATCGGCAGCACGCCGGAGAACGTTAACATCGGCGAACACCTCTCGATAGACAGCAGCGCCAAGGTGGTATACACCACCACTGGGGAATCGCCCGTGCCTGTAGCAGATATACAGGGCATGAAGTTTGAGATTTTCCAGGAACTGGCGTCCACCTGGTACCGGAGCCCCGGTGAGGTGGTGCCGTTCAGCAAGCTGATGCGCTTCTCTGAAGGCGAAGACCCCAGGGCGTCGCTGCGGGTACGAATCCGCGAGATAAAGGACGCCGTCGGCAAGCAGCTTGGCGTACGGTTAGGCGCATCAGACCTCATAGTCAACATTCGCGACCAGGGCTATCGCATGGTGACTCCCAATCTTGAGTAGCCCCGAGTTCGAGCCGACCATATTGCAGCAGCGCAGCACCTATGCCTAAGGCCACGCCCGAACGCATCACGCTGATCGTCGGCATTGCCGTTCTCATCATTGGCGGCGTATTCCTGGTTGTATCGCCTTTGGTCAGCTCCCGGCTATTTTCCAGCGTGTGGGGTGTCGAGCCTGTAACCTACATAGGAGCATTGCTGGTCATGGCAGGCTTATCAGCCATGTCCATGGCCTTTTACATAGAACGAAAGTCAACAGAACTGGACACAGGCAATCCTGAGGCTGTGGGCCCCAACTGGAGCGAGACTACTCAGCAGTACTTTGTGCTCTTCGATCACGACCTGGGCCGCCCTATGAGGCGTATTCTTGGTAGGGAACGAGAGCTGAGGGCCATATTGCGGGCTTCACACGAGCCTACAAACCCAGAAGTTTTGGGTCTGCTGGATGAGATAGAACGCCAGACGCCTAACTTCCGCCTGATGATGGCAAACATACGAGTACTAGTGCAGCTTGAGGCGCCTGACGAGCCAATGCAGTTCCAACCAGTGGAGCCCGGACAAATGGTGCGCCGCATCGTCGACCGCTATACGCCCATTGCAACGGACCTGGGCAAGCAGATCGTATGGTGGGCTGAGCCTACCGAATTCGGACTGGTCTATTCGGATAGCTCTGCTATCGAACACATCGTCACCAACCTGGTGGACAACGCCATGCGATTCGCCAACTCTCAGGTAGAGGTACGGTTGTCGAAAAACCCAACTCACTTTTTTATTAGAGTGTGGGACGATGGCGAAGGCGTTTCAGAGCAGTACCAGCGCCACCTATTCGACAGGGGCTGGACACCGGAAGTGGCACGTCGTGAGGAGAAGATAAGCTCAGGCCTGGGCCTATTCATCGGACGCACGCTGGCCAGAAGGTTTGCGGGCGATCTTACGATCGAGAGCGTTATCAGCCCGGACCCCGACCACCACACAGAGTTTCTTCTTAGTCTCCCGCTCAAGACGGAGGGGGATTAGGCGTCCAAGACGGTCAAAACATTGGACATGGCAGACATGGTTTATTTTAAATCGAACCTGTCAAAATACAGTAGAGTGCAAACGACCCCTAACCCAACGGCGTTCTAATACGTGGGTTAATGCGCTGTGTAGGAAATTCATTTGAAGAGATTAATGGCCAAAATGCTGAACCTGGAAAAAATAATTTGAACTGGGTCGTAAAGGGAGCACTATTCGTAGCAGTTGTGTTCGCCCTGGCGGCCTGCGTCAAAGAGCAACCACGGGAGGAGAACACTCCCGTGGTTGTGGCGACCGCCACTACCCAGCCAGCAACTCCTACGGCCACCGCTGTAAGCGTACCTGAGCCAACAGCTACAGCCGTCCCGAAACCGGCGGACACTCCTGTACCTGTTTCGGTCCCACCAACGCCTGCCACGCCAATCACGATGGACCCAACAGCTACGCCCGTGGTAATCGTTACCCTAGAGCTGGATGTGCGCGGGCCTGAGGACGGGTCTACCGTGCAGACGGACGGCGTCATTGTTCATGGAATAGCCTCTAAGGGTTCTCAGATCACCGTCAACGGCGTATCGACCAGCCTTAACGAAGACGACCGCTTCTCCACGCTGGTCGACCTCGAACCAGGCGAGAACCAGATCAACATCATTGCATTTAATGGGTCTGAACAGACCTCAAAGACGATAAATATCACATCACTGGTGCTGCCACCGCAGCCGTTCTTCCTGCTGGTCACACAGCCGGAGGACCAGAGCATAACCTTAGCATCGCAGATACCGCTGGGGGGTCGCACCATACCAGGCGCCGTGGTCAGCGTTAACGGCGTATCCGTCCAAGTCGACCCAGTGGGCATCTACAGCACCATGCTGTCGCTCAACGAAGGGCCCAACATCATAGATGTACTGGCCACAGACTCCGATGGCGAAGTGCTGAGCACCATAATCGCCGTAATTTATAGGCCATGAGTAAATTTGAAATATAGATCGCCAAATTCGTAGCTAATTTCTTAGATTTGGCGTAACACACCAGTAATATTCGCAGTGGCATACTTAGGGAGCGTCGATGAAAAGGACGCGATTCCACTGCAATCCTGTTGGGTGGCGGGGATGGGACGGGCTGAGGATGAGGAAAGCAATGTCGAACCTGAAAATGACAAAAAACTTAAAGCTAACCATGATGGGCCTGGCAATAGCCATAGCCGCACTGCTGGCGCTGCCTATGGCAACGAATCAGGCTCATGCAGCGGCACCTCCCGAAAACCGAGACTTCTTTGGCACAGTGGACAGCGTGGACGTGGACATTATCCGTGTCTCTCTCGCCGATGAGTCCATAGTCGACGTTACGGTCACACCGGAGACGACCATTCGTCTGCCCCTGAAGGAAGACGCAAAGCTAACAGACCTATTTGTAGGCGACACGGTTGCGGTGTCAATGACCGACGATCTTTCTACTGCATCCAAGATATTCGTAATTCCAGGCAAGACTCAATTCCGTCATGTGGCTGGAGACATAACGGCTGTTAACGAGGATTCGATTACACTTCAGCCATTGGCGACCGGCTCGGAAGCTATTGAATTCAACATCGAGCCTGACACAGAGATCAAGTTCAGGGCGGGCGCCACTGAGATGGTTGAAGGTGTATTTGCGGTAGTCCTTACTCGTAGAAACCCCCTTACTGGCGAGCTTTCCCCTAACGCGATTGAAATACACGTAACAGCAGGTAAGTCTCGCTCCCAGCGTGTCGAATCAAGCCCTCTAGTGCCTGAAGCAGACCAGAAGCCTGAGAACGAAGTAAAAGTCGTGGGCCTTTTCGAGAGCCTGGACGACGACGGTAACTGGATTATAAGTGGCAGAAAAGTAACAACCGACGCCGACACCAAGATTGACTCAGGCATCGTGGCCGGTCAAAAGGTCAAGGTTAAGGGCGTTCTGCTGGACGACGGCACAATACTGGCCAGAGAGATCGAGACGATTGGGGATTCAGGAAACAACCCCAACCGCGCCCGTTTCGAAGGCATCTTCGAAGGTCTAGACGAGGACGGCAATTGGATCGTCAGCGGCAATGTAATCATTATCACTGACGACACCGACACAGACGGCGAGCCCTTTATAGGCCAGCGGGTCAGAATTACCGGCATCGCTCAAGGCCTGCGGACGTTCATCACTCGCGAAATTGAGAACATTGTTGAACGCAGTCTAGATGACGACTCCTCGGACAGGCCAAGGTCCGTGAAGCTTGAGGGCATCTACGAGGGCGTAGACGAGGCTGGCGACTGGATCGTCAACGGAATGGCAATCAGCGTGGACCGCCTCACCAGGCTGAAAGGCACACCAGTAATCGGCAGCACTGTAGAAATCAAAGGCATAATACGTGACGGAAAGATTATTGCCCTAAAGATCGAATTCGAGGACAGCGATGTCGATTTCGGTGGCGCGTCACTGAATCGGGTAAGGCTGGGCGGGCTAATCGAAGCCATGTCCGACGATGGAAGCGTGATTTTCGTCGACTCCCATCGAGTCCACATCAGCGACCTTACTGAGATAGACGGCGACATCGCCGTGGGCGTCATGGTCCGAGTGCTCGCCTTCATCACGGAAGACGGCACACTGGTAGCCAAAGAGATCGATGTTCGAGATGAAGACAGCGACGACGACGAACATGAATACGAAGACGACGACGCCATTCGCATCGACGGCGATATCGAACTCACTAACGATGACGGAAGCTTCGTAGTTAACGGCATTACCATAATCGTACCGGCAGAGCTTTCGATGAACAGAGTATTCGCAGAGGGCGCAAAGGTACGCGTCTACGGCGTGTTCCAGGGCGACGGCACACTGCTGGCCAGCCGGATTCGCGGTGGCGAGGCTGACGAGGAGAAAGACGACGACGATGAGCAGCGCATCCGCGGCATCATCGAAGAGGTAATTACCGAAGGCGACAAGATAGTCGCGATAGTAGTGGATGGCCAGACGATCCACATACAGGCCCTTACCGAGATAGACTCTCCGCTGCGACCCGGAGTCCCCGTAAAGGTTGAGGTTATTACCACAGACCTGGGACTGGTTGCCAAAGAAATCGACCAGGACCGCAGGGGACGTGGAGATGGCATCGCGACCGCAGCAACCAAGGACAAGCGAGGCTCGGATAAGCCGGACAAGGTCGACAGCTATGAGCTGAAGGAACTCGAAGGCATCGTATCGGGCTTCAGTGATCGGCGAGTGGTGCTGGAAGAAGGTAGATCCGTTGCCCTCAACAGCGACACCCGAATCGACGGTGATCTCTACATAGGCACTGAAGTAGAGATAAAGCTATACGTCAACGATGCCGGCATCTTGGTTGCCACCCGGATCAAGGTTGAGGAGCCGGTCGACGACAGCGACAGCACACTGTCCAGTGCCATCGATACCACCGATGATTCGGATGAGGAAGACAAGCCTAAAGCTGAGGACCGCAACACGGAGTTTAAGATTAAAGGCTTCGTCAGTGAATTCAGTTCTACCAGGCTGGTACTTCGCAACAACCAGCAGATACTAATTAATCGAAGCACTGAAGTCGACGGAACACTATATGAAGGTGCCGAGGTAAAGGTAAAGGGTATTCGAAGAGCTAACGGAACGCTGGTAGCCCTTGAAATCGAGGTTGAAGAGCCTCGGGACGATAAGTCCGACAAAGACGACGACGATGATGATGACACTAATTAAACAGTAAGGTCCCGCCACATCGTCAGACCACAAATCCTACCATAGGACAATGAAAAACAGAGGGGCGCAATTGCGCCCCTCTGTTTTTTTAGACATTAAAGATACGTGTAGAAATAGTTTACTTGTCTAGCCTCTTGATTACACTTTAATCAAGCATAAGTTCGGTAGGTGTTACATTGGCCTCGGCATATGATTACCCCTCTATATCCGACTACGGACTCATCAGCGATATGCACTCGTGCGCACTGGTGTCCACCACGGGCTCCATCGACTGGTGCTGCTTCCCTCGCTTCGATGATACCGCGGTATTCAGTCGCATTTTGGATCGGGAAAAGGGTGGTTATTTTAAGATATCACCTGCCGAAATTAAATCCACTTCAAGGAAATATCTAGACGATACCAACGTGCGGGAGACGACATTCGAAACCGTCACAGGCACGGCCACGCTGACTGACTTCATGCCAATTCACGACCATCCGCTGGCACGTATGCCCAGGGAGGTCCGGGACGATCACCAGGTGATGCGCATTCTGGAGTGCACTAGAGGCAACATAGCCTTTACTGTGGAGTGCGTGCCCAGGTTCGACTACGGCACCATTGTGCCACACGCCCAGCTGGATACCGAGCACACGGCCTTTGCCCACGGCGGCTCAGATGCCATCTCATTTTACTGCTCCGCGCCCATCGCTCGAATGGACGACGGTTTCATATCCCAGGGAACGCTGAGCAAAGGACAACATATATACGCCGTCGTGACTTATGAGTCACGCTTTTCTCACGAGGTTGACCGTGTGGACGACTCCGTGGTCACCGGACTGCTGGCAGAGACCATGCACTACTGGCAGGAGTGGAGCAATATATGCACGTACCAGGGAGAGTACAGGAGCGCAGTAATACAAAGCGCCCTGACGTTGAAGGCTCTAACCTACGCACCCTCTGGTGGAATCGTTGCTGCGGACACAACGTCGCTGCCTGAGGCCATCGGAGGCCCACGTAACTGGGACTACCGGTATGCATGGAAAAGGGACGCCTCATTTGCTCGGTTACACATCAGAGGCTATCGCGTTTAAAGACTGGCTCGAATGGTGCACCGCGGGCAGAGCGCGAGACCTGCAGATCATGTACGGCCTGGGGGGAGAACGAAGGCTGTCCGAAGTGGAGTTAACAGGTCTCAGCGGGTACAAGGACTCCAGCCCCGTTCGGATAGGTAACGGCGCATATGGCCAGTTCCAGTTGGATGTCTACGGCGAGTTGATGGACTCCGCCCACCTCTACCGAAAATACGTCGGCGATATAGACGAGTGATATTGGGACTACCTGAGCAGGGTCGTTAGCTTTGTGCTGGACCACTGGAACGAGCCTGACGAAGGAGTCTGGGAGGCGCGAGCCGAACGGCAACACTACGTCTTCTCCAAGGCTTGGTGCTGGGTGGCTCTGGATAGAGCCGTCAGAATGGCCACGGAGCTTAACCTGGAAGGCGATGTTGAGCACTGGTCAAAGGTGCGAGATGAAATCCGTGAAGACATACTGACGAACGGGTTTGATCACAAGAAGGGCGTGTTTGTTCAGGCATACGGCAGCAAGATACTGGATGCCGCAAACCTGATCTTGCCGCTAATAGGCTTTATTAACGCCAACGACCCCAGGATGCTATCCACAATTCGCGCCACGCAGAACGAATTGGCCTCGCCGGGCGGGTTCATATATCGCTACAAGGGCTTCGATGACGGCTTGGATGGCGACGAGGGCACGTTTAACATACGCACGCTATGGCTGTGCGACAACCTCATCATGCTGGGCGATCTGGACGCAGCAAAGGAACTCTTCGATAAGGTCCTGTCACACGCCAATGATCTGGGGCTGTTGAGCGAACAGATCTCTCCTGACGGCTCCGAATTACTGGGTAATTTCCCTCAGACCTTCTCTCATTTTTCGATAATAAATACAGATGTTCAGCTGCAAAAGGCTACCAATAACAAACACTGAGATAACTATATTGGCACAGAAAAACGCCGGCCTAAGTAGGACGGCGTTTTTCTTATATCCGGTCGCAGGTTTTACAGACCTCTCTTAAGAAGGTCTGCCAGTTTGTCAGCCTAGGCCTTCTCCAGGCTAAAAGGCCAAATCTGATGGCGCTTAAGGCTTACCGCCTCCACCACATTGATCAGATGAAGCCTTCGCTTTTTTAGCACAGGCCTTACGTCGTGCCTCACCATGAAGTCCACGCGCTCTTCGTCATCGTCCTCGGACATTTTTGCCGATGTCTCAAGAAGATCATAAAGGTGCTCGTCTACGTACTGTTCTACCATGAGCATAGCCTGTGCCTGATCGTAGTAGTTGTCGCCAACTAGCTCTACAAAGGCTACTCTTTCCCACGTCTGCTCGCGATGCATTAAGGACTCACGTAGTAGCTCTATCAGGAATGATCTCACATTATTGGGAACCAGCATATCGTGCTCGACACCCACCTGATCGGCTACTCGATTGATGGACTATTCGATTATGACTTCCATGGCACTCGTCAACATTAGCTCACCTCATGGTAACTTGTGATTTTGACATCTTTTTAATCGCGGTTTCGGAAGTCGCAGACTCCCATGCAACGCCCCTATAAGAAATACCCAATGTGACGATTACTAAACACGCCATAGCTGAATTACCAGTACGACCGGAATGAAAATGGACGAACCATGATCCGATGAGGTTGCCAAAGTAAAAGAGGGGCCATGATTTCCGCACATCTAGCGACTTGCCCTAGCTTATTTGCAGTGCAAATCGCCCATGTCGGAAAAATCTACTGGGGCTAAATTGCTAGAGGGGAATTTCAGTACACCAGTCGATGTACTTGGGATTGTCGCCCCGGATGATGTCCACATACAGGTCACGCAGGCTCTTGGTGACAGGGCCGACTCCGCCATCGCCTATCGGTCTGCTATCAAGCTCACCCACTGGCGTAATGTGCGCTGCGGTCCCCGTCAGGAAGACCTCGTCCGCCAGGTATAGCTCGCTGCGCCGGATCTCTCGCTCCACGACCTCCAGGCCCAACTCATCCTTGGCCAGCCTCATGGCGCAATCGCGCGTGATGCCGGTGAGGTTGTTGTGGGCGACCATGGGCGTATGCAGCACGCCGTCTTGAACCAGGAAGAGGTTCTCGCCTGATCCCTCGGAGACGTTGCCGTCCTGGGTCAGCATAATAGCCTCATCGAAACCACCCAGAGTAGCCTCGGTTTTGGCCAGGATGCTGTTCACGTAGTGTCCGGATATCTTCACTCGTGGAGGTATGATCGTGTCGTCTATGCGGCGCCAGGACGATGTGCAGCAGCGTATCGCGCCTTCGGAATCGATGTAGTTACCGAAGGGCACGGCGATCAGCGTAAAATCACTGGCCAGTTCCTGCAGCTTGAGATTGGCAACCCTCTCCTCGCTCTTGTAGGCCAGAGGGCGGATGTACAAGTCCTCTTTGTAGCCACAGGCTTTCAGCAGCTCGGCCGTTATGCGACAGAGGTCATCCGCATCGTACGGGATATCCATCAGCATTATTCGGCACCCCTGTAGCAGGCGCACATAGTGCTCTCTCATGCGGAAAACGAACATCCTGTCTTGCTCTTTATTCCAGTTACCGCGTATGCCCTCAAAGACGGCTGTTCCGTAGTGCAGGGCGTGGGTTGTTACGCTAACCTTCGCCTCAGACAGTGGAATAATCTTTCCACGGAAAAAGGCAAGAGCTTCAGGCATTGTTCAGTTCTCCTTGTATCGTAGTAAAGCGTCGCCTGGTGTAGGCGCCACCTCTGTGGGCCTGTAGAAGGCCGTGGCACATTATAGTCGAAAACTGCTGTTGATGTGCAATTAGCCTCGGCAATTCCGCATGGCCTGAAGCGGCGCGACCACGTCACGAGCGAATAGACAGACTAGTACGAAGCCTCGCTACTAGCGCCTCGCTGGTCATCGGCCTCTTCAAGGAGCCTGTCCAGAAGAATGAAGGACTCTTCCTTACCGAAGTCCAGTTCAACAATGCCTATGGCACGGAACAGAACGCCCGTAGAAACCCTGGCTGTCACCGTTTCGCCCAGTGCGGGAAGCGACACCCCTAACGCCTTCGCCAGAAAACCACCAGCCAGCATGCCGTCGCTGGTCAGGTAACACTCGGCCAGCATGTTGTCTTCGAAAGAGAGGTTGAGGCCACTTTCGTCCTGGCTGAGCTGCAGGAGCAGGTGAGCCCTGGGCGTGTCCATAAGTTCGTTGGCATAGTCGTAGACTTTGGCGTCAGTATCGGGCACATGAACTCCTGAAATGCTTGAAAGACGAATCTGTAATCGAATTATATCAGCGGAGCCAGCTGACCGAAACTATCAGATTCATATATAGCCGCCCTGATATCCCACTACGCCTGGGAGTCGGTCTCCTGTTTGGCCCTGGGGAAGTACATTCTGAAGGTGGTGCCCTCCCTTGGCTGGGTGGAGACCTCAATGTGTCCGCCGTTTTGCTTAACGTTGCCGTAAGTAGTCGACAGACCAAGGCAGATGCCATCTCCCGGCGCCTTGGTAGTGAACAGCGGCTCGAATAAGTGGGTACGAACGTCCTCTGTCATGCCAACACCGGTATCCGATACGGTTACGCAAACGTAATCGCCCTCGGCAACTCCCGGATGAGTCTTAGCATAACCAGAATCGAGGTAAGCATTGGCTACGCCGACTGTGAACTCGCCACCAAAGGGCATGGCGTCGCGGCTGTTCTCTGCCATATTAACGAGGGCCTGCTGTATTCTGGTCGGGTCCAGCTGGGCCATCCAGACGTCGTCGTCAATTTGCAGATGAAGCTCAACATTTTCTCCCAAGGCTACGCGAATCACATCTGCACTGCTGGTCACAACTTCAGACGGACTATATATATTGGGATTCCCTACTTGTCTCTGGGCAAATGCCAATAGTTCTGCTGTCAGGCCAGCGGCTCGATCTGCCGCATTGTTGATATTGAGCAAATACTTTCGGATCTCATCGTCTTCGGATAAGGCTCTCTCGCTGAGCTGAGCGTAGGCCATTACCGGCGTGAGGGCATTGTTTAGCTCGTGAGCCAGCGCTCGGGGAAAACGGCTAAGGGCGTCCATTACATGGGCCTGCACCTGCCTAACGGAGGCTTCATCCTCTGACGAGCCATCTCGCAACGAGCACACAACCGTGCCATCGGGAAGGCCGACCAATTTCCATCTCGGTCGAGACTAGCCTACCCTCGCCGTGCACGACGCTTATGTTGCCAACGCCTTTAGACGAGCTGGCCACTCGACCCAACAGACTGATGCCATCCATGACTTGGTTAGGGACGATAATCCCCAACAGTCCGGTCTGTATTAGGTCTGAGCGGTCGTAGCCAAGGAATTCACATCCCTTCGCATTGGCATCCAGCACCTGTCCGGCGGCAGTGAGCACCAGCAGGCCGTCGCCGATTCCCTCAAATAGCGCCCTGAGGCTAGACTCTGATTTCTGAAGGTCAGATTCGCTGGCCTTGGAATCGTTGATGAGCGTCAACGCGCAGACGAGGCGCGACGCGTTACCGTCAGCGTACGACACAGCCTTTCCTACGACGGATACCCAACGATACTCGCCATCGGTCATTCTTAAACGAAACTCTGGTCTGTACGGCTCGTTCAGGCGTAGATGACCATCCAGAGCGGCATTCATTCCCCCGACATCATCGGGATGAATAAGGCTAAGTATTTCTTCAATGCGGTGTGAATTACCATCGGCTGGATCGCCGACCAGAGCGAGCATCCTGTTATCTAGATACAGATTGCTAGTAGTCAGGTCCCACTCGTACGTCCCATAGGTGACGGCGCGCAGGATGGCTTGTAAGCGCTCTAGCTTGCCGTCTTCTACGTTGTATTCACTCGCGCCGTTGCTCTCCGGGGTTGCTTGGTATGCCCCCCACTTGCTGACGCATATGTACCAACTCTCTCATTGGCCTATCGTGAGGCCCTTAATCGTCCTCCATCCCCATCCTCCACGCTCCTCTGCAACCGCTATACCGCTACGGCGTCCCTTGCTACAGGGACAGAGAAACCCACCTCAACCATGTGATGTTGGACTATATTAATAAAAGATTAGGTTTTTGCCAAATTAAGCATGAATTATAAGGCCTACCTGTACCCAAGACAATGATGCCTAGCTCGCTATTTATTATAGATCACTGAGGGAAACAGGGATGGCACGTTAACTTCTATAACGATCTGAGTTACTGTTAAATTGTTCACTAAAAGCCCTGGAATACATTTGTAAAGATTATGCACATTGTTTAAGTTTATATCTAACAATTGCGCTCTATGTAAAAACGACCAAGGGGACTGTCGAGTTAGGGATTTTGAACTGGGGATCCAACGCCCAAAGCATGCATTGAGCTGATTATCCGAAATACAGAATTCCCAGGGCCAATTCCATGCCCTACACCATTTATTCAAAAATAACAAAGAGGTAGACGTTGATTAGTATTGAGCTGATACGCAGCGATCCAGATCGTGTTCGCGAAGCCATGGCCAGGCGCGGCGAGAACGTGCCCATCGATGAAATCCTTGAGCTAGACGTCAAACGACGGAACACAATCGTGGAGGCGGACGAACTGCGCGCTCGCCGCAACGAAGTCAGCAAGGAGATGGGCCGGTCTAAGGAACGCCCTGCGGAGCTAATAGAGGAGATGCGCGGCGTGGGAGGGCAGATCAAGACGCTGGAAGACACCCTTCGAAGCGTCGAAGATCAGATCAGCGCGCTGGTCATGACCATGCCCAACCTGCCTCAGGACGACGTGCCCTTTGGAAAAGATGAGAGCGACAACATTGAGGTCAAGAGGTTCGGCGAGATACCGACCTTTGACTTCCAGCCCAAACCCCACTGGGAGATAGGCGAGGACCTGGACATCATAGACTTCGAGCGCGGAGCCAAGATGTCCGGCTCGCGATTCTTCGTGCTAAAGGGCAAAGGGGCGCGGCTACAGCGAGCGCTTATCGACTGGATGCTGGACCTGCACACTGAACAGCACGGCTACACGGAGATCTACCTGCCCAACATGGTCACCGCGGAGTCGGCTATCGCTAATAGCAACTTGCCGAAATTCGAAGACACCATGTACCACGATAGCGAGGATGACCTCTGGCTGTTGCCCACAGCAGAGATGGCCCTGACTAATTTGCACCGGGACGAGATACTTCCTCCGGGCTCGCTACCGCTGGCATATGTAGCGCACACGCCATGCTTTAGGCGGGAGCGTACCGCCGCAGGTCGTGATACCAGGGGCATCAAGCGGGTCCACCAGTTCGAAAAGGTGGAGATGTACAAGTTCGTAGACCCGGATAGGTCCGATGCAGAGCTAGACAAGATCATTGCCGACGCCGGCGACGTATGCTCCAAGTTGGGGCTTACCTATCGGCTCTTGCAGCTATGTACCGCCGACATTTCCTTCCAGTCGTCCAAAACTTACGACCTGGAGATATGGGCACCTGGCAGCGACGAGTGGCAAGAGGTAAGCTCGTGCTCCAACTGCACCGACTTCCAGGCCCGGCGAGCGTCCATACGCTACCGCCCAGAGCAGGGTACGCGACCTCGATTTCCGCACACGCTTAACGGCTCAGGCATAGCGCTGCCCAGGGCTATCATCGGCGTGCTGGAGAACTACCAGCTGGAGGACGGGTCGGTTCTCATCCCAGAAGTCCTCCAGCCTTACACCAACTTCTCCGTTATTTCTAGATAGAGTTTTCGGAGGTTGATGGGGAGAGAAGGCATATTGGCGAATTTTGCCAGACGAGTAGCACACGTTCTGCTGCCGCCTGTCCACAAGGCAGAAGCTAGTGGATAGGCAGGCGTTACTCGTGGATTTGGCGAAGCGGATTGCCGACGTTTCCCTGACGCATCCGACACGCGTGGCCATCGACGGCGTAGACGCTGCGGGTAAGACCACGTTGGCTGACGCACTGGTCGCGCCCATAGAAGAGCTTGGCAGACCAGTGATTCGGGCGACGGTAGATGGCTTTCACAGGCCCCGGGAGGAGCGTTACCGGCGCGGCTCTGACTCGCCAGAGGGCTACTACCACGACTCCTTCGACTATGACTCGGCGCGAGGCGAGCTTCTGGAGCAGCTAGGCCCAGGCGGCTCCCTGCGCTACCGCACCGCAACCTTTGCCTTCCCCACCGACCAGTTCATATACGAACGACTGCAAACGGCACAGCCTGACGCCATTCTGCTGTTCGACGGCATCTTCTTGATGCGCCCCGAGCTAAACGACCTCTGGGACTTTCGTATCTTTTTGGAGATTGGATTCGAGGAAAGTCTGGAGCGGGCCGGGCGGCGCAACGCAGAGGGCATGGATAGCGAAGAGGCCTTGCGGGAGCGATACGAAAAGCGCTACATCCCAGGCCAACGGCTGTATTTGGACAGCTCCAAGCCGAGAGAGATTGCAGACGTGGTTGTTGAAGGGGAAGGCTACCTGACCCTTTGAAGCCAGCCTTCTAAGAGACCACCTAAGAAACTACGACCGGGTAGTCGTAATCCTCTCGTAAAACCCTCTTGAGAACCTTGCCCATGGGGTTGCGAGGCAGCTCATCTATGAAGACCACCGACTCCGGCTTTTTGTAGCTGGAAAGACGCTGGCGGCAGAATTCGATTATCTCGCCCTCCACACCTGTCTGACCTGTTTTTAAGACTACTATTGCCCGAACTCGCTCGCCCCAGTCATCGTCGAGCACACCTATAATTGCCGCGTCGTCGATTGACGGGTGGGACTGAAGGACCTGCTCCACTTCTTCAGGGGAGATCATCTCGCCGCCACGCTTGATGAAGTCCTTGGCCCGTCCGGCCAGGAATATGTAGCCCTCGTCGTCCTGATATCCCAGGTCGCCCGTGAAAAGCCAGCCGTCTCGAATGGCCTCGGCAGTGGCCTCTTCCTGATGCCAGTAGCCCTTCATCAGCCGAGAGCCGCGCGCTGCGATCTCTCCTACCTCTCCAAGAGTTACAGGCTCACCATCCTCATTGAAGATCTGCACCTCTACGTCGTCGAGCGGCCTGCCAATGGAGGACAGGCGCTTCAGTTTTATCTCATTCTCTTCATCAGTGCCGTCAAAGACGTGGGCGTCCGGAGGCAGCATAGTTATGGTCGCCGCAGTCTCCGTCTGTCCAAAGGCGTTGATGAAATGAGTGCCAGGGAACTCAGCAATCGCCCGCTTTATCACCTCAAGAGGCATCTGCGCAGCACCGTAGGTAATGACCTCCAGGCTGCTAAGGTCGTGCTCGTGGAACTCCGGGCTGTCCATGAGCATCTTCAGCATGGTCGGCACCATCATGGCGCGGTTGGCCCTCTCGGTCTCCACCAGTCGCATCCACTCAACCGCCTCGAACTGGCGCTGAATTATCATGGTGCGTCCGCCGTAGATGGCTGCCATCACTGCTTGCACGCCCGCTATGTGGTACAGCGGCACGGTAAGTATGTTCCTGTCGTCAGCGTGTGGGTCAGCCGGCGTAACGTTGCTTAGAATGTACGACGAAAAGCTGTCGTGGCTGAGCATAACGCCCTTGGGGGAGCCAGTAGTGCCCGCCGTGAACATGATGACCGTCAGATCGTCATCATCTCCCTCGGGATATCGCTCCTCATCCTCGCCGTTCTCCACCAGAGCTTCGTAGTGCTGCCATCCCTCGACGGGGCCATCCAGCGCGACGTAGTGCTCTACGCAATCGATCTGTTTGGAGCACTCCTTTACCAGGTCCACGTAGCGCTCGCCCACCAGCACTATTTTGGGGCCAGCGTCGTTAATCATGTACGCCAACTCGTCGGCACGTGCGCGAAAGTTCATTGGCACATACACAGCGTCGAGCTTGGCGGTGGCGAAATAGGACTCGATGTACTGGTTGCAGTTAACCTGCAGTATGGCGACCCTATCGCCTGGGCCAACCCCCAATTCTGCTAACGAGTTGGCTAGCCTGTTAACCCGGCTCTGCAAATCAATGTAGGTGATGCGCTTATCTTCAAATATCAACGCCTCCCGATCGGGTACTATAAGAGACGATATCGATAGGAATTCCGTGGTGTTCATGCTCTAGAGAAGCCCTCCGGGATATGTTTTTTGCTCGTAAAGATTACCACCAATTCCAGATGAATGACAATTCCTGAAACAACACTGCCCGTTGAAAAGCTCTGCCCCAGTCAATGATGCGGCCTAATGACTATGGAATAACGCCGGGATAGCTCGCCAGGCCGAGGTCAGGCCTTGGGGTTGAGTTAGGCCGAATTTTCATTGATTTGGCGTAGCAGCACCACTATAATCGACGGGGCTATTTGGCCGCATATTCGAAATCGACTTGGCCATTAAGCCTCATATTCGAGCGCCACAGACGGTGATTCATGCCCGTAAATTACGCCAAACTGGGACCCGGTGACGAAATCTCCAAACGAACCCTGATACTAGACGAAGAGTCCGTAAAAAGGTACGCGGAGGCGGTCGCTGATTCCAATATTGTCTACGATGATAAGGGCCGATGGATGGTGCCGCCAATGGCCATCGCAGCCCTTAGCCTCGGCGGCGTGATCAACGACCTGGAGATTCCGGGCGGCACAGTACATGCCAGCCAGGAACTGGTCTTCCCAAGGGCAGTACCCGTCGGATCTGCTCTCGGATGCACGGCCAAGCTAATTCAAAATTCAACTCGTGGGGAATGGCGCTTCATGGTGGTTGATATACGGGTGACTGGCGATGGTGAAGTAATGAGCGGCAAGAGCACCATCATGCTTCCAGCGGACGCCTAGCCGCTCCACGGAAGTTCAAACAGGTTAACATTCAAGGACTACGCATGCAGACCGATACTGCCCTGCCCACGGTCCGAAGGACCATTACGCAAGAACAGATTGTGCGCTATGCCGAGGCATCTGGCGATCACAACCCCATCCACATCGATGAGGAGTTTGCCGCCGCGTCTCAATTTGGCGGCAGGATCGCCCATGGTATGTTAATTGCGGCATCGATTTCTGAGATGATGACGGCTGCATTCAAGATTGATTGGCTCAACGGTGGGACTATGAAGCTGCGTTTCCGCGCGCCAGTATTCCCCGGCGAAAGCATCGAGACTACCGGTGTCGTGAAGAGTACTCGCGAGGTAGGCGGTCGTCGTGAGGTTACGTGCACAGTAGATGTGCGTAAAGAGGACGGCGAAGCAGCTATTAATGGTCAGGCGGTAGTCACAACAGCACTGAAGTAGTGCCGAGAGTCCCGGCAGGAGAGTTACAAGTTGGCAACTGGAAATGAGCTATGTCGAGTAGCTGTCGACGCGATGGGCGGAGACAACGCTCCACATGATGTGGTGGCTGGCGCTATTGAGGCAGTAAGAGCAGGCGGAATTCAGCTTGCCTTGGTGGGAGACCCCGACAAGGTCGAATCGGAACTGGCCAAACACGACATCTCGGGCCTTCTTATCAGCGTGGTGCCATCTGAGGGAGTCCTTGTGGAGGGCGAACCACCCGCACTGGCGCTCAGGCAGAAGCCAAAGGCCTCCATACTGGTTGCCACAGGCATGATCAAGCAGGGCCACGCAGATGCGGTCGTCTCTATGGGTTCCACTGGCGGCGCTATGGCAGCAGCGGCTGTCGTATTAGGCCGGTCAGAAGGCGTGGAACGACCAATCATCGGCGGCCCCATAGTCGGGTTAGCGCCACACACCTTCATCGCGGACCTGGGCACCAACGTGGACTGCAAGCCCTCCCAGCTTCTGAGTTTTGCCGTTATTGGCAACGTGTTTGCCAGGCAGTTCTGGAGCATCGAGAATCCACGGGTAGCCATTCTCAGCGTGGGTTCCGAGGCCGGCAAGGGTAACTCGCTTGTGCACGAAGCATCCGAGTTGCTGGCCAAAAGCAGCTTGAATTTCATAGGCAATATTGAGGCCAACGACATACCATTCAACAGGGCCGAAGTAGTGATATGCGACGGCTTTGTCGGCAACATTATCATGAAGCTAACAGAAGGCCTGGGCGCGGCCATCTCAGACCACCTGAAGAGCAGCCTGGCAGGAAAACTGTCCTCTGATGATCTTCAACAGGTAGTCCAGGAAGTATATGAACTGAACAACATCGTTGAGACGCTGGGAGGGGGACCGATTCTTGGCGTAAACGGCGTTAGCATAATTGGGCACGGAGCAGGCAAGGCAGACGCCGTACAGAAGGCGATTGGCATGGCTAAGTTCTCCGTGGATAATCGACTGGTCGCCAACATTAACGAAGAGCTTTCGCAGATTCGCAATCTAATAGAAAGCTAAGGGCTGAATGGCCGCCAGCAAACAGACATTTCAGGAGTCGAATTGAGCAAGTCTGATATTGAAGGAAAGACAGCACTCGTAACCGGCGCTTCCAAAGGCATAGGCAAGGCAATCAGCCTCAGCCTGGCAGAGCTTGGCGTAAAAGTGGCTGTGAACTACAACTCTTCTCAGGCTCAGGCCGAGGAAGTGGCGAAGGAAATACAAGACGCGGATGGTGAGTCCCTTGTCGTCCAGGCAGACGTCAGCAATTTGGAACAGGTAACTGCCATGGTGGACAAGGTCAACGACGCCTGGGGCCAGGTGGACATCCTCGTAAACAACGCCGGCATCATTAGCGACGGACTGCTCATGAGAATGAGCGACGAGGCGTGGCATCGCGTCATTGGGGTGAACCTGAATGGCACCTTCCACTGCTCTCGGGCCGTGCTCAGGACCATGGTTAGGCAGAGATGGGGTCGGATTATCAACATTGGCTCTGTCGTCGGAATCCGAGGCAACATGGGGCAGACTAACTACTCTGCCTCCAAAGCCGCCATACTGGGCTTTTCCAAGTCTTTGGCTAAAGAGGTCGCAACACGCAACATCACGGTCAACGTGGTTACGCCGGGGTATATTAGTACGGAGACGGTGGCTGATCTAACGAAGGTGCAGAAGGACCGCATTATGACGTGGATTCCGCAGGGCCACTTCGGCGAACCAGAGGATGTCGCGAACATGGTGGCCTACCTCGTCACAGAAAAGGCCAGTTACGTGACGGGTCAGGTCATTAGCGTCGACGGTGGAATGGCGATTTAGCCAGGTTTTTGAACCGTTCAGCTAAGGCGCTTTCCCCGCGATTATTGATAAATGCCAAAAACAAAGTGCCCACGCCAGGGGTTACTGACGCGGGCAAGGAGGGCGTAATCGACAGGAGGGATCAGACTTCCCGAAGTTTACCGAGAAGTTTAGCGTCAGCTATTAATACACGCTGACAGTGCCGGAAGAGACGCTGACGGGGAGCGGATTCCCTTCATCGTCATCAATTTGCATAATTGTAAGTTGGGCGCCAATGCTACCTGCACTGACCCCTTCCAATGTCACTGCTGCCGGAGTTATGTCCGTTGAGTTACTCTCTGCAGTTTGAAAAACGTCCACCGCAGCCAGGCGAACAGTTTTGCCGTACCCCGGCTGCTCATATACCATCCCGAAATCCGGAAACTCCACGCTAACAATGCGCGCCGTGTTAGAGTCTCCCATGTTTATCGTAAGGTAGAAACCCGCTAGTCCCTCAGGCGCACTAGACAGAGTAATCGGTACTTCAATCGTTTCCCCCACTGAGATACGACTATCTTCGATGCTAACCCTCGGAACCAGACCAGACGCCTCGGCTGCGTTCAGAGACAGTTCAGGGATTGTCTCTGAATAAACTGGCGAAGCCTGGTCTACGAAAGCTGCTTTGGCAACGGAACTGGGTAACGCCGTCTGGCTTTCCATAAAGGCGGCCAATGCCGCGCCAACTGCTACCTTGCGAGTGTGATACATAAATCGAAACATTTGAACAGTTACCTCCTGATCTAATTGACGGGGCCTGCCCTCCAAGGCGGCCTCGACGTTTGCGAAAGGTTTGTCTGTTTGTGTTTGGTGTGCTTCACATTGTCACAACGTTTGCACACCCCGTCCTTGGGGCTACCTAGGGTACGCAGTGAGTGCAACCGACATGCCGCCAAATTTTAAGTACGGTAATTACACCAACGGCCTCAGTCAGACCTCAGGAATTAAAAGCAGGCGCCAACATCAAGGTTTTTCCAGTAGCATCCACCCAGAATGAGCCTATAATGGGTAGCATCGGTTAAGTTTGAACGGGTAAAGAAAGGTTTTGAGGATTGGGAGATTCTTTAAATGGACAAGTTGCGCTGATAACAGGTGGCTCGCGGGGCATAGGCAAGGCCATCGCACTGGAATTCGCCAGCAGAGGCGCAGACATCGCCTTCAACTACCTTCGCAGTCATGAGGCAGCCGTCGAAGCCCAGCGTGAAATAGAAGAAAAGGGCGTTCGATGCCTGAGGCTACAGGCGCACCTGGGCAAGTCCGATAAGGTGCAAGAGTTGTTCGACGCCGTAGACAAGGAGTTCGGGCGATTGGACATTCTTGTCAACAATGCCGCTTCAGGTGTGCAAAGGTCAGCCTCAGAGCTAGAAGAGAAGCACTGGGACTGGGCCATGAATATCAACGCCAAGGCGCCGTGGCTCTGCTCCATTGCCGCTTCCAAGCTGATGAAGGACGGCGGGAGCATCGTCAACATTACCTCCCAGGGATCGCAGAGGGTGCTGCCCTATTACCTGTCGGTGGGCACATCCAAGGCCGCACTGGAGGCCCTGACGCGCTATTTGGCCGTGGAGCTGGCGCCTATGGGCATATCGGTCAACGCCGTGTCTGGCGGCTACGTGTACACCGGTGCGCTGGACCACTTTCCCAATCGTGAAGAGATGCTGGAGTCAGGCAACAAGACGCCGGTGGGTCGTATGGTCACTGCGGAGGACATCGCCAAGGTCGTGGCTTTCCTGTGCACGGAGGACGCAGCGATGATTCGTGGTCAAGTGTTGGTTGTAGACGGTGGCGTTACGCTTATCGCGTGAGGGAGACTTAACAGGCACGCTACGCTCGGGGGCACACTAAGCGCGGGGTATGTCTTTTAGAGAGCTTTCATCCTGATAGTGAACGGCGCGCCAGCCCATGGCATTCGCAGCGTCCACATTAGCCTTATTATCGTCGATGAATACGATCTGCCCCGGGTCCACTCCCATTTCACCTTGTACCCTCTGAAAGTAGGTGGACAAGGGTTTCCTCACTCCAAGATCCGATGAGACAAAAGCCTTCTGGAAAAAGTCGCGAAGGCCCAGATTCTCCCAAAGGTACCTGCTTCGGTAGGCTTCCTGATTCGTGGCGATGGAGAGGCTTTCCGCGCCGTCAGTGATCTCTTCGATGAAATTGAACGTGGACTCTATGACCTCGGATTCGGTCTCGTACCACATATTTACAAATTCTTGAACCGAAACCTTAATTCCCCAACCTGCAAGAAACGGCTGCAACACCTCGTGCAAGTCCGCCTTGCCTACGATACATGCCTGGAAGGGCCCGTCGAAGAATTCCCGGGTGTCGTCAGGCAGCAGACCGTACTCCATTATCAGGTGGTCACGCCAAGTTTCGGACTTCAGCAGCACGCCGTCTACGTCAAAAAGGTAATGCATTAAGGCATTGCATTAAGGGTGGCGAACCGCCCCCCCGACTTGAACCGTGACATCGCCTTCGGTCGTAAGCGCTGTGCCCACCTCTGCCTGGGCGTTGCGAATGTATCCGAGGCCTTCGCCTGCGCCAGAAATGCCCTGAGCAGCTGAGGTGATTTTGCCGACCTCTTTGCCCTCTGCATAGAGCGTAGCACCTACGGAGACAGCTTCGCCGGTCTCCCAGGACAGCAGCACTAGATGCTTTTGCACCTTGTCGTAGGTGTCCAGCCTAGCCACGACCTCCTGGCCAATGTAGCAGCCCTTGTTGAAGCTGATGAAGTTTTTCAGGCCAGCTTCCAACGGATTGTAGTCTTCGCTAAGCTCAGCGCCAATGGCAAGGCCGCCATTCTCTATGCGAACAAGGTCTAGCGCGTCCGTCCCGACCGGCTCAGCGCCCACATCAACTAGCGCGGTCCACACGTCATCGCCACTGGCAGCAGGCACGACGATGTCGTAACCCGGTACGCCAGAGAAGTCCGTCCGAACGGCAATCGCCTGCACCCCGCCTATCTCTATTTCCGCTGACTGGTGTAGATCCAGATCGCCAAGGCCCTTCACCGCTGTGGCAGCCTTTGGTCCCAGCAGAGATAGCATGGCAGTGGTCTCCGTCTCGTCAACCACAGTCACGTCTTCAGCAAAGGTGTAAAAGTCGATCCAGTCAGCAACGCGCTGCCTCGTCTCCGCGCCGGTGAAGGCCATGAGATAGTCAGACTTGCGCAACAGGAGGATTACGTCGATTATGCGGCCCTTGTTATTCGTAAGGACCGTTCCCATAACGCTGCCCTCTTCCAGGTCCGACAACCGATTAGTGGAGAGCCTATCCAGCAGGTCTACCGCATCATGGCCATTTATGCGAAGCCGCCCGACGTAGGAACGATCAGCTATAGCGAAGCCCTGCGTAGCCGCTTCATATTCCGTTTCTCTTGTGGTGTAGGTCCGGGGCACGTTCCAGCCAAACGCCTCACCTAGAATGGCTCCATCGTGCCGGCTGGCCCTTAGCACTGGGCTTTCTAGCATTCGCTTTCTCTCCTAACAAGAACAGCCGCTCCTATAGGAACGGCTGTTACGACTCAAATACATATCAATTTATTAACCGACCGTTACGGCCGCTCAAGCTATACGCTGAACGAGGTGCCACAGCCGCAGGTTGTCTTGGCGTTGGGATTGTTAAAAACGAAGCCCTTACCATTTAGCCCACCAGAGTAATCCAGCACGGTCCCTGCCAGGAATACATAGGACTTCTTGTCGATGTAGAGCTCTACGCCGTGCTCGCTGATAACCTTATCGTTCTCACCGGGCCCTTCTACAACTTCTAAATCGTAGGTCATACCTGAGCAGCCTCCACCCTTTACCGCGACGCGCAGGTTGCTGGTGGCGCTACCTTCTACCTTAGTGAAGGTGCGAACGTGGTCAGCCGCTTCCTTGGTTATGGAAATAGTCAGAGGTGCAGGCTTAACTGCTTGCATTGAGAAGCTCCTATATAAGTTGCAGGACTGTACGTTTGTGAATTACCACATGTTATTTGCTAATTCTATAAACAAAGCTGGTTTACGTCAATCAGGGGCCCTACCTAGCTACAAACTCATTTTGGACCAGAACGGCGTCTGGTAGAATCAAAGCTATGAACTTAACCGAACCAGAGGAATACAGCGAACGACCGCATAGTGGGGCAGACAGCCCAGAATTGGATGTGGTTCCAGCCCTGGACTATCAAGAGCGTCCAGGCATCAACACTTCGGATAAATACGGCCCACGCGCAAGAAGTCTTGAGCTGCTGGAATACAACGTCATTCTGGAGCGCCTGGCAGACCACGTGACCTTCTTTCCAGCTCGCAACCTGGTCTCGCGCATGACGCCTCACTACACGGCCAGCGAGGTCTCCGAACTACAGCGGGAAACGGCTGAGGGTCGGGCTGTCCTGGACGAGGGCGGCGACGTTGACCTGCACACCACTGCCGATATCGCTAATTCGGTTATCCGCGCCTCTATGGGCGGCGTTCTCACAGGCCAGGAACTGTTGAACATCGCTGAGGTACTGGATATACAGCAACGGGCTCGTTCAGGGGTTTCCAGAGTCGGCCACCATGCACCAACTCTTCGGGAGATCGCCGAGGGCATTCCAGACCTGGCAGAGTTACGCCGACAGATCAAGAGACGCATTGGCATCAGAGGCGAAGTCGTCGATGACGCTACTCACAGCCTGCGGGCCCTGCGGTCACAGATCAGGCACGCCTACGAGCGCGTAACGGCGGCGCTAACGGAGATTATTCAAAAGCCCTCTGGAGAGGATGTTCTTCAGGACAACGTCATTTCCGTTCGCAACGACAGGCTTGTGGTGCAGGTGAAGTCTGAGATGCGAAGCCGACTTCCTGGCATCATCCACGACGCCTCCAATACGGGCGCAACCCTGTTCGTCGAGCCATTCACCACAGTGGAAATGGGCAACGCATGGCGTGAGGCAGCCCTGGAAGAGCAGCGGGAGGTCTTGCGGGTACTGCGGGATCTGACTAGTCTTGTCAGCGAGACGGCGTCGGACATCAGGCGCGGCAACGAAATTACCGCCCAGCTGGACTTTATTCTGGCCAGAGCCCGTTACGGCTACTCGATGAAGGCCGTGGCGGCAATTCCCCAGACCTCTGCAGACTCAACCAGGCCAGACGGTGTGTCTCGCGAACACCGGCTGGTAAATGCCAGACATCCGCTTTTGGGACGGGACGCCACCCCTATAACGGTCAACATCGGTCCGGACTGGTCGATTCTTGTGGTCACAGGCCCCAACACCGGCGGAAAGACCGTAGCAATGAAGACCGTTGGCTTGCTGACGCTCATGCACCAGTCTGGCCTGCAATTGCCGGTGGCAGATGGCAGCCTCTTGCCAATATACGACGGCGTCTACGCCGACATCGGCGACCAGCAGAGCATTGAGCAATCGGTCTCAACCTTTAGCTCCCACATGCGGAACGTGGTGGACATCATTAAAGATGCTACGCCGAACTCGCTGGTGCTTCTGGATGAGCTTGGCACAAGCACGGACCCAGAGGAGGGGTCGGCTCTGGCCAAGGCAATTCTGGAAAGGCTGGCCTCTCAGAGCATATCGACCATCGTCACAACGCACCATCGCAACGTGGCTACGTTTGCAGAGGCCAGCGACAGCATGATGAACGCCAGCGTGCAACTGGACCCTACCACTCTGTCGCCGACCTACCACGTGACCATGGGCATTCCCGGACGAAGCTACGCCATGGCAGTGGCCTCCAATCTGGGCCTCCCCGATGAGATCATGGAGAGTGCCCGGTCCATGATGGAGCCGGAGCAGCTCCAATACGAGGACTGGCTCGAAGAGTTGCAGCGGGACAGAGACCAGTTGCAGGCTCGCGTGGCGGAGACGGAGCAGATCCGAGCAGAGATTCAACGGCTGCGGCAGCAACTTCGCGAACAGGTGGACTACCTCGTTAATCATCGTGAAGACATCATGGACAGCGTGCGCCAGCAGCTTTTGGCCCACTACGAAGAGGCCCACAGGAAATTACGTCGAATCGAGACGGCCCTCTCTTGGAACGCCCCTATTGGTGCGCCGAATTCCACAGTGCAGGATGTCGCAAGACTCCGGCGAGAGCTGGATGAACAGAATCCAGAAACGATTATCGCGACACAGGCTCACCCCACGGATACCAGGGAGCTGGCTATTGGCGACTTCGTTCACATCCGCGGCCTGAACCTGGTTGGCACCCTGAACACGCTTCCTGATGATGGCCGAGAAGCACAGGTCATCATCGGCAAGGTGAGGATTCAGGTGGACACAGGTCGACTCACGCCCGTGGACCAGCCGACGTACCAGCCAAAGTCAACCGAGCCTAACATCAGCACCGACCTTGGTCCCATGCTCGAAACAACAGAGCTGGACCTGCGCGGTCTCCACGCTGAGGAAGCGATCTTCAAGGTAGAGGACTTTCTGGACAAGGCGGTTCGCGACGGCTTCAGTACAGTGCGCCTTATCCACGGTAAGGGCACCGGCGTGCTGAGGCAGGCGGTACGAGACTACCTGGCGCGGCAGCCGCTGGCCCGCTCGTTTGAGCCCGAGGCCCGCGAAAGAGGCGGCAACGGCGCTACCCTGGTGGAGCTGGCCTAGACCTGTATAGCGGGATTAGCTAAGCCATATCGAACAACACCGTAACGCAAATTGACCTCACAAAAGGAACTTGAACATAAAGCTAAATCGTGACCAGTTCATCGACCGGGCAAAGGACACCAGCACCACCTGGGACATGATCGTGATAGGCGGAGGGGCGACGGGGCTGGGCACGGCGCTGGACGCGGCGTGCCGCGGATTTAGGACGATCCTTTTGGAGCGGGACGACTTCGGCAGCGGGACCTCCAGCCGCAGCACCAAGCTTGCCCACGGCGGCATTCGTTATCTTGCCCAGCGAAACTTCTCACTGGTGCGGGAGGCCCTTCGTGAGCGCAACCTCATGCTACGCAACGCTCCCCACCTGGTTAGAAAGCGTTCCTTTGTAATTCCTGTCGACGGCCTCGCGCACAAGCTCTTCTACGGATCAGGCCTAAAGCTTTACGACCTATTCGGCGGCGCCAAGAACTTCGGGCGCTCCCGAATGCTAAGCAGGCGTTCGACGCTGGAGGCACTGCCAACACTGGATGGGCAAGGCGTCCACGGCGGGCTTGAGTACTTCGACGGCCAGTTCGATGACGCGCGCTTTGCCTTATGCTTAGCGCAAACCGCCGCTGAGCATAAGGCCATCGCCATTAACCACATGGCAGTTACTGGGCTTATAAAAGAGGCTGGCCGAGTGACGGGTGTTGAGGCCACTGACCGGATTTCCGGCGACAGCCTACGCATATCAGGTAAGGTCGTCATCAACGCCACAGGCATATTCATCGATGAGGTGAACGCCATGGCTAGTGAGGCCGAACCCAGCCTCGCTTACAGCCGAGGGTCACACATGGTGCTGGACAGAAGGCTGCTTCCTGGGAAGAGCGCGCTGGTGATACCGTCCACAAAGGACGGTCGAGTGCTGTTTGCCATCCCCTGGCACGGCATGGTCCTGGCTGGCACCACAGATATACCGGTGCAGAAGCCCGAATCCTCTCCGGTGCCTACGGCCGATGAGGTGGACTTTCTACTGACTCACCTGGATGAGTACCTAGTGGAGAAGCCGACCTACGCCGATGTCAAGAGCATCTTCGCGGGCATCCGTCCGCTGCTGGCAGACTCCAGGCATGCGAAGACCTCGTCTCTTTCCAGAAGCCACGCCGTCTTCACATCGGAAGAGAGCCTGGTGTCAGTGGCAGGCGGCAAGTGGACAACATACCGCCAGATGGCAGAGGACACTATAGATCAAGCATCCGCAGTGGCGGGTCTGGAGCAGCGCCGGTGTGCGACCAGAGACCTGCCTTTGTCTGGCGCGGATGCATCCGCGGAAGGGGTCGAAGCCGACGATCTGGGTTTCGACGCCAAGCTGCTGACCCAGTTAGAGGCTGAATCACCGGGCTGGAAAGAACTGATACACCCTAATTTGCCTTACAAGAAAAGCCATATCGTTCACGCCGTTCGCAGCGAGATGGCCCTGACTCTTGAAGACGTGCTGTCCCGGCGCACTCGCTCTCTGCTTCTCGACGCCCAGGCAAGCCTTGAATGCGCCCCTGTTGTTGCGGTGATAATGGCAACTGAGCTTGGCAGAGACCAGTCATGGGTTCAGGACCAGATAAAAACCCACTCGCTGGTGGCCCGAAATTACCTAATGCCGCAATAAGCTGGCAGGCATCTGAAACAATATCACTGATTTGACCACTACAGACATATGAGATTTTCCTGGATACTTACTATTTTAGCGACCTCTTTTCTTGTCCTGTTGGCCTGCCAAACATCTGCGCCCTCGGCTACAAAAGCCCTTCCCACGGCGTCGGCCCAGCCAGCCACGCAATCAACGGCTTTGGCAACGGCAACGACAACAACACCTGCGCCAACTAGGACTGCAACCGTGCCTGCCACCCCAACGCCGACGAGCACTCCCGGCAGGACGGCAACTCCAACGTCAGTCCACGCCCCTACTCCCACGGCAGAAGCAACAGCCACATCGCCAACAGTCTCTGTCCCAACCACCATCGCGCCACCACCTGACCAGACAGACGGCCCGGCGGTCACAATCGGAGGCATTCGCTTCAGCGCAGAGATCGCCAACACGTCTCCCCTGCGCACCAGAGGCCTGTCAGGCAGACCAAGCCTCCCTTCCGACACCGGAATGCTCTTCATCTTCGACAGCGGCCAGGCGTCCAACTTCTGGATGAATGAGATGCAGTTCCCTCTAGACTTCGTGTGGGTTGGCGCAGACTGCACAGTAGTGGACATTACAGAAGACGTTCCCAATCCAGAATCGCCTAGCTCGCCGTTGCCGCTATACGCCTCAAGCCAGCCAGCTGCCTTCAACTTCGAAATCAACGCCGGGCTGGCCAAGGAGTTGGGACTGGCAACTGGTGACGATGTGCGCTTCAATAACATAGACGTACAAGGCGCACACTGTTGAGCAACGAATGACATCAAACACTGACAATCTAAGAATCGTCTTCATGGGCACGCCTCAGTTGGCTGTGCCGGTGCTGAAGGCACTGGTGGGGGCCGGGCATAACCTGGTGGGAGTGTATAGCCGGCCAGACCGGCAGTCAGGCCGAGGCAAGCGTATGCAACAGACGCCGGTGAAAGAGGCGGCCCTCGAGCTTGAGCTACCTGTGTTCCAGCCAGCATCTCTACGACGAGACGAAGCAGCCCGCAACGAGCTATCTGACCTGCAGCCTGACCTCATCGTGATTGCGGCATACGGCCTGTTTCTTCCGGAAGAGACCTTTAGCCTGCCGCGACTCAAGACGCTCAACGTACATCCATCGCTCTTGCCGAGATACCGCGGGCCGTCACCTGTCTCCACAGCTATCCTCAATGGCGACGCCGAGACGGGCGTGACCCTGATTCAGCTAGACGAAGGCATGGATTCGGGACCTATCGTGGCGCAGCTAACGACCGATATAGGCCCGGACGAGGCCTGCGACGTGCTCGCCGACCGCCTTTTTCAAATGGGTTCTAAACTGCTTGTCGATATTATTCCCGCGTGGTCCAGGGGCGAGATAAGCCCGGAACCGCAAGATGAATCGAAGGTTACAATCACCTCAAGGCTATCTCGCGAAGACGGCCTTATAGACTGGTCCGGCTCTGCAGAATCCATTGCACGAAAGATTCGTGCGTACCATCCGTGGCCCGGCACCCACACAACCTGGCAAGGCAAGACGGTCAAGATCATCTCTGGTAAGAGCATATCTTCATCATTCCCGGAGCCTCCGGGCACTGTCGTGTCTCTGGACGACGGCACTGGAGTCACCACCGGCGACGGCCTGTTAGTTCTGGACACCCTTCAGATGGAAGGAAGGCGTTCAACCACGGCTTCGGACTTCGTTCAGGGCTATAAGGACTTCGTAGGCTCACGTCTGGGCCTGTAGTGCTATAATCCCGGCATCATTCAAATACTTCGCAATTTGCGGTTCACGGGCTCGCAGGCAACGGGTTGTTGCCGTGACTTCAGGTCCCATTAATAGCATGTGAATTGCTCGCAATTCGAAAAGTTCGAAAAGTTGGAGGGCGCATGGATAAGGCACTGGCAGGCGTAAAGATTCTTGATATGAGCAGGGTCCAGGCCGGACCATCTTGCGCGCAGCTTCTGGCCTTTCTAGGCGCTGACGTCATTAAGGTCGAGGACACCGACGGCGGAGATCGCACTCGCTGGGACATGGCCCACCAGGAGGGCGTCGACAGCGTCTACTTCACCATCTTCAACAACAACAAGCGGGCCATCACGCTCAACCTCAAGACAGACAAGGGCCAGGAGCTTTTCAAGAGGCTGGTGCCTTGGGCAGATATTGTTTTAGAGAACTACTCCAAAGGCGTCATGGAGCGACTCGGTCTCGGTTTCGACGTCTTGAAAGAGCTCAACCCCCAGGTAATTCACGCCAGCATCAAGGGCTTCGGCGAGTACGGGCCATACAGCGAATATAAGAGCTTCGAAACGGCGGCGCAGGCCACCAGCGGCCTCATGGCTTCCAACGGCTACCCGGACGGCCCACCGCTATCGGTGTCCGTCGGCGGCGGCGACTCCGGCACGGGTCTGCACATGGCTATCGGGATTTTGGCGGCGCTACGCCAGCGCGACCAGACCGGTCACGGCCAGCATGTCGAGGTGGCGATGCAGGACGGGCTGGTGAACCTCATGCGCATTCGCCTGATTCGCAGCCTCAACTCCGACAAGCCCAACGTGCGGCCCGGCCACCTGGGCTGGAGCGGCATTCCTAACGTGTTCAAGTCAGCCCCTGGCGGCTCCGACGACTACGTTATGGTGCACATTCGAGGGCAGGCCTGGGAGACGGCCCTGGCGTTGATCGGCCGGGAGGACCTGATCGGCGATGAGCGCTACGAGACGGACGAGGCCCGCGCCGAGCATGCTGACGAGGTCACGAAGATCATGACAGACTGGACGTCTCAGCGCACCAAGTACGAGGCTTTTCATGCGCTGGCTCCGGCAGGGATCTGGTGCGGACCTGTGATCGCCCCCGAAGAGGTATTGACCAACGATCAGCTTATCGCGAGAGAGATGATTGTCGAGGTGCACGACGAGGCAAGAGGCGACTACAAGATGATCGGCTGTCCCATCAAGATGGATGATTCGCCGCCGGAGGTTACGCCTGCCCCTCGCTACAGCGAGCACACCGACGCCATTCTTTCCGAGATGCTAAACGTGTCCGACGCCGAGCTCTCAGACCTAAGGGCCGACGGGGTGATTGTTTAGAGAGACTATTACGCCAGCCTCACCACTTGCCCTCGACAGGCACGGCCTCGTTTTCGCCGGGCCAGGGCGGCATGGTGGTGATGACTATGCACAGCGGTTTGTCGCCGGTGTTTCGGAACTGGAAATGCGTCCCAACCTCGATGCTCAGTGATAGGCCTGGGCTTGCGTCCACCACGCTGTCCTCAGCCTCGCGCTTCCGCCAGACCTGCCCGCGCCCGCTAACGACGTACCATACCTCATCCACAGTGCAGTGTGTTACAGCCATAGAGGTGGCGCCTTCCGGTAAGGTGCAGTGGGCCATGCTCCCTCCAGAGACCCGCACAAGCTCTCGAATCTCCGAGCCGTCTGGGGCCAGGACGGTGTATTCAATTGGCAATTTTCTAATATTCAATCGATTTCCCGCTAAGTACCTTTATTATCGACCGGCCCTTCAACAAGCTCAGGACGAACGAAATTTTAACTAAAAGCCTATGACATAAGTAACAAGATGGTTTCGCAGTTTGGAATTAGCCCGACCGGAACATTCCAAGTATTGCGCCAGTCATTGCAATATCGGAAACGCTAATTATTCAAAATTTATCCAAAACTATTTAAAATTCAAGGCGGAGTTGGCGAGGCTCGTCGGAGTTGGGCTCTTCAAAATCGAAGCCTGACACGCCGACACCGGCCAGGCGAAACGTGCGATCCGAATGAAGCTCGGCCCACAGCAGGTCGCTCGCCGCATTGGCTAGGTCGTCGGACGACTGCACGGGCAGCGGCACCGTCTTTTGCCGGGTGAACGTCGTGAAATCAGACAGGCGCAGCTTGAGCTTTACCGTCCGCCCTCGCAGGTCTTTGCGTTCAAGACTGCGCGCCACCTGCTGACTAAGCCGGCTTACCGTTTCCAGCAGCGCCTCCGGCTCCCCAGTGTCGCGGGCGAAGGTCGTCTCGGCGCTGACCGACTTGGTCTCGCGCTCCAGACTTACCTCGCTATTGTCCTGCCCCAGCGCCAGCTCCCACATATGAGTGCCGTTGCTGCCGAATCGCTGGCGCATCCAAAGCTCGGTGCGCTCTGCCATGTCTCCGATAGTCTCGATGCCCTCTTTGTTCAATCGCTCCGCCGTCTTTGGACCAACGCCCCAGAGCTTCGCAACGGCCAGTGGCTTCAGGAACGCCTGCTCCTGCCCCGGCGCGACCACCGTAAGACCGTCTGGTTTGTCTATATCCGACGCAATCTTGGCCACGGACTTCGTGCAGGCCACACCCACGGATATAGTCAGTCCCAGTTCAGCCTTGACGCGTATTTTGAGACCAGCGGCTATCGTTTCAGAAGGCATTTTGAGAGTCACCTGCTGCGTGACGTCCAGGTAGGCCTCGTCCAGCGAAAGAGGTTCCACCAGCGGCGTAATGTCGTGAAAGATCGCCATGACTTTGCGGGAGACGTCGCGGTAGCGGTCGAAGTGAGAGCCAACTCTAATAGCGTCAGGGCACAGCCGGAAGGCCGTTCGCATGGGCATAGCCGAACGCACGCCAAATTTCCTGGCCTCGTATGAAGCGGAGGCGACTACACCACGTCCTTCTGGACTGCCTCCAACAACCACAGGTTTGCCACGCAACTCCGGGTTGTCCAGCTGCTCCACGGATGCGTAGAAGGCGTCGAAATCGGCATGAAGAATGTTTCGCACAGGTCGTATAGCTCGCATTTTTCGTATAGGTCGCACAGATCACATGGATTGGCCTTATTGGCCCATTTTACAACATATGTTCCAATTCCAACAAACCCGGCGCATTTCACGGCAACAGTCGTCGAAGTTGACCTCCGAGTGGGTGGTCGATACAGGCTCGGCATGAAGGCCCCGGACGACACTGAGCACATAGCCATTGGTGAGTTCCGATAAGTCGCGCCTCCGGAAAAGCTGGTCTACACCTGGTCTTGGGAGCAAGGTATGGAAGGCATCGAGGAGAGGAGAGGAGAGGAGAGAGACCCTGGTTATCATCGAATTCATCAACAGGGGCGACTCCACAGAGATGATTCTGACCCACGAGCTGTTCCCGACCGAAGAGATACGTGACCAGCACGCTCAGGGCTGGGAGATGATGATGGAGAACACCTTCGGACCCGCCGTAATGGATGCGTAGTGTGATTAGCGGGACTTAGTAGTCAGAAGGAGGAGCGAACATGGAATTCAAGACGGTAGACCACAGCCTAAAAGCCGGAAGCCCTCACCAGGTTTACGAGCTACTCATGGACTCGGAGCAGCACTCGGCCTTTACAGGTGGCGAGGCGGTCATCAGCAGGGAGGTTGGCGGCGACTTCACCATCATGGGTGGCGGACTCGGCGGCAAGAACCTGGAGCTGATTGAGGACGAGAAGATTGTCCAGTCGTGGCGTGCCGGAGACTGACCAGAGGGGCACTTCTCAACGGTAACCTTCCTTTTGGATGAGGAGGACGGTGGCACACGACTGTCGTTCATTCAGGCCGGCGTACCTGCGGACAAGTACGACTCCATCAATGAGGGCTGGAGCACCTACTACTGGGTGCCCATGAGCAAGGCTTTAGAAAAATAGCTCTCTTGTATTGATTCTGCCCAGGCGCCGCGAATAACTCGTTAGAACTCGGCTAAAGTTTACTGATGCGTCAACTTTTTAATTTTTTGAAAAGGCCAAAGGAGAGCACCATGACAGAGCAAACAATGCCTAATCCAGTTGAACTCTATCAGTCGGCAGTTGAGACCACCCAGGGAATTATCGCGAACGTGACGCCAGACCAGATGGACTCCTCGACTCCATGTAGCGATTGGAACGGTCAGGCTCTTGTGGAGCACATGGTCGGTGGGGCTGCCTACTTTGCGGCATCCCTCGCTGGCGAGGAGCCACAGCCGCCATCGGGTGGGGGCAGCCCTGCTGATGCTTACGACACTCTCACAAAGAAGGTCTTGGAAGGCGCGGCCACGCCCGGCGCGATGGAGAAGAAATACGCCACGCCTTTCGGTGAGATGTCTGGCGGCGAGTTCATGTTCGCCGCTTTCATGGACACGTTCGTGCACGGCTGGGACCTGGCCAAGACGACAGGACAGGACATCAGTCTCAACGGCGACTTCGCGGGCATCATCTTCCAGGGCATGGGGCCTATGATGGATGGCATGCAGCAGAGCGGCAACTTCGGTGGGGCCGTCAGAGTCTCCGAGGACACCAGCGTTCAGGACAAGATGTTAGCCATGCTCGGACGCCAGCCGTAATTTTAGATAGAGCTAGAAGCAAAAGAGGGCGTCCGCTTAGCCGCCCCCCTGTTTTTGCCCGCTTAATCAGGTTACGTGCCTAAAGAGACCCATCGATGGAGATATCCAACAAGGCGGGCTTGCCTGATGCTATCGCTTCCTTCAGAGCAGGACCTACCTCTGAAGGATCAGTTATCTTGCGGCCGAAGACCCCCATGGCCTCTGCCATGCCGGCCAGATTTAGCGGCGAGGCAAAGTCCATGGCAATATACTGGCTCTGCGGACTTTCCTGCTGGAGCACCTGCTCTTTATAGATGTTCATGTTGACCTTCAGCACGCGGTAGGCCTGGTTATTGCAAATGACGTAGACCACCGGAATGTCGGAGTTGGCTGCGGTCCACAAAGCCTGCACCGTCATCATAGCGCTGCCCTCTCCCACGATGCCCACCACAGGCCTATCCGGGTTGGCCAGCTTGGTGCCCATGGTTCCACCCATGCCCCAGCCCAGCGCGCCTCCGGTGATGCCGAGTATGCTGCCTGGCTCGTCGAAGTCCATTGCCCCAAAGATGGCCGCCCGCGTCGTGACGGCATCGTCCACCACAATGGCATCACTGGGTAAAGCGCCGGCTATCTCCGCCATCATGCGCTCCGCTGACATCTTCTCCATGTTCCATCGTTCATGGACACGGCCCTGCCACGCCTGCTTCTGAGCATCTTTTTGCTGAGCAACCAACTCGGCACGACCCTTGGCAGATTCTTGTGCGGAGCCGGACATCGTGGACTCCAGGGCAACAGCCAACTCAGCAAGGGCGACTTTGGGGTCGGCCAAAACACCGATATCAGTGGGCTCGCTCTTGCCAATCTCCCCAACAGCGCTGTCGATATGCACTAGCTTGGTGTTTGCCTTGAGAGCCCGTCCTGAGAAGTGGAAGAGGCCCGTGAACACGTTTGTGCCTACAGCGAGCAAGGCATCCGCAGACTCTAGCGCCTCACGACCAGCAGGAAGCGTTGGGTTTACGAATCCCACAAACTGTGGATGGCTGGTGGGGAAGTTTACCTGCGAGAAGTTAGTAGCGTAAACCCTGGCTCCGATAAGCTCGGCCACACGAACGGCCTCAGCGCTTCCTCCAGACTGCCCTAGCCTATCGCCCACGATCATAACTGGACTGGAGGCTTCGGCGAAAATCTTGGAGGCGTCCTCGATTGCCCTGGCATCAGGCGCGGTGCGAGAGTAGGTCTGAGGGGAAGCAATGATATCCATCTCGCCCTCATCGTCCAGTGCATTGGCGGAGAAGGCCACGTAGGTCGGCCCCATGGGCGGCGTCTTGGCCTCGTTGAAGGCGCGCCGCATTACGCCAGGCACCTGCTCAGGGTGGGTGACCTCAGCGCTCCATTTGCAGAACTGGCTCACCATGTCGGTGAGGTCCGGGCGACCCTCTACTAGCTTACGAATGTCCTTGTTCGCGGAGGTCAGTACAAGAGGCGTGTTGCCCTCTGCGGCGTTGGCCAGCAGGCTTATGCCGTTGGCAAGCCCCGTATCAATGTGCAGGTTTACGAAGGCGGGCGCGCCCCTCGAACGCGCGTAGGCGTCGGCCATGCCCACTGCCGCGCCCTCCTGAGTCGTTAGCATGTACTTGATGTCCGGGTAGTTCTCCAGTTCATCAAGGATCGGCCCCTCGCTGGTGCCGGGATTACCGAAGATGTACTCTACGCCCTCGGCGCACAACATCTCCATTAGGGCTTTCTTGCCTGTCATTCGGGGCATGGGGGGAACCTCCGGGTTAGCTGTCAGTATTCAGCGATTAGTTATCAGCTTGGTCGACATTTATTAGTGAGTCATTCAGCATGATTCTAAACTCGAATAGACATTTTGACCATGGGGCAGGGCCGGTAAGTAGCTGGACGCCTAGGAAAAAGTGGGTAGGTACTAAAAAAATCTAGGACTGTGTTGCTTCTTGCCTTGGCGGGTGAGCTGGCTCCCCATACAAATCTCGCCTAGGAAATCTTACTCAAAATCTCGTCGATGGTGTCGCGACGGAATTTCTCCATGTCGTCGGCATCCTTGACCAGCGCACCCAGCGTGCGCTCCACGGCGTCGTGATCGAGGTGGTCCATGTGCAGTACCACCATCGCCTTTGCCCAGTCCAGCGTCTCAGATATGCCCGGCACCTTGTCCAGGCCGACGTGCCGCGAGCTGTCTACGAAACGCACCACCTGACGTGCCAGCTTCTCTTCGATACCGTTCACCTTGGAACGAACGATGCGAAGCTCCTTTTCCAGATCGGGGAAGTCGATCCAAAGGTAGAGGCAGCGCCGTCGCAGGGCGTCGGACAGGTCGCGGGTGCGGTTGGACGTTAGGATGACCAGAGGTTTGTGCTTGGCCTTGATGGTGCCTATCTCGGGCACCGTGACCTGGAAGTCGGACAGGATCTCCAGAAGGAAGGCTTCGAACTCTTCGTCGGCGCGGTCCACCTCATCTATGAGCAGAACTGGAGCCTTCTCTTCCTCTGTCAGGGCGGCCAGCAAGGGACGCTCCAGCAGGAAGTCCTGGGAGAAGATCTGCTGCTCTCGCTCTTCAGTGGTGCGGCCGGATTGCTCGTCCAGCTTGATCCAAAGCATCTGCTTGGGGTAGTTCCACTCGTACAGCGCGGTGGTGACATCCAAGCCCTCGTAGCACTGTAGGCGAATTAGCTTTGTGTCCAGCAGACGCGCCATCACGTTAGCGATCTCGGTCTTGCCTACTCCAGGACGACCCTCCACCAGCAGTGGCCGCTCCAATGTCTGGGCCATGTAGATTGAGGTGGCGATCGCCGGGTCGGCAAAGTAGTTCTCCGACTCCAACCTGTCGAGAATGTCCTTTATTGGGTCTTCAGACTGTGCCAATTGCGCCTCATATGCAAAGCCCCGCATAAGCGGGGCAGTTGCGTTTTCTTTTATATGTGAAGATTACGAAGCTATTTTATCATCCAGTGAAGGCCTTTTGCTTCGCATTTCTTTGATGCTTCTTAAGTCGCCTTCGGCTTTAGGTATCCGCGAAACAGCGAATACCCCGCGGCCTTAACTTACGAGTCTTGCATAAGCTTCCAGAGCTTCTCAGGCTTGGCTGGCATGTCCACGTGCTTTACGCCAAAGGGCGAGAGTGCATTCACCACAGCGTTTATGACTGCGGGAGAGGCTGCAATGGTTCCGGCCTCACCAGCGCCTTTGACACCGAGAGGATTAGCGGGCGACGGCGTTACCGTGCGGTCAGTCTGTATAAATGGCAGGTCGGCAGCCTTGGCAATGGCATAATCCAGCATGCTGCCAGTGACCAGTTGACCGTCATCTGTATAGATCGCCTCTTCAAAGAGCGCCTGGCCAATGCCCTGGGCGACTCCGCCCTGGACCATGCCGTCCACGATCATAGGGTTAATGACGTTGCCAAAGTCGTCTACAGCGACGTAGCGTAGTACCTTAGCCTCGCCTGTGTCGCCGTTCACTTCCACTACGCACGCATGTGTGCCGAAGGGCCATGTGAAATTCTTGGCATCGAAAACGCTGGTGGCTTCTAGCCCTGGCTCCAAGTCCTCTGGGAATCCCTCGAACCAGTAGGCGGCCAACGCAACCTCTTGGAAGGTCTTGGCTTCGGCTGGAGCGCCAGCAACGAACAGCTTGCCGTCTTCGAAAACAATATCGTCAGGGGAAGCCTCTAGCATATGGGCTGCGATCTTCTTAGCCTTGTCCTTGATCTTATCCACACTCATGTGAATAGCTGTACCGCCAATGGCTGCGCTACGGCTTCCGAAGGTGCCTGTGCCCTGCTGAACTTTGTCCGTGTCTCCCTGGATCACATCCACATCTTCCACTGGTATACCCAAGCTAGACGCTGCGATCTGGGCAAAGGCCGTCTGGTGTCCCTGACCGCTGCTGGATGAGCCACTGAACACAGTTACCTTACCTGTGTGATATACGCGTACGGTGGCGCTTTCCCATGTGCCAGCTCGTGCGCCAATGGCGTAGGCCACGGCAGAAGGAGCCAGTCCGCTTATCTCGATGTATGAGGACATTCCGATGCCCAGGTATCGCCCCTGCTGCCTGGCCTGCTCCTGTTCCTGGAGGAAATCCTTGTAGCCAATCATCTCCAAGGCTCGATCAAGCGCAGGCTCGTAGTTGCCACTGTCGTAGGTTACCCCTGTTGCGACGTCATGGCCGTTTTCAAAAGGAGCAATCATGTTTTTACGGCGGACCTCTGCCGGGTCCATGCCAATCTCCTGAGCGAACATGTCCAGCATGCGCTCTACGACGTATGTGGCCTCGGGTCTACCAGCGCCTCTGTATGCATCAACAGGCGTCGTGTTGGTGAAGACTCCAGTGACTTTGCACCGGATGTTGGGAATATCGTATGGGCCGGATAGCACCAGACCGAACAGCAGTGTTGGCACCGCCGGAGCAAACGTCGAAAGGTAAGCTCCCAAGTTCGCATAGACGTCACCTTCGATACTGGTGATGATGCCGTCGCGCTTGCCGGTGAGCTGCCAGTCGCCAATATGGTCGCGACCGTGAGTGGTGGCCATGTAGTTTTCCTGGCGACCTTCCGTCCACTTGACCGGACGACCAAGGTCCTTTGCTATGCCGAACGCGATCAGCTCCTCGGCGTACATGTATAGCTTGCAGCCGAATCCGCCACCTACATCAGGAGTAATGACTCGCAGTAGATGCTCCGGATGACCAGTCACCAGAGATATCAACAGCTTTACCAGATGGGGAATCTGTGAGGATGTCCACAACGTGGCCTGGTTTGTGCCAGGATTGTAGTCAGCAATTACCGCCCTGCCCTCCATGGAGTTCGGTATCAGGCGCTGGTTGGTCATGCGCTGCTTGATCGTGACCTCTGCCTCTGAAGCCGCCTGTGCGACGTCACCGCCTGCAACCTCCCACTCGAAGCACTTGTTGCCGGGAGCATCCTCGTGGAGCTGGGGCTGCCCGTCCTGCAGGGCCAGCTCAGAGTTGACGACAGCCGGTAGCACCTCGTATTCGACCTCTACCAGCGCGGCAGCATCGGCGGCCACAATGGGATCGTTGGCTATAACGGCGGCCACGGCCTCACCTATGCAACGGACCCTATCGACAGCCATTGGGGCATGAGGTACTTCGATCGTATCTGGAACGACCCAGCCACAGATCAACGTGCCTAACTTATCGGCCAAATCCTGGCCTGTATAGACTGCCACAACACCCGTGATGGCCTTGGCGCTTGCTGTGTCGATGCTCTTGATGATCGCGTGCGCTTCCGGGCTACGCACCAGCGACATGTGGAGCATCCCCGCCAACTTTACGTCGTCGACGTAGGTGCCTCTGCCAGTTATTAGGCGTGGGTCCTCTCGTCGCTTGATACTGGATCCAAAAATTGGGGATGAAGTCGTTGTCATGGCATCCTCCTAATGATGGCTAAAACTTGTATATCCTTGAATTCCGGGGTGTGTCCCACAAACGAGACGCATGTGGTGATAATGCGCGAAATGTGGCTGTTAATGTACCGTAAACAAGGCTAACAAGGCAAGTGGGGGCGTCTTGGGCAGAGAAGAAAAGTAAATCTGGTCTTGTGGCCAAATAACGATGAACATTGAAGAGCCATTGCAGGCCAGTGTAGGGTGATAAACGGCAGCTAGCCACTGATTTTCCAGAGCGTGTTGTGAAGTCTAACGCAACAGGCCTGTCGGACACACCTCGGCATGTCCGAACAATTTTACGAGAATTATGGCCGAGATATGCGTCAGATCAGCTATGAGCTTAGGTTCGGCTGGGATCCTTTTGCAGCCCTAGCGGAGGCAGCGAATAGGGCGAATCTTTGCGGCACTGCGTGGCATATTCGAATATGCGGATTCGCAACGGCGAAAATATTTGCTCAATATTGCAAGTATTTGGGCGGTATTGGACTCCGGTTGAGGCGCAGTCAGGGCTGCTGGTGGTGGCATGCCTACTCCGAACCGGTACCCGAAACCTCTGACATGCACGATGCGCTTTGACGGACTGTCGCCTAGCTCCTTGCGCAGCCGAGCGATGTGCCAACGCACCAGGCCCAGGTCATAGTCATCACCTTGCCATGCGTGGCGCATGATCTCGTGCGCACTCAAAGGCCTTCCGGCGTTTTCAATCAACTGACTGAGAATGCGGAATCGAATGGCGGATACCTGTATCTCCTCATCATCAACCCAAATACGGCAGAACCGAAAATCCACGATCAAGCCATCATCCCGATACAAACCATCCGCCATTCACCACCCCCGAGGCTGATTCCGAGCATCAAGTTCAAGCGCATGGGAATGAGGTTGATGCCGTTAACAAGCATACGGGCGAAAGTATTACTGGTGTATTACCTAGGCTTTGTTTAATACTTTTCCAAATTTATTAGATAAAAAAATCGAGGTAACTTTTCAGCCACCCCGACTTCTCAAACTCGTTCCTTTTATATCAATTAGGGCTTGCTACAACCCATCCAAAGACTACTGGCCGCTGACCTTAGTCTGGGCCATGTCCTCGATGAAATTGGCAATTGCCGAGTGGTCTAATTCGCCCTTGCCCTCGTTCATCAGCGAGCCGATGACCTGCTGAACCATCGATGTAAACGGCAGCGGAACGCCTAGCTCTCGGGCCGTCTGCAGCGCGTTATTCAGGTCTTTCTGGTGCAGCTTAATGCGGAAGCCCGGGGTGAAGTTGCCCTCGATCATCATAGGGGCCTTGGCGTTCAGCACTGTGCTGCCAGCCAGTCCGCCCTTGATGGCATTAAACACTACTTCGGGGTCTAGCCCTGCCTTTCGGGATAGCACCATCGCCTCACTCACGGCCGCGATGTTCAACGCAACGATGATCTGGTTGGCCAGCTTCGTTGTGTTGCCTGCGCCGTAACCTCCACAGTAGGTCGCGCTGCCAAGAACGTTGAAGACATCGGCGAACTTGTCGAATACTTCCTTCTTGCCACCGACCATAATAGCCAGCGTTCCAGCGATTGCTCCGGGCTCGCCACCGCTGACGGGGCCGTCCAGGAAACCAACGCTGGCTGCATCACAGGCCGCGCCGATTCTCTGCGACGACGCTGGTGCAATGGAACTCATGTCGATAACCACCGAGCCAGATGTTGCGCCTTCAAGCACGCCATTTGGCCCCATGATCGCCGCCTCGGCGTCGGGTCCGTCAGGGACCATTGTTATTATCAGGCTATTGTTCTCGGCCACTTCCTTAGATGACGAGGCCACTTTGGCGCCCTCGGTGGCCATCTCCTCAACGGCGGTGCCAACGATGTCGTATACGGTCACCGTGTTGCCAGCCTTCATCAAGTTGCGGACCATTGGTCGCCCCATGATTCCCAGGCCTATGAATCCTATATCAGCCATTCTATTGCTCCTTTCAATTCCCGGCATAAAATCGTTGGATTTTCCGGGAGATAAAGCCATTTATCGCTGGGTAAAATACGGCTCATATTATCGTTGTTCAGCAAGCAGCGGGTCAAGGGCCGGGATTGACGGCTCCCATGGTCAAGGCTACCATTGGCAACACTCCAATGGTTTGGATTCATCTTTTCAGTTCTGCAAAGGAATTTTATGAGTAACGGCGAAGTGACGTGGCTCCGTGTACAGGAAATCCTGGCGGGCATCATGAACAGGTGGGAGGCCCGATCAGGCAGAAAAGGCCTGCCGGGTATTCACGACTATTACTGGGATACCCCGGAAGCTTTGGCCAACGATTCCTCTATGGGGTCCAAGTTCATAGAACCGGGTCTTCCAGGCAAAGAGACGGCGTTGGTGATATCTCTGAGAGAGGGTTTCGGCAGCATTCCCAAGATGCCCATGGGCGGTCCCTTTGTGAAAGAGGACGAGGCTTCGGAGGTTGAGCGCTGGATCGACGCGGGGATGCCGGGGTAAAAGTCATCAGTTTTTAGTTTTTTTGAATGACCGGCTGACCACACTTCTTTGAGTAGGCCCGTGTAGCCGTTCCGGTTCTGTTAGACCGAATCTCTAGTCTTATTAAGCTGAAATAAATGCAAGGGGCGCTGATATTGCTATCAGCGCCCCTTTGTTTCTAATGTCTGGCTTCGCAATTTAGAAATCCGCAAAGCCCTTTATTTAAAGACTACTTCTTGGGTCCGCCGGCTTTACCGCCGCCCTTGTTGCCGCCTCCACCACCAGAGCCACCGCCATCGCTGCCGTCGCTAGTGCCGCCTTTGAAGCGCTTCTTGAAGTTCAGGGAGCCGTCGAGGACCTGGTTGTCTATGGGGACACCAGAGTCATCTTCGAGCCGCGTCAGGTCAATATGTATCTCGCTGGCACCCTGCTTGGCAGTCGTCATGTTCAGCGTGGCCAATGTGACGCCGCTCAGACTGCCCTGCAAGGCTTGGGCCAAGTCTGCGCCCATAACCTTTACCTCGGAAGTCGAGATGTGCTCAATGTACGTCATGCCAAACTCGGTCGGGATTACGACACTATCAATCGTAGCGATCGCTGGATCACTGAGCGATATGGTCATTTCGAAGCCCGCTAGGCCGTTGGGAGCGCTGTCCAACACTATCGGTGCCTCCACAGCGTAACCGATTCCAGTCGTGATACTCGGTGCCGAGACGCTAGACACCGCCGCCTCCACCTTGGAAACAAGTGGCGACCAAAACGGCACCTTAGCCACCACTGCCAGAAGCGGCACAGCAGCCAATAATATGGGGCGTTTAACAGCCCTAAAGGGAAAAATCATCAGTTCTCACCTCATCACCAAACTTCCGCACCAACCCCTTATAAGTATTTTGATCAAGGGGCAGAACAGTAATTACATTATGAGGACAGACAGGTTGGATGGACGTTAGGCAAGCGAGTGAACTGCGTGAGATTACCATATGCCTCAGGCGGGCATGTGGCGGGCACGGCGTGGGCCAAAGCTATTTAGGATTAGGCCGATACATCGTTGAGATGGAATGACCTACCAAGTCGTCGCAACCCAGGACTTCGTACCCAAAGTGTTTGTACATGGAGACGTTAACGTTGGTGCTCGTATCCAGGGCCACTCCCACAGAAGTCGGGTGAGAAGCAGAGGCATCGTGCAGCCAGTCCAGCAAGAGGCGAGCGTGCCCTCGACCTTGCGCCCCTGAAAGCACGCCGATCATGCCCAATAAGAAATGGGGGTCTTTAGGTCTATGCTGGTCCGGTAGCGATGCGTAAGTCTCAATCCGTTTCACTGAGTCTGGCCCGGCGACGCGCTGGAAGCTCTGGTAGCAAGCGGCCAGCGACTGGGGCCAATCGACAGCGCCAGGCTCGTCGATGCCGGCGACGGCAACCAAGACGCCATCGCTCTCCACTCCCATAAGAGGCCAGCCAAGATCGAACCGCACTCGACAGCAAAAGCGATAAAGCTCCTGAAGACGAGGGTCGTTACTCGCTGTGATGTCTTCAAAAAAGTAGTTCACCACTGGATCGTGCCGGAACGCAGCTGCCAAGACAGCGACGGCATCGTCCTCCTGCTCCCGCTGAAGCTTGACCAATGTTCCAGTGCTCTTCATGGTCGAAGCATAGGTGCCGTTGCCCTCTCAGTCAACGAAGTTTGGCCTGAGCCGGTCGACTCCAAGTTTAGCGGGCGTCTGTGTGCCCAATCGCCGCCTTCGTGGTATCATATTTCCGGACAAAACAGCGATTAATAATGCAAAAAAAGTCTAGGAGGACCACATGGCAGAACTCACAGCGGAGCAGTTGGAGACCCTTCGACAGATACCCTCTCCCTCCATTGCCAACGCCATAGAAACTTTCGATATCATGCCCCGGACCGACGGCTTTATGCTGCCAAACGTTAAGTCGATTTTCCCTGACATGCCCCACATGATCGGCTATGCCGTCACGGCAGTTATCGGCGCGCAGATGCCCCCCAGCAAGAACATGAATGTCTCCCGGTTGGACACCATCGACGCTATTCTGTCGGTCCCAGAGCCTCGGATACTGGTCATGCAGGACATAGATTACCCCAACGTGATCGGCTCCTTTTGGGGCGAGGTCCAGGCCAACATCTACAAGGCCATGGGCTGCGTAGGCACCATAACTGACGGTGGTGTTCGCGACCTAGACGAGATGCGAGCGCTGGGCTTCAACGCCTTTGCTTCAGAGATCCTGGTATCTCACGCATACGTTCACCTCATCGACGTTGGCGTGCCAGTCACAGTAGGCGGCATGAAGGTGAATCAAGGTGACCTCCTTCTTGGAGACCAGCACGGCGTAGTTGGCATTCCCCTGGACATAGCCGCAGACATCCCGGCAGCAGTGAAGCGCGTTGAGACTCGCGAACAGGAAATGATCAGCGTTTGCCAGTCCCCAGACTTCACCGTCGACAAGCTACGAGACCAGATCCGCTCCATGTACGGTAGTTAGTTTTGGCTTTTTGAATTGTCGGTAGGACAACACGAGTCAGCGAGACCAGTTAGGTCGGCGTCGGCTGGCCTGCCATGATCGTTTTGGATTGCAGGCGGGGGAAAAGAATCTGCGAGGCACGCTTAATCGAAGGATGCCTTTCATAAAAGGCAATTGCCCAGAGGCATAAAAGCAAATGATGCTGAAAATCATGCTCACGAACAAGAGTGAGTTTCGAATACAAATTTGAATCTGCTGGAAATACATAAAAATAGCAATATGGGCGATGCCATAAATTCAAAACAAAGGGGAGTGAGATGGCGGGAGCAAAGGTAGCTTTTTTGAGTGGTTTGCCGCAGGTAGTGGTGGACGCTATCACGCCCTATACGCCAGACGGCTGGAGCACCGACGTCATCGACTCCAGCGTGCCGCAAGACGAGCAGAACGCCAGACTGGTCGACGCCGACTTCATACTGGTTTATCGGTCCAAACTGATGGACGAAGGACTGCGCGGCGCGTCCAAGGCAAGACTTGTGCAGCTACTGGCCGCTGGCTACGACAGCATGAACTTGAAGCTGATGCGAGACCTGGAAGTGCCCTGCGCCAACAACGGCGGGGCCAACTCCACTGCCGTCGCCGACCACACCGTGCTGCTCATGCTGACGCTATACAAGCAGCTTGTCGCCAGCGACGATTCTACCCGGAACGGAACCTGGAATAAGCCTGTCACCGGCACAAACACCTTTGAGATGTCCGGCAAGGTCGTGGGCGTCCTGGGTGTCGGCAACATCGGAAAAAAGGTCGCCAAGCGTGTTCAGGCCTTCGACGCCGTGGTGCAGTCCTTCGACCTGTTCCCCATGGATGAGGATCAGGCCAGGGAGCTGGACATAAAGCAGGTGTCGCTGGAAGAGCTATTCCGCACTTCAGACATTATCAGCTGTCATACGCCCCTCACAGACGACACGCGGCACATAGTGAACGCCGAGCGGCTGGCCATGATGAAGCCTTCAACAGTAGTCATTAACACCAGCCGGGGCCCCGTCGTGGACGAGCAGGCGCTTATCAAGGCACTACAGCAGGGCAAGATCGCCGGCGCAGGCCTGGACGTTTTCGAAGTCGAGCCTGTGGCCAAAGACAATCCGCTATTGAAAATGGATAACGTAGTGGTGACGCCTCATACGGCGGGCACTACGTGGGACACCTGGTTCCGACGCGCTCAGTTCGCCTATGAGAACATGGAGCGAGTTTGGAACGGCGAGGCACCTCAAGCCATCGCCCAGACTTACGATATAGAAAAATAATATTGTCTATTTAATAAGACGAGAAAGGCTGAACATTATGGGAACATACAGAATGTACACCGGCGACGACGGAGAGACGCATTGGGAGGAGATTTCCCTGCCCGCAACTCCGGAATGGACATCGAACATGGCAACCAGCCACATCGTATTTCGTGAGGACCCCGTTGGTAAGTTCTCCGACTGGCATCCCGCTCCCCGTCGACAGTTCGTCGTAATCCTGTCCGGTTCGTTGGAGATCGGCTTCAGCGACGGCACGAAGAAGGTTTTCAACGCAGGCGACGCTCGACTTGTGGAGGACACCACAGGCAAAGGCCACACAACCGGCGTCTATGGTGATCAGCCAGCCGTCATAGCGACAATACCACTGGCGTAGCTGAAAGAGTACTGGCCGAACAAAAAGGCTAAGGGTTTGACAGGCTCACCACGATCGTGATTCACAAAGCCCGTTCGTCCTGAGTGCCGATTTCATCGAGCATCTTCGACTGAGTCGGGGTTCGTCGAAGGGCATTAGGAGAAGTAATGAAACCAGTGATAAAGAACTTCGAAGGAAACAGTAATCCTGTTCTTGGGCCAGACGACGGCGTACCGAACTACGTCATGCTTTACGTCCAGCACCCCGCGGGTGGCAATAGCGCCCAGCACACCCACGAGTGGGAGCATCAGGCCTTCATTACCGAGGGCGCAGGAGTGCTGTGGGTCGAGGGCAAAGAGTACCCGATTAAGAAAGGCGACTGCGTGCTAGTCCCACCGGGCCGCGAGCACCAGTTCCGTAACACAGGCTCCGCGCCCATGTGTCGAGTAACAATCAATCCACTAAGCTCGGTGCAAATACAGCAATCCTGGCCGAGGTTCGCAGATGTAGACAACAGAGACTGAGTAAGAATTTGATTAAAAAAGAGGGAGGCTAATTGATCCCAATACCTAGAAGGCATCCGGCTCTGCAGTGATGCGATCAAAATCGGATCGACTGTAGGTGCCCAGACTGTGGAAGTCCAGTTCCACATAGTTCTTGATCCAGCGCAAAGAGACTTTGTATGCGTCCTGATACCGGGCTTCCTGTTCCAAGTAATCTGCGCTGGCAGACGACTCACCTGCCGTAACTTCTTCCTTGCGGGATTTCAATATATCGTCCAGTTCTTCCTGCAGCACCCGCTTCGCCAAGGACAGATTATGCCTTTGCTCCGTGTCCTCTGTTACAACACCGTGAATGATTCGTTGGGCCATCTGCGCAACGGAGATTCGTCCTGTCGCTAGGTCTTCCATCAGCGCGGGGTGAATGCCCAGTTGTCCCTCAAGGCTGTCGATGCTCTTGGCACCACGACCTCCCAGCCAGCCCTCTACGTACTCGATGATCATGCGAGCATTGCGATGGGTGCCAGCCAAAGTCGTCGGACCCTCTGGCGCTTCGATGACCACCTGATAGTTCCCAGGGTCAGACATGCCTTCCGTCGGCTTCCAGTCTGTGGCCACCAGATCTTTAAACGGGTCACCGGCAGTCTTCATGTGGAAGATGTGCGCGACCCACCCTCGGATAAAGCCTTGCTGCGCCTCCCACTCTTTGTCGCCATTGATAGACTCCACCGCGACTCTGTTGACCTCGTCGTCACGACTGGGAAGGGCGGTTGCCATTCCTCCGATAGGCACAGCACCATGCTTGAGACAAACTGCGACCAACCGTCGAAAAATGCCCGCAATGAACGGAGTGGTCTTGATATCCACACCGAAACGGTCCGGCCAAACCATATCCGGATCGGCCATGACATATTCCAATATGCTAGCCTTCAGATCCCAACGAGCAGCGTTCAACCCGGCGGCGTAGGGACCTAGGGCATAGAGCATCTCTTCCATGATGTAGACCACGGGTAGCGACTCGACGAGGAATATTGCTCGAATCACCGCGTCGTCAGGGTACTGCAAGTAATCTTTGCAGAAGTCGAAGAAGTCGCGATAGAATTCTGCCTCCTCGACTACCTCTGTTTTGGGCAGGTAGAAGTACAGCCCTCGCCCTCGCTTCACCTGGGCCTTGCCCACATAAGCAAAGGTCAGAGCCATGCCCAGGATGGTCGCGGAAATAGGCTTGCATCCACCAGGAAATCGGCCTCGTCCAGGTGCAGCCCACGCTCCAGGTGCATGAAGAAAGGTGTCTCACCCGGCAGGATAGTATATGTGCGGTCGCGGTCTGGGTTATGGAACGTCAGGGTATGCCCAGCCGGTTAATGGCAGCGCTGACGGTATCGGCGAGGGAGTGGCCACCGGAGTCTTCGTCATCATCCAGATAGCCCGCGGCTCGCTCACCTTCAGGGCCAGTGTTTACGGCGTTGATGGCCATACTGGCTATGGACACCGGTCCTGAAATCTCGATGCCCGGTAGCCGAAGGTCTTCCGGCACAGGAGGCACCTGCCAGTCGCCAGTGGTCGCTTCGGAAGGAGGGAGGAAGTCCGGCATGATACCATGCTTGATCGCTCGTTGCAGCATTGCCTCGCGCCTGTTGCGTATATCCTGGACTCGATCAGAAAACTTGTCGTGGGCAGTCACAACCAGTTCGATAAACTCCGGCGTCAGAACCTTCTCTGAGCCGTCGACAGTGTTGAAACTCAACCTGGTTGATGATGCAGCCATGGCCTTATCTCCAACAGTTTACTTCGATATCAGGTAGTTTCGAATTGTTCTGTATTTCTAATACAAAACAATTCGGACAAGGGGTCCTCACGCACAGGGCAGGCAAGACACCGTCGAGATGACCATAATCCGGCCCTGAACGATGTAGGGCCTAGTCCTTCTCCGAGTTCCAAGCGTCAGCTACAGCCTTAGAAACTGCGGGCACCACGGCCTCATCCAAGGGGTATGGAATAATCTCTTCGGGTGTAGGCTCGTCCACCAGCGCAGCAATGGCATGGCCAGCGGCAATCTTCATTCGGGTGGTGATTCGGTCCGCTCGAACGTCCAGGGCACCCCGAAGAATACCTGGGAAGGCCAGCACATTGTTTATCTGGTTCGGGAGGTCGCTGCGGCCTGTGCCAACGATGACGGCACCGCCCTTCTTAGCTTCCTCAGGTGATATCTCAGGCATGGGATTGGCCATCGCCAGCACAATAGCATCATTGTTCATTGTGCGTATATCCTCCGCCTTAAGCAGGTCTGCAGTCGAAAGACCTATGAAGACGTCCGCTCCCTTGATGACCACGTGAATGTCTCCGTGAACGTTCTCTGGGTTGGTGGTCTTGGAGATCTCTTCCTTTACGGGAGTGAGATTGTCTCGGCCTTTGTAAATGGCGCCTCGAGTGTCCACCAGGATGATGTTCTCCACGCCCATGACCTGCAGTATCTTGGCACAGGCAATGCCGCTGGCTCCTGCGCCGCTGAATACCACCTTTATGTCGTGGAACTCTTTTTTGACGACCTTGAGAGCATTGATCATTGCAGCCAGCACCACTACCGCCGTGCCATGCTGGTCGTCATGGAAGACCGGAATGCCTAGATCTTGAAGAGCCTCCTCTATTACGAAGCACTTGGGAGCAGCAATGTCTTCCAGGTTGATACCGCCAAAGGTTGGGGCCAGACTGCGCACCACCATAATGATCTCTTCTGGCTCGTGGGCAGAGATGCAGATAGGCCACGCATCTATGTTTGCCAGTTCCTTGAAAAGGACCGCCTTGCCCTCCATGACTGGCATGGATCCCTCGGGACCAATGTTGCCCAAGCCCAATACTGCGGAGCCATCGCTGACCACTGCAACCATGTTTCCCTTATTAGTGAACTCGAAGGCCTTGGAAGTATCCCTGGCAATCTCCATACAGACCGCTGCCACCCCAGGCGTATATGCCGTAGACAGATCATCCATCGTCTTTAGCGGTACCTTGGATTGTGTAGCAATCTTGCCACGGTTTTTGGCGTGCATGTCGATCGCCATCTGGTCGTAGTCCACTATGCATTTCCTCCTGAGAAATCATCGCAATTAGCCCTAATCATCGGGCGGCAGACAGGTCAGAGTTAAATAAGTCTATTCCCCTTGACCCGCGTCGTCAAATACCGGTTTCAGCATCTATTCAAAGGACGTGGCTAGATTATCTGCCAGGTCTTATCTGTAAGCTCTCAAAATAACGAATTCGCCAGCCTATTTGGACTTCTGGTCGTGGATAAGCTGCCTTATTTTAGGTAAAATCCCAGGGCGCGTAAGAACGACTAGCCGGAGTTATGGCAATGCCCACATCAGATGATTCCATCAGGCGACGCCTGGAAGGCAGAGAGGATTCTCTATCACCATTCGCTGCCCTGTCAGCAAGTTCTCAGGGCAGAGCAGTTCAGGAAGAGCCTTCGAATCTGCGCACAGCCTACCAGCGAGACAGAGACCGTATCATTCACTGCATGGCCTTCCGCAGGCTCAAGCACAAGACACAGGTCTTTATTGCGCCGCAGGGAGACCACTACGTAACCCGCCTTAGCCACACGCTGGAGGTCTCGCAGATCGCTCGAACCATAGCCAGGGCTCTCAACTTGAACGAGGACTTGGCAGAGGCGATCGCCATGGGCCACGACATGGGTCATACGCCCTTCGGTCACATTGGTGAGGACGAGCTGAACTCTATCCACCCCAGTGGCTTCAAGCATAGCATTCAGAGCCTTCGCATCGTCGACCAGCTTGAAAAGGACGGTCGTGGGCTGAACCTGACCAAGGAAGTCCGTCAGGGCATCCTCTTGCATTCCAAGCCTCGTGGCAATTTTCTGGCTGGCGGCATGCACGAAGACCTGACCCTAGAAGGCCAGATAGTCCGGATATCAGACGCGGTGGCGTACCTGAACCATGACCTGCTGGACGCCTTCAGGGCAAAGGTCATTACCGAAGGCGACATCCCGAAGAACCTGCTAACTGCGCTGGGTGACAGCCACTCCCATCGCATCAATAATATGGTTTCTGACATAGTCTCAAGCTCCTGGGCCGCCACAGGCGAGTCCGGTGAGCACAAGGGGAAGCAAGACGATGAAGAGCCAACGATATCCATGAGCGAGAGCCTGCAAGGGCCGTTCATGGAGTTGCGAGAGTTCATGTTCCAGAACGTGTATCTGCCCAAGGACAGCGGTGAAGAGGGCAAGGCCGCCCGAAGAATAGTACGGCTGCTCTACGACTATTTCAGCAAGGAACGGGACGAAATCCCCAAAGAGTACGCCATGCGCAGCAAGTCTGAGAGCGAAGAGGTGGCCGACTTCGTCTCCGGCATGACCGACCGCTATGCCTTGCGCACAGCCGAGCATATTCAACCAGGCGTATCCAAGATTTTTTCGGAGAGATTGTTATAATGCCCAGCGTGACTCCAGCAGACAGAATTCGCACTCGGACCGTCAGCCACCAGGTAAAGCGCATAAGTGAGCACCTTGAGGCTATGCAGCGTGACGCCCACGGCATAGAGTATGCGCCGTGGAAGACGGAGGTTGATGATCTTTGGAAGAACACTTTCGAGCAGATCAACGAGATGGCTGAGGGGCCGCAACAGCAGTCCCTTGAACAGATACGTGAGCTGTGGACGATGTACATCTCCCACTACGCTAATCTCAGTTAGTTTTGAATTTTTTCGACTAATCGGCGTGTCCAATTTTAGTGAGACATTGGGGGTTTTGGACACTGGTATCAGGCAATACGAAACTTCAGTTTTCTTACGGCGGAATGGCAGGCAGCGGACCATTACGAGACATTGGCGTGATTAGGCACTGGAGTTAGGCTGTGCGAAGCTCTAGCCGTCTTACAGCGGTTCAGCATACGGCCGACTATTACGGGGCATTAGCATGAAAGCACTCTTGCCCTTCTTTCGCTCTGAGATAAATAACTAATTTCTTATAAGGAAAAGACATTTGACTTCTGAAAACGGCGATAATGCAGTGGTAGAGGCCGACCTGCAACAGGCGCGGCGGAACTCCCTAATGGCTCACAGCATTGTGATCATGTTCAAAGAGATGGGCCTGCCTGAGGACATGGACGAAGACTTGGCCAGCGTCTGCACGGACCTTGGTGACCTGTGGGGAGCGCAGCAGGAATTTACCGACAGGCTTCATGCCATGCTGAAGTCGGAGCGAAGCTGGGAGATGGTGGGCGACGCCCTCACAGACCTGCGAGCTTTCATGGACCACATGGTCTGGCACCTGCAGAGCGTTCGTGAGCCCATAACCCGCATGGCCGAATACGCCTACGGCCGGGACAGCGAAGACTAAGATTCGAGTATGTACTGCCTGAAGCCGATCTAACAGGAAAAGGCAGCAACAGATCTCGAATGGCAACATTGAAAGTGCTGGCAATCCTAAACACCTGAAACCGATAAACGAGCCCTAACAATAAATAAGCTTCGAATGGCCGTATTGAAAGTGCCGGAAATTCAAAACCAATGACAGTTGTAGATGATGTAAAGGCCCGACTGGACATCGTTGACGTGGTGTCTGGGTATGTTGAGTTGAAAAAGGCTGGTCGCAACTACAAAGCGAACTGCCCTTTTCACACTGAACGCACGCCTTCATTCGTCGTAAACGCCGAGCGGCAAAGCTGGCGATGCTTCGGCGCGTGCGCCACCGGCGGAGACGCCTTTTCCTTCGTCATGCGGCAGGAAGGACTGGAGTTCGGCGACACGCTGCGATTGCTGGCCCAGAAAGTCGGGGTAGAGCTAACCCCACAAAGCAAAGGCGATAGCGACCGCCGCGACGCCCTCTGGAGCATAAACAAGCTCGCGGCAACCTTTTACCAGGAGCAGCTTGCTGGGCCAAAGGGAACCGACGCCAGGGAGTACCTTAACGGCCGAGGCGTGGACAAGGCCACAGCGGAGAAATTCCAGCTGGGCTTCAGTCTGAATGACTGGGACGGTCTGAAAAACTACCTGAGCGGTCTGGACGCTTCGGAGGAAGAGGCTGTTCAGGCAGGTCTCGTTTATCGCAACGAGGAGGGCCGCACGTGGGATTTCTTCCGAGGACGGCTCATGTTCCCCATCCACGACCGACAGGGCAAGGTCGCCGGATTTGGTGCCAGGTTGATGGACAGCACTCCCGTAAAAGAGGGTAGCTACAACCCCAAGTACATCAATACGTCAGCAACGCCAATCTTCGACAAGCGCAATACGCTTTACGCCATGCACCTGGCCAACGCCGACATAAGGGAGAGCAACACAGGCGTCATCGTCGAAGGCTACATGGACGTGATAGCCGCCCACCAGCACGGCTACAACAACGTGGTCGCCAGCATGGGCACCGCGCTCACCGAAAACCAGGTGGCTATGCTGAAGTCGCTGGCCACTAACTTCGTCCTGGCACTGGACCCGGATGTGGCTGGCCAGGAGGCCACGCTGAGAAGCCTGGAGTCATCCTGGAAAGTATTGGGTGGGCAGATGGCTGCAGCACGCAACCGCGGTGTGGGAGTCCTCTACCAGAGGGAGGCCGTTAGCCTTAAGATTGCTGCGCTGCCCGACGGACGAGACCCTGACGAGCTAATTCGGCACGATCCCAAAGAGTGGGAGCGCATCACGGAGACCGCTCAGCCTCTCATGGACTACCTCATACCGGCCATCGCATCCAGGTTCGATACGAGCACCGGCCAGGGGAAGACGCAGGTCGTCGAGACGGTCTACCCGCTCATCGCCGCGCAAAACTCTCTGGACCAGGACCGCTACCTCCGCATGCTGTCAGAGGCCATCGACGTGACGCAGGAGGCCCTCAAAGCGAGCCTGCCTCGTACCAAGGCACCCCGCCGACCTGGGCCAGCCAATGCTCCGACCAGAACTCCAACCGTGGTATCAACCACTACTCTTGGCGCCAATCCTGAGGCTGCGTTGGAAGACTACACGATGGCGCTCCTGATGCGGAAACCCGAATTCAAGGATATGATGGCTGAATTTTCTTCTGAGTACCTTCGCAGCGCTGAGCACAGAGAGATATTTTCCAGATGGCTTGAGACATCCAGCATAGAAGAGCTTCAAAGCTCTTTGGATGAGACCCTGCATCCACGACTTCAGAGTCTGATAGATCAAGACATAGTTCTTGGCGATTACAGGGCATCCGAGAGGGCTTTGGACCAGTGCCTTCGACGCCTTACGAAGCGGCACAACACTGAGCTTCAAGAAACACTTCTGGACACAGTAGACGCCAGCATTCCCCCATCGCGAGACCTTGAGCAGGAAATCGCTAACGTAAATGCAGCGATTAAGTTAGCTGAATAGGGCCTCTTCCAACCCCTTTGCACACCTGGTAGCCACCTTTAGCTGCCTTAACGCGGGTTAGTAAACCCCGCTATTGAGGTATATATAAGCAGTCTCCACTTTTTAAAATGGAGCCCCATTATAGGGTGAACGTTCCGCCGCCGGAACATTCTTCGAACCGGTGCGAACACCTTGGGGGGGCCCAAACACGGGGTTGCTTTTATATGATTAATTCTTTGGACGGTCAGGACTCAGAAGGACTAGAAGCGGTCTCTACCAGGCCAGATCTAGCCGATGAGCTTCCCGCAAGCCGCCAGTCAGGCGCCGACGGAACAGCGTCAGAAGACAGCGAAGACTCTACCTCTTTCGACGCCAGGACCAGATCTCAAGACTATTCTGATTTGGATCCTGATGACGGCGATATAGGCGATATAAAGGACGAAGAGGAAGATGAAGAAGAAGGCCAAGAATAATTCTTCTACTCTCGACCCCAATTGGGATAAGAATTACGAAAACATCGACATGACCGATGACCCGGTGCGAATGTACTTGCGGGAGATCGGACAGGTTGGCCTACTTAAAGCCACCGATGAGCGCACCCTGGCGCGCCGAATCGAGGCCTGCAAGCATGTCGAAATCGTGGAAACCGAGCTAAAGGAATCCCAGGGGACCACTTCTAGGGCGTGGATGTTCGTACAGCAGGTTCTCAAGAGCATCTGCGAATCTCAAGACATTGTGCATGCTCTCAGTCGATACATAAGCTTGGACGGCAAGAGAACGCTGAACAGCCTGATCTCCGACACCAAGATACGAGACCTCTTGGACGGTGAGTTGCACGAGGAGATGCTCAACTTCATTGCTGAAATACTGAACATCGAGCCGGACCAGACCAAGGCCGATATCCGCAAACTAGCGCTCAACACCAGACTGCTGCCCAAGGAAATTCTGGACAGCCTCAGCTCAGAGCCTACGTTGGCCGAACTGGAGGCCATGGCAGATTCCCAAGCGTTCAAGGACTCCATCGAGTCCCACGACAACGCCATCCAGAGCCCCTCGATCAGCTCAAAGAGGAAGGGGCAAAGTCCCAAAGGCACCTGGCAGAGGGCAACATAGGCCTTATCAGGACCGTCGAAAAGTTCGACTACCGCAAAGGGTATAAGTTCAGCACCTACGCCACCTGGTGGATCAGGCAGGCCATCACCAGGGCCATAGCTGACCAGGCGCGGACCATTAGAATTCCTGTGCACATGGTAGAGACCATCAACAAGCTGCTGCGCATTAGCCGCAGGCTGGTCCAGGAATTCGGTCGCGAACCAACCAGCGAAGAGATAGGCTAGTATATGGAAGTTTCTCCTGAGCGGGTTCGCGAGATCCTGAAGCTCTCGCAAGAGCCGGTATCGCTGGAAACACCTATCGGTGAAGAAGAGGATAGCCATCTGGGAGACTTCATAGAGGACCGTGGCACGCTGGCACCCGCCGAGGCTGCCTCTTACCGGGTGCTGCGACAGCAGGTTGAGGAAGTGCTGGAAAGCCTCAGCGAACGAGAGTCTAAGGTCCTTCAACTCCGATTTGGACTTGAGGACGGTCGCAGCCGCACGCTGGAAGAGGTCGGCCTAGACTTCGGGGTGACCCGAGAGCGCATCCGGCAGATAGAGGCGAAGGCGCTACGAAAGCTACGCCACCCCAGCCGTTCCAAGAAACTACGAGACTTCTTGGACTGACTTATCAGCCGTTGCCGCGCTCAGTACTTTCCATTATCGAAGACCAAATTCCCACGGAATACGGGCAATTGATCTGATAAAATCGCAATGTGATAGTTTTGAGCATCACAGATTTTTGCACGGATCGTTGCTGGGTGTCTGCGTATTAGCAATTCACCATGTCAACGGTCCCGGGGAAGACATGGTGAATTAGATGACTACTGACCCTAGTGATCAGAAGCCCCAGGTGAGCGCGACAATCACCAAGTCCAAGGTGGCTGTCGTTTACACTACGCCGGAAACTGTGCTGGGGGACATCGGCCGCGCCATGCGTCTGGCCGACTACGAAAAGCACATGCCAAAGGAGAACGACACACTCCTGAAGGCCAACATCTCCTGGCAATACTACTACCCCGCTTGCTCAACATCACCGTGGCAGTTGGACGGCGTGATACGTACGCTAAAGGAAGACGGCTATACGAACCTCATACCAACCCACAACGGCACTGTTGTTGTGGATGCACGTGAGGGTGAGGTGGCCAACAAGCACCGCGTGGTAGAGCAAGCCCATGGCCTGGAAAGCCTTCACCTGGAAGAGTCTCCCTGGATGGACTTTAAGCCCAAGTCCAAGATGATCGCGCTTGACCAGGTCTACCCTAAGGGCTTCCAGATTCCCGAGGCGTTCCCGGGCAAGAACATCCTGCACCTGCCCACCATGAAGACTCACGTTTTCACGACGATTACAGGGGCGATGAAGAACGCATTTGGTGGCCTGCTTAACCACCAGCGCCACTGGACTCATCCCGTGATCCACGAGACGCTGGTCGACCTGCTGCAGATTCAAAAGGAGATCCACCCAGGCATATTCGCGGTCACAGACGGGACCTTTGCCGGGGACGGACCAGGGCCCAGAGCCATGCGCTGGCACATAAAGAACGTCATTCTCGCCGGTGCCGATCAGGTGGCAGTGGACGCCGTGGCCGCCAAGATGATGGGATTCGACCCTATGACCATCAAATTCATCTGGATGGCGCACGAAATGGGCCTGGGGTGCGCCAACATCGACGACATCGAGGTCGTTGGCGAGGACATCAGCAATGTAAACTGGCACTTCACTGGCGCGGAGAATACCCTGTTCAGCCTGAGCCAAAAGTCGGTGTACTGGGGACCACTGCGGTCGCTAGAAAACATCCTTACCAGGTCTCCGCTAATCAACGTGGGCATCGCGGCGTCCAATACCTACCACAACTCCTACTGGATGCCGTTCAAGGGTCGCAAACGAGTCAAGGATGCGCTGGATACCGAGTGGGGCCAACTCTTCGAAAGCTATTAGACTTAGTTCTACACACTCCCAAGAACGCAAAATCAAAGGGCCTGGATTTCTCCAGGCCCTTTGATTTATCTAATGTTATTGCCGGTTCCTGCTATTCGAAGAGAGCAGCTATCCTGTCGCCTACGATGTGCTCCTCGTTCTCGTTAAGGCCGAACATGTGAATAGTGATGAAGTCTTCCCAGTCCCGCACCCGCGTCCAGATGGGAGGATCGCCTGCCTTCAGCTTGTCCGCAACCTGCCGAATGTTCATGCCCGTCACAGCCTCGTCTACCCAGAGGTTAAATCCGAAGGGCTGGTGGCCAATGATGTTGTCCAACATCTCGACGCGCACGCCGGGAACAGTCAGAAGGCGAGTCACGATAGTCTGCGTTCGAGTCTCTACATTCGCTAGACGCTCTTCGTGATTCATCGTCATCCAGCGCTTCACAGCGGCAACACAGCCCATCATCTCCTGACGATCAACCTTGTGCGGCCGGCCGATACCCCGAACTCGCCTGCCTTCGTAAGATGCGAATGCCTGGAGTCCTAGCTTGTAGATCATCTCCTCGGTGCCCAGCGCCAAGCCCACCGACTGCGATGCGCCGAGGTATTTGGCAGCTATGCACTGGAAGTCGGCTCCCATGCGCACGTACTTCCCGAAATTCTCCAGAGGGTAAATCTGACCTGCCGCATCTACCGTGACAGGCAGGCCCTTACCATGCGCTATCTCGATGGTCTCCTCTAGGGATAGCGCATGCGAGTCTGGACTCTGCTCCACGGCGTAGTAATGCACAGCAGCAGTATTAGGCCCGATGGCGTTTTCCAGGTCTTGGGCGGTAGTCCGATCCTCGCTGCCGAAGTCGACCAGCTTGGCCCCGGCTAACTCCAAACAGCGGTCGTACCAGTAATGCATCATGTAGCGCTGTCGGTTCTGGATGAGAATCTCGTTCTTCATGCCAGTGGTATCCGGCAACTGCTCAATCTTGTCGTCATCGTCGCCCGCCATAATCGCGGCGGTGGCCAGCGTCAGAGCGGAGCCTGCGCCAGAGGTGATGTATGCAGCCGGAACGTTAACGATATCGGCAATGAACTTGCCGGCCTTCTCCTCAAGCTCCATAAGAGGAACATAGGCCTGGTTAGCCATGGCCATGGCCTCCACCACCTCAGGGACCGGCGTAGAGCCGCCCAATAGGGTCACGCTGCCTGTGGCGTTGATGATGGGATTGGCGCCCAGTTCCTTGTAAATGCTTGCCCAGTCTGCAGATACCATTGTCGCCTCCGTCCGGTTGCTGATGTCTGTATTGTAGGCAACATGCTACTGCAATAGAGATGTCTGAACAACCTGGCAATCAGTGGCGCATTTAGAGGTGGTTAATTGAAGAAATTTGGCCTCGTTAGTGAAGACGGCACTATGAAATTAAAGACTGGCTAGGACAAGCCTGTCAGCTCATGAACTGGTATCCGCCGCCTTCGCCTTCGAAATCCCGAGTGCTGTAGACGCCTAGGTCTCGCCCCTGGTGGACATGGATGATGACCTCTTGCCTTACGATGCCGACCGAATCCAGCAATTCCTCGTCGATTCTATCGATCAGGTCCTGGATTTCGTCGGTGGTCAAGCTCTCGTCCACGCTGAGGGTCGCGTGAATCACAGCCTCGGCAAAGTGGATGTCCACCCGGCCAATATTGCGGTCTTCCTCATCAACAACGGTGTAGCATTCGGAGTTGGGAGTCCGGCACTCCCGCTCAAAGTCGAACTCTGGCATCCGCTAGCACCTACCCATCTCAAAATCGTCTTGGATCAATTACGCACCTGGCCATTACCCATGACTGTCCACTTATATGAGGTCAGCTCTTTGAGGCCCATCGGCCCTCTAGCGTGGATCTTGTTGGTGCTAATAGCAACCTCGGCTCCCAGGCCGAACTGTGCGCCGTCGTTAAAGCGCGTCGATGCGTTAATGAACACCGCCGCGGCATCAACCTCGTCCATGAAGCGCATAGCAGCCGTGTAATCTTCGGAAACTATGGCCTCGGAGTGGCCGGAGCCGTGCTCGACTATGTGCTCCATAGCCTCATCCAGAGAGTCAACGACCTTAATGCCGGCCGTCAGTGACAGATGCTCGGTGTCCCAGTCTTCCGACGTGACGGGGATGGCCGATACGCCTTTGGTGGCCCCTACAATGCTTAGGGCCCTGGTATCACATCGCATCTGCACACCCAGCTCAGCCCACTTTCGCGCCAGGGCGGGAAGGAAGGTAGGCGCAGTCGCAGAGTGGACGATGACTGTATCCAGGGCGTTGCATACCGACGGTCTAGACACCTTGGCGTTGTTTACGATGTCTACCGCCATATTTAGCTCGGCGGCCTTATCGACGTAGGTGTGGCAGACACCCACGCCGCCAGTGATGGCAGGCATAGTGGCCTCCTCAGCCACGCGATCGATCAAGGCCTTGCCTCCTCGGGGAATCAGCAGGTCGATCATGCCGCGGGCCTTCAGCATCTGGCCTACCAGACCCCTGTCTGTGGACTCCATGACCTGCACGGCGTCTCCCGGCAGACCTGCGTCGGCAATTGCCTTCTTTACCACTGCCGCCAGCGCCGTGTTGGAGTTAATAGCGTCGCTGCCGCCTCGCAGGACTACGGCGTTGCCAGATTTCAGGCATAGGACCGATATGTCGATGGTGACGTTGGGACGGCTCTCGTAAATAACGCCTATCACGCCGAGGGGGACTCTTCGTCTGCCAATCTTGAGGCCGTTGGGCATGGAGCGCATCTCCAGCACCTCGCCCACCGGATCAGGCAGGGAGGCCACGCTGCGGACATCAGCCGCCATGGCCTCTAGCCTGTCTGTGCTCAGCAAAAGCCTATCCAAAAAGGACTCATCGAGACCGTTCTCATGTCCAGCGGCGATATCCTTGGCATTGGCGTCAAGAATATCAGCCTGATTTGACAGCAGGCCGGCGGCGATGCTGCGCAGGGCGCGATCCTTCACGTCGCTGGTGATGTTTGCCAGCGTACGCGAGGCCTTGCGGGCCGCCCCAGCCTTTATTTCAAGCTCATCTGCCACAGTTTCGTCCTTCGGATAAAGCAATCAGCCTTCGGTTTTTAGCTGTCAGGGTCTTCACACAGATGCTGACAGCTGAAGACTAACCGCTGAAAGCTTTCACAGAATCACCATATTGTTGCGGTGTACGACCTCGTCACCATAGTGGTGACCCAGAGTCTCTGAGATCAGATTGGAGTTTTGGCCCTTGATTGCCGAAAGGTCGTCAGACCCGTAATTGCTGATACCGCAGGCCAATTGCGACCGATCACTATCAAGTATGGATATGATGTCCCCTCGCTCGAATGCGCCGACTACGGACGTCACACCAGCCGGAAGCAGGCTGCGGTTGTTGTCGCGCAGCGCACGGACGGCACCGGAGTCCACCAGAATTTCGCCCTTGGTTGAGACGCCACTAAGCATCCAGCGTTTGCGGCTCTCAAGCCTTGTTGTTGAGGTTGGGAAGTTGGTGCCTATGCTCTTACCGGCAACCAGCTGCTCGATCACCTTCGGTATATACCCACCGGCGATTACCACGTCCACGCCAGAGGCCGTAGCAAGGCGTGCCGCCTCCAGCTTGGTTCGCATGCCCCCACGCCCCCGAGAGCCCCAGGACGGGCCTCCCAGACGCTCTACGTCGTCCTCAGTAAGGTGCTCAACGACAGGTATGTGGCATGCCGAGGAATCCATGAAGGGGTCAGCCGTATATAGGCCTTCCACCTCGCCCAGCATGATCAGCAGGTCGGTATCCACCAGGTTCGCCACCAGAGCGGACAGGGTGTCGTTGTCGCCAAAGGCCTCGCCTGCAAGCTCCTCCACGGCCACAACATCGTTCTCGTTGATGATTGGCACCACACCGTGGTCCAGAAGGCCCTCCAGCGTGTTCCGGATATTGAGGTAGCCGAGACGGTCCGTCAGGTCTCGTCGCGACAGCAGTGCCTGCGCCACCGGAATATTATGCGTAGCGAAAAGCTGTTCGTAGGCGTGCATCAGATGGCTTTGCCCGACGGCAGCAAGAACCTGCCTCTGAGGCGTATTCTTGTCCTCTTGTGTGATACCCAGCGCATGACGGCCCGCTGCAACGGCTCCGGAAGACACCAGGAGCATCTGCTTGCCTTCAGCGTGAAGTTTGGCTATCTGTGCCACAAGGGCAGCCATTATATCCATATTCAGGCGTCCCGTGCCACCGGTGAGCAGGCTTGTGCCTACCTTGGCTACGACACGCTTATACGAGCTTGCGCTAGATGTGTTTGAACCATCCGTATTAGCAGGATTATTCGTCGAAGGAGTTTGGCGGCTTGCCGACACTTACGGGCCTCTACATCAAGGGGTGCATGAGTTTTTCAGAAACTCATTATATCAGTGAGCCCTAGAGACCAACAAGGGAGGATGAGTACAAGATAGCGTGCGATGCCTATTTCCCACCGAGAGCGCTGACTGCGACGCCTACCAGGCGGGGTCGGTATCCTGAGCGCTGTTATTGGTCAGACGAGACTGCTCGGTTCCATCTGCATTCATAACGACGATATCCGCATCTCCATCCAGGTAGGACACGAAGGCAATCTGCTTCCCGTCTGGTGACCAGACAGGCTGGTCATCTCGCACACCGTTCTGCGTAAGGCGCTGCAGATCGCTGCCCCTGGAATCGCTGACGTAGATCTCCGCGTTGCCGTCTCGCTCGGAAACGAAAAGCAACTTTCTGCCGTCAGGCGACCAGACAGGGCTATGCTCAGGCTCATCGGTATCGGTGATGCGTACCTGGCCAGAGCCATCAGCGTTCATCACGTATATTTCGGAGTTGCCGTCGCGCGTGGAGACGAATACGAGCTTGCGCGAGTTGGGAGACCAGACCGGGCTGGAGTCGGGCGTGTCCGTAAGTCGCCGCTCGTTGACCCCGTCCGGATTGCGAAGGTACAGGCCCCGGCCTTCACCCTCTCGAACCACAAACACTATCAACTTGCCGTCGCCGGACCAGTCGCCGACCTCGTCGCCAGGGACTGAGGACAGCTTGATGGGGTTCGAGCCGTCCGTATTTGCGATGTATATGGTGGAGTCGCTGCCGTTTTCATATACGTACGCCAGCCTGCTGCTGCTTGGCGCCCAGCGCTGATACCGGTGGCCGCCACCCAGGTTCGTCATTCGAGTGCGAGTCCCGCCATCTGAGGTTATGACCTCAATAGCGTTGTTACTATCAGAACCAGACTGAAAAGCAACCAGAGTGCCGTCCGGCGATTTCACCGGTTTGGACTCATTCTCAGAGGAGTCTGTCACGTTTAGGAGGGCCTCACCATCGGAGCTGATGGAGTATATTTCCAGATTGCCGTCTCTATCCGAGGTAAAGATAATTGACGGCGTCGCGCTGCTACATGCTACCGCCGCAAGCATCGAAAAACCGGCTAATGCCAAAAGTATCCGCAATACGCTCTCGCCAATCTCAGCTTTATTAGAATCGTACCCATTTAGCTTTAACACAGGGCTGCCCAGCGCGGCTAGGCGTTTTTAGGATACATATCAATAAATGGCCTTTACACGCCAAATTCACGCTTATCTCCCCGTGCTCTCGCCGGTTGGGCTAGAGGCGAACCCTACTGTGGTCTACCACCAGACGGAATGGGTGTAGTAAGTATACCCCCCTATCAGCAGTGTGATGCTTCCCTGCACCCGGTGCAACAATGAGCCGATCAAACACAAACATTCTGCAAATAATCCGCAAATGGTTCTAACATAAATTCAGGTCATGGGCGGACAGCGGAATTAAAGTGGAAGGGTGGGGGTAAAACATGAAGCAAGAGTATTTGGACGCTTTCCTAGCGCCGGCACAGATGGTGTGGGAATCAGAACTAAGCGAGCCACTACAGCTCATCGAAGCCAAAATCGCTACTGATTACAAGACACCCGAAAACGTCACCGCAGTCATAGGAGTTTCCGGGCAACTCACAGGCAACATGTCCCTCAGCAACAGTCTCCAACTTAGCCCAGCTTAATCCCGCAGTGGCCTCTTCTCACCTTTTCCTAGTACGCCCGTCAATTCTTTAAGCAGCTATACCTGTGGACCGCTGGACCACACATCAGACCTGGCGTCAGAAAAGCGTTCCGTCTGCAAAGAATCGTGATGCACGGCAGCCTTGGCTCACTCCGATCTAATTAGAGTTCAAAGACGTGATGGCACATGAAATGTGAAGATGACGCTTTTGTCGCCCACAGGCCCGGTCCCTCCGCTACTCGCCGCGCACAGTATCCCGAATCCACATGCCGATTTGCCTCCGATAAAAACATCGTTTTTTCCAATAAAAGCAACATTAAAGGTCATGCCTGTGAATCCATTACGTGAACGTACTCAGTTATTACCGTGAAGGCCATATTCCCCCCGTTCCCTGGCCATGAGAAAGTTGGAACTGCACTGTTTATACGCAACGACGGGACCATTAGTCAGCCTCCCAAGCATACGGTGACAACGCAAATTATCAGGGGCAAAAATGAAAGAGGAATACGTAAACGCGTTCCTAACTCCAGCCAAAATGGTCTGAGAAAAAAAGCTTCAGACCCCACTGAATTTCGTAGGGGCCAAGGCAGTCGACCACCAGTACACCACGGAAGACTTGACAGCTATCCTCCGTGTCAGCGGCCAGCTTCAGGGCAACGTCCTTTACGGCTTTGGCGGCGGCACTGCGGTTGCGGTGGCTAGCGCCATGATAGGCGAAACAATCACCGAACTTGACGACATGTCTATGTCGGCGTTAGGTGAGCTTGCCAACATGATTACTGGCAACGCTGCCACGCAGCTTTCGGCAAAAGGCTACGAGTGCGACATCAGTCCACCCCTGATTATTGAGCCTTCAGGCAGCAGGATTTCCACACTATCAGGTATGCAAATCCTCACGTCTTTCAAGAGCGAATACGGTGAGCTCTATATACGTATCTGCCTAAACGAGAACCTTAAATATAAGGGCTAAGCCAGCGAGGCAGCTACTTCTCTGGCCTGTTTGGCCCCTCGTTCGGCAAAAACACTGCATACGCCGGTGTAACGCGTAGGGTCCAAAAGCTCAGCAATACGTTCTGGTGAAAGCCGACTAGATACCTCATCCACTTCAGCCAAGGTCTCGCTGAAGGGTCGGCTTTCAAGAAACGCTGCCTGCGATGCTTCGTAAACAACATCGTGGGCATTTTGCCTTCCAATCTCACGTCCCAGCTCCAGCATGATGGCCTCTGCCATGATCAATCCGCCGGACAGGTCCAGATTCTGCCGCATCCTCTCGGGGAAGACTCTTATCCCGCCGAAAAGATCGACCAGCCGTTGCAGAACATCGCCCGTAGTCACGCACGCTTCGCTCATAGCCTTGCTCATCATGACGCTGGTGGTACGGTCCGCCTCGTGTTCCGTCTGCATGGCCTCCAGAGCCAGTGGCACCATCGCACGGATCTGTGCGGCACCCGCGACGATGTCCTGAGCTAGCTTCGGGTTGCGCTTCTGAGGCATAGTGCTGCTGCCGACTGTTCCCGGTGGCACGGGCTCCTCAACCTCTCCGAACTCGTCCTTCATCAATGTATAGACTTCGCGCCCGATTTTGCTGCTGGTGGCCGCTAACATGCCCAATAGACAGACATACTCCACCATGTGATCGCCGATGGTACGGCTGGGCATGGGCATGGATGCCATTCCCAACTTCACCGCCATGCGATCTTGTACCTCGAGGCCAATCTCACCCAGCGATGCCAGCGTGCCGGCTCCGCCACCTAGCATGGCCACGAAGACGCGTTCCTCACAGCCCTGAAGCCGTGCAACGTGCCTGCATAGCTCGTCTATCCACACGGAGACCTTGTAGCCGAAAGTAGCAGGCACCGCATGCTGACCATGGGTCCTACCGGGCAAAACCATATCTTTGGTTTTTTCTGCCAGGTCAGCCAGCTCAAGGAGAAGTTCCTTTAACTGGTTCAAGATGATGCCATGGGCCTGCTTGACGACCAGCAACTTACCCGTCTGAGTGATGTTCTGGGTCGTAGCGCCCCAGTGGATGTATCCCCCGGAGTCGCCGTCACATATGCGATCAAATTCCCACAAGAGCGGCACGATGGTGTGGCCGGTGCGAGCCAGCGCTTCGTGTATGTTATCCAGGTTCAGGAGCTCGAACTTGGCCTTGCTGGCGATCTCTTCCGCAGCGTACGTAGGAATAATGTCCAACTCAGCCTGGGCCTGCGCCAGAGCCACCTCTACGTCCAACCATGACTGCAACCGAGATTCCTCAGAAAACAGCGCTCGGATACCTGGATCATCGACGCGAAACGACGTGGCTTCACCCTGCATTATTCGCTCCTAATTGACTTAATTTCGTCTCAATATAACTGAAGCGATATGGTAACACAGGGGGTCAGGAGAGGCTCAACAACAGATGTGGACTGGTGACTAATTCACGAATCCACAGAAACCAGACTGGGAGTGCAGAGGGAGAGAGTAAGAAAAGAAAATCGGTCTTCTAAGACATGCTCTACAGCTACTGAATACTCTTGAATATATCAATGGCAACATCCTGTTCTTCCTGAGATAGGCCTATGGCAGTGAACACGATCGTACGAGAGGAGAGGTCCAGAACCATACCGGTCACTCCCTCTTCAGTGGGATTACGGGATTGCACAATCTTTGCCGTATGGCCGTTGACCTCATCTCCGAAATTGATGTGCTTTGATTCCAATAGCGAGTCACCACCGCCTGGTAGGGTCCGATAGATATCACTAATTGCAAAAGGTCCGCCCAGGAAACTGATAGTGAAGCCATCGCCGAAAAGGGTGCCGGTCCAAGAATCGCCACCCGCCTGGGGGTTGGTCACTTCCCATTCATCAGGCAGCACTACGGAGAAAAGTTCCTCGGGGGAGGCGTCAGAACCGGTCGGTGGCTCTAACATCACCTGCTGCAACTCGACAGAACAGCCGAACAGTAGCACAGTAGCAACGTAAGAACCAGACTCAGCGCCACAAAGGTCGCCTTTTGCACCCCACGAGGGCAAACCGTCCTAAGATCCATCATAGCGACAATCCTTCGATCAAAAATAAGATGTTCCTCTTTTTCGACAATTATTTCTGCGGCTCACCAGCCTCTAAGTGATCTCCATTCGCTCCCCACTAACGGCCTCCTATCTGATTCGAAACACGATTGCTTAATTTTTTAGAACAAATGTATTTACAAATGAAATTCTCAATGCTAATATTTGCGAACTCGAGTAAAGACAGAGCCATTACGAACGAATGAATCTGCATAACACTTATGAACAAAAGACTAGCCGTGAGGAGTGACATGAAAAACGACAAAGCGAAGGCATTAGAACTAGCCATAGGACAGATTGACCGCCATTTTGGCACTGGCGCCGTAATGAAACTGGGCGACTCGCTCAAGAATACGCAAGTCCCCTCTCTCTCTACAGGTTCTATCGCGCTAGACGTAGCACTAGGCGTCGGCGGACTGCCCCGAGGCCGTGTAATCGAGATATTTGGTGCAGAGTCTTCTGGAAAGACTACCCTTGCCTACCACGTAATGTCGTCGGCTCAAAAAAACGGCGGCACCGCTGCCTACATCGACGCTGAACACGCACTAGACCCTGGCTACGCTGCCAAGTGCGGTGTCGACATCAAGGAGCTACTGATCTCCCAGCCGGACACAGCAGAACAGGCCCTGGAGATCTGCGAATACCTGGTCAGGAGCGGGGCTGTCGATATTGTTGTCATAGACAGCGTCGCCGCAATGGTGCCAAAGGCCGAGCTAGAAGGCGACATGGGCGACACGCACATGGGCCTGCAAGCCCGCATCATGTCTCAGGCACTCCGAAAGCTGACCTCCGCGATTAGCCGATCCAATACATGCGTAATCTTCATCAACCAGTTGCGAGAGAAGATCGGTGTCGTCTTCGGCAACCCCGAGGTAACACCCGGTGGCCGCGCACTAAAGTTCTACAGCTCTGTCCGCATCGACCTTCGTCGGCTAGAGTCCCTCAAGCAGGGTACGGATATCCTGGGCAACCGCGTTCGCGCCCGCGTGGTGAAGAACAAGGTTGCGCCTCCTTTCCGCGTTGCTGAGTTCGACATCATGTACAGTGAAGGAATCAGTATATTTGGCGAGATTCTGGATATTGGGTCCGACGAAGAGATAGTAAAGAAGAGCGGCGCCTTCTATTCCTTCGGAGACATTCGTCTGGGGCAGGGACGCGAGAACTCCAAACAGTTCCTCAAGGAAAACCCAGAAATTGCAGAGAAGATTGAGCAGCTGGTCCGAGACAAGCTCTCCCCTCCTCCCGTTGATGCTGAAGAACCTTCCACTACTACAGAAACCGACGAAGGTACGGATGAGCCTGCCTTGGCGGTAGTAGCTTCTTCTGAGCAAACCAACTAAGATATTTCTAGACGGCATGCGCTCGGGACGACTGACATAAGCATCGGCGTCCCGAGCGCTTTTTCTGTACCAAAACCACGGCAAAGGCCACCACGGCCCCATGAATGACAGCGAAGCGTATAAACGAGCCAACTCCGCTGCGCTACGTTTCCTCTCCTATAGGGCCAGAAGCGAAGCAGAGGTAAGAACACGTCTGCTGCAGCGGTACCCGTCTGAACTTGTTAACCAGGTACTGGCCACCCTTACTCGTCAGGGCCTCATTAATGATTCAGAATTCGCTTACCTCTGGAAGCAGAGCCGAGACAGCCATAGGCCACGCAGCGCGTTCCTCATTCAGCGAGAGCTGCGAGCCAAGGGCGTATCCCCTGACCTGGCCGCCCAGGCCGTTGCTGATCTCGACGAGGCCGATGCAGCCTACAGAGCAGGCCAGAAATACGTCAGGCGTCTCCGTGACTTGGACTTCCAAAATTTCAGTACCAAGCTGTGGGCACACCTCGGCCGAAGAGGATTCAACAGTTCCACAAGCCGAAATGTTGTAACCCGGCTGTGGACCGAATCCGAGCAACAGATCGATTCTTCCTTAAGCACCGAATCCACAGAACTTCCCTTTTTCGATAGTTCAGGGGTTAGTGAACGTGACTAACCCCTCTGCCAAATCCGAACCACCTAGTCCCACTGCGCCTCTCAAGTTTCTACCTGCCCAAGCGGCACAAATAATGAGTATGCAGTCATGCGGTACGCAGGAGGAACCTTAATGCCCGAAGGACCATTAATAAATATCGTCGTTATTGTCGTGTTGCTGTTGTTCTCAGCCTTCTTCTCCAGCTCGGAAGCAGCCTTTCTGTCGCTGGAGCGGGTAACGATCATCCACTTGGTTAACACTGGAGTGCCAGGGGCCCAGCGCGTTTCAGACATGATCGCTAGTCCTGAAAAGCTGCTATCGACCATTCTTCTGGGAAATAACCTGGTGAACATCGCATTTTCAGCGGTTATTACCGTGCTGGCCATCTCATACATAGAGGACAGCGGTACGGCGGTACTGGTCGCCACGGCAGTGGGAACCATAGTGGTGTTAATCTTCGGCGAAGTCATTCCTAAGACCATCGCAGTTCACAATTCGACCAAGGTTTCCTTTATGTACGTGCGTCCGCTAAAGGGAATCGAGCTAATGCTGTGGCCGCTAGTAATGATGTTGCAGTGGCTCACTCGTCGCGTTCAAAACGCATTTGGCGGCTCTGACGCCCGGGCGCGCATGCGGTCCATCACCGAGGGCGAACTCCGAACTCTCATCGATATAGGAGAGGCTGAGGGCACTTTTGAATCTGCCGAGGCCGAGATGCTCGAGAACGTATTCCGCTTTGGCGACAGGCAGGTGCGGGAGGTAATGACGCCGCGCCCTGAGATCAAGGCATTGGAACGCGGAGCAACGCTTCGTGAATTTCTCGATGTCTACAGTGAGAACTCGCACACCCGCTTCCCTATATATGATGGGTCGGTCGACGACATTATCGGAGTTGTGTCCGCCAAGGATGTGCTCAAGGTCATGGCCAATCAGGGCATGGCGTACGAGGACTCTGTCACCAACGAGATTCGGGACGCTGTGTTCGTTCCAGAGACCAAGCGCATTGCAGAGCTTTTCGATGAGATGCGCCACTCCGGAAACCAGATGGCCATGATCGTCGACGAGTATGGAGGTCTAGCCGGTGTCGTTACCCTCAAACGAATATCCGAAGAGGTCGTCGGACCAGTCGGCGAAGAGGGGGAAGCACCAGAAGAGGAGTACGAGGAGGTCGCCGATAACACCTTCCACGTTGAGGGAGGAATGGACATTCAGGAGGCCAACGAAGAGCTGTCTCTAGGTCTACCCGAGGGCGACTTCGACACTGTTGCAGGTTTTCTACTAGAGAAGCTAGGACACATTCCCGAAGAGGGTGAGGAACTCGAGTACGAAAACCTGCACATCAGGATCATAGAGATGCGAGACCTCAAGATCGAAACAGTGCGGGTCACCCGTTTGGCCACTGAAGATTCAGCAGGTAATAACGTGGAAACCAATGGCACGGGCAATGAGCCATCAGGATAATCAAATAGTCAGTGCCGTCCGCAGGCCCGTTCGTCAGGCGCTGGCGGACGCAGACATGGCTGGCCACACAGTAGTGGTGGCTGTGTCAGGTGGGCCAGACTCCATGGCCCTGTTCGACGCATTGATGAGCCTGCGAGAAGAACTCAATTTGACGCTGCATGGCGCCCACCTGGACCACGGCCTTAGAGGGGAGGCTTCCAGCGATGACGCCAGGTTTGTACGGGAACTCTTCGTCGGGGCTGGAATCGACGCAACGGTCGAAGAAGCCGATGTTTCCGAGTACCAACTGACCAATCGCCTTTCATTAGAGGAGGCCGCGCGGGATATGCGTTACGCCTTCTTGGCGAAGGTGGCGAATCAACAAGAGGCCGCCGCTGTTGCCGTAGGCCATACTGCCGACGATCAGGCCGAGTCCATACTCATGCATCTGGTACGCGGGACTGGTCTGACTGGCCTACGGGGTATGCAGCCGCTAACTCAGCGGGTATCAGTCAATGCAAACTTGAAAATCGTTCGTCCGATACTGGAGGTCTCCAGGGCAGATACGGTGGCCTACTGCTCCGCCATGGACCTAGAGCCCCGGCACGACTTGACAAACGACACTACCGACATGACGCGCAACCGCGTTCGCGCCGAGCTCCTGCCGATGCTGGAATCGTACAACCCATCTGTTAGGCAGGCCCTCATAAGGCTTTCCAAGAACGCAGCAGTGGACCTGGACTTCATCAGCCGAGAGGTTGATGCCGTATGGGACCGAGTGTGTAGGACAGACGCTGGTAGTCTTAGGATCAATCTTGAGGCATATCGCGAACTACACCCTTCGTTGCAGCAGCACCTGTTTCGCCGCGCCATCCTGCATCTCAAAGGAGATCTGGCTGACGTAGAGCAGAAACACCTTGAGGCCATGGCAGTCCTGGCGCAGGGTTCGGCTGGCAAAGGCTTAGACCTACCAGGAGGCATCCGTTTTCAGGTCGGTTACGACGAGGCAACCATAACTTCTTCAGATTCGATTACGCCGTCTGCAGGTGCGCTAAAGGAATGTCAAAGGCTGAGCGCTCCTGGTGATACGGAGCTGACTGATTGGTGTGTCCACATCAGCCTTGCCACCGACGCAACCGCGGTTCAAGGCAGCGCTTTCGTCGCTTATTTATCGCAAGCGGCCTTGGGAGATGAGGTCTGGGTGCGCTCGCGAAGACCTGGGGACCGCTTTCGGCCGCTGGGCATGTCGCATCAAAAAAAGCTTCAGGACTTCATGGTGGATAGCAAGATACCCCGAGAGCAGAGGGACGACGTTCCATTGCTAGTGACGCCTAGAGGAATCGCCTGGGTTGTCGGCTGGCGGGTAGCTGACTGGGCCAAGGTCCGGGACACTGATACCAAATCGCTACGGGTGGAATTCACAAAGCGAATTTAGGCTGCATGCCCGAAGTACCACTTAACCATCGCAGTATCCCAACCCCCATTTATACAAAAATCACATTACGCGGTCGAGGCGTGGGTTGGGTGTAATGCCCGGTGTGCGCCCTCTTCGGGCCACAGGCTTGCCGTCGATCTCGTGAATATCTGCCGAGAAGTTGTTGGGAGGAGCGTTAGATATGGTGGAGCCTACTCCAAAGCCGTTCACAGGCGAGCCAGCCTCCACGAACTCGTGAATCTTCTCAGGACCAAAGTGACCCGTAACGAAGATTTCAACGTGACGGAAGCCCTCCTGGTCCAACCGGCCTCTCACCTCGTTCACAAGCTCAGGTGTGACGCCGCCTCGCTCCTCAGGAGTGTTCAGGCTGATACCGCGCAGCTTCTCTCGGAAGGCACGGGCCACGTTCAGCGCCTCCTCAGCCTCGTCCTTGAAGGTATCCACAAGGGCCACTCGGGGCACGTCCTGGGGCATATGTCGGTCGAAGGACTGAATGGCCTTGACGGTGTCGCCCATTAGCAGGGGCAGGGCGTGAGGCATGTTGCCAGCGGGAGTGATGCCAGACAGTCTGGCTCCCAGCACAGTAGACACGGAAACGCATCCACCAACCACTGACGAGTAGTCAATTATGGCGACGACGTTGGGATGAACGTTCCGAGAAGCCATGCCGACTACAGGAATGCCCTGTGCCGCATCCACGCTCTCGCGAGCAGCAGTCGCCCATCCACAACAGGAGGCCAGTATGCCGCAGATGGTAGTCTCATAGAGGCCAAAGGCGCTGTAAGGAGCCTTGATTCGCAGGGCCACCTCTTTGCTCTCAACCATCTCGCCCTCTTCCAGGGCCCAGACCTCACTGCCGGTCTCAGGAAGAACCTTGGCAAGCAGAGCACGCACCTCTTTGATGCCGCAGAACATCCCCCTGCGCTCGGGGTAGAACTCCATAGTCACGCTGGGGTTGATGCCCTCATTGCGAAGTATGGTTAGTGTTCTCTGCAGATACACATCGGCAGTATCGCCAACCAGCACCGAAGGCCGAATATCAAACTCAGGACTTACCATTAATACTCACTCTTATTGCCCTTTGACGAGAAGACAACGCTTCTCGTTACGGGACTGATTAGATTTTTTAGAATATTTCTGATTTAGACAGGGTCCTTCAGCGCGACACCCAAAATCTTCACCATATGTTGCAGGGCCGCCCTGTGCGCATCATCATCGAGAGACGCCACGCAGTCTACAGGCACTTCGACCTTGTAGTCGCGATTTCTGGCGTCGGCAGCCGTGTGCATGACGCATATGTCAGTGCAAACGCCGCAGATGATTATCTTGTCTGGCTGAAGCGACTCTAGCGTTGCCTCCAGGTCAGTCTCGAAGAAGGCGCTATACCGACGCTTGGGGATGATTCGCCCCTCGTAGCCGGCAAGTTCAGGAATAAGCTCCGGCTCATGAGTCCCACGAACGCAGTGCACCGGGAACATCTCGAACTCTAGGTCGTCGGGATCATGGGTGTCGCATAGGAACAGCACCGTGCCGTCCGCGGCCTGCTCACCCTCGATAAGGCGCTGGACGTTTGGAATGATCCCTCTAGCCTCGTCACCGCAATACAGGGCATTACCCGGCTGCAGGAAGCCTTTCACCATATCAATGACCAGTACAACATTGGCCATGCCGTTCAACCTCGGCGGTAGCTGATTTCGGTTCTATAACTAATGTAATTCATTGGATGGGATATGTTAACGCCCATAGAAGAATTACTGCAATAGAAATCAGGTTGCGGACAGCCGTCGATATTTGCGAAACAACCGCAGCGTAGCTTGCCACGTTCAGGACACGCTGCCGTGAACGCTTGCTTGTCGCGAGTAGTTTGACGCTTACATCAAGCTTAGTGCTTGAAGTGTCTTACCCCGGTGAAAACCATGGCGATGCCGTTCTTGTCAGCCTCGGCGATCACTTCATCGTCACGAATGGACCCTCCAGGTTGTGCGATGGCAATAATGCCGCCATGGGCAGCCATCTCGACGTTGTCGGCAAAGGGGAAGAACGCGTCTGACGCCAGCACACTGCCCTTGGCCTTATCCTCGGCGATACGCAGGGCCAGATGAACGCTAACGACTCGATTGGGCTGACCTGCGCCCATGCCTACCAGCGTCCTATCTTTGGCCAGCACGATGGTGTTGGACTTGATGTGCTTGGCAGTTCGCCATGCGAAGGCAAGGTCGGCCAGCTCAGCATCGGTGGGTTTGCGACTGGTGACTACATTCCACGACTGCGGGTCCTCTTCCAAAACGTCGGCCATCTGGACCAATGCGCCGCCGGAAACCAGGCGAACGTCCAGCCCTTCTTGAGGACCAGCCGCCGGGTCTATTCTCAGCACGCGAGTCCTTCGCCGCTTCCTAAGGATGTCCATAACGCCGTTCTCGTATGAGGGCGCGATGATGATGTCGAACAGTACTCCGCGCATGGTCTCGGCGGTAGCCACAGTCATCTCGCGGTTGAAGGCCACGATGCCGCCGTAGGCAGAGATCGAATCGCCTTCGAAGGCACGCTGGTAGGCGGTAGGCTGGTCTTCATGAATGGCCAGTCCACATGGGTTGGTGTGCTTAACGACGGCCACCGCAGGCTCCGCAAAGTCGGACACGGCCTTCCATGCGGCGTCGGCGTCCAGAATGTTGGTGAAGGACATATCGATGCCGTGAAGCTGCTCGGCGCGCACAATGCCCCCTGTCGACAGCGGCGCCGTGTATAGGCTGGCCTTCTGGTGTGGATTCTCGCCGTACCGAAGCTCATTGACCTTGTTGAATCCGAACGTAGTCTCGTCCAGAGATAGCGCATCGCCATCGCTCAGATATTGGGAGACGGCGGTGTCGTATAGCGCCACGTGCTGGAAGGCCTTGCGGGCCAGCCCTTTGCGCTCCTCCAGAGACAGTCCTCTGCGATGGTCGTCCCCTTGCGAAAGCTTCTCCCCTACCCAACCGTAATCGGCAGGGTCCACCACCACGATCACATCCGGGAAGTTCTTGGCAGCGGCACGAATCATGGTCGGGCCGCCAATGTCGATGTTCTCCAGCGCATCCTCCAGCGTTACTCCCTGACGGCTCACCGTCTCTACGAAGGGGTAGAGGTTGCTCACAACGACGTCGATGGCCGCAATACCGTGCTGCTCAAGCTGTTGCGTGTGGCTGTCCACGTCGCGACGCGCCAATATGCCGCCATGAACCGTCGGATGAAGAGTCTTTACGCGGCCATCGAGGATCTCGGGGGACCCGGTCAGGTCGGCCACCTCTTGCACAGGCAGACCTGCACCGGATATGGCTGCTGCTGTACCGCCCGTGCTAACTAATTCGAAGCCACATCGGCTAAGAACCGCTGCGAACTCCGGCAGTCCTGTCTTGTCGTAAACGCTGAGAAGGGCTTTCATATCAGATACCTAATGAGAAAAGATTGAAAAGATTAACTAGATAATTACGCGAGCGTCGTCGTCGGAGGCGAACACCTCGCCGACCACCCTGGCGTCGGGGACCTGCCGCACCACGTCGTCGGCCAACGAGGGCTCGCAAATAAGCACCATGCCCAGCCCCATGTTGAACACGCGGTACATCTCGTCCCGGCTAATGCTGCTGCGCTCTTGCAACAGGGTGATAACCGGCGGCACGGACCAGGTCGACGTATCGAATCGCACCGCCACGCCATCAGGCAGCACACGGGGCACGTTCTCGATAAGGCCGCCGCCTGTGATGTGGGCCATGCCTTTGATCTGCGACAAGACACCTGCCACCGCACCAACATAGGAGGGATGCGGCATCAGAAGAGCTTCGCCCAAGGTATTGCCTAGCTCAGGCACTTGCTCCGAGAGAGGCGACTGGTCGTCGTCTAGGCCAAGCACGTGCCTGACTAGCGAGTATCCATTGGTGTGAAGGCCATTAGACGGCAGTCCTATCAGCACGTCACCGGCGCTGATACTGGAGCCATCCAGAATATCGTCCCGCTCAACAGCGCCTACAACGAAACCTGCCATATCGAACTCACCGTCGATATACAGGCCGGGCATCTGGGCAGTCTCTCCGCCGATCAGGGCGCAGTCCACCTCCGAGCAGGCCCGGGCCATACCCTGAATCAGAGCCTCAACTACAGAGGGTTCCAACTCGCCGACGGCCAGGTAGTCAAGAAAGAAAAGCGGCTTTGCACCGCAGACGATCACATCGTTGACGCAAGCATTCACCAGGTCTTCCCCGATGGTGTCGTACTTGTCCATCATGATGGCCAGCTTCAGCTTGGTGCCAACGCCGTCAGTGCTGGAGACCAGGACTGGATCGCGATAGCTTCCCAACTGGTACATTGCGCCGAATCCGCCCACGCCGCCCAACACCTGCGGCCCATGAGTAGGCTTCACTATGGCACCAATACGCTCTTTGACGTCCTGAGCGGCATCCAAGTTAACGCCCGCTGCTTTGTAAGTCTGTTCTGTCATGCCTGTCCTCGCCGGCAACGGCCGGGTATTTTTAAATTTAGATGTTCGGACACTGCTGATGTAGCATAGGTATCTGGATTATTGAAAATTTTCGTGTGAGGCAATCTTGCTCAAGACCTCAATCCAGAATGACCTTTCCCTTTCTTTAACGCGCTCCTCCAGCGTGTCTACTGTGTCATCTGTGTAAACGGGCACTTCGCACGAATACTTTACCTCGCCATGATCGTATTCGTTGTCTACGAGATGAATGCTCACCCCAGTGATGCTTTCTCCCGCATTCAGCACGGCCTCGTGAACACGAGTGCCGTACATGCCTCTGCCGCCAAACTTGGGAAGTAGCGCGGGATGGCTGTTTAGCACTTTACCGGGGTACTCAGCTAAAGTAAGAGGGCCCAACATCTTCATGAAGCCAGCCAAAACTACCAAATCGACACCATGAACTTTAAGGGCTTCCCGCGTTGCCATATCTATTAGTGAAGAGGTGGGATATTCAACGCTACTGATGTGGCAGGTCGGTATCTTCTCTTTATTTGCTCGCTTGATGGCCATGGAAGTGGCGTTGTTGCTAATAACAACTACAACTTCTGCATCCAAACTCCCATCATTACAGGCATCAATAATCGCCTGCAGGTTGGTTCCGCCATGGGACGCCAAGACACCCAGCCTCAATTCACCCTCCATCATGGGACTCGCACACTAAGTATGCACCAGAAACGGGCCCATTGGAAACGATAAAGACGGGTAATTCAGTGGTCTGCCAGTAGTCTGTAGGGAGAGCGGATAATTGGGAAGAGCAAAAGACGATGCAGGCTTAGACTTCCAGGGCCAGCTTGTCCATCTCCAGCTGCACGGGAATAGGGTACTCACCTGTGAAACAGGCCATGCAGACGTTGCGCTTGGATATGCTTACGGCCCGCAAAAGCCCCTCATGGCTAAGGTAGCCAAGAGAGTCCGCGCCAACGAATTCGCGTATCTCCTCCACCGACATGTTGGCGGCGATGAGCTCCTTACGGGTAGCCATATCCACGCCAAAATGGCAGGGGGCTACGATAGGCGGGGCGCAGATGCGTAGGTGGACCTCTTTAGCGCCGCCCTTCTTGAGAAGAGAAACGACGTGTGGCGTCGTTGTGCCGCGCACGATGCTGTCGTCCACCACGATGATACGCTTGTCCTTGATAAGCTCAGGAAGCGTGTTCAGCTTGCGCCGCACGCCCAGTTCCCGCATACGCTGGTCAGGCTGAATGAAGGTGCGACCTACGTAGCGATTCTTGATGAGTCCCTCGCCAAAGGGAATGCCCGATTCCTGGGAATAACCTACGGCGGCAGCAATAGCAGAGTCTGGAACGCCAATGACGATGTCGGCATCGGTGGCGTATTCTTTGGCTAGCTCCGCACCCATGGCCATCCTCGTGGAGTAGACCAGCTTCCCGCTAAGGATGCTATCGGGCCTGGCGAAATAGATGTACTCGAACATGCAGCCTGCCGTTCGACCGGTTACGCTGTCCCGCTTGTAGATAGTACGCAGGCCTTTTTCGTCAATTAGTACAGCTTCGCCTGGCTCCACGTCCCTAATGAACTCGGCCCCAATATGATCTAGAGCGCATGACTCGGAGGCCAGCACCCAGCCATCGTGAAACTTGCCGATGCAGAGGGGCCTCACACCGAGAGGGTCCCTCATGCCAACCAGCTCACCTTTAGTCATAATGGTCAGAGCATAGGCACCTTCCAGCCGCCGCATGCAGTACGCGATGCGCTCCTGCCAGTTGGAGGCCGGGGCATTGCTGAGAAGGTGGGCGATGATTTCAGAGTCGTTGGTGCCGTTGAAGGTGCAGCCCCACTCCAGAAGGTCCTGTTTCAAGTCCATGGCATTGATAACGTTGCCATTATGACCGAGCGCTAGAGTGATATCAGGCCCTTTGGAGACGATTGGCTGGGCATTTTCGATTCGGCTGCTGCCTGTGGTGGAGTATCGGGTGTGACCGATGGAGATGTGTCCTGTGAGTGTGGAGAGGTCTTCTTCTTGAAATGCCTGGCCTACGAGGCCCATTGCGGTCTTTACTCGGATGTTATCGCCGTCAGCAACAGCGATACCGGCGCTCTCTTGACCTCGATGCTGCAGGGCATACAGACCAAAGAATGCCACTCTGGCAACGTCCTCGGTTCTGGAATAAACCCCTACAACGCCACAGGCATCTCGAGGATAATCCTCTGAATATTCCTGCGCATTATCATGATAGGGAAAATCGCTGTTAGAGACGATGGCTTTTCATCCCCTAAATGAATCCAGGCAACTGCATTATATGTGTCTAATTATAAGTCGGTCAATCGATTATATCCCGAATTTACTGTGCGGAGCACCTAATTTCGACTGCTCTAAATTAAGACATACGGACTCTCACGTAGATTCTCTTTCCCTCATAGGAATAATACCACTCATCGACGGGCCACGCGCTCCGTAGTTAACTAATATATCTATGCAACCGGCCCACCGTCGTGACAAAACAACGATGAGCCGGAAGATTACCTAAGATTGGCCAGACCAAAGCTACTTTGCTATCAGACCAGCGCTCCGACGACCATCCAGAAGCCCCAGGCCACTAACAGTACTCCAGTGGCCTTGCTTACCCAATGCCCCGCTGGCGCTACTTTTTCGACCAGGACAAAGGCCGACAGGGCAGCTATCCATAGCAGGTTCATGACCCCTAGGACGAAAAGCAGGGCCATTAACACCCAGCAGCAGCCGAGACAGTAGACTCCGTGTCGAAGCCCCATGGTCAAGGCGCCGCCTGTGCCATCTCGCCACTCGGCCATTATGAACCCCAACGGCGTTCGGCACTGGGTCAGGCATACGTACTTCAGCTTGCTCCACTGGAAAACGCCTGCTGCAATTAGCAGACCGCCTCCCAGGAAAGGAGTTGTGCTTACCATCATGGGCGACAAGAGCGAGCCTGCGTGAAGCCCCCACTGGGCCATGGCTGCTCCAACGGCAAACGCGCTCCATATCACCACGTATCCAGCAAGGAACACGCTGGTATGCACAAAAGGCTTTTGTTGCTCCCGGCGGCGGCGGTTCACCGTAGCAAACACCAGTATCATCGGTGCCGCCGTGGGGACCATCATCGCGACCATCATGACCGCCCACATAACGAACGTGAGCGAAAAGTCGACAGCGCCCCAGGAGCGCGTCTGTGCCGCTACCATCTCTGGACTGACGGCGGAGCGCATATCCATCGTTCCCATCGCGCTGCTCATGTCCCAAGCCAGGTAGAGCATGTATGCCCATGCCAGTACTGCAACGCCGATGATTCCGGCGACAACGACGGCTCGGTCCTTCTTCAGCGTAGCCTCAATAATTGGACTAAACCTGGCCATGATTGCGACCTCAGCTCTTCCTAATTCCCGTACGTAACCTGCGTAACGAAGCCTGCCATGTTGGGCCACGAGAACTCGAGACCAGCTACTGTAGAGGTGCACTCTTTGGCAGATACCACATCAGCACCCTTGAACAGGAAGCCCGTCTCATGCTCAATACGCATCTTTTCCGGGTCACCGGTAACGGGATTCTTAATCGGCTCAAAAGCCATAACCGTACTGCCCATACTGGCGCTGCTGTTCTGCCCATCGATATTGAAAGTAAATGGAACGATCTGGGGCTCGAGCATGTTTGAGACCAGCGATGCGATTATTTCGAAAGGCAGCCCACCGGCGGCCCCCGTCATGATCTGCAAGATGGCATTTTTTTGATCGTCGTTAGCCTTCTCGTCGATGAAGGCCGCCAGAGTTATGTCCCCTTCGTGAAGGGCCGCCTTCGACCTCAGGGAAAAACCTACGCCTAGCCCGTCTAGAGAAACATCACCATAGTTCCCCTTATTGATTCGCCAAGCTCCTATTCCTTCGCAATGCCCCTGAGTAGGCGGTGCTTCGAATTCGCACGGGCAACCGTAGTCACAGTTGCAAGCCTGCAAATAGTCCGCTTCCATTGCCCATTTCACCTTGGTTTCGGTAGCCATGAATTCTCCTCCTTCTTAACACCCTTCAACTACGAGACCTGTAACAATATGATGGAGGACCTCGCATGGTAGAGCTTAGCATGGTAGAGCTTAAGGGTGCGGAAATATTATTTCATGACCAATCTTGATGGTTCTTTGAAATATGTCTGACGGAATCCACTAGCCATATCTAGCTATCGCAGGTGTTTTCCCCTATTTGCCAGCCTAACAAGAAGGACGCACTGCACTAGGATTGCGTGAAACTACAGCCCGGCACACAAAGTCTGTTCAGGTCAACAGAGAAGGGTCGTTACCGCGAGCTGGCTTCACATGAACAGCAAAGCAGTCGCCGATGACCCGGAAACGTTATGTTGCCACGATGGGCTGGGCTATTATCCAAAGGCTTGTCGCCGTGTAGAAGACCATCAAAAGCAGCATCGGATACTGGCCTCGAATAGCCAGCCTATAATCTGTAACTCGCCGCAAGGCAACCACGTGGGCTATGTAGACCGAGATGATGTGGCCCAGAACTATCGCTGTTACCGAAATGATCCAGGCAATCTTGGCGTTAATCACACCGATGTTCACTCGATAGTCTGCGGTGCCTAGCAGGTTCCAATCGAAGCCAAAAGGATCGGACAGCAAGGGGATTATGAGCTGTCCCTGTATTAGCAGGAGAGAGATAAAGTGGGCCATATTGTAGGCCAGCGCTATCGGCACCAGCGAAAAGACGAACGCCCTGGCCACACCACTACCCGTATCCTCATCCTTCGAGAGCTTCTGAATCCCCGATGCGAAAATCAGATACACCGCCAGAAATAACGCAGGGAGCAGCACGATACCCAGGCTGTCGATCACGTCTATTGCCCCGCTCCCCAGGAAAGGTAAAGACCTGATCATAGCGGTCTGAACTACAACCCATGTAGGCGTCTCCTGCAACCCATCGAAGGTCACCGTTGCCAGCGCCAAGACAACGAAGACCGCTACGGACGTGGAAACCGTCTCCGACGGTGCCAGGCCCACTGCCAAAGGCCTAATGTTGAACTGGCGCTGCTCAGGGCTAGCCCTCTGAAAACAGGAATAGCAGTCCACGCAGTCATCACCTGAGAGATTGCACAGCAGTTCGCAATTCCTACAGAGGCGCTGGTCAACGACTCTCACCTCAGTAGGCGAGAAGCGAGCAAAGAAGCCGAACAGGACGGAGAACACCTCGCCGTGCTTTAGCCATGCGTTCTTTCCGAACACAACCATGCCCGCCCACGTGATTAGCGAATAAAGGACTATTATGAGTCCGAGCTGACGAGGTATCACAGAGCCGCTGTACACGTTCTCCAACCAGGCAAAGGCCAGAAACAAGATGACAGCCGGCCAAGCTCCCCAATTATCCGGGTAGCGATATAGGCCTGTGCCACCTCGCCCCGTTCTGGAAGGCCTGGAAGACCCGGAAGGCTCGCCTGAACCAACCAAAGCCTCTACCCATTCAAAGAGTATTTTCCAAGGATTGACCAGTCGCCAAAGATTACCCGCCAGCGCGGAAATATAGCCTATGCCCACCCACCAGATTATCCAGACAAAGGTAGGTGCTATGTTGCCTAGAGGCTTGCCTGTACCGAAAAGCGCTGCCGACAGTATCCCCATAAACACTGCAATTGCCAGTACCTGGACTATCACAAAAAAGACTTTGCTGCGTAGTACGGCTCCAAGGACCCCGACGCCAAGCAGATTGAATCGGGGATAACCAATTTCGTTGGAGCCGCGCTTCACAAACAGTCCAATAACAATAAAGGACAGGGCAACAGTGGCCGCGCCGCCTATCAGAAAGAAGTTCAGCGGAATCGGCAGGTCATACCTGTCGCCAAAGGCGTGCGCCATGGCAGGCACCGCAACGAGACTGGCTGCGGCACCTGCGATGAGCGCCGCAATTAGTTTAAACATCCTGAAATTCCTTACGCTCTTTACCAACAGTTGGTTATCGAGGCATAACTTCCAAGGCCCCAAGCGTTACCTCATCTTCATCGTCATCATCTTCGTGGCCCTCTTCTTCGTCTGCCTCATGCTCTTCGTGTTCATCGGATTCCTCGGGCGCAGCAGTAGGAGGGTTGCCACTGGATATCCTGGCGCGATCCTCTCCCTGGTTGACCCACACTACGGTGGTCCCAGGCCGTACCATCACCTCTTCAGGCGTGAACGAACCATCGCTGTTGACCTCGATACTCACTTCATCGGCATACGCAGCATGCTCATCCACCATGATGTGTCCGGTCACGTCATGGCTCATGTGATTATGAAAAGGAATTGAAGCATCGTGTAGGTCGTGAGGGACTTCAAACTCGAACACGTCTCCCATGATCAACGTACTGGATTCGAATAACTCAGCATGTGCGTCGACGCCCGCATCATGCTCATCGTACGAGCTATCTTCATGTTCGTCATCGCCTTTGTGGAAGGTGAAGTTATATCTTCCCGTTGCGTCCGCTACGAACTCAATTGTAAGCGTCCCTTCCGGGCCAACGCTCTGCTCGATATCGTATCCGTGAAGATGGACCAGACCGTCCTCATCGGAGCTGAAATTCATGCTGACGTTATCGCCTTGAGTGACGGTAATAACACCTGACTCAAGCTCAATAGCACCGTGCTCAATCGTTAGATCAAACTGCCTGTCCTGGGGTTCCGCGGTGCTGCTACAGGCTGCCAGACCCGTGATGGTTAGTATTCCCAATGACCCGATCATTGCTTTTCTTAATAACATTTTTGTTAACATCACTCGTCGCCTCCTGATGACTTCCAGTCTGCCGGTGTATTAGCCCTAAGTGGCGCAATAAACAAGTCAAACCCTGTAGACACTCGTTAAGTATTACGACGTTTACCCTTGTTTCGTTCTCTCAAAAACGACCTTGCAGCCAATGCCATTACCGACACGAAGGCGACCAGCGCCACTCCCGTTACGAGACCAGTGATCGAACTGCCCTCAGTCACCTGAATAGGAAAGTCCGCAGTGCCATTGCCCAGTTCAGTGCTGATGGCCACAGTGAATACCCAGGTGCCGATGCGGTCAACATGCATGGCCACATCGTAAAAGGTGGGGTCTTGCAGGTCGGAGGTTGCGATCAACGGGCCGATCTCTACCGCCGTCGAATCTGGCCCCACGCCCGTGACAGCCACATCTGCGCCAATCATAGACGCGCCGGTGGCGGCCTCCGTAACCCTGATGGTCAGGTGAAGGGCACCGACCCCAGGCGTGCTGGGAATCTTGCCTACCTCCACCTCATGTGGTCCAGCCACGCGTTTGTCGAACTCCAGCACTCTGCCATTGGCATAAACGCTGCTGGAGTCTCCTGCCGCAATTGCCACGGTAAGAGCTAAGATCACGGCTAAGTTCGTCAAGAAATGGCTTTTCAATTTGGGCATCAAAGTAGGTCTCTCGCGTCTTTCGGTAGGGATGTCTAAGGTCGTTTCTGAAAATAGCTCGGGAAAGGGCTAAAGAGGGAACGGAGGCGGTTGTCCCGGCGGCGCGTAAAATTGTTGCGCGGCAATACGCTCAGCATTAGTGGGAAAAACGAATAGAGAGGATGGCTCAAAAGATAGCATCGACGCTAGAGTTGCGTCGGCCACGGCAATCGCAGTCGCGGCCACTGTGGCGCTATCATGCCGATAAATTGCGGTTGTTCGACTTGTCGCGTCCCTTGGCACCACGTCGTGGTGATACTCAGATGAGAAGGCATGAATATGCGTATCTGGAAAAGCTCCACCCAGATGCAAATGCCCAGGCTGCCTTTCCGCAAAATGGTGGTCGATAATGGGGCCAGCGGCGGGAAACAGCATGGCCACCGCGAACAACGTGGCAACAATACCTGAGGTGTACCGCCTTAGGCTTCCCATACAGGCCTATTATAGCAGTGATGGCCGGGCATTCCACGCTGGCATTCTTCCCCAACCATACTTGCCGCTGACCTTGCCGAGGTCTAGACTTGGCGCAATCCGTAACTGTTCGCGGGAGACAAGACAAACACTTGCTCATTAGGGTCACTATCGCCTTTATCGCGGGAATTCTAATCGCGTGGCGTTTGGATTTCTCCACGACGGCCCTGGTGCTCTTCTTGATCGGTGCCGCCCTCTCCGCGGCTCTACTCCGTACCCGAGGCCGCACCATGTTGCCTGCGCTTTTAGTGGCAGCGCTCTTGTTGACAGCGTTGCGATTCGAGCTTTCCGAAGGCAGGTCTCCTGGGCTTCTACCCGATTACCATTCCGTCCAGGGCGTGATGATCGAGGGCTCTATAGCGGCCGACCCACAGTCGTCCAGCGCACAGAGCAGATTGCGACTGCACGTCGACAGTATCTTCTCAGATGGCTTTACCAGGCAAGACACAGCATGGCGTCTTCGCTGGCCAGGTCAGTGCCGGAACCTCAGTCGTCTCTGGGTCAGTCGGTTTTGCTAGGCATTCGAGATGGCCTGCCCTCCGACCTTCGGGATGACTTCAGAGCGACTGGCACCTCTCACCTGCTGGCGATCTCCGGCCTGCACGTAGGTGTCCTGCTGGCAGTTAGCCTGGGCATAAGTCAGGCGATCTTTGGCAGGCGGCGGCACCTGTACTTGGTGATACCCCTGGCGCTCATTTGGCTATACACCTTGCTTTCAGGAGCTTCGCCTTCTGCCGTGCGGGCCGCAATTATGGGAACTGTATCTGCCAGCCTTGCTCTCCGGCAGACCCAGAAACGTGCTGCCGGGTCTGGCCTTGGCTGCCACGGCGATGGTGGCCGTCGATCCCGACGTCTTCTGGAGGGTCTCGTTCTAGTTGAGCTTTGCTGCCATGGCGGGCATAGCCGTATTGTCGAACCCCATACGAGAGAGCCTGCTCGATGAAGACCATTTCTCCAGCAGATTTGCATTTCGAGTCTTCGTCGCTGGCACCACCAGCATGACCGTGTCGGCAACGCTGGCCACCCTGCCGCTGGTGGCCTTCTACTTCCAGCAGGTCTCGCTGGTAGGAATCCCTGCCAGCCTACTAACGCTGCCTGCCATGCCTTTCGTTCTGATCTCGAATGCCCTGGCCGGTTTTGGCGGACTGCTTAGCCCCGCAATCGGTCTGCCTCTCGGCTGGGTCGCCTGGGTCTTTTCCAGTTACGTCACAGGAGTGGTAAGCTTGCTGGCTCGTATACCGGCTGCGTCAGTTCATATTGGAGGCGTCGGCATACTCTTCATGCTCGTCTGGT